>FRDC01000036.1_pt1 | contig 157012 bp, 147 predicted proteins | sample 1106171 | NCBI WGS metagenome assembly FRDC01 (sample SAMEA3930566, study PRJEB13176) | freshwater metagenome | biome: Drinking water system; feature: drinking water; material: water | place: Singapore | collected 2014-12-20 | reverse complement strand
CCGCGTAAGGACGAGAGAATAGGATTCTTTAAGGAACTTTGGCCAAATTTGGCCGCGATAAGTCAGTGGGATTCTTCCACATCAAAGACCTATGCCGAGCAAGTGAAAATTGAATTTCCTCATTTAAGGTTTTTTGGCAAAGGGCTTTGGTCCACCGAGGGAGTTGTCACGCTTCCCTGCTCAGGTAAATACCCTTTGGCCATAGACAGTCACTATTTCGAATTTCAGTGCGAAAGTACCAAAAAGATTTTTCTCGCATGGCAATTGCAAAAAGATCAAATCGTGCAACCATTACTTAGCACAAATGCGGGTCTAATAAGATATCAAATATTTGACCGATTGAAGGTAACTGATTTCTTAGGCTCCACTCCTTGTTTCGAATTTCTAGGGCGCCAAAGGGGAATAGATCTTGTTGGCGAAAAAATGGATCTTGCCAAGCTTGATATGGTGCGGGAGAAGGTAAACAAGTATTGCCAGACTAAGAATTATGATTTGAGTGCCGAACACATTATTGTTGAGTCAGGAGAGCGTAAATATATTTTGGCTTTATTTGGCGAGAATCGAGATTCACTAATTTTGCAAGAGCTTAGTGCTATTTTTGAAATGGAGCTAAATAAATCTCATCACTATCAACTTGCAAGAGAGCTTGGTCAGCTTAAAATCGCAGGAGTCACCTTCTACAGAGACAGAAGTTCTCTTTTAAAATCACTGCCTACAAAGCAAATTATCGGACAGCAAAAAATAGAGACTGTGTACATCAACTGAGAAAAGGACCTTAGTCTAGATCAGTTGGTATCATTTAAGTCCCACTACGATACGTCCGAAGAACTAAGTAACCAGGGATGGTATAAATTTGCCAAGGAACGGTGATAGACCACGGAAGGAAGTGTCTGTCATGACGTACTCTCATTTATTTTTTACAATTTTATTCTCATATGTTTTTATGGCCTCTTTGCGCGCGGGCGCAAACGACATTATGATTTTTGATGTCCATAAAAATATTCCATTGAATAACGACGAAATCGTTTACAAAGACTACTACATCAACGGCGGAGCGACAGATGGAATTAAAAAGGGAATGGTCTTGACTGTTCAACGAAAGAGTCCAATTCACGATAACTTAAAAAACAAATCGCAGGGCTTTCTGTTAAATCCAATGGGAAGGGTTCAAGTTATCCATGTCGAGCAAGAGTTTAGCATTGCACGACTTTTTTCAGTTCAAGAGCGTGACAACACTCCAATCACTGACCTTGATAGTGTTATGGTCGGTGACCTTGTAGATCTTGCCACGGCCCACGAGTTGAAAGAAAATTTGGAAAAACCCTCTAAAAAAGTTTCAAAGCGTGAAGAAAAGCTTGAAGGAGAAAAAGACTCCGCAAGCTTAATAGAGAAGCCTAGGGCCACTCCGGCCCAATCGCCAGCGCCGGCGACGCCTGTATCTGTTGCACCCCCGGCAATTGGCTTGCCAAAAGCACCGCCGGTCGATAAACCTTCTCTTTAAGGTGAAGACTTATTTTGAAGTGAAAATCGGTCCGATTCTGAGCCGAGATAAAGATATTTTGTCGCACTTTTGTTTTGAGCATGGCTGCGCCGGCATCTCAGAAACTCTGCCATTTCACCAAAAGACTTTAGTGTATGAACCAGAAATTTTTGAGAATAAGTCGGCTTATATGTCAGCCTATTTTGAAAATGCACCGACAGAAGAATTTATTCTTTTACTAAAGAATAGATTTCCTGAAGTTGGTTTTACAATGAGCGAAGAAAACGAAAAAGACTGGCTAAAAATCTGGAAAGAAAACTTTAAACCATTTCATTTTGCAGGGGATTATTGGATAGTGCCAAGCTGGTGTCAAATCCCTGAGATCGTAAAAAAGTACTTATTGATTGATCCCGGAATGGCTTTTGGTACTGGTACTCATGAAACTACCAGGCTTGCGGCAGAGTGGTATTTAAACTTGGTATCTCAAGAAAAACCAAAATCCGTTCTCGATGTCGGAATGGGTACAGGAATTCTTTCCTTTATTGCAAGACGTGAGGGAGCAGAAAAAGTTATAGGCATCGATATTGATCCTGAATGTGTTCGCGTTGCCAAAGAAAACTCTGAGCTCAACAGGATTCACGGCATAGATTTTAGCGGTACGCGGATGGAGCGGATCGAAGAGAAATTCGACCATGTGTTCGCAAATATTGTTAGTGGGGTTCTGCTCTCGATTCGACAGTCATTAGTTCGCGTTGTAAGAGATAAGGGAACGCTTATTCTGGCTGGAATTCTTAAAGATGAAAAGGAAAACTTCATAAAAGAATTTATGAAAGATGGTTCATGGGAGCTTCTTGGTAACAAGGATTTAAATGAATGGACGAGTTATCTCTTAAGAAGAAAATAGATAAAAAGCAGTATGCGGCGATATTGGTTAGATAAGGAATTCATTCACAAAGATCATGTTGAGATAGCTGGAGAAGTCTTTCACCACATCTGTGACGTTTGCCGCCAAAAGATAGGGGATCAGTTTGAGGTATTGGGTTCAAAAGGAAAGGCGTTTCTTGTTGAGATCGACCAACTCAAAAAGAAATCGGCGACTGCGAAAATAATTAGTGAACGTGAAATTCCCCCGCTGAAACAGCCCCACATTCATTTAGCCATTTCATTACCGCGTCCGGCAGTTTTTGATTCCGTGTTAGAGCGTGCTGTCGAGCTAGGGGTCGCAAGTGTTCAGCCATTTTATTCAGAATTTAGTTTTTTTCGTGAACCTAGCGAGGCCATTGAAAAAAAACTCCCACGTTGGCAAAAAATTGTTATGTCAGCGACTCAACAATGCGGGAGAAGTGAATTGATGGAAATCAAGTCTCCATTGTATTTAGAAAAAGTACTTGGAAATTTTAACCCGGCGGATGCTGCTATGGGTCTATTTGCGTATGAGGGAAGGTGTGACCTCGAAATAGCGAAAGCCCTTAAGATGCATAAGGTATCAGCTGTTAGAAACATTTGGCTTTTTGTGGGTAGTGAGGGAGGATTCTCTAAGGATGAGGTTGATGCGTTTAGGGCGAACAGGTTGGCGCCGGTGACGCTAGGAGAACAAGTGCTTCGTGTTGAAACGGCTTGCTTGGCTTTAATCAGCATCATAAAGTATGAATATGATCTGATGCAGTAGGGAGTTTAATGTGGATGAATTAGATGATAGTTTTGAGTTCCGTCCGATCACTGAAGGATTAGGTTTTCATCGCAAGGTGAAATCCATCCGAGATGAAATTGAAGGCGCTAATATTGCGCAAGAAGAATTGAGTTCGCATATTCCAACCGCACAGAAATCTACTCTTGATGGTTTAATGACCTCACTGAATACAAAAATAGATTTTCTTAGCGACATGCCATTAGAAAAACCAAAATCTCCAGCTATGCCGGTTCCAAAAATTGAACTTAAAAAAGTCGTTAAGTCACAAGAAAATGAAAAGACTTCGAAAATTCGTGAGTTACATCTATGCCCGATTAGTTTTAGTTTCTCAGCTATGGTGTTTGATGCGATTATGTCCTTTGCGCTCTCTTTATTATTTCTCATTGGACTGGTTGTTGCTACTGATATGGATTTAGGCCGTCTCCTTCAGGCCTCGACTATGTTTTTAACAAACCAAATCGGTTTAGCTGTTCTCTATATTGCTGTCGCGCAACTTTACGTCATAGCGACACGCGCATTTGCCGGCCAAACGCTTGGTGAATGGGCGTTTGATGTTCAATTGGGTACAAACGAAGATCAGGAGCAGGCGCTTTTCCCATTATTGGTGTTCACGAGAGCCATTTTGATCACAATAACTGGTGTAATTATTCTTCCGCTAATCGCTTTGGTCTTTGGAACTGATTATGCCGCAAAAATTTTGAGTCTAAGATTATATCGAGCGGAATGAGATGTGGGTAAAGTTGTCAGCGTTGATGAGCTCAGGAACCATTTAAGCCCTTTACGCAAAAATAAAAAAGTTGTATTCACGAACGGATGTTTTGATATTCTCCATGTGGGACACGTGAGCTATCTGCGCCGCGCTCGCCATTTAGGGGACTTCTTAGTCGTAGGGCTTAACGCAGATGTCAGTGTAAGGAGGCTTAAAGGCCCGACTCGACCCGTGCAGTGTGAAGAAGACAGGGCGACAATTCTATCTGCTCTTGAGTGTGTAGATTATGTTGTGCTTTTTTCAGAGGACACACCCAAAGATCTCATTGAAAAAGTAAATCCTGACGTTTTGGTCAAAGGTGGGGACTGGCCTGTAGATAAAATCGTTGGCGCCGATTATGTAATATCGATCGGTGGTCAGGTTAAATCACTGCCATTTATCGAGGGAAAGTCTTCAAGTTCAATTCTTGAAAAGGTAAAGAAATTGTGAGCGAAATAGTAACTTCGTCAGCCTGGCAAAAATGTACTACATGCAAAAAAGATATCGCGCATGGACAGAAATATTGGGTTTGCAATGTTTCAACCTGCAATACCAAACGCAATAACTATATTTTTTGCACCGTGAGTTGTTGGGACGCACATGTGCCACTCATGCGTCATAAAGATTCATGGGCAGAAGAGCGGCAGGCGCCAAAGAGGTTGATGGGGCCGGCCGCGAGCGTCAGCTCGGTTTCTAGACCCGCGGAAGATGTTTTGGTCGTGGCATCTAAAGTTAAAAGTTATATCAAAGATCGCGCAGATTTTAATACCTCTGATAAAGTCATGGAAGTTCTTACCGCAAAATTAAAGATCCTTTGTGACGAAGCGATTGATAAGGCTCGTGAAGAGGGAAGAAAAACAGTTTTAGATCGTGATTTCGAGTAATGTTATCTCTTTATTCCTAACTTCACACTGAAGATAGTATCATCATAGCGGTCCATTTGCGTTGCCACAAAGAAAGTTTCAAAGTCCACAACGCCGCCCATGAAGGTGTGAATACTTGAAGTCTTTCGGTATTCCTCACTTGTTCCACCATTGAATGCAAAAAATCTTCCGCGCGATTCCACCTGACCGCCGCCGAAATAGAGAGAAATATACTTGAGAGTAAATCCAGCGGTAATATCAACACCAAAGCTGCTGGTAAAAACCTTATCAATGATATTGGTGGCATTTGAATGTAATAGGATGGAGATATTTGTTGGCAGATAGGCTGATTGGAATGCGCTCCAGCGGACGATCCCGCCGTAGTCGCCGATACCGGTGTTTTCGGTATACGGTGTAAAGTGAAAAAAGAAGTCAAAATCATTATAAAAGCCTTTTCCAAAACTAAAGCGGGGATAATTGACCGTACTTTGCGGTGTGGTGAGCTTACTGCCCAAGGTGGCAATATCAGAAACGTCGAGAAACTCCATTCCCACACCAAATTCGAAACCCGCATAGCCGCCGAGTGGGTAGGGTGTTGAGAGAATTTTGCTTGAAGTTTGTAGTCCTAAAATTCCAAGGGCTTCTTCTTGATCTTTAGCACTTAAATTTGTTGGTAACGCTATGGCCGCCATTGCATTGGAAGAAATTAATGAATAGAGAATGAACAAGATCCTCAACATTTCTTAAGACTAGCAATTTTTTCTATTTTTAGAAACCTTAATCTTCGGAAAGAGAAGCGGGCACTCGTCGTGTCTCTTTCATTTCCTTCAGACCGGCTCTCATTTGCGGAATGGTCTTTTTACAGTCAACGACTTTGTTTCCCCTTTTGCACTCGCCACCGGTGCTTTCTAGAATTCCCATCATATCTACCATGGCTTCCGCAGTTTGAATGTCATCGTCAGTAACCTCATCACCCGTCTTCCATTTTTTGGTCTCTTTGGTTTCGGCAACCGGAGCGACAACTGGCTCTGGCTTAGAATCCAGCTTCACTTCTTCTTTTTGATCTTCGATGGTGGCGATTTCAAAAGCATCAACTCCGGCTTCGTTATCCATCTTAAAAGAGTATTTCTCACAACTTTTTTTACCGGGAGAAAAATCATTTGCCGTTGGCGAAACAGAGCGTAAATTTTGTACGACCATTCCCTTGCCCAAATAATCGAGGTGGACGAGCCCCAAGTTTTTAGCGTTAGGTAGGCCTTTTTTATTTCTAGCCGTATAACAAATTTGCAGGACCGATCCTTCGTGAACATTGTTTGTACCAAGGTATACAATTTGTTCTTTCGGACTTTCGTTGGTAGAAAATTCCTTGCGATTCTGGCCTAAGGTCACGTCGATATCAAAATAGGGAGTCGATCGAACTTTCATGCGTAGATCAGCACGAGAATCAGATATTAGTAAAACTGCAAGGGCAAGGAAAAGACGACTCATCAGGGTGTTATCGGAAATTAAAACCTCCGACTATAGATTTACTTTTTTGAAAGTATACGGGCAATATAATCTTCGGCGCCATCCTTCAGACGGCCAAACTCTTGCTGAGTCTTAGTGTTTGGACCATCTAATAATTTATCGATGTTGGTTTGCAATTCGTGTTTGGTTGACTTGGGATTAGGGGAACTTGCCCATTTATCGAGTAGTTTATCTCGCAATACTTTGGCCCATTCAACCTGAGAGATATCTGCAACTTTTGTGCGCCACCAAATCGGGGTTTCGTTTTTTTGCTTCAGAATATATCTATTTTGCTCTTCGATAGGTAATAGTGCTACGCGTTCGAGTTCTGCGACTAACCACGTTGGGCTGCCAAGTAATTTCGAAAAAATCAGATTGGATTCGAAAGGATAGTAACCCGCCGTTAACGTTCCTGAGGCACCGCCGAAATTAAATTCGAAGATGATACCCCGGCCATCGCGAGTTAAAGCCAAATCAGCGCCACCGGAAAGTGTTTGTATTTCGGGCGGGCATTTGCGCATAAATTCGTTAAAAATCTCCATCGCTTTCTTCATTTCTTCTGGATAATATTCGTAGCCAAATCTCATGCGTGCGGAGATTGCTTGCCCATATATAAAGTCGACACGAAACTCCATTGGCGAACCCATGCGGGTCTGGGCTAAATCAATTCGGTCTTGTACAATAATCGAATCGGGATCTGTCAAAAGTTTATTTACAAAAAGGGTAAAGTTGGAATAGGTGCGACGCTTTAAATATTTTTGCGTCTCTTTGCTGAAGTAGTCTGCTGTCGGCATCGTTTGAGTTCGTTCCCGAATCCAGAGTGAAAACTCTTTGGCAATCTGCAATGTTGAAGAAGAAAAAGTAGTTACTCCCGTGCCTAAGTCGCCAGAAGCATATTCGCCATAATTCTTTAGATAGGCCCCGTTAGGCGCAACTTTGCGAATTTCTGAAAAGTAAATTTGCACCAGATTTTGTACCAAAATTTCGAGGAGTGGATTTTTCGGATCATTTTTTAAGATCATTAAGATTTTAACTTTTAGATTTTCAAATTGCTTGAGATTGAGTGTGTCTTTTAATTCTTGATGGAGTCGTGACTGTGGGATCATGGTGGGGTCAGCAGCACGTGCGATTTGAAGTTCTGCCAACTTGTCCTGAGCAATTCTTTTCAAAAGATTTTCGTCGCCAAGCAAGGGGTTTCTTTCACCCTTTACTTTGGCGTCATTGGGAACGATAGCGTACACATCGGTAGTGTGTAAGACTACACCCTCGATTTTTTTGGAGTTTGGACTGACCGACTTAATTCCGACGAGTTTATCATCGAGGCCTGTAGTTTCGCTAAAAAATACACCATGTTTTTTACCGACTTCTTGTAAAGTTGTTAGGTCCCTGTCTTCTTGGCGAATATTTTCTGGAAAAAAATGATTAGGAAGAGGTTTTAAGACTTCGGACTCTGGTTTAATTAAGGTCACAGGTGTACCAAATACGTTTTGCATTTCTTTGGAAATTAGCATTGGGCGATTTCGCGTTTGGACATTAACTTTGCCGTTTGATTCAAGTTCAGCGAGAACCGACATTGAAGAATCAGCACCCACTCCGCCAAATGGTAGGTTCATCTCTGTTTCGGCGTATATGTCGCTATTCAAGGTTACAAAATGCTGGGCCTGACGAAAGACATTTCGTGCTTCTTCAATGTCTCTTGATAAACTATTGCCGCCGTAAATGAGTGCTGACATTGCTTTTTTCTGAATGCGGCGGTCTAGACTGATGTGTTCAAGCTCCTTAACGTTTCGATAGTTTATTAAAGTAATAAAAGGCGCGAAATGTTCCTGAATTTCTAAATCCGCGAACTCGTGGAAAGGAATCGAAAAAATGTGAGGTGTAACCAACCTGGCGTCTAAGTCAATTTGTGCAGTTTGAGGATTTAAAAGATATTTCTTATATTTTTCGCGATAGGCTACTAGTTTGTTAAGATCTTTAACCATAGTCACTTGAGTAACCTTTAAATTTTCGGCCTCTTCGACAATTTTTTTCTTTAGATCTTTAGAAATGCTTTCGTGAACAAGAACAATATCCGAATTCATACAGTCTTGGCCTGCATTAACAAGTAAAGGGAAGAGCAAACGTTCGACTACGAAATCGAGGTTTGTCTTAGCGCTCGGAACTACAACTGCAGGGTTCACCCCCGCCAAAAATCCCAAAAATAGCTGTTTGTAATTTCCGTAGGTTTCGGCCACCTTAGAAAGGTTACGAATATTTCTGTCGATCATCGTACGTGCGGTCTCAGGGTTACCAGTTAAAACTACAAGTTCTGCCGGTGGTCTTATCGAACGTGTGCCTTGGCGATTTTGTCCCATTACAAAAATACGGTTAAATTGGTCGTAAGCCAAATCAGAAGGATCTGTCACCAAATGTATGTTGTCGGTATACTCATGAGGTAAGTGATCTCGTAAGTACGTGAAGATTTTCAAGTAAACACTGCGAGATATAGAGGGGGTACGAAACCAGACGTTTTTCGAAAAGCTTCCTATTAGCATGGCTTGTGCAATTAAAGAATACAGGGGGACATTTGTTGATCCGTAAATAACTGCGTTTTCGATGGATCTAATATTTTCTAGTTGAGCGAGCTCGAAGCCTTCAACGCCGCGGAGGAATGAATAGGCCTGAGAAAGTTCAATGCGCGTGCCTAAGTCATTATTTATTGGTGATAAGGCCTTCCGTAGTTCAGGGCGTAGTGCTTTTAACAGCCACAGAATATCACGAAAATATTTTTTCTTATCTTTTACTGGTTCATTATCAGTCTTAAAGTTTTCTTTGAAGTAGTGTTCCGATCTGACTTCAAATATTGTTCTACAGGCAGGGTCGGCCGCCTTTGTCGAGCTGGTTGAAAACAGGATGATAATGACGAGGTGACATATTTTATTCATCTGGTTTATTTAGTGGGCGTTGGTGGAACTACACCTTGGGTATTATGAGGGTTTGGGTTTGGTGGGGGTGCCAGTGCAATAATGCTATTTACGGCGGCAAGAAGGTCAGCTGCGCGTCTTGAAGTATTTGGATCTTTTTCTGCCGCTAAGGCACGGAGCGGATTTTGGAAAACTTTAAATCCATTGATGACTTGACGTTGCTGTTGAGCGCGGACCGCGCCTGTAGTATTGGAATTTGGCACCGACGCGGGTGCCGGCCCGGAGTTATCGCCACTTGCTGCAGTCGATGAATTTGAGGACGTATTTATCTGACTTAATAGTGGACGATAATTTGCGATAGCGCGTTCGATAGTTTCCATCGCCATAGCATGAACTGCATCCGAATTATTTCTGTCAAGTGCACCGGCTAATAAACTGAAGAATTCTACTTTTGTGTAAACTAGAATTTCTTTTTCGAGCTTTGCACGGTAATCTGAGCTTGCGGGCTCACGGAAGAAAGCTTCTGCTAAAATTACAAAAGTTGAACTCGAGGGATATACCGACAATAAATTTAAACCGTATTCGCGTAGATTGGCTCTTGAACCTGTTATCATCTGCTTAACGATTTCAAAGTATTGTGCATCTGTTACATTGCGGGTGCGGTGGGCTTCAATAAATTTTTGTAAATCCGCGGCTGTTGGATCGTTCAACATGATTCTTTCCCAATCAATAGGGTCTGCTTTTGGAACTGAATTTGGGTCTGCGGGAACGGTTACAAAATAGGAATCTTTGCCACCACCAAAACCTCTTTTGTCTTTTGTTTCAGTTTTTGTTTTAGCGATTTGCCCTTCTTCAGACTGAGTATCAGTTTTTTTCTTCTTCTTCTTTCTCTTCTTTTTCTTTTTATCGTCTTCTTTTTTCTTGTCGTTTTGTGCAATTTTAGGCTTTTTCTTTTCAGCCTCTTTTTTTCCGCTTTCTGTCGTTGGGGTCGGGTTGGCAAGGGGAATGCCTTTGATCGGTCTAATACCAGAAAATCCTGTGACATTCGCTTGGTTAGCAGCGATGTTTTCGGCTCCAAGTTTTACATCGTAGTCACCGAGTTCGCGATCGGTGCGAGAAGCCTCAAGCTTTATGGCGCGTGAGGTGCGGCCCAAATTTTTCAAAAGCTCGATACTCACGCCGAGCGATAGAAAACAAAAAGATATAATAAATAGGGTACGTCTTTCCATTGAGTTTACACCTCAAACACTGCAAGAGCAGGGCGTGTGCCAAAACCCTACTTTTTATCTCTTTGAAATTACTGATGTTTTTTCGGTCTAAAAAAACCCTGTAAAAACCTTTGTCGATGATGCTTTCGGTTTGTTAGACTGTTTTAAATTCTTTAATACTTTCAACAATTTAATTGAACAAGAGTATAGACATGGCCAGTGACAACTTAAAGCAACTCCTGAAGAGCGCAAAAACAAAGGGGGATATTGCGGGACTGGCTCGGGCATTATCGCTCATTGACAAAAACGTAATTGGTTCGCTTAAGGTTTCGGAGCTATTGAATGCTCCTCAAAGTTTTCGAATTGGAATAACCGGCCCTCCCGGGGCCGGAAAATCAACTCTGATTTCTAAACTAATTTCACAATTTCGTAGTCGCCAATTAACCGCTGCCGTTCTCGCTGTTGATCCCTCAAGTCCAATTACAAAAGGTGCGATACTTGGCGATAGAATTCGTATGCACGAGCACATGGATGATGAGGGAGTTTTTGTACGCTCTATTGGTTCGCGCGGACATCATGGGGGTTTAAGTGCGAGCGTTTACGTTATGACGAGAGCACTGGAATATTTTGGCTTTGATATTATTATTATTGAAACTGTTGGTGTAGGACAAACAGAAGTAGAAATTATGAACGTGGCCGACTGTGTTGCGGTCGCTGTTGTTCCCGAATCAGGCGATTCTATTCAGGCAATGAAAGCGGGGGTTTTTGAAATCAGCAATGTATTTATTGTCAATAAATCCGACCGTCCTGGAGCGGAACAAATGGTTAAAGAGCTTGAGTCTACACTTGGCGCAAAAATTTTTAGTACCGAAGCCATTAATGGAAAAGGAATTCCAGAGCTGGCAAACTATTTGATTTCAGCGCGCGAAAAACAGGAATGGAAAAAACAACGAGCTTTTCCAAAAAGACTTCAAGCCGAAGCAGCCGCACTTTTTGCAGAAAAAATGCGACAAGACATTAACAAAAAGATCGCAAAAATAAAGAAGCCGCGAGATTTATCGCGGCTTCTTCGCTAGCACCCATAACTATAATTATAAAATGGGCTCAGGCTTTTGGGTCGGCGCCGATTCTTTTTGCTCGGGCTGTTGTTCAGTCTGTTTGTCTTTTTTGTCACACTGAACACGTGCTTCTTCTACGTTTTTAAATGCTTCTTGTTTGGTAGTTGGCCAACCTACAAGTCTATAGCTGCCATCTTCTTTCTTCGCAAAAGCGATAGCTACCTGTGCCGCCTTTCCGCCGCTGTTTCTGTCTTTTTGTTTTGAAAAAAGGACAGCAACAGTTTCGCAGCCACCATTAGCACCGATACATTTGTTTTCTAAATTTGCATACTCCGGAGGATTCGGCAAATCGCCGTTTAATCCAGGAGCTGAAATGAAAACTGGTGTATCTTTACCAGAGTTCCATGGCATAATTTTAGAAATGTCTTCACAAGAACTTCCGACAAATACGCCGAAACGCGCTTCTTTCGCCTCTCCTTCTTGTGTATTTAGCATTAGATCCGCACCGATAAGATCCTCGGCTAATGCTTTGTTCTCGGCAGTGTTAGGATCATAACCTTGATCTTTGTAGGCAGTAGCTGCAGCTACAATTACAGGGTCTGCGATTACCACCGGTTGTGGTTTATCACTGGTTTTTGCTCCAGGATTAGAGTGCTTTGAGCTTCCGCACGCAACCAATCCAGCAGCGATTAAAGAAATATAAAGGTTTTTCATTTTTCCCTCCCCCTTATAAAAATTTAAGTTGCGAAGAAAAACAGGAGCAATGCCTGGGCCAATGCTCCTGCTCGTTTAAAATGTAGTACATTAAATGACACGCGAAGCATTTGCAGAGAGCCGACTTGAAATTGTCACTCTAGTATAGTCTTAGACTTTAGTCTCATTTCGAGAGCAGCGGCGCATCAAGTATTAGTGATTTCATTCCGAAAAGCCTAGACCAAAGGACAGGATGTCATGAAAATTATAGGGATTGGAAATTCAATGCCGGGCGAGAATTTGTCTCAGGATAAGACAGAGCAGATTGAATTGCCGCCACCCAGTGGAAAGGTAAAGCCTGTGGCAGCTCCACATACAGCGAATAATTCGTTAATGGGAAGCCTTGCGGGAGAACTTAAGCAGGGATTAGCTCGCGTTTTCGAGAAAGTAAAATTTAATCAAGTTCCAAACTATCAAGGCCATCAACCCCCACCCGATCCTTACGATAAAGATCGCCGCAAAAAAGCTGTCGCAAAATATAAGCGAGCTTTGCAAGCTGACACGCCAAGTGGGCAAAAAATAAACAGGGCCGCGTAGATAAGATAGACACGTCAATTCTATTGGGTAATGATTAGGGCATGACAGCCAGAATTTTAACTCGATTGATTTTTGTTTTATTAGGCGTTTCGCTATCTCTTGTTTCGGAATCTTTTGCCGAATCAAAAAAGAAAGCGAAAACAAAATCCCAGTCTCAATCAAAGCACTCAAAGCCAAAAACGGAGAAAAAAAATTCAACACGTGATGAGTTGTTGGATATCGGTCCGGAGGATGGTGGTGATATTGCGAAGGAATCGGCGCCGCCGGTTGGCTTTCCTCCTCCTGACCACATATACACAAATATGGCGGCCGTGGATGATTCGCCTTATTATTATTGGCAGGTAAATAAAGGTGTATTTGCAATTACCCCTTACGCTGAAGGAACTTATTTTAAATATAAAGGTACGTACCTCAACGGTGCGCCTGGGGGGCTTCCCTACGATGTTAAAGGACAGAAATACCGCGGTGGTATCGAAGTTGAGTATGGAATCCTAAAATATCTGTCCGTCGGAGTTGGGGCTTCTTATTATGCACAATATACTGATGAAGACGTTTCAACAGCCAACGGTTTTGAAGATATTCCTGTTTTTGCTAAGGCTTTTTATCCTTTGAAAAATTTTATTTTTCACTACGGAATTCGCATGACATTTAGTCCGTCAGATAAAATTAGCGATGGGTTTGGAAATAGAAACTCTTTTTCTGGTGGAAATACTTATGGTCCCTATTTTGGAATTTCGCGAAAGCTAGAATCGGGAGTCGCTGGTGCGAATGTGTCTTATGCTTATAAGGATACACGCTCCACTTTTCGTGACCCAACAACAGGAAATCCTGTTTCTAACAGAGTAAATATTGAGGGCGGCCACGTCTTAAATATCTTTGGTTTTTATGAAAGAAGAATGGGTTCATGGACCCTTGGGGGAGCGATCGGATATTCGGGGGAATCAAACCGTAGCTACAAATCCAGTGTCGCGACAAGTTTTGAGGACGGCGAAACAAACTTTGTCGGGAAAGTATACTTTCCTTACAAATCAGGAACCATGGATATAATGCCTTCTATTCAGGGCCAGACGTTTTTGGATGATCAACTCGGTAATCGCTTGCTTGATGCCAAATGGCAGGTGACCGCGCGTTGTGACGTTCGATTTTGAGATTTATTTATAAATAATCCAGTAATTCTATAGCAATAACACTATGCAAAAAAATAGTACTTAAGTACTATTGCGCTGCGTCGATAAGTTATGTGACTGCTGATTGAGTTTTGTCTTCTGTGGGAACCTTCTCGATTTGTGCCGTCGAGCTAAAGCTCAGATGGCCAACGAAGGAGTGGCTCCATGCCTTTACGGATTGGTACGAATGTTACGTCTCTTTATGTGCAGCGCAAACTTGGAATTGCCCAGGAGCGCGGTGCGCATGCAATGCAAGCCTTAGCATCAGGACAAAGAATAGTTACCGCGGCCGACGATGCCGCAGGATTTGCTATCGCAGAAAATCTGCGCGGTAAAGCGGTGGGGCTTGGCCGGGCACGACAAAATGCGGAACATGGTATTTCCTTGATTCAAGTTGCAGAGGGCGGGCTGTCCGAACAAAATAACATCTTGATCCGCATGCGCGAGTTAGCAGTTCAAGCGGCGTCAGATGGTATCTCTGATGAAGAACGTGGGTTTCTAGATAAGGAGTTTTCACTTTTAGAAGAAGAGTTCGATCGTATTTCGAAATCAACGACATTTGGATCATCGAAGTTATTGGAAGGAACAGGACAAAGTTTTGAGTTCCACGTTGGCGCGGAATCTAGTTCTAGCAACACAATTGCGTTGAAGCTCGATGCGGATTCGAGTGCAAGTACGATGGGTGTGACGGGTCTAAGTATTGGCGATAAAGATGAAGCTGTTGGAAATTTAGAAACTCTCGATAGTGCTATTCAAAAACTCGCTGGAATCCGCGCAGGTTTTGGTGCTCTTCAAAGCCGATTCCAATTTGCCATCAACAACTTGGACCAACAAGTTGAGAACATTCAGGCGGCGCGCTCGAGAATTGTCGACGCCGATGTTGCCAAAGAAACTTCCGAACTTGCACAATCACAAATCTTACAGCAATTCGGAACAGCCGTACTCGCACAAGCGAACACTGCAGCGACAAGCGCACTGCGACTAATATCTTAAAGGTGCCTGAGACTTTTTCAAGTCCATAGCGCGTTAGAAAGTTAGGTGGGGACCGAGAGGAATCTCGGTGCCCTAGGTTGCAAAGATCTTCTTTTTCACTTTTTTCTTTTGATTAGTTCTTTTATTGGTCGTCCCCGCCAAAAATAACAACAAAAAATTATCACTATTGCAATTATCCACCAGTTGGCTGGAATAAATTCTTTGAAAGAAAAATATTCGGGATACTTTTCTTGGAAACCTAAAAAAAACCAGAATGCCAAAATATAAAATGGCCACAATCCCAAAAGTATAAGATTTTTCATTAATGGTAAAATCAAATGGAGAATAGCATCTTAGCGAAAGATGCGCCGCCGGCCGTTCGTAACTTTTGTGGGATGACATTGTGATTTTAACTTCATCCGCAGACATTGACTCCATTATCAATATTGTCTCAGCCCGAGCCAAGTTTAACCAGCGCGCGAGCCTTTAGTCGAGGAGTGTAAAAATTTTTTTTCTTGAATACTTGAAATGTCTCAAGCACAAGATGCGTCGCGCAAAAATCTAGACTAGACCAAAGCCTAAAGTTTCCTAGACCTTCGTCGAAGAGTTACGTGAACACGTTGGAGCCACTTCGACGAAACTCTGTCAGCAGTCACTTACAGAATTCTTCGAGAGGGGCCGGAAAGAACCTGGGAGCAATGGTTGCTCTGGGGTAATTCTCTAGCCTCATATCTCCAACAAAATTTTTAATTAACTCGCCACGCATTGGCGCTCTCGTTGCGACTAGAGTCGGACTTGAGATTTCAATCACGAAGATTGCATTTTGTGGGAGACACTATGGGCTTAAGAATTACAACTAACGTTGCGTCGATAAACGCGCAACGGCAGTTAGACAAACAGCAGTCACGCAATGACCATGCGTTAGCTGCCCTCTCTTCTGGTAGTCGCATCGTTCGCGCCGCTGATGATGCTGCGGGACTGGCGATTTCTGAAAACTTAAAGGGTCAGATTCGCGGTATCGCTCAGGCGCGTAATAACGCTTACAATGCGATGTCACTCATCGACGTGTCAGACGGTGGTTTGAACGAAATCAATAACATCTTGATTCGCCTTCGTGAGTTAGGTGTACAAGCGGCTTCTGACAATATCGGTGAAGTAGAGCGCGGGTTCTTAAACTTAGAAAGTAAACAGCTTGTTGAGGAAGCGGAGCGCATCGCTCAAACAACTAGATTCGGTAACATGAAACTGCTTGATGGTTCTGGCGAAGAGTTAGAGTTTCAAGTGGGAGCATTCGGTGGTGAAGAAAACGTTGTTGCTTATAAATTTAACGCCGATGCCACTGGTGGTGCACTCGGTTACGATAGTATAACAATGGAAGACAAGTCTTCAGCGCGTTCTGCACTTGAAACTGTGGATAATGCGTTGATTAAGCTTGGTGGAATCCGTGCGGACTTCGGTGCAGTATCAAGTCGTATGCAAGCTACAGTGTCGAATTTAGATATTCAATACGAAAACTTGAATGCTGCCAACTCTCGCCTTCGCGATGTTGACGTTGCGCGGGAGTCCGCCGAGCTAGCATCGTCAAACATCTTACAACAAGCGTCGATTGCGGTCCTTGGGCAAGCCAACGCACGTGGTGCTCAAGCGCTTCGACTCATTTCATAGATTTTAGGGTTTTACAAATTTGGTGGGATCTACCGCTGTTAAGTGGAGGATCTCATCACCTACGCAAGTAGGAAGTGCGAGTAGGGATTACCCACAGAAGACACCACTACTCTCTCTTAAGCCCGCCCTGGGGATTCAAATCCTCAGGGTTTTTTAAGGTGTTCATCAAAATATAAGTCATTTTAAGAATCAAAATTCAATTCGTAGATCCCAACCTGGACTGCTTTTTGCTTTAGCGATTTGACGGTGTGTGAATTTTTGATGAAAAGAATTTAGATGGAAACAATGCGATTTTTTATTTTTTTTGTTACATTATTTGTCAGCTCTGTCTGTTTTTCAGACAGTGGTTTGATTTGCTCAGGACTATTTGGCGCCAAAGATAGCCAGCTCACAATTGAAAAATATTTTAAGAATGGGAATAGTCCTTTCGGTCTACCAAATCGTAAAATTAATAAACAAATAGACGATCTGTTGACGGGAGATGATATCTTGAGAGTGCTAGCTGGCTCCGAATTTTTTCCCTATTTAGAAGCCAAAGACTTAAAAGCAATTGCCGATGACCCCTCAGTTGCACACCGTGTTTCGTCTAAGATAGTTTTGATGATTGGAGGGGACAAGGAATTAAAGAGACAGGGTCCTTTAATGGCAATGAGATACTCTTCAAGAGGGTTCTATCTGATTGCAAAAATAATTTTGATGCGTCTTCAGATGAGGGATGGCAAAGTTTTTACTCAGGAAGAACAAGCAAAATATTTTGGTATGCCTTTAGAGACTATTCCGGTGGCTTATCGTTTTGATTCCCGTCCCCCCGAAACTATTTCTGAGCAAGGTGGTTTTCGGCCTAATGAAGTTATGGGTGACCGAACTCTTCCTGAGCATAGTTTCCAGTATAGCCCGGGATCGAGTCAGTTTGTATCTGTAACTCTTCAAAGCAAAAACGCTTCCCTATTAAGAGGAACCCTGGAAAAATATTTAATTCCGGCGGACACAAAGGTGGTCAAAAAACACTTTGGCGACTATGAAAGATGGATTGAAAAAACATATATGACCTATGAATATGAGGTTACCAATCTGACGGGTACTCGGCCATTGGATTTGCCAGGGTTTAGTATTCCGAGTGAAAAAGAATTTGTGGTATCAAATGTAGATCTAACACAGGTAAAGCGATACCGACTGGTTTATGTAGTCACACTAAAACATGAAACTAAGGCAAGAGTAATTTATTCTGATTGGCAATAGAAATTTTTAAGCTGCTTTCACCGTTGAAATAATCTGCCGCTTCGGCAGTTCAATGACAAAACAAGTATTCTCAGAATCACGATCTACAAAGAGCGTTCCCCGGTGAGTTTCAATAATAGATCGAGAGAGACTTAGTCCCAACCCGGTACCCTTACCAAGAGGCTTAGTAGTAAAATATGGTTTCATGATTTTGTCTAAAAACTCTTGTCTAATTCCTGGACCGCTATCGATAACTCGAATTTGGACTTTGTCACCTATCTCCTTGGCCTGGATCTGTATCCAGCGCTTATTGAGAGCTTCAACTGCGTCGGCAGCGTTTGACAACAGATTTAGTAAAACTTGAGATATCTGAATCGGTCGGCAATCGACCTTCAATGTAGGATCGATATCATCGACACGGAGTTCAATTTTTCGATATCCTATTTTTTGCCGAGAAAACTCTAGAGTGTCGTTAATAATGTCGGTAACCTTTGCTTCGGCGAACGAATCGTTGTCTCCATCGCGAGCGAAATTTCTTAAAGAGGTAACGATTTTCGTTATGCGGTCGACGGTACTGCGAATCTTATCTATACCCGCCTTTAACTCCTCCATATTAATTTTTCCAGATGTTATCATGCGTGTTAAGCGTACGGCAAATCCATCGACAATTGCAATAGGATTGATAATTTCGTGGGCGATACTGCCGGCCATCTCACCGAGACTTGCCATCTTACTGTTAGAAATTAATTTCATTTGTTCTTGTAGCAATTTCTCTTCAAGTGAAGTTTTCTCTATTGTTATCGAAAACAAATCGTTGAAGAACTCGAAGATCTCGAGCTGTTCGAGCGTAGGGTTGACATTAATCTTGGTAAAGAAAATAAAAATGCCACTCGTGTTACCATGGGAATCAATAATTGGTAAGGCGTACTGGTCGGCAAACCCCAAGTTAATACTTAGCTTACATAAAGTGGACCAATTTGGGTCGCGTGATAAATTGTAAATTTGTTTCTCACCATTCTTAGGGGGATTTTTAAAGGAGGCTTCAAACTTCTTCTGATCAACGTTTAATTTTCCAAAAACATTTGCAAACGAATCGGGGAGGTTAATTGATGCTAAATGGACGACAGACCTTCCCTGATTAGTAAATTGACCAACACATGCGTTCATTTCAAAGCTCTGATTTTGAATTAGTTGTAAAATCGATTCGAGAATAACCTTTTGTCCACTGTTTCGTACCATCATTTCAAGAATTTGTTTTTCGCCCTCTAAAAGGGATTCAGCGCGTTTACGTTCGTGCACATCATCGACGGTACCAAGGTAACCCTTTACAACTCCGCGGATATTGATTGTGGTCATATTAACGTGACACCAAGTTTCAAACTTTTCATTCGTTTTCGAATTGATCCCGCAGAAGCGAATGTCTCCATGAATTGTCATAGTCGGATTGTGTTGTAGTTGATGCCATTTAATTAAAAAATCCGCGCGATCATCAGGATGTATGAGGTCAAGCCAGTCTTTTCGCAAATTGTCCTCTGTTGTATAGCCCATAATTTTACAGAAGTGCTCATTCATGTAATTGATGCTACCGGTTGCATCCGAAAGAAATAGACCTAACGGAGTGCTGGCAATAAATGCGCGTAGCTCAGCTTCTCCTTGTAGAATCTCGTTTTCGAGTTTCTGGGAAAGGTCTGAGGTTTCATGAACGGCGGCAGTTGATGCCTCTAAAGAGTGAGAAAGCATTTCACGGTCGGACTCAATGACATGAATGTGACTCGAAATTGCCTCGAGAAACAAGAACCAACTATTTTTGTCTTTCGGTAATTCTCTTGGATCGATACCGGCAGCTTCTAGAAAGCTTTTTAGTTGTTCATTGAGTTTATTAGGCTTCACCAAAACCTTTTCGGAGTTATTCCCGCAGAAATTTCTATATTATATAGATCAAATTCAAATCAAGACGCTCCTAAAGTATAGGATCCCTTTGGTCTATCAACAGAAGGTCGGGCACGACCTACTTCTGTATTAATAAAAACATAGATTTTCCTAGACCTTGGTTTTGAAAATGCCTCGACGAACGTAAAATTTTTAATACCTTGGTCCAGAAATCATCTGACTATGGTCTAGAAATTCTCGACGCGACTAAAGGGCTCCCGGACCTCGCCGAAAGAGTTGTTGAATCAAGCAACAGGACGCGACCTTAGAAAAGAAAGTCGCAAAAAATAAGTCCTGAAGTCTGGTTCCAACGTGTTCAAAAACCAGCGCAAGGAAGGCGCGCCCGTCTCGGGGCTTGTAGGTAGGCCCAAAGTCGAGTGAGGTTAGGATTTCCGCCAAAATAGGGAGGCTATATGCCACTACAGGTTACTACCAATATCGCGTCAGTAAACGCCCAACGTTATATGTCGGGCACACAAAGAGAAGTTAATAAGAGCTATGCTCAACTAGCTTCGGGCAGTCGTATTACAAAAGCTGCCGACGATGCCGCAGGACTATCGATTTCAGAAAATTTGAAATCGCGTGTTCGTGGTTATACACAAGCTCAACGAAACGCCAACGACGCTATGTCAGTTGTGCAAATCGCTGAGGGTGGTCTCAATGAGATCTCTAACATCTTAACTCGTTTAAGAGAGCTAGGTGTGCAGGCTGCTTCAGATAATATCGGAGATAAAGAGCGTGGCTTCATCGACAAAGAGGTACAACATCTGGTGCAAGAGGTAGATCGTATTTCCGAATCAACAAAATTTGGTGACGTGAAAATGCTAAACGGTACAGGTGATACGTTTTCATTTCAAGTTGACCTTGGCAATAACGACGCTGTCGACAGAATTAGTTTCGATGCCAGTCAAACAGAGGCAACGGCGTCTTCTTTAGGTATCGCCAGCTTTGACTTCAATTCAAAAGGCGGAGCTCAAGAAGCTCTGGATACCATCGAAGACGGTCTAAGTAAAGTAAACGGTTTTCGCGCAAATCTTGGCGCCATTCAAAACCGTTTGATTTCAACATCAGATAACATCGGTGTTCAAATCGAAAACTTGTCAGCTGCAAACTCTCGTATACGTGATACAGACGTAGCGCAGTCAACTGCTGAGCTGACTAAAAATAACATATTATTAAATGCGACGACTTCAGTGTTGCAACAGGCGAACTCTTTCCCTGCGGTAGCATTGAAATTACTCGGATAAGTTAGACGCGAAGGGCATTAATCCTTCCTGGTACTTACCTGCCCAGGGAGCCAAAAGCTCCCTGGGGTACCTCAAAAATGGATGAGGTAAAAGTTTGGTAAGGAAACAAGACGAGACGAGCCCTGCGTCCACTATCCCTAATGTCTATAAGAGATAGGTCTTACAAGTCCTTCTCCCGATCTTGAATCCTTCTGGACTTAAATCTTAAAATGTCTCTCTCTAGGTCAAGGTTTTCAAAACCAACGACCAGAAATCATACATCTTTGGACCAGATTTCCACGACGTGACTTTAGGCGCTCCTGACCTCGCCGAATTGTTAGTTGCAACAACAACTCGACCTCGACGGTCTTGTAACAAGGAGTAAATATGCCACTAAGAGTAAATACCAATATAGTTTCTATTAATGCCCAAAGAGCAATGGCTGATAGCCAACGTGGAATCGAAAGATCTTATGCTCAATTAGCTTCGGGCAGTCGTATTACAAAAGCTGCTGATGATGCCGCTGGTTTATCGATTTCAGAAAATTTGAAATCGCGTGTTCGTGGATATCGTCAAGCGCAAAGAAACGCGCAAGATGCGATGTCTGTTGTGCAAATTGCAGAGGGCGGACTAAATGAAATCAGCAACATCGTAACGCGCTTGAGGGAATTAGGTGTGCAAGCGGCTTCCGATAACATCGGAGATCAAGAACGCGGATTTGTAAACAAAGAGGTTCAACAATTGATTTCGGAATCTGAACGTATAGCGCAAAGCACACGCTTCGGAAACACGATGCTACTAAATGGTTCTGGTGATAAATTTTCTTTTCAGATTGATATTAACAATGATGACTTCAGAGATCGAATTAGTTTTGATGCGAGTCAATCGGATGCGACCACAGCATCGCTTGGTATCGATGGCTTTGATTTTTCATCTGCTGAGGGAGCGCGTTCGGCCCTGGACACTATTGAAGAAGCATTATCGAAAGTAAACGGATATCGCGCTAACTTAGGAGCGATTCAAAATCGCCTAATTTCCACAGATGATAACTTGGGTGTAGCGGTGGAAAATCTCTCGGCTGCGAATTCACGTATCCGTGACGCTGACATCGCTGCCTCAACAGCAGACTTAACTAAAAATAATATTTTACTAAACGCAACTTCTACAGTCTTAGCGCAAGCGAATCAATTTCCGGCGATTGCACTGAAATTGTTAGGCTGATAAGAGTTGCCTTAGTGGCATCCCGGGTGGCTTTGTCGAGGGGCCATCCGGGAAATTTTTAGATCGACAGTCCCAGCTTCAGTATTGGACAATGATTCGAAATCCCGGACTGCGCTGTTCCTATTTATTCTAAGTTACGATAAAAACATCTTATTACACCAATACGATTAATAAATTATTTTTTACATATCAAATAGACTATACCTCTTGTTCAGGAGGACGATATGTCGAACATTAATTTAAATAGAAGAAGGACACTAAAACTGGGAATTTTCGCGGCAAGCGCCGGGGTCGCGTCCACAGGAATTGCTCAGGCAGTTTGTGGCGACAAAACTCCTGTACAACCAGAAGGTCCTTTTTATCCTATCCAAGATCAAGTCGATAAAGACAATGATTTAGTGAGAGTGACTGGAACCAGCCAGGCGCCTAAAGGTGATGTAATTGTCGTTGCCGGAAAAGTGCTTGATATTGACTGTGCACCGGTTGCCGGGGCTCTAGTAGAGATATGGCAGGCTTGTGCGTCAGGAAAGTACAATCATAAAAATGACCCTAATGCCGCTGAGCTAGATCCAAATTTTCAATATTGGGGACAGGCCGTTACCGATAAAGATGGCTTGTATAGCTTCCGTACGATTATTCCCGGAGCTTATCCTGCAGATGTGGGCTGGATACGTCCCCCGCATATTCATTTTAAGGTTGCAAAGCGTGGCTATTTGGAGCTGATCACACAAATGTATTTCGCCGGAAATGAGCTTAACGACAAGGATTTAATTTTAAAAAGAGTGAAAGCAAAGGATCGCTCGAAGGTTGTTATTCAACTGAAACAAGCGAATCCGCATCCCATTGCTGTGTTCGATATCACTTTAGAAAAACCTTAGGAGGATAAAATGAAAAAATTATTAATTTTAGGAATTTTGGGATTTGTAAATGTGGGGTTTGCAGCTAACCGTGAAAATATCGAAATCTTGCTATCGCATAAAGATCAAGAGACGATCTTGGAACTTAATAAGTCGACGGTAAGGTGTTTGGTTGGTGACTACGGAGCGTCCTCACTAAAGATTTCAGTGCCGCAGTTGCGTTTTCTGACTGTGTTCCGCCATACTACCCGAGGCGAAGTGCAGCCTTGTATTAATGCTGGGCCTTGTTTTGCTGATCGTCCTTCGAAAAAAGTGAGGTCTCCAGAAGACGTCATTGATGATTCTAGGCCGACAGAAATAGTGAGTATTTCAGTTGATCTCTTTGAGAACCTATACATTGACCACGAAAAGAAGTCGTGTGTTCGTACGCTGGTAGAAAAAGTTTTTTCAAAAGTTCGCGGAATGGACTTTAAGCATGTGGATAGCGGCTCTCTTGGTCAAACTAGCTATGATGCGTGCCTAAAATTGAAAGAAGCAGCAGCAAAATAGTTTTTAATCCCTTAATTCCGCTGGGACCTTCTCATAGAGGTCCCAGACATTCGGACGTGGTTCGCGGGCCACGGTCTCTTGTTCTAAGAAAGCATTATCGCCATAACGCCTGATAATTTCGTTTCCGATATTTATAGCTTCATCAATTCTTTGGTTTAGGACGTCGAATTCCCGGTTGTTCAAAAGGTCGTCAAAATATTTATGCATAGTAGCGTCGTCTTGTAATTCCTTGAGTCGTTCCCAAGCATACCGACTAGGAATTCTAGTAAAATCACCTGACCTATTATAACCAGTACTTCCAAAAGTGCGATTGTGATCGATGGCAACTATTCTGCTGGTGAATAACCCCCCTAGTCCGCCATCGTCGACCGTTAGATAATTATTTTGGTGACGATCCTGATTTAAAACTATCGTATCCAAGAATTTAATTTTCTCGCCACGATCGCCACCAGTTCTTGCGTCCTTTATCCAATACTGAAAAGCTCCGTAATCACGATTATTGCCTTGTCGAAATATAGTCATTGGTACGATTCGTAAATCAAGAATCTGATCAATCCAGTAGACAGCTACCTCGGTTTTAATGCGAGAATCCGCATCAGCTTGACCCATGGCTGGCTTAAAAACGCCTTTAACTTTTGACTTGAGTTTGAGTTGAGATTTTTTAGAAACGCCGTCACCAATTCCGTCTTCGTCACTAATATCAGCCCGCATCATGTCTTTGAGCATGAGTTTATATTTGTGGGCCGAAACAAAATATCCACGTTCTTCTAAAATCCACGCTGCTTCCTGATACTTTTGTACAGAGAGATAGTAAGAAAGCGCATCTTTTTCTTTTTTCTCGAGTAGTTGAGTCGCATCGGTAGAATAGGTTCTTTCGTAGTTGGAGACAAAAATGGATTTACTACCGTAAACATTTTCAAAAAAGGCTTGTTCTCCTTTTAGTTCGTCGTATATCTGAGTTGGAATTATTAGTGGCGTAACTGCCGCTAAATTTTTTACCTGGCCATTAAATTGAAGTGAGACGCCCACACCTTGGCAGCTAAAATACTCAACCTCCTGGCGACCTTGGGCCTGTATAGGAACCACGTAGCCGACGATTTTAAAATCTTTTAGTTTTGGAGAGTTTGAAAAATCAAGTGGTTCCACGCCAACTTTGTTTTCGCAGCGATCAAGGAGTTTGTCGTAAGTAGTTGCTTGGATATTAACTTTAGGTTTTGGAAGGGTATCGATATAGCTTTTTAATTTTCCATTTACATAGCGACTGTAAGTAATTTTTGGGGCGCCATTTTCTAGAGGTAAAATACAACGAACGGTCGCACCACCTTCGTGATACCAACGGTTATCAGATTTAGTAGCACAAATTTTATCGAGTGTCAGTTTGTCGGCAGCGGGATCTCTGTAACTGCCGCCGCATTGATAAACTGTGCCATCAGAATCCTGAACCCACTCGCCGCGGTTTCCAGTCATGCCAACGGTACCTGATACGTCGATTCCTAGTCGAGACCAGTCAGAAACTCTAAGACTACCGTTATTTCCGCCGACGTTCACGAGCAGAATTCCGCCAACTTCGAAAATTCTGTCATCTTTTAATGTGTACTGCTTGTTTTTTCCTGATCCGCTTGCGGCTGCCAACCATTCTTTTTTTGTAGGAATACGTTTTCCAACCGATTTACAATATTCAACGGCTTTTTCGGCCCTCTCCATAGCTGCAGGTTTACTGTCATAGCCGCTAGTACCAGTTTCAAAAATATCGATAAGAAACGGGTTTGTCGATGGAACATATACCATGTCTTCAATGGTTTTTTTCGGCGAGGGCGAAAACCTTTCGGCGGCCGCCATATTTAATCCAAGAAAAATTGATAAGCTGATAAAAATATTAAGATAGCGCATATGACGTTTCCCTATTGATTAAATTGAGGTTCCTGTTGGGGTAGTGGTAGAGTCTGAGGCTGTTTTTTATGGTAAATCTCTTCACTGGTGGTAATTGTGCGAGTTGACGTCGGTGTAATCTCTAGGACTTGAGGAAGTCCGTGGGCGTAGGTTTTATTCATACCCACATCAATCAACCATAACTGATTGTCATATTTAGATTCAATACGACGCGAGGGAGTAACTGTGTGTCCAAGCACAATGCGTTCTACGTTGTTTAGGTGTAAGATTTTTTCAAGGCGCTCTTTAGTAGGGTCGCCGCTACTGAAGATTCCGCCAAAGACACCCTCCCAGTCGCCCGTGCTGTTACCACCAGTTGCTAAAGTGCGATCCCAAAGAACGCCATCATTTGCAAAGAAAGGGCTAGTCGTTAAAAGTGTATCTAAGCGTGTAATAATATCAGCGAATTTTTTATCGAGTTTCGAGTTGTATCTATTTTCTTCAATAAAACCTCTCAAGTCGCGACCGTCAAAGTGAATATTGTAACTGTTGCTTGCAACCAATTCATCGACTAAATTAAAAAACTCGGCAAAATCCTCATCGCAGAGACTTTTAAGCTGTTCGTAAGATAGGTTTGAAAAACGTTCCGAGATCCCACCATGCATGAAAATCGAGTTGCCCACTTTTACTAGCGCGGAATGTTTTCGTATCCATTTGCCATATTTTCCTTGGCTAGAAAAGGCATGGCGGTGACCAACAAACGCAGGAGTATATTTTTTTTCCATGCTTTCTAAGGCCAACTTTTTAATTTCATCTTTGATCTGACTGAGGCCATTTTCGTCAATTTTGCCAATAGTGATTCCGCCAAGCAGTCCATACAAGAAAGAGTTAAACGCTGATGTTGAACGCACATGATCAATAAATTTTTGATTGTAATATTCAGCCATGCCTTTTGGTTTTTCAGATCTTGTGTAGAATCCTTCAATATTATCTAGTGATTGTTGCCATTCAGTGCGATTGACATGGTACTGATGCATTTCATCTTTGCCTACATAAGATAAATCGCCAAGAAGGTTCATAAGTTCGTGATTACCTATTAATACGTGTACCGCACCTCCCGCTTTTGGTGCTTGCTCCTCTAGTGCCATCAGTAGGTCCATGATCTTGCGTGAACCTGCCCCGCGATCAAGAAGGTCGCCATTGACTACAAATTGAGTATTGCCGCCAACCCACTCGAGATTTTTGTTAATGATGCCAACCCGGGGGCTGCTTAGGAGTTTTACCATTGTATCGAAATCTCCATGGGTATCGCCCATGGCCACAAGGCGTGTTTTTAAAGATCTATCCCCTGAGGGTATGGCAAGCTCACGAACCGCGGGATACGGGGTAGGAAGATGTACTGGTAACGGAAATTTGCCACCGCTTCCTAAAGGAGAACCGAGACTTTCTAAGCGATCGTCTTTTCTGTCGCTCCTCTCTGGCTCTATACTTAAAGTGCCTTCAGGGGTTTTGTAGACTTTGGTTGGAACTCCGTTATTACTGGCAGTGTTGCCTGTAGAAATCACCAAACTTATTACGCTTACTACGAAAATATTTAAAACACGGTTCACAAAAACCTCCAAAGTTCGAAATCAAAATTAAAACTCATCATCCAGTCTTGGCTTTGCCTGCGGTACCTGTTCTTCTTGTTGATTAGGTTGTTCAGGCTGGCTATTAATTTGGTTATTTTCTGCGGTACGGACTAATTCTGCCAAATAATTCGCGTGCTCACCCTTCACGTTTTGAGAAAGTTCCACTCGTGTTTCGGGTCGATAGTCCGCAACACATCTTACTGTTACATTGTCATCGGCCCAACCGGTACTTTTTTTATCTCCACAAATAACATTTAACCGAAAATCGTCGGCATTCCTTAGGGTATACTTCCAACCACATTGGCCTCTAGTGCCATCTGGATTTACTACCCATTCGGAGCGATTTCCTGACATTCCCACAGTACCGAAAATATCAATCCCTAATCTTTGTGAGTCGTAAACCCCTACGGATGAGTTGGCGTTGTAATGAAAGCGATTTGCCGCGGTTAATGCATCTTCTTTAAGAGTGAAATTTTTATTCTTTCCTAGACCTGATGCCGCCTGAAACCATTCATCACGGGTTGGCAAACGCATTCCCAATCTCGAGCAATAGTGGTCGGCTTCGCTAAACGTAAGTGCTGCAACCCTTACGTCGTTGGTGGTGGCCTCAAAAATACTAATGTAAAATGGTTTATCGGAAGGGACCAAAACAACATCGCGAAGATAATTTTGGCCCGAATAAGCTAACTGGAAAAATACCAATATAGTTGTGGCTACGGACCACTGAGTCAATGAACGCAAACGCATCACCCCTGTAAATGTTGATGGCGTTATACAACGCGTTAAGCGTATGGAAAATTGATAATTTTTAAAGTGAAAATATTCTAAGCTAAATTGAAAGAAGTTCTTAGCCCGGTGTTAAGTGCCGCGTTTAAATCCCCACCCTAAGTCGAATATTTTATCTGAACCATTTAGAGACGTTTTGTTTTTCCGATGAAGATCAAGTATGGATGTAAAGTCGGTTCGAAATTCTATAAATTCGACTTTGGCGACAGCGAAAGTGGACATCGAGAAAAAATCGCAGATAAAGTCTGGCGATACCACCGAACGCGATGCCAATGGACAAATGCCAGGTCACGGCAAACAAGACCAGCGGGAATTGTCTCAAGAAGAGCGCGAAAAGATTGTCGCTCATCTAAAAACTATCAATGGCGTCAAGGATAATAACCTCGTCGTACGTCAGCAAGAAATTGACGGTAAATTTTTTGTTTTCATTGAAGATCCAAAGGGTAAGGTCATTCGTCGCATGAACATTCAGGATCTTTCCCATTTACTTGTCGACAAGGACAAAGGTAAAGGAAATATTTTTAATAAAGCTCTCTAGTCACTGTCAAAAATTCCACTCTAGTCTTTAGACTTTAGCCATTTAATTGACTCACTATTGTTACAAATTCTTGAGAAAATAACTCTATGGCTGGAGTGTCATTTACCAGTATTAACACGGGATTGCCGCCAAATATTATCGAGAAGGTAATGGAGGCCGAGGCTATTCCTCTAAAAAATCTCGAGGCCAAAAAATCAAAAATTGAAACAAAATTAAAATTAGTTACAGATTTGGAAACTCGTGTGGGTGCAATTCATAGCACACTTGGTGAGCTCGCAGGAACGCGTGGCTTTAATGAATATCAGCTTAATTCCAGTAATCCCGGAGTTATTACAGGCGTTGCGGATACTGGTTTAAATTCTGCGGGGAGTTGGAATATTGAAGTCGTTCAGATTGCCGAAAAAGCTTCGGCGATCACCAATGGATTTCCTGATAAAGATGAAACCGAAGTGGGAGTTGGGTATCTAAGCTTCAAAACTCCCGAGGGAAAAAAAGAAATTTATATTGATGGCAAAAATAATACACTTCAACAAGTTGCTAATAAAATTAACTCCGCGCAAATGGGGATTAAAGCGACCATAATCAACGATCGTAAGGATCGAGACATGCCTTACAAACTTGTGTTGTCCAGTGACCAAGTAGGACAAGACAACCAAATTGAATATCCAACACTTTATTTTCTAGATGGTGATCAAGATTTTTTCTTTGAAGAAAGCCGCGCTGCCAGAAACGGAATTATTAAAGTGGACGGCTTTGAGCTTGAGATTTCAGACAATAAAGTCGCAGACATCATTCCCGGTGTAACACTTGACATTCACCAGGCTGACCCTGGAAAGGTCGTCAACGTGAGTGTCAAAGAAAACCACGAAGCCGTCAGCGGAAAAGTAGATGAGTTCATTAAAGCCGTTAACGGCGTAATGTCATTTATTCAGCAGCAAAATAAGATCGATAAAAATACGGATACTTCAAAGACCCTTGGCGGTGACGGCCTAATTCGCAGTCTAGAAATGCGCTTTCAGCGCTTGATTCAAGACCCTCAATACAATGTGTCTGGTGAGGTTAAGCGTCTAAGTCAGTTGGGGATAGTATTTAATCGCAATGGAACTTTGGATTTTGATAAAGAAAAATTTCGAAATGCTTTAGCAAAACATCCTAAAGACGTACAAGCATTTTTCACGGGAGACGGAATTTTTACTGGTTTCGTAAATTCAGTAAAACGTGAATTGGGTGCATTGACGAATCCAGCATTTGGCCCACTTACAAATCGTAAACGTGGTCTGCAACAAAATATTAACACTATTGATGAGCAGGTTGCGCGCAAAGAAAAAGACCTTGTAAAAAAAGAAGAATCACTTCGCAGAAAATTTTCACAACTTGAAGAGACAATGTCGCGTTTAAAAGGACAAGGTGCGGCAGTTGGTGGTTTAGGCGGGGGAGCTCTTGCTGGAGTTGCGTTGGGTGGAATGAGTGTTGGAGGTGGGGGTTGATGAATGAATAATCCGTATCAGAAGTACAAAGCGACCGCAGTGCAGAGTGCGAGCCGGGAGAAACTGCTCCTTATGCTCTACGAGGCCGCCATTAAGTTTTGTAAACTTGCAATCGTCGCATGTGAAAAGAAAAACATTTCCGATCGTGGACTCAACATCGGTAAGGCGTACGACATTGTCATGGAACTTGCTAATACACTTGACCACACTGTTGGTGGAGATATTTCTAAAAATCTCGAGCAGCTTTACATCTTTATGATGGATCAACTGACAAAAGCCAATATTACAGGAAACGCCGAACATCTACAAAACGTCTTAAAACTACTAGAGACATTGTATGAAGCATGGGTTGGCGCTATCGAAAAACTAAAAAAAGACACAGAACCAAGGGAAGGTTAAAATGGAAATACTTATTGATTTAATGAACAGGAAAAATTCATTTCTTGAGAAGTTTTACACGATAAATGAAGCTGAGTTATTAAATTTTTCCTCAGACGACTTCGGTAATCTTGAATCGTTCTATCAATGCCGGGAGAACATATTGCGTTTGATTGGCCGAATTGATGAGCAGTTGGATGATCACTTAAAATCGATAGATACAAATCTGTCGCGAGAAGTGATAATGCAAATTCAAACTTGCCTTGACAAAAAGGACGAGTGGGCAAAGAAAATTGTTGACCAAGATTTACAGATCATTTCGGCAATTGAAAAAAAGAAGAGCGGCATCATCACTGAACTAAAGTCGGTGCAAAATACTCGTAAGTTAAATAGTGCGTATACTACCAATACGAGTCGTGCCCGTCAGAAAGTAAATGAAAAAGCTTAATGGCTGCCAAACTTTTGGCGCTTTTTGATTTTAAACCTTACTAATCGTTTCTGTGTTATCGGTATAAGGATTGCACCCCTGGAGGTTGGAAGAAGAGGGGTGCGTCATGTCTGGACTAGAGTCCATAGAGAGTTTCAAAGAAGAACATTTTGAACATCCACCAAATATTCCAGTGGTTGTAGCGGTTGCGAACGAAAGTGTTGGCCCTATTTTTTTAGAGGCCGATAAGGCCGTGTCAAAATTCGAAGCTGAGGATACTCAGCCTATGGATCACGTTTACAGCCTAGCAATTCAGGCCAAAGATTACTACGACAAAGGAAATTTAGACGCCGCTTATGAGGTCTACTGGCAGATACTACAAATGAATGTTTATGACAAAAATGTTCTTTTTGAGGCGTATAAAAACTTGGGAAATATTTTTCTTAAAGAGGGAGACTATGAAGAGGCCGAAGAACTTTTTAATAAGGCGCGTACCCTTCGACCAGAGTCCGACGCACTTTTTGTAAATTACGGAGTTTTAGAAGTTCAACGGAAAAACTTAGGGAAGGCTCGGGACCACTTTCGTAATGCGCTTGATCTGAACTGTAAAAATGACAGTGCCTGGGTAGGATTGGCGCTTGTACACCGTGAGTTTGGTGATATGGATTTGGCTTGGGCAAACCTTGAACGTGCTCTCGATGAAAACAAAGCTAATCAAACGGCCCTCGCTGTTACGTTAGATTGGGGTATTCGGGATCACAAACTCGATAAGGCGGCCCGTCGTATACGAACGTATATTTCAGAAATTTCTGACACAAAAGATATGCGTCTTTCGCTTGCAAAGGTTTTGTTCTGTTCTGGAAATTTCGTTGACGCCAAACGTGAAGCGGAAATTGTTTTAAAGAGAGACTTGAATGATGCGGACGCGCTTCGCCTTGTTAAGGTCATTGACAGAGAAGTATTAAATAGGGAGTAGAATGTTAGACGAAGTAAGGTCTAAATCAGGACATCGGGTTTTGCGATGCGCCGGCCGTCTTTTGGCGTCTCGTGAAGATCCTATTCGTGAGGCAAACCGTTGGTTAGAGAACAATCGGAAATATTTTAGTGGTAGAAAGTGCGTGATTGTACTGGGCGTTGGTTGCGCCTATCACCTTGAGCTGTTGGCCCAACAGGCGAGTGTGGAAAATGTTGTGGGAATTGACTGTTCCGATGAAATTATCTCATGGTGCCGCGAGCGTTTGCAGAGCAAAAATAAAGGGATTATTTTTTTTTCCATTAAAGAAATTTCAAGGGTAAAAATCTATCTTTCAGGTAGTTATGCTGTCCTTAAATATTTTCCGTCGATTGTTACCAATCAAAAAATTTTCAAGGAACAATATGAATTTCTGTTAGGAAGAACGACTGCTGGGGCGCAGTTCATTTCGTCCTCGAGAGAATCATTCAAAGACATTGACTGGCGGCAGGCAAATGAGCCGATCTCTGCGAATTCGATTCTAGCTTTAACTGATGATCCTTATTGGAAAGCTTTGGGAGAGCTGATCGTATGAAAATACTTGCCGTCAGTCTTTTGCGCTTAGGTGATATTTTAATGACTTCAGGTGTGTTGAGGGCGTTAAAAGAGAAAAATCCAGGTTCAGAGCTCCACTTGCTTATTAACCGTCAGTTTGGGGGTGTCTCGAGACTCCTAATCGGTGTGGACAAAATTATCTTTTTCGACCGAGATCGCGCGCAGCGGGGAATGGGCGAATTTGAACATCCTTTGTTTGATTCCTACGACTATTTCAAAGAGTTCATTGAAGAGTTAAATGCCAACGACTATGCGCAGGTATATAATTTTTCACAGAATTTATTTTCGGCAAGGCTCATGGGATTGTTAGATTGTCCAATTAAGGTTGGTATGACGATTGACATGAATGATAAAGCAACATTTGGTTCTGAATGGTTTGAGAAACTGAATCGTCGAAATCTGGGCGAACCGGTTCACTATATTGACTATATGGCTCGTGGTTGTGGAGTTAGTCCCGTCTCTGCAAATCCGAGCGTTCAGATAAGTAATTCAAGGGTAAATAAGTTTTTTCAAAAGAAATACATTGCTATACAAGCCCTTACCAACGAGGAAAAGAAAAACTGGGGCATTGGTTCCTGGGCTCAAATGGTACGTTTTGTAGCGCGAAAGGACCCAAGCCTAGATTTTGTTTTTTTAGCGGCTCCCAGCGAGGAGGCTATCCTTATTCCCGAAGTACAAAATTTAAAGGACTCCGGAGTACGTGCTGAGATTTGTGTTTGTGATCTCAGCGAGGCGGCCGCCATTTTAGAATCTGCGGAACTAGTAATTACTGGCGATACATCGATAAAACATCTAGCAACGGCCGTTGATGCCAAAGTTCTTGAATTGAGTCTAGGCAGTAGTGATTTTCACTTTACCGGCACGTATTCCGACAAATCTTATATTTACCAAGGGAATGTGGCTTGTGCACCTTGCTCACCGGGTGGAAGTTGTTCACAGAAGAGAAAATACTGCGCTGAAAGTATCCATCCACATACCGTGTCTCAAATCGCTCTTGCAATACTGAACAACGAAGATCTCCGCTATTTTGAAAACCTTTATCGTGGAAAATTTTTAGCAAATGGCCTGTGGACGGCGGAACTTGACCAAGAAAATGAAGCCTACGATGTGGGGGTGATACGTGAACTCTGACTACAAAAATTTAATTTTAGAGATCGATAAAAAAATTGCAGAACTGAAAAAGAAAAAAATATTTTCTGATGAAATTGCTGAGCTCAGTCTTCTGCGTGAACTTTTAGCGGAGCAAATTCCCTATGAAAATATTAGTAATTCAACTCGCTAGGTTGGGTGACATTCTTCAGACTATCCCCACTTTAAATGCACTTCAGCGCTTAAATCCAGGTGCCGAAATTCACCTGCTTGTTCGGTCCCGTTTTAGTGCCGCAGCAGATTTAATTCCACACTTATCTCGCACCTGGTTACTTGATAGTAGGACTATTTTTGCTCCCTTGTTTGAGCAGGGAAATTTACGTGAAACCCAAGTGCAATTGCGTAGTCTCCTACGTGATTTAAGAAACGAAAATTTTGGACAAATAATAAATTTAAGTTTCTCTCCGGCTTCAAGTTATTTGACCACATGTCTTGCAAGCCCTGGTGTCGACGTGCGTGGATACGTTCGTCACGCCGACGGATTTTTCAATCCTAATGAGGATGCGAGTTGTTATTTCTACGCTCAAGTGGGGGTTGGTAAATCAAATCGTATACATATCACTGATTTAATGGCCCAAGTGGCGGGAGTTAGTTTGGCAACCGGTGATTGGTTTACAAAATATAAACCCAAAAAGGTTGATGCCTTGCCGGAGAAATATGTTGCCATTCATATAGGCGCGAGCCAGGCGAATAAGGCTTATTCAGCGGAGAATTGGGCAAAAGTAATAAATAAATTTGATGCCCCTATTGTGCTTATTGGTGCGGTTGGTGAGCGGCCGCTTACCGAAGAGATTTTTCAATTCGTTGGTGAAAATAAAAAATATTTTATCACTGATCTTGTTGGTCGTACTTCATTTACGGAACTCTTTGATGTGATCGCCCAATCTCAAATATTGGTAGGGGCCGATAGCGCACCCATGGCAATGGCTCCTTTTACCGATACCAAATGTGTAAATTTGTCTTCGCAGACTGTCAATTTTTGGGAAACTGGACCACGGGTTTCTGGTAGTCGAGTTATTTTTTCTAAAAAAATAAATGATATCCATCCCGGTGATGTTATTAAAGAAATTCAAAACACAATCTTAGGTGCTCCAGCTGGTAAAAATGTTGCGATAGCGACGAGTGCCCCAGATGGCTATATTCCTCAATTCCCAACATCAGACGACTTTGAATGGAATTTGGTGAAGGCGCTTTATATGGGTGGAGAGTTGCCAGTCGTAGAAGACTACTCGACGATTTTGGCAATGACACAACTTCGTGAAATAAATCAGATTGTGTTAGAGCAAACTCAGCAGATTCTTATTAAAAAGGAATCAAGTCTTCACGCTGACCTTATTGCGCGTGGGGACGAAATTATTGCTGGTATCAAGAGGTTTGCTCCTAAAATTCTGCCGCTAATATCCTGGTACGAAGTCGAACGTACACGCATTCCTCCGGGAAAACTCGCAAATATTGCGGAGCGTACGATAAAAATTTGTAAGGGCTTAGAACATGTACTATCGTTGTATTTGGGAACTTTGAGCCCTCAGCTAAGGAGGTCAAATGAAAACTTTGCGTTGGAGTCACTCCCAGATTTTGAGTGATTTTTCGGATTGTGAAAATTTACGAGATCTCATTGATGCAATTGAATTGAAATGTAAAGCTTCCTCGGCACTGGTTTGTAGTATTCGCGTGAACGGTATGACGTTAGAAGAGGAAGACGAAACGCGTTTCGCGAATACCATGTTAAAGGTTGTTAACGAAATCGAAGTCGAAGTTGGTAATATTACAGAGATAGTAGAAGGGATTTTTGTTAACTATATAAATTGGATCCCCTATTTGCGAGAGGTTGCTGAAGACGTAGCCGAGTCCCTGCGGGCGGGAAATATGAATGTGGCGCAACGTGGAATTAACGAAATGACGGACGCGCTCACGGACCTTGTGAACTCACTTATTGAGTTAAAGAAAACAAAAACAAGTGTTCCCCAGATTACGCAAATGGGTGATATCGACAAACTCGAGGGCGCTCTGGTAAAAATTGTCAAAGAACTTACGGGCGCTTTTGAAAGTAGTGACTATGTACTGGCGGCAGATGTTGTCGAGTATGATCTAAATAACTTGCTTGATGATTTGAAAACTTGGGTGGATTTTAGTCGTAAAGAGCTAGGTGGCGGAAGTCATGAGTCAAATGCAGGAGCCGGAGAAGTCCTCCTCTAATTCTCAGCAAATTTTATGGGTCAGCCCTTCTCCTCCTAAAAACCGGAGTGTCGTCTACTATTCTGATATCCATACTGCTATGGCGGGTTCAAAATCTATAAAGCCTTGGGTAACTGTTGTTGATTCCGGAATTGGCCAAAAAGAAACAGTCGAATTGCTCTCTTTTTTTAAATTGCGAATGCCAGCTGTTGCGCGGGTGGTAAAAACAGACTCCGATGATGTCGAGTTTTTGCGACAACTGGTCAATGACGTGGGAGTCTTTTGTTGCATTGACGCCGACATAAAAGGCGAAAAAGAAAATTTTATTTTAGACAAAGCTATAGAAAAATATCGTGAAACAAGCTCGCGTCAAAAAATTCTCGCCGACATTACCTCGCAAAATAAGAGACTTGAGGAGCTCACTCAAAATTTGGAATTTTTAGTAGAAGAGAGGACGAAAAGTATTGAGAGTTCTAAAGATGAAGTGGCAAAAAAACTGCGTTCCCTTCGCCAGCTCGTAGCTTTTATTAAAGAATTATCTCTCTCTAGTATTGTAGATGACTGGTTGCTAAATATAGGTAGCGACGTTAGGGAGTTTCATGGTGTAGGCGTTCCTTTTTTGGCATTCACACCACCAAATGGGACTCGTCGGGTTATAACGTTTCGTGGAAAAGATTTGGTAGAAGTTGAAGTTGAAGTTTCAAATGTGATCGGCGAAATGCGTTCGAATAATCGAGACGATCAGAAATTTTTAGCAAATCTCTTTCAGCGGCCGATCGCTAGTGTTGTGGCGGTTCCCTTGGGAAAAGAGACTTACTCTCCCGTACTTTATTTTGAACACTCCCTGTCAGGCGCAAGTCTTATTGAATTTACCGATTTTTTACACCAGCGCTTGCAGCCGATGATGTTATCGCTGGATCGAATTCTCATCGAGCAGCAAACACGGTATGCTTCTAAACAGTGGGAATTAACTTTTGATAGTTTACAAGATCCGGTTTCGATTATCGACTTAGAATACAATGTCATTCGTTCCAATAAATCTTTTTATAATCTCAAACAAAAAAATAGTTGTTACCAAATTTTTGCGAGTAGGACAAATAAGTGTCAGGGTTGTCCCGTTGAAAAAGCGATGATGGCGGGATCCTCGCAGAGTGGGCGAATTCACATAAAAAATAAGATGTTTGAGGTATTTTCTTTTCCTGTCGGTAATCCACCGACAAATTTTATTAACTATTACGCAGACATTACCAATGAAAGAAAATTATTTTCGCGCTTGGTGCAGAACGAGAAGATGGCAGCTCTGGGATCGCTGGCGGGGAATATCGCTCATGAATTAAATAACCCTCTCACTGGAATTCGTTCGCTAGCTCAGTTACTTCAGGTTGAAGCTGATAAGTACAATAAAGCCGACTTTAAAAATGACCTTGTTGAAATTGAAAAAGCGACGGAACGCTCTCATAAAACCGTGAAAAATCTCTTGGAATTTTCTCGTCCGACCAGTTTACAGGATAGTGAAGTCGTTTCTATCAATGAAGTTATTGACCGCACGCTTCCGATGTTAAAGACGGCGTTGCGTGATCATCGCAGCGAGGTCGATCTTTCTGACGAAAAGCTTAATGTAAAAGTGAATCTGCAGTTACTGCAGCAGGTAGTTTTCAATATCGTACTGAACGCTTGCCAGGCGATGTCTGAACCAGGACAGATCGAGATCTCGACTCACCTTATCAAAAGTCATAAAGGGGCAGATGCTGAAATCTGGGTGAGAGATACAGGGCACGGCATCGCTAAGGAAGATCTCGAGCATGTCTTCGAGCCCTTTTTTACGACTAAAGAAATGGGTCAGGGAACAGGCATAGGCCTCAGTATGAGCAAATCTATTATTGAGCGCTTCGGGGGAAAGATTTTTATTGAAAGTAAACCGGGGACGGGTACAACGGTAAAAGTCAGACTCCCTTTGGCGTAAAATGAAAATTTTAGTTATCGATGATGAAAGCTTAGTTAGACTGTCTTTGAAGCGAGTCTTTGAATCCAAAGGCGACAAAGTTTTTTTGGCCGAGGATGGACAATTAGGTCTTGAAATATGGAAAACCGAGAAACCTGACCTGGTTTTTTTAGATGTAATTATGCCAAAACTCACGGGGCCTGAGGTGTTGACCGAAATTGGAAAAAACAAAACGGGAAAGGTAATACTTATTTCGGCCTATGCTGGGGAACAAAATCAAGAGACAGCAAAGCAGATGGGCGCTGATTTATTTCTGGAAAAGCCCTTTGAAAATATTTTTGATGTTGTTGAAAAAGCAAAGAAATTAGTATGCGAGTAATTAGCGGCAAATTTAAGGGCAGAAATCTCGTGACTTTTACGGCTGATCATATTCGGCCAACCACAGATCGGGTGAAAGAAAGTCTTTTCAATATTATTCAGTCAGAAGTGGAAAATGCGGTTGTTCTTGATTTGTTTTCTGGAACTGGAAACTTAGGAATTGAAGCATTGTCTCGTGGTGCGCAAAAAGTGACCTTTGTCGAAAACAATAAAAAGTCTCTTAAGATCGTAAGAGAAAATCTTAAGTCTTTAAATATAAAAGAGAATGTTGAAATTCTTGACGAAGACGTATTTGAGTTTATGAATTCAGCGCCACAACTTGTCTTTGACCTTATCCTTATCGATCCGCCGTTTACAGAAATTTGGGGCGATAAAATTATGACCGCTCTTGCCAGAAGCGCTATATTTACTGACAACGTTACTGTTGCAATAGAAACAGGAACTAAGGAACCTATTGGCAAAAAATATGGCGCCCTAAAATGTGTGACTCAACGAGTCTTCGGTGATAAGACACTATCCATATTTAGGAGAGAAAATTGAACGTCGCGATTTATCCAGGAAGTTTTGATCCGATTACCCTTGGTCACATTGATCTTATAACACGTGCCTTAAATATTTTTGACCAGGTAGTTGTGCTGGTCGCTCAATCAAGCCGCAAGCAATATATGTTTAACTCAAGGGAAAGAAAAGATCTTATCGTTAAAGCTTTAGGAAAAAGAAAAAATGTGAAAGTGGAAGCTTGGGACGGGCTAACCACAGATTTTGCGAAAAAGACAGGTGCAAAAATAATTTTACGCGGGGTCCGCAGTTCTACTGATTTTGATCACGAAATTGTTTTAGCGCAAATGAATAAAAAACTTGCTCCAGATTTGGAAACTTGTGTGTTTTTTCCGAGCGCTGAGTTTCAGTTTATTGCTTCTTCAGCAATTAAAGAAATTGCAAAAGCGGGTGGTGATCTTGAAGCGTTTGTTCCCTCGAATGTCGTAAAAGCCCTAAAGGAGAAATATGCTCGCCGATAGAATTCGAAAGGTAAAGCCTTCTGCAACCCTTGCGCTCGCTGCAAAAGCAAAAGCGCTAGCGGCTGAAGGAAAAGATGTTGTGTCGCTCACAGTTGGTGAGCCTGATTGGGATACTTTCGAGAGTGCAAAACAGGCTGGAATCGATGCCATCAAGTCTGGAAAAACAAAATACATGCCGACAGAGGGCATTTTGGAGCTTCGGAATTTAATCGCAGCTCAGGTACAAACTGAAACGGGAGTGAGTTATCCAGCAAGCCAGGTTACTGTGACTGCCGGGGGAAAATTTGTAATTTTTAGCGCGCTTCAAGCGCTCGTCAATCCGGGAGATGAAGTTATTATTCCTGCACCTTACTGGGTGAGTTATCCTGATATGGTTCAGTTATGTGAGGGTGTAAGTAAAATTATCGAATGCAATAAAGAAGCCCGCTTTAAACTCGAAGCTAAGACTTTGAGAAAATATATCAGTAAAAAAACTAAAGCTATTATTCTCAATTCCCCGAGTAACCCGACGGGAGAGGTTTACACGATAAAAGAATTGCAAGATATTGCACAGGTTCTCGTAGAGTTTCCGAGTGTTCATATTCTTACCGATGATATTTACAACCGACTCTATTTTGGCGGAGAAATTGCTCCTCATATTTTGAGAGTAGAACCGCGATTAAAAGATCGAACCTTAATTGTAAACGGCGTTAGCAAAAGTTATTCGATGACGGGATGGCGCGTAGGTTGGGCTGTTGGTCCGAAGTGGTGGATTGACGGTATGAATATCTATCAAAGCCAGACTGTGAGCTGTGCGGCCTCAGTTTCTCAGTATGCAGCAGTAGAGGCGCTTAAGCATGGAGTTAAAGATATCGCGCAGTCAGTATCGGTGCTGAGGAAGCGGCGAGATTATTTCGCGGATCTATTAAAAAGTGTACCGGGATTAAATTTTGATGTCCCTGGAGGCGCTTTTTATTTTTGGATTGATATTAGTAGTTACTTGGGAAAATCATGGAAAGGTCAGAAAATTAACGGTTCTATGGAGTTTGTTAAAATATTCCTTGAGAATTATTTTGTAGCGACGGTTGATGGTGCTTCCTTTGGCCTGGAGGGGTTTTTAAGAGCAAGCTACGCTACGAAAGATGAAAAACTGAGAACTGCGGTTGAACGCCTAAAAACATTTGTTTCTGAAATAAAATAGAAAATGATACACGTTTCAAATATCTCCAAACAGTATGGGAATAAAATTCTTTATAAGAGTGGATCTTTCCAAATTAATCCCGGTGAAAAGATTGGTTTGGTCGGCCCTAATGGTGCTGGGAAAACGACAATTTTTAGGATCCTTGCTGATGAGGAGGGTGTTGACGGGGGTACGGTTTCGAAACCTGATAAACTCGTCCTAGGATATTTTTCGCAAAATATTGAAGAGATGAAAGGAAAATCGGCCCTTGAAGAGGTAAAGTCAGGCATTGGAAATATTCCGCTGATGCAAAAACGTATTCAAGAAATCGAAGTTAAGCTCTCGGAACCTATGGACGACGAAGAAATGCAAAAGATGCTTGAAGAGTACGGGCATTTACAAGAGGAGTTTGAGCGCCTGGGCGGTTATGACCTTGATCAAAGAGCGGCAGAAATTTTGACTGGGTTGGGAATTGGCCCAGATGACTATAATCGGCCGACGGAGAGTTTTTCGGGTGGCTGGAAGATGCGTATAGCTTTGGCGAAAATTCTAGCGATCAACCCGCAAGTCCTTCTTATGGATGAACCAACCAACCATCTGGATATGGAGAGTATTGTTTGGCTTGAGGAGTGGATTATGAATTTTAAGGGCGCCCTACTCATGACAAGCCATGATCGCGATTTTATGAATAGAATCGTAAAAAAAATTGTCGAGGTCGCGCATCAAACAATCACGGTATTTTCTGGTAATTATGATTACTACGAAAAAGAAAAGAAAGTTCGTCTCGAACAATTGATAGCGTCTGCAAAAAGACAAGAGGATATGCTTGCGAAAGAAAAAGAATTCATCGCGCGCTTCGCGGCGCGTGCTAGCCACGCAGCTCAAGTACAGTCACGTGTAAAAAAATTAGAGAAAATTGATATTATTGAAATCCCACCGGATGAAAAAGAAATTAATTTTCAATGGCCAGTTCCACCTCGCGGCGGTGACGAGGTTTTGAAAATCGAGAATCTTGCAAAGATTTGGAAAACTCCCGAGGGAAAGGAGAAGCTTGTTTTCAAAAATGCCAATGCGATGGTGAAGCGACTCGATCGTGTAGCGGTTGTCGGCGTCAACGGAGCTGGAAAATCCACTCTCTTAAAAATTGTTGCCGATCATACGGCAGCGACTGAGGGCAAAGCAACTATTGGGGCCAATGTTGAAGTCGGTTATTTCAGCCAAAACTCCCTTGATGTTCTTGATCCCAACGAAATCGTTATGGAAGAAGTTCATAAAAAAATTCCTACTGCAACAGTCGGCTATGTGCGAAATTTGTTGGGGGCTTTTTTATTTACCGGGGATGACGCTGAGAAGAAAGTAAGTGTGTTATCGGGGGGAGAAAAAAGTCGACTGGTTCTAGCCACTATTTTAGCTCGCTCAATTAACTTTTTGGTGCTTGATGAGCCAACCAACCATTTAGATATAAAGTCTCGAGAGGTTCTCTTGCAGGCCATAAAGCAGTTCCCGGGAACTGTGATGATCGTAAGTCATGATAGGTATTTTTTGCGGTCGATCACCACAAAAGTATTTGAACTGGATAAGAACCAATTGTTAGTAACCAATGGCGATTGGGATTATTACTGGTCTAAAAAGCACTCAGATGCGCATTGAGGCAACTTCAGATTCCCAATTTTGTCACTGCCGAGTGATAATTTCACACTCCCTTTCAGCTTAATTCTAAATCCGTTATATTATAACGTTCCAGAAACGGAGGCTTTATGCCGAGAATTTCTAAACTTTTTCTAGGTATTACTGCTATCTTTTTTATCAGCTGTACGCCGTTCAAATCTGCTCAAACCGATGCTCATAAATTAGCAGGTCATGACCCAAAAAAGCCGGACGGGTATAATGAAATCGATCTCGAAGCCATTAATAAAGCCGTCGATCCGTGTGATGATTTTTATGAGTATGCCTGTGGGAACTGGATAAAAAATTTCAAATTGCCTGACGATAAACCTAGTTATGGAAAAAGCTTTAATGTCATTACCGACCGAAACCTTGAAGTTAATAAACAGTTGCTAGAGGCTTTTGCGGCAGGTAAAACCCCGGTACCTGCAAAGTACTCGCAAAAATTAGCCGAGTATTATTCGGCGTGTATGGATACTGATTCTATTGAGAGAGATGCTCCTAAAATCGCGGGTGAGTACCTGGATAAAATTCAGAAATCAACTTTCGCAGACTTACCACAGTTAATGGCTACTCTACGGTTAATAAGGGCCAGCGCCTTATTTACGGTTTACGCGAGCCCAAACCCAAAAGATTCTAACAGTATGATAGCAGAATTTTTTCAGAGCGGAATGGGCCTGGAGGAAAAGGCGTACTACGTAAATCCCGAAAACGAAAAAACGCGAAAAAAATATCTAGAACACATTACTAAAATGTTTGTGATTGCGGGAGTTGATAGCGCCAATGCAGAAAAACATGCTCAGCTGGTTCTAAAAATAGAAACTCAGTTAGCCCGAGAGTCCTTGAGTCGATCACAAGTTTTTGATCCTTCAGTCACTACGAATCTCACAAGCTTAGCAGCCGTAAAACAGACATTTAAAGAAGCAAGTTTTAATTTGGAAGAGTATGTTAAGGCACTTGGGTTAAATTTAGAGGGTCAGAAAATAAATGTCACGGCTCCTAAATATATTGAAACGGTCGTGACGGTTCTAAAAACTACAAGTTTTGATGATTTAAAAATTTATCTCCAGTGGCAATTTCTAAATCAATCTGCCGCTCGCTTAAATAAAGCTTTTCGCGATGAAAACTGGGCTTTTTATGAAGGTTATATGAGGGGAGCAAAGGCACAAAGCCAACGCTGGGAAGTCTGTGTTGGGTCAGTTGATGGTGCTTTAGGCGAAGCTCTTGGCGAGGCTTTTGTAAATAAAACCTTTGGCGCCGAGGGAAAAAGACGTGTTTTGGAGATGGTTAACACTATTTATAGTGCGTTTGAGGCTAACTTGACGAGCCTAGATTGGTTAGATTCAGAAACCAGAACCAAGGCGGCAGAAAAACTTCACAAGTTTATTACCAAAATGGGATATCCTGATACGTATCGCAACTACGATGATTTAAAGCTGACCCATAACTTCTTAAAAAATGAATTCAATGTCAGTGCGAATGAAGTTCGTTTCGATCTCGAAAAAATCGGTAAACCAGTCGACAAAAGCCAATGGGGCATGTCGCCTTCAACAGTCAATGCTTACTATAGTTCATCGTGGAATGAGATTGTATTCCCAGCAGGAATTTTACAGACGCCGTTTTTCGGGTTAAATTTCTCAGACGCCGCAAACTATGGCGCAATAGGATCCGTGATTGGTCACGAGATCAGTCATGGCTTTGACAGCGGCGGAAGTCAATTCGATGGCAACGGTAATCTTGTTGATTGGTGGACTAAAAGTTCTGCTGCAAATTTCAAGGAAAAGAGTCAGTGCATCGTCAATCAGTATGGACAATATAAAGTTGGTAATGGGACTCCAATTGACGGAGATCTTACTAAGACCGAAAACATTGCTGACAACGGTGGACTTAAAATTGCCTACCTAGCTTATGAGAGGGCGGCCAAGGAAAAAGTTAAAGAGGTTATACAGGGCTACAATGGACACCAGAGATTTTTCTTAAGTTTTGCGCAAAGCTGGTGTGGAAAGTCGACTCCGGAATACGCTGATACGCATGCAAAGACTAACGAACATGCCGACGCAAAATATCGTGTTATTGGATCACTAGTTAATTTACCAGCGTTTGCCAATGCCTTTAGCTGTAAGGAAGGTTCGAAAATGGCGCCAGTAGCAAAAGACCGCTGTACCCTTTGGTAACCAGACTAGAGTCCAGGCTATCTTGTGATCTGCAAACTAACCACGTAAAATAATAAGTGGGTCTTAGGATTAGACCATAGAAGGACGTGAGCTTTGAGTTTGTGGGGCCTTGTTCAAATATTATTTAATATCGGTGTAGGGTTAACGCTCTGGCTCCTGTGGACGAAAATTAGTCGGCCGGCAAAAGAAGATCCGCGACTAAGCAAGGGGTTGCAGATCTTGCAGAGTAAGATTTCGGTTCTTGAAGATCTTTCCGACAAAACCGAAACTCAAGTGGCGCAACTGTCTTCGCTTCTTGATCGCAAATGTCGTGAGCTCAACAAAGCTGTCATGGATAGTGAAAAGCAAGTTCAACTGATCGATCAATCTATTAAGAAAAGCATGAGCGTTGCTAAAATTTTTCAGGACAAAATCCCTCACGATGAAATCATCGATCGTCAGCGCACACAAAAATATGTAAATGCTGCGCGTTTGGCGCACCAAGGTTTGAGTGCGAGCGAAATCGCCGAAAAAGTCGATTTGCCGTTAGCTGAAGTTTCTTTTATTGCGAAACTAAATAAGGACGAGAAAGTGTATAAGGAAAGCGAGCTCCCAGATTGGGTTGAGCCCGCCTCCCAAATTAAGCAAGAGATAAATTCTAAGATCGAATCACAAGCCGTTGAGTCATCAGCGTCTGATGAGCTTGGTAAAATTGGAAAAAAATATCGCGATGCTTTAATTCAGAGCTAAAAGGAGGCTATGAAGTTCACTATTCCTACGCTGACCGTGGGTCAGATGATGCGCGCCCAAATTCATGAAGTGCATTTAGATTCTAGTGTGATCGTCAGCTTTCGCGGCGATCTCCTTCGAGTGATTAACGATACAAGACGGAAATTTAAAAAAGGACAGTGGGTCGTTCTCCGCGTGGTATCCACCATTCCGTTGCGATTCCAGCTTGTTAAGGTGCCTGAGACTTTTTCCAGTCCATAGTGCGTCACGCTCGGACGGATTTTTGCGCCAGAACATTTTTATGATTTAGTGAGCTTGGATTTTAATTTGCATGACTGCGACTTTGTGCCACGCCCTCAATTTATCGTTGATCCGAATAGTCGCTATCATATTAGTTCAAGGTGTCGTAACAAGGATTGGTTCGAGCTGCCGATGGATTTTGTGTGGGAGATAATGCAGGAACAGCTGTACTTGCTTCACCACGCTTTCAAAATTGAAATTGATGTTTTTGTCTTAATGGTAAATCATTTCCACTTAATTGCCAGGAGCCCAGAGGGCAATTTAAGTAAAGCAATGCAATATTTCAAATCGACTACTTGTAAAATCATACAAAAAGAAACCGGTCGAACAAATCAGATTTGGGGTTCTAGGTTTTTTCGAACGAGACTGTTAACAGAATACCATTTCCTAAATTGTTATAAATATATTTACAGAAACCCCATAAAGGCCGGGCTGGTAACCCGTGTTGAGGAATACAAATTTAGTACTTTATCAGGTTTACTAGGGTCCCAGCCTCTCTTGATTCCGGTGCAATGTGACCCATTTATTTTTGATGACAAGTTCGAAAAAACTATGGAGTGGCTGAATACAGTTTCTTCTGCTCAGGCGGAAGATTCAATAAAAATAGCATTGAGATATTCGGACTTTAAACTTCCAAAAATAAACCAACGACAGAGTCCTTGGGAAGATTCTCTAATTTGACGCGCAATGGACTGGAAAAAGTCTCAGGCACCTTTATTTCACGCTCTCGCGTATAAACCTGGTTAGGTAGTACTTCACCATGTGCTCAATATTGATTGGGTAGCCCTGGAAGTTCCAAGTGATTTTTCCGAAAGCTCCAGTTTGTGATTCTAAGAAATCCTCTTGAGCAGGAGTAGCTTCTTGGTTTTTTCCAGGAATAAAGTAGGATGAACCCACGTGAGAAAAACTTACTCCGATGCGGCCTGGCTCTTTCATCGTGAAAATAGCTTTGTAGCCGTTGCGAAACAACATAAAATCAGCGTGTGTTTTTGAAATTGAGTAAATTTTTATTCTTCCTTGAGGATTCGCTTTCATTTGATTAAATGCCGAAACCATCTCGACGAAACAGTCCTTTAAATCGATAAGAAAATGTGTAGTTTCTTCTAGAATTTCTACTTCGGGATTGTATCCGGCCTGAGGATCAACGACACCAGAATCTTCCATTTCTTGATCGGCACGAATTAAGTCTTTTAGCCACGAAAGTTTATCCATAAGTCTCCCTGAGGAATTCTTTTCTTCTTTAACGATCCCAAGCGGGTGTTAATTTTGTCAAGCGTCAAATCAAAGAGTTATACCAATGAACGGGGTAATACCGCCGCCGCTGATTGCGTCGTCCATCCCATAGTAGACACCAATATAGATATCTAGGGGTAAATAAAAGAAAGTATTTGTTTCCAAATGAATTTCAGTACCTACGGCACTAAACCCTTTTTGAATGTTTGTAGGTATGTAAGCTTCGCGTTTGATGTCATAGAAAAGGCCATCAAGAATGATCGCATCCACAAAAGCTCGCCCATGCACGCGCTTCGCAAAAAACGGCATCATTCCCGAGCCGCGGTTAATTTTTGAAATTGGAAAACGATATTCCAAGTTTAGATTTGCGACTTTAGTTCCCAAGAAAGCACCCGAAGGATAACCACGCATCAAAAAGTCACCAGCGAAAACCGTGGATTGAAAAACCGCGCCGGCAGTTGTGGCTCCAGCTACTACATTGCTCCCGTAGTTGGCGTAAAGTCCTTTAAGATGAGAATACAAGACATGTCGTTCTGGAAACCAACTCGAGAAATAATTTCCCCACTCGAGTCCGTATTCTTCGTAGTCCAGCCGTGTGGATGTTGGTTCTTGGGCATAATAATGTGTGTAATTCGTTGCCAGGGTATTGCCACTTTCTGGGGAGATTTCGTCTCCCTTCTGTGAAGCTGTACTATAGGTTACCGTGAGTTTTGGGCCGGTTCGAATGACTTCTCTCGTGGTAACGTCGCGCTGACTATAAGTCCAACCTGCCAACATTTGCCATTTCTTTGGTAGGCTATAAATATAAGTTTGTGAGCCGACAAATGCTGTTTGGTTTTTTCGCGGTGTTGATGAGCTGAGCAGGTACTCTTCGTAAATAGAGTAAGAAAGAGTCAACGGCAGCCGAGTTTGGTTATTGAGATAAGTGAAGAATGTCCCGGTGCTTGACGTCGAAGTATTATAGGTGAGTAGGCCCGTGTAGGAGTGTTTTCCCAAGGGGTCAGAATTAGAAGTCGTCGCTTCAATAAACACTCCATTAGTCAAAGGATAAATAAATGGTAACCAATAAGATGGAAGCATGTATTTCCACGAAGAGTAGTCTTTTACTGGGTAGCGCGAGACACTTTGATTCAGTCGAGAATCGAGCTCGGCTTCAGCAATTTCTTTTTTGATGGGAACTTCGGTTGCGGGAGCTATTTTCGGCGGATTCAATCGCATATTTGGCTGATACCGGCTTTCACTGATACGGGAACCGCGGCCGGTGAGCTCAGTATAGTAAATTTTTTGATTGGTGAGATCTAGGTCCGGGTGATTGACCCGCGAAATCGTGTTTGTGAGTGCCGAGGCATGGGTGAGAGAATTGTTGGCCAGATACGCGTTGGCGACCCCACTTTTTTCTGAGATAAAAAGTATCCCTGCTTTCGTTCGTCGGGGGTTGTAGGCTGGCACAAAATCCTTTAAAACACGACGAAACTTATTGCGTGCTAAGTTTAGAACGGTAAGTTGTTCTTCGCCCTTTAGATTGCGCTCGGAAAATATAATTTCCTCGTTGTTTATGAATTCCGGAAAACTGATTCGGTGTTGAAGTGGCGGAGTATAAAGTATTTTTGAGTTTGTCCCATCGCTACTCATTGTGGCCAATGCATTCCACCCGCCACCTGTTTGAACGTAGACAATCTGTTTGCCATCAAGAGAGTAAGCCGGTTGCTGAGCGCGTTTGCTAATAGTGATTTTATTTTCTTTTTTGAAATCCGTGAGACTTCGCTCGTAGATATCAAAATAAATATTGTAACGATCACTGTCGGCGCCGATTTTATCATAAATAATTTTCTTAGAGTTCGGATGCCAACTGATGCGTGTGATATTGTTGAGGCGATCCTTGCCTGAAAATAGTGTCGAGTTGCCTTCAACCAGAACAATTTCAGAAGCCCAGTTATGTCCTCGCGTAACATAAGCTAACTTTTTCTCGTCTGGACTAACGTCGAGGATACCGCTGCTGAGTCCATTAAAGGAAATTTCTTTCCCCCGAGTTTGAGGCGCTTGTCTTATCGTTTCAATTTGTGCTTTGGCTTTGTCATGTGTTTCGTGCAGGAGTCGTGTGAATATATCTTCATAACCTTTACCGAACATTTCCATAGGGGGAGTGTCCAAAAAGAAAAAGGGAACACGTGACGAATATCTTTGGGTGAGGTCATAAATTGTGCTGTGTCCCTTTTCGCTCACCATCTTCTGCCATATCAAACTCCCAAATAGGTAAGGTCGCGAACCAAATGGGTACTCTAATATTCCTGCTTCATTGGCACGGGCAATGTTTTCTTTGGTCAAGAGATTTTCCTCGGCGAGCGCACGTAAGACGGCGTCTTGGGAGGTCGATCGCAGCCTTCCCCATTCACTAAAATCGGTTTCAGTTTTTACGGCCAAGCCCTCAAGCCACCAACGTGGTAGGACTAAGTTTGGGCTCATAATTGATCCAAAAACCCATCTTAAGGGACGAACTAACCCGTGTGCCGGCTCGAAGCTTAAAATATGAGTATATTCATGAAGTACTAATTCGTAACCCCAGTTACCATACATCCCAATCGTTTCTGATTGCTCGGGTAAAACTGGACGTACATTGATAAGAGGATAGGGTAATCTCGTGGCATAACCATTCGCCTGATCAGAACTATCATCAATAACAATGATTGTTTTTTCAGGATATTCTTTAAAAATAGGTGAAAGTAAATCAAAAGAGTTTTCTGCATATCCAGCATACTGTTGGGCGATCTGATGTTGTTTTGCATCATAGATTACTTCAAAATGTGGCGTTTTTATCACTTTCCAATTTATTAACGGGTCAACCGCATAGGATGGAAAGCTTGTTAAAAGGGTAAGCAGAAAGGTTAGGTTCAACATATTGAGTAGTAAATGATCATTCATTTAAATCCTTTATTTGACAATAAAAAAAACCCTCATGAAAATAGGAAGGTCTGTTTTTTGAGGGAATATTTGAAGGAGATAGAGATGAAAAAAATTTTAACGGTCGCTATGATGGGACTATTGTTGACGGCATGTCCAAGTAAAGAAAAAAAACCAGAGCCTAGCGCAGTAAGTGGGGCTGAGGGTGCTGGGACAGGAGATGGAGTTGGTAGCTCTTCGATAACTCACGATCCCTGTGGCAGTGACTGTGGTGCTCTTGCCGGCTTGTCGACAGTTAATTTTGATTACGACAAAGCAACGTTGAACTCTAAGGGAAAAGATATTCTCACAAAAAATGCAGAATGGATTAAGGCAAATCCAAAAACGCCAATACAAATTGAGGGACACTGTGACGAGCGCGGCTCGGTGGAGTATAATTTTGCCCTCGGAGAGCGCCGTGCACGCGTTACTAAAGATTTTCTCGTCGGCCTTGGGGTCGAGGGGGACCGGCTTAAAATTATTAGCTACGGCAAGGAAAAACCTTTAGATAAAGGTGATTCAGATGCATCTTATGCAAAGAACCGCCGGGCAAACTTTGTTCCGCTGCCACAGTAAAATCTCCAAAATTATCTTATTGACCTTTCTTGCAGTGACTTTGGGAGGGTGTCTTGGTATGCCTCCCAATGACGACTACGCAATGGCTAGTATCGCTCTTGATGCAGCAAAGGCTTCGGGTGCTCCAAAAGTTGCAAGTGGTTATTGGAACAGAGCTCTGACCTCCTACAAAGAGGGCGAAGATTATTTTGAGCAGCGAAATTACGGTGCCGCACAAGCGGCCTTTATTCGCGCTCGCCAAAATGCGGAGCGCGCTGAGAACTCAGCGCGCCTACAGCGTCTTCGTTCGGGGGAGGTTTTCTAGTGAGATCTTTGAAAATTCTTGGTTTTATTTCTTTTATACTTTTTTTGTCAGGAGCGGGTTGCCCGCTGCAAACGCGATCACAAATGGAAGAGAAAAAAGTTATACAGGATCAGATGAAGGTTTTGCAAACTGGCCGAAACGAACAACAAGGTAAAATTCAAGATGTTTCAAATGAAGTTTTGACTTTAAATGGCCGTCTCGAAACGGTAGAAGCGAAAATTACGTCGCTTGATCGAGGAATGCAAGCTCACAACCGGCAGGGCGATCAACAAATTGGTGAGGTCTCTAATCGCGTAAAGACTCTTGAGGAAGCTAGCCTTGGTTTAAATCAACGCATGGATGGTATCATTGAAGAGCTCAAGAGTCTGCGCATGGCCATTGACTCTGCAAAAAAAAATGAGAAACCTTCAGCGTCTTCCAAGGGTCCTGAAAGAGGCCCTTTCAATACCGGCGAAGATGAATATGCAAAAGGAAATTGGGGTGAGGCGATTTTGAGTTATATGAAATACCGTGAGCAAAATCCCACTGGAAAGCGATACGCCGAGGCAACGTTCAAAATTGGCTATGCTTTTCAACAAATGGGAAAAGCTGCGCAGGCAAAGTCTTTTTACCAAGAAGTTGTAAATCGATTTCCAAGTACACCTCATGCTAAGAAGGCTCAATCACAATTACAAAAAATTGATAAATGAAATCGCTACGTTTTATTCTTGCGATCGAAACTAGTTGTGACGACACCTCCGTTGCCATTCTTAATGGCGAGGGGTTTGTTGTAACTCAGACTTCTGCAAGCCAAGATGACAAGCATAAATTTTTTGGCGGGATTGTCCCTGAGATCGCCAGTCGTAATCATACCCTGACGGTAATCCCTTTGATTGAAAAAGTCTTTTCTGATGCCAGTAAATCTTGGAAAGATATAGATGGTATTGCAGTCACCAATCGCCCTGGACTCGTGGGTTCGCTCTTGGTCGGATTAATGACAGCAAAAACTCTTGCGCTAGTAAATAATATTCCGTTTATAGGGGTCAATCACCTGGAAGGCCATTTGCTGGCGGGGTTTTTAAAAGATGAAAAGTTCGCCGCTAAGGATTTCAGTTTTCCATTTTTGGGATTAGTTGTAAGTGGTGGCCATACAAGTTTGTATGAGGCAAAAGGAATTGGAAACTACAAAGTCTTAGGGCAAACGGTAGATGATGCTGCGGGTGAAGCATTTGACAAATTCGCGGTGAAAGTTGGGCTTGGTTTTCCGGGTGGAGCGAAAGTCGATCAACTTGCTAAAACAGGGAAAATAGATGCCTTTAAATTCCCGCGCGCCATGTTGGACGGTGTGAGTTTAGATTTTAGTTTTTCGGGATTGAAAACGTCGGCGGTCAACACAATAGCGCAAATAAAAAATTTAGATGAATGTATCAATGACGTTTGTGCGAGTTATCAAGAAGCAATCGTCGATGTATTAATCCATAAGTTAGATCTGGCACAACAAAAAACGGGCCTACGGAATGTCACGATTTCTGGGGGAGTGAGTGCAAACTCCCGTTTGCGTTTTTGTGCGGAAGAATGGGCTAAGAAAAATGATGTGAACATGGTGATTCCACCGCTTCGCTATTGCACCGATAACGCTGCGATGATTGGCTACGCGGGTCTACAGAGAATGTTGCGTGGGGAAGTATCTCCGCAGTCTCTTGGCCCGTCAGCAGCTGGGCTACCAGCGGACTTTCAATGACTAAACCCAAGCGGTCCCTTGGGCAAAATTTTTTAGTAAATCAGGCTGTTATAGATAAAATCATATCCGCTGTTTGTGACTTTCATCCCCAAAATATTATTGAGGTTGGCCCAGGAACTGGAGCTCTTACTAAGCATCTTATGAAAATGAAACTGCCCTTAATTTTGGTTGAGCTCGATCGTGATTTGGCGGTGAAGTGGAAGGAAGAAAAACAAAACGTCATTGAAGGAGACGCGCTGAAAGTCGCTTGGGAGGGTTTTGCTTCCATTTCGGAAACGGTTTTTGTCAGCAACCTTCCTTATCAGATTTCGTCTTCTATAGTAATTGATAGATCTGTTGAGCCGTTTTGCATTAAAGGTATGGTTTTAATGTTTCAAAAAGAAGTTGCCCAGAGATTAATGGCAAAGAAAAGCACTCCAGACTATGGAATGCTGTCGGTAATAGCGCAAGTTTTTTGGAGGATCGAAAAGGTTTGCGATGCAGATCCAAAATCGTTTAATCCACCACCGAATGTCGCGAGCCGGGTGTTAAGGTTTGTTCGTAAAGAGTCTGAGGTTGTGGATCGGAAAAAATTTTTGAGTTTTATAAAGTCAGCTTTTGCTCAGAGGAGAAAACTTTTAAGTAAAAATCTAAATGTAGAGAGGGAATCTTTAACCCGACTAGGTTTTAAAGAAACCGTTCGTGCCGAAGAGCTTTCACCCGAAGAGTTCGTGACACTGTTTGCCTCTTTTAACTAATTTTTATTCGAAATGTGACGGCTATGCCACCGAAAGCAATACGGTAAACTGGATCACCAAAAAAGCATTCTCAAACCACTGAAATGCTGCTAACTTAATCCCGTGAGCATAAAAATTATCACCGACAACAAGAAAGCTAAATTCGATTACTCATTTGTGGAGACATATGAGGCCGGTATCGAATTGCGTGGAAGTGAAGTTAAGTCCGCACGAAATAACCAAGTACAACTTAAAGACTCTTATGTGGCATTTTCAGGTAATGAAGCCTTTCTTATGAAAGCTCATATCGCTGAGTACAAATCTAGTAGCTACAACAATCATGAGCCTGAGCGAAAACGTAAACTTCTGCTACATCGAGAGGAGCTTGAAAAAATTCGCGGCAAAATTGAACAGGGTGGACTGACTTGTATTCCCACGAAAATGTATTTCAAAGATGGAATGATAAAATTAGAAATCGCTATTGCCCGTGGAAAAAAGAAAGATGATAAGCGCGAGGACATTAAGAAGCGTGACGTGAATCGGGAGATCGCAGCTCGTTTACGCCGGTCAAAGTAGTTGTCTCGCTTTCCGAGGTATTTAATTGATACCGTCTCTCGTTAATGAGATCCATCCAGTAAGCGTGTGCCACGCGATCTTTGGACGGCGGTTCTATGCGACGAAGTTTTTCAAGATCATTTATCGTTTTCTGACGTAAAGAAAGATAGAAATAGTTATATGCCGCTATTAGATCTTGAAATTCGTCGTTTTCACGAACTTTGATTTGGTTGATAGTGAAGTCGCCCATAATGAGGCGCTGAATGTGGTTTTGCAATACGAGTAAGGGTCCAACTATTCGAGATGTTAATTTTAACCCAAAGTAAGTAAAGAAAACCGTGGAAAATAAAAGCATAATGCTCACAACTCTCAATAACCAGACACGCTCGTTCTCGAGTGCATTTAATATCTCGGGAGCCTTTTCATGGGCCAATTCGCGGAAGAGCTTGTAGTTTTGATTTATAAAAAAGTAAACTGGAGCGCCCGCCATCAGAAGCGTGGCGATTAACGAACCCGCCATATAGAAAATATATCTTATTTGAAACTGACGTTTCATATACAGGGAGCGACGGCGATGAAAGTGATGTGCCTCGCGTTTTGGGGGCAGCTTATGAATCCACATAGTTATAATTTTATAGTCACTTGTCTTTTTACAAAAGGGCTTCTACCATCATTCTATGAAGTTTGATCTAAAGTCATATATGGTGCTGACGTCTGTCCTGGGAATTTTTTTCCTAGGCTGTGGGATGTCGACCACACTACCAACTGGTTCAGAAGAAATAAGTCTCAAGGCTGACAGATCCAGCTTAGATGACCTTCGCAAAGAAGTTCCCGAAGAAAAAAGAAGAGAAAATGATGAGTTGGCGCTTATCCTTCAGGTTATGAATGCCAAAGACAAAAAACCTCATGAAATTCGTGAAAAATTTAGTTCTATTATGCGTAAGAAGCGTGATGAGTTTTACAGATCACAACGACGGACTAGAGAGGATTTCACGCGACGAGAGCGCGACGAGCGTGATAAATTTGGTAAAGAGCAAAAAGAAACAAGCGACCGTTTTTATAGGCACAAACCAAGTTCCGAGGAGCGGCGTAATTTTTCACAAGACCACTCTAGTCGTCAGCAAAAATACTACTCGGACTCACGTGAACGTCGGCAGGCATTTGAAGAAGAAATGCGCTCAAAAGAAAAGGACTTTTCAGCTTTATTAAGTGAAAAAAATAAAGAGTTTGAGGAGCACTTTAAAGAATATCAAAAATATTACAGAGAAAAAATGGATTTGGAAGCAGCAAAAAAGACATCGTCTCAAAATGAGAACTCAGAAGTCCCAGCCGAGCGTCTAGAAAGTGGTAAATAATCTATGCTGCCGTTTTTTGATCACGATTTAACAAGCCACGCGCTTCAAATGTATTGCAGCAAGTTACCCAAAACCGCTCGCGCATACTCATTTCGAGGGCGTTAAACTTCATAGTTGGGAACGTATTGTTGAGGAGGTGGTCAGAAAAACTCTCGCAACTACAGGTTTTTACAACTTTCATTAGGAAACGCAGGTGACCTTCGGTGAGATTACGGTCAACCAACATTTTTTTGAGGTTGGATTCCCCCGTATGAAGCAAGAATTCATATAAGCTTGTTATTTGCCCTTGGTTGTACATACGTCCTCCAAAATTAATCCAGATTTCTTACTAGACTTTTCGGTGGTCGCAAAACAAGACTTAAGTATTATTTTTTTGAATCTGGTAATTTACCGTTTCATTATGAGCCAAATAGGTCAATTAATTCTTTTGAGGGACTTTTGTCTCTGCGCCCTTGATTTTAGGCGATGGCCAAACTCCATAACTTTTTGGGTTTTAAAGGCTAGCAGTGCTTTAGCGGGCGTAATTTCTAGAATTTCGCCGGCATTCATATTCCCAAGTTTTAGCTGACCGATAGAAATGCGTTTTAGCTTGAGAATATCGATGTAGAAGTTCTCAAACATTTTTCTGAGTTGCTCATTTTTACTGTCGGTGAGGGTTACGCGATACCAGGGATGATCTTTAGATCCATAATGAACCTTTTCGATGCGAAGAACTTTTGATTTTCCACCTGGAAGGGTCACTCCACTCGAGAGTTTTTTAATTTGATCTTCTGAAAGGTCAAATTTAAGTTTCACCAAATAGGTTCTTGGAATTTCAAGTTTTGAATGGCCAAGTTTTTGGGAAAAATCACCGTCATTTGTCAGGATAATTAGGCCCTCGCTATCATAATCTAAGCGACCAACAGGAAATACACGATATTTAATTCGCTCAGTGAAGTTTGAAATTGTCATGCGATCTGATGGATCGCTCATTGTCGATAGAACTCCTTTTGGTTTGTAGAAAAGGAAGTATACATTTTTTGATTCCATAAGGACTAGCCGCCCAGAGACAGTTACCTTGTCTTTATCAGGATCGACTTTGGAGCCCAACTCATAAACGCGTTTGCCATTTAACGAGACTTGGCCATCATTAATTAGTTGATCGGCTCCGCGTCGGCTAGAAACTCCGCAGAGGGCGAGGTAGCGATTGAGTCTGATTTTTCCGGTGTTTTCGACTTTTCCCATGAGGACTTTCTGCCATCTGTATTATTTACAAATTTTTCAAGTTGCGGTCCGTACTGCTTATTTAAGATGGACTCGAGCTCTCTTATCAGAGCTAGCAGGTATTTGTCACTAGGGTAGAGCGAATCCATCTCCATTTTTCCTCTTTCAATGGCATTTTTTCCTATTGTAAAGCTATCGGGATGGTTGCCTTGAATTAGAAGCATAGCTCTCTCAAGAAACGTTTTAAGTTCTTGGTATTGGGGGTCAGATTGTGGGTCAATAAAATACTGTTCTAAGCGTTTTATTGGGTAAAAAACCCGGGCTAGTGACTTTAACAGCTGAGCCGTAAAAATATCATATTTCTGAAAAGTATGATCCTTGATGAGACTGCCGCTAACGCGTGTCACATTGTGGCTATTTACGATGAATCTGGCAGTAGTGAATGGGGCTACAGAAATATGATGAATGTGGCGCATACTTAGCTCCAGATTCGAATCGTAATAGAGAACTTGATCTTGGGTGAGCGGAACAAGCTCACCATCGATAATGATAGCGAGATTGTCATAACCTCTTACTTCAATAGAGTTGTCTTTGAGAACTCGAATGGCGATTGCTTGTTTCTTTCCATCGTGTACGACTTTTGACTTCGCCACGTTATCATGGTTTTTTTCGTTGTGTCGTTCGATCACTTTTGCGAGCTGTTCAGAGTCTTCGATTGCTACTATTTGGGTGAGAGCTGCGTTGAGGAGACGATTCCAATTGAAATTTCGTCGATCAGCCTCACTGACCTTTTTGTACATGAAATTTTCAAGCGATGAAATGACTTCTTCAGAAAGTAAAACCCGATTGTTTTGCCAATAAGGATGTGAGAGGGCCCGGCAAATAAAACGATTGACAACACTGGTATCGAAAATAATCCCACCTTCGCAATGACTCTTACAAAAATTAAACCATGCGAAGCGCGCTGCATTAGCTTGATGATTTAACGCAAATAAATATTGTGTGAACTGGTGCACAGTCGCCATTATTAAAAGGTAGGGCTTTAAGCACGCTATGGCAAGGAGAGTTTATGCAGAGGGAATTGAGTCCCAACTTGTTCAAAGATGAACAAACGCCGCGCACCCAAAGTACTAGCCAAGTCAGTCATCAAGTTAGTCTCGCGAATTCAAATACGAAAGTGGTGAATGATAATATCGAAGCGCTCTCACGGCGAATAGAAAGTTTTGAAACACGTTTCGAACAAATTACAAAAAATATTACTCTACGTATGGATCGAACCATGACGATGATTTCGCACGTACAGACACAAATCAACCACGTTTCGAATGATGTGAACGAAAAAATTGTGCAGGTTTCAGCGAAAATAAATGAACGCCGTTTATCAGAGTCGCGCACGGAAGACATGATAGAGCGTCACAATACCGTAGTGAAAACGCTTGAAGCACGTTTGACGCAAATGCATCGGTTGCTCACTGAGCAGCAAACGCAAATTCACAGTTTTGCGTCGGCTCTTAACGAGGCACGTGCCGAACTTCGCAACCAGACGCGACGTTAGTCTAGTTTGACCGGATATTTTATCATTGCCATAATACAAAGCTGCGGAGGTGGTTATGAAAACTTTTATTCTGATTTTACTTACGGCATTTGGACTCAACGCACATGCCCTATCTGGAGGAACCCCCTTTGCCATAGACCTAAACGGAATTTATTTTACAGACGTCACCACCCAACCAAGTACGCCCGAATACAAAGTTTCACGAATGGCGTTGGATGCTGCGATTGGTTTAAGTCTATTACAAGACGAGTGGCTGTTTATTGGTGTCTCGTTGTTTTCGGGAAGTTCCGTCGAGGGTTCAACAACTGAAACAAAGTGGAAGTCGACTGACTATGGTTTACGTTTAATTTATTTTATCGATCGTTTAAAACAGTGGGGGCTGGGATTTGCATACCATTTGTCGGCTACTGGTGAGTATGACAACGGAACGACAAAGGAATATTGGAAGGGTACGAGTTATAAATTTGATTTCGGTTACACGCCGCTATTATTTAACAAAGTCTTTTTTGGTTTGCGTATGAATTACTACATGGCTCAGTACAGTCAGACCTCAACAGATAATTCAACCTATACTTCTGAATCCAACTCAAAATCGTTTATATACCCATCGATATATTTGGGTTTAAGATTTTAATAGAATTTTGCTCTCTGGCGTTTAAAAATCTCGAGGATCTTAGAGTCGGCAAGTCCTGTGTCCCAAATGGTAACTTCTGCAAATAACCCCTTAAATGGGTATGCGTTACTTCCGGATCCTATTTTTAATGGGCCGCTATTCAGAATATTTCCAAGTCCAGTAATGTCAACGGCATTTACCATGGCACCATCTACGTAGGTGTAAAGCCGATTGAGAGTTCTATCAACTTTTACGCCAAGGTGGACCCATCGTCCTAAAAAGGAAGCTTCCGTTCCAAACGTGGCGTTGACAATTCTAGTGCCGTCGCTAATATTTGCGGTCCAATTACCAAGGCCAAGTTCCATATCGTAACCAGAGCTTCCTGCGGAGGCGCCACCTTTAGAAATTGGCATGTCGTAATTTCCAACGCTTGCGCTCACTTTTACCCAAACCATATAAGTAAATGAGCGGTTGTAAAAGTCTAAGTGTTTGTCGGTGGGGTTGTTTACAGTGATAGAATCACCTACGCCATCGAAATTAAAAGCACCACCCAGGACGTTGGAATATTTTTTATTAAGACCATCAGCTCCGGTTACCAGTACTCCGGCAGATTTAAAAGCCGAGGAGTCGGCGATTTGACTATTCTCTTGAGCATTTGCTTCATTGAGTTTCCAGTATCCAGCTAATTTTGAAACATCGATCCAGCTCGCATCTAAGTAAAGGTCTTTACTGACATCGAGCGAGGGGCTGGAGTTCGCATAACGGCAAGTGACACCTACGTTCATTAGAACATCATCGATAACAATATTTAAACTGCCTTGTGACGCCTGTAACTGATTTCTGGTAATTTTAAGTTCAAAAAGCTCTTGTGCAGAATTGTAAACTATATCGCTACTACTAAAGTATTTAATTATAGGGGCGTTGCTTTTAACGCTTCTTACTCCGGCGGGGCCTGAGTAAGTGATGTTGAGTTCCAATAATTGATTTGCAAGATTCTTTGTTATTGAAACATCAATTTTGTTTTGACTTGAGCTGCATTGAGCTTCAACCATTTCTGTTGGCGGAACAGGAAGGCCACCGGAATCCAAATTACATTTTTTAAAAATGCCACGGGCGAGATAAAAAGAGTCTGATTTAAAAACAGGGTAACTGATAACAGTATCCGCAAAATCAAATGTCGATGGGTAGGAGGAACAATTGTCGTTGTTAAGTTTAATAAGAGAGGAGGTAGCAGTAAGGGTTCCTTGGACATTTGTTGTGGCAGGTTGACAGTTCAAATTATCGAAAACTCGACAGTAGGTGCCAATCTCGGGTTTATTGTTGTTAAAGGAGTTTGTCGCGACGGAAGATATAAACGACTTTGGCAAACTTTCTTGGTTTACTTGGTCAGCAAGGCTGGAAATACGTAAGACTCCGTCGCCATTACAATTTTGAAAGAGCGTATAAAGTAATATAGACAACGCAATAAGAAATAAAGTCCGTCCCAGAATACCACCTCCCATATCTAAATATTTTAGACAAAAACTCACAAAAACCCTACTCATATATTTGGCTTAAAAAAACCACCGACTGGGAAGGTCGGTGGTTGGGATGAAAAATTGCCACCATGGGAAGGGTATTGGTGGCTCAGAACTTTGGGAGGTACAACCTTAGTATCGCACAGCTATTAATAAGTTAAACTAATAAATTTGGCCTAAAATCGAAATGATACAATGGGGAGTTAAGAAAATGATTTTTAATAGAATTTAGGTCGAAGACGTTGGAAAATTTCACGAACTTCGGTACCCGAAAGAGCCTTGTCCCAAATTGCAACGTCGTCTATAGACCCCAAGTAAGGGGAGTCGAAAGGCGCAGTTAAAGACGATCTTCCGATGTTCAAATTATGACTGGTGCCGATATTTCCTAGAGAAGAAATGTCCGTTGAACTGACTTTTACCCCGTCAACATAAGTCGAAAATTGATTTAAAGAGCGATCAACCGTCGCCACAAAGTGTACCCAACGTCCGAAGAACTGCGAAGCGGTGGTACCAAAGTTTGACCGAAATATTTGAGTGTTATCACTTACAAAGGCCGAGCAGGCTGAAGATCCACATTCGATATCGTATCCACTAACATTGGCTGCATTTCCGCCTTTCCAAATTGGCATATCCCATGATCCTGATGCTGCTGTTTTGTAGACCCAAACCATAAAGGTAAAAGAGCGGTTGTCAAAATCAAGATGGTTGTCCGAGGGATCAGCAATAAGTACCCCATCATTAATGCCATCAAATCTTAGGGCTCCCCCCTTTACATTTTGGTCGGCCTTATTTAGCCCATCACCTGTCTGAAGAAGGCCTGCATGACCAAACGTCGACGAATCCGCAATTGAAGTTCCGTCCAAAGCACTCACCTCATTTAACTTCCAATAGCCAGCTATACGGCTAGTGTCTATCCAACTTGAGTGTAACTCTAAATCTCTATCGATCAGAATCGTACTTGTCCCATTGGCCTGGCGACAATCTAGCTCCACATTTATTTCTGCGTTGTCGACAACTGTACCTAAATGACCTGTCGAAGTTTGTGCCGCACTTGCTGGAATGCTAAGATCAAATTTCTCTTTGGGTAATGTGTAATAATAGTTGTTTGCAGTTTGCGATTTTTGTACACCTTTACTAAGGACCGTACGAACTTCGGTACCACGTCCGAGCAATAATTCCAATTTTAATTCTTGCGTGGCAAGATTTCTGCTGATGACTAAATCAACATTATTCTGCTTTGCTTTGCACCAAGCCTCTGGCATTTCAACCGGAGGCAAGGGACTTCCCGAAGAATTAACTTCACATTTTTTAAAGATACCGCGTGATAATCCAATGAACTTGCGGTTTAGATCTGATAGGCCAACCGCAACATCCGCAAATTGAAAGTTAGTAGCCGTGGATGTACAATTGTCATTTATAAGTTGGATTTTAGTATTGTCGACTCTGAGCATACTTTGAATGTTGCTGACTTGTGTTTGGCAAGGAACATCATTAAAGACACGACAGTAGTCCCCCGGTTCAGGCTTACCGTCATATGTGGTCCCGCCACCCTGTTGTTCAGAAGAAGAAAGCGACTGTCTATTGTTGAAGAAATTTACAGTTCCACCACCACTACAGTTTTGGAACTGCAATAGCAAAAAAATTGCTATCGCCAAAATGTTTATTAAACGCATGGATCTCCCCACCATTTATTATTATGCCTCAATCCTATCGAAAAAAAAACCGATAAAATTGGCCTAAAAGGAGTAAAATTTTGGAAGTCACCGTCTCATTCTTAGATGAACTCGAGCGAAAAATTCGCGATAACAAAGCTCCGAAGCTGGCGCATTTAATAGCGACTATAAAGCCCGGTAAAATTCCCCGACCTCTATTAGCAAGGTATGCGGGTCTTATTCGTCGTATGGGTGGAATAAAATATGCAACCAAACTTTTAAATCCAATTATTCGCAATACTGCAAAACGTCCACAGACTTCTGAGCTAATAGAATATGCCTCGTGTTTAACTCGTTTAAATTTAACTAAAGAAAGCCTGGATATATTGGAAAAAATCAGGGAGGAAAAAATACCCGAGATACATTATGAATTTGCCGCAGCTTATGTATCAAATTGGAATTATCAGAAAGCTATACCGTATTTTGAAAGCTATTTGAAATTTGCCGACTTGTCGCCTTATAAAAGGGTCGTTGGTGAGTTAAACTTGGGAGCGAGTTATATCTACGTCAATAAATTTAAAGAAGCGAAACGAAGTCTCGAAAAAGTTTACGCGGTTGCTACCAAAGAAGGTTTTAATCTTCTTGCTGGCAATTCTTGCGAGTTAATGGGGGAGATTTCAATTATTGAAAATGATTTCAAAAAGGCATTTGAGTATCTTGATAAGGCAAAGATTTTTTTAGAAAATACAAGTTCACGATACAAACTCTTTGTCGATAAATGGTTGCTTGTCATAAAAATGTTAAGAGAACAGGGGTCTCCGGAATCTCTAAGGACATTTCAGGCTGTCAGAAAAAGTGCGGCGGAGTTTTCTCAATGGAATACCGTTCAAGAGTTAGAGATGTTTAAAGCGATCGCATGCAACGATAGCGAAAAAGTCCACTACTGTTATTATGGCACATCATATCCTGAATTAAGAAAGCGCGTTGCATGTCTGTGGGGAAAACCCATTGAAAATTTGGAGATTTACGATCGTAGAATTGGTTCGGGACCCGCAAAGAAGAAAGATGTGTTTGATGTGGCGAGTGGAAGAGATCACGCTACGGGGGCAAAGCTTAAAACGGGTCAGAATTTACATCGCCTAATGCAAGCCCTATCTATGGAGGTCTATTTTCCGTTTTCCACCACTAAATTGTATTCTTTAGTCTTTCCGAATTTACAATTTAACCCGGTGACTTCGCCGCAACAAATTTATGAAGTTATCAAGCGTTTAAACCTGTGGTTTGTAGAAAATAAGGTCCCTCTGAATGTTGATCGTAGTAGAGGTGGTTACCGGTTGAGGGCCTTGCAGCCATATATTTTGCGCCTGAAAACCAACAATTCACCTTTGACTAAAGTAGAAGAATTTTTGCTAAGAATAAAAGATGCAGGGATCAAATCGGGATTTACAATAGGTATTGTGGAAGAAAAACTGAGGCTTCCCAGGCGAAGTGCCACGCGATTGCTTGGTGAAGCCGTCGCTGCTGGCCTTTTGAGAAGAGAAGGTCAAACACAATCGACCCGATATTTTTTTAGCTCGTAATATAAAAATCAATTTCGGGATTATTTTTTTCGGCCCAGCGTAAGTCCCACTCCTCGTTGAATAGGATTACCGGATTTCCGTAGGCGTCATGATAGACTTTTATATTTCCCTGAATGCTTTTTTCAACAGATTTGCCATTTTTGTCTTTGGGCCAGCGCGCGAGCTGATAAGAAAGCCTCTCAAGTGTTGGATCAATTCCGTACTCATCACGCAGGCGATAAAGGAGCACATCAAACTGAAGGGCGCCAACGACGCCAAGAATAGGGTCTTGCCTTCCAACTAATGGATCAAAGAAAAACTGGATCGATCCTTCATCAACGAGTTGCTGTACGCCCTTCTCGAGTTGCTTTCTTTTTAGAGCGTCTTTTACAAGGACGCGCGCGAAATGTTCGGGAGAAAAACGGGGAATATCTCTGTACCTAATTTTTTTTCCACTAGTTATAGTATCACCAATTTGAAAATTTCCGGTATCGTTAATCCCGACGATGTCACCGGCGTAAGCCTCTTCCACTGTCTCTCGTTCAGCGGCCATAAATTGATTGGCATAAGTGAGCCGTAACTCACGCTCGCTGCGCATATTCCAAACTTTCATGCCGCGTTCAAAATGACCAGAGCAAATTCTAACAAAAGATACGCGATCGCGGTGGCGTTTATCCATATTGGCCTGAATTTTAAAAATAAAACCAGTAAAATCTTTGTCCGTCGGTGATATTGCCCCCGAATTGGATTCATAGGGCTGAGGTGGTGGAGCTTTCTCGCAGAATAGATTCAAGAACAGATCAACGCCCCAATTTTGTTTGGCACTTCCAAACGTCATTGGACTAAGTTCACCTTTAAGAAATTTTTCAGTATCAAAAGGACCTAGAATTCCTTCGAGAAGCTCCATGTCTTGTTGAAAAGTAACAAACAATTCTTCGCCAACATAGTCTTTTATGAGTGGATCTTGCCAACTCGAAAACTGTACGATTTTGGCCTCCGGATTTCCTTTTTCATAAAGGTAGAGTTTATTTTCAAAACGATGAAATAATCCTTTGAATAATCCTCCGATACCGATTGGCCACATGACGGGATAACAAGCCATTTGAAGGGTATCTTCAACGTCATCAATAAGCTCAATTGGGCTTTTTCCTTCGCGGTCCATTTTGTTGGCGAATGTAAAAATTGGCATTTTTCTTTTTCGACAAACTTCATAAAGTTTTCGTGTTTGAGTTTCCACGCCTTTCGCCGCGTCGATCAACATCACGGCAGAATCTGCAGCCATGAGTGTACGGTAAGTGTCTTCGCCGAAGTCCTTGTGTCCAGGGGTATCGAGAAGATTTACTCGTAAGCCTTTGTAATCAAACTGCATAGCGCTCGAAGTTATGGAAACTCCACGCTCTTGTTCCATTTTCATCCAGTCAGAGGTTGCCGCCTTTGTACCAGCTTTCCCCTTTACATCACCAACAACGTTGATTTGGCCGCTATTGTAAAGAATCCTTTCGGTAATTGTGGTTTTACCAGCGTCTGGGTGCGAGATAATTGCAAAAGTTCTGCGTCTTAAAATTTCAGATTCAAACTGGGTCATGGAAGGTAGAAACTACCAACTTAGCCGACTTTGGTAAAGCTGTTTCTTGGGATTTCAGATTTGTAAGCCGCCAAATTTAAGAATTCATTTCTATTGAGTTTTTCTGAGTAGAAATTGAGACCATGAGGGACTTCGTCGTCAGTCTTTACGATGCTGAACTCGGTCAGAAGCTTTTTAAAATCGTGGGCGATTTTGCTTTGGAGGTTATCGAAGTCGCCTGGCTTGTTGATTAAGCAAAGGATTGTGTACGATCCAACAAGTTTGAGATTTGGATTGGGAATAGATTTACTAATGAACTGCGCAAAATTTTTTACAAACTCGTCTACGGTCAACAAACCCCTGGTTTGCAGTTCTTTGTAGTAGGCAAGTAAATCGAAGCTAACGGCGGTAAAATTTCGTGGGTCGCAAATGAGTTCTTCTGAAAACGAAAGGTATTTATGCATTATAGTTTTACTGTACGCGGACACCTGAGTTGCAAGGCGAAAATAAATATAATAGACCGCCCCCATGACCAGGCACATCGCTGCCGCCGCAAGAAATGTTGCCGACCAGATCAAATAAGATTCTCTAAGTTGCGCGATAAACCATCCACCGAAACAGCAATAGCCAACAAGGACTGATATGATAAGTAGGGTGCGGTTGATTGAAAAACCAAGTTTTTGTAGCTTATGATGAAGGTGTTCGTGATCTCCGCGGAAGACTGATCTTCCTGCGGCGATTCTACGAAGGATTGCCATGCAGGCGTCAACTTCAGGAAATGCAAATAGGAAGAGTGGTACGAGAAGGAATGAACGATTATCTAACGGAGCATCGAGTTGTACCGCGATGGCGCTAGTTGCAAACCCTAGAAATGTACTGCCGGAGTCGCCTAAGTAAATTTTTGCTGGCGCAAAATTATAAAGCGCAAACCCGATACAGGCGCCAGCAAGAGACATTGCTGTTAGAGATTCATCAGAACCTTTACTTAGTATCACGAGAGTTAACAAGATAATTATGCTTGTTACAGAAGCTTCTCCATCCATGCCATCTATAAAATTCATGGCATTAATGATTCCGGTCATCCAAAAACCTGTGAAGAAGAAAGCCATGGTGCGTGACATTCCGACTTGTTCGAGAAGAAGGTCATTGGTGGGAGTAATCCCTATCCACAGTGCTATTGTGATAAATTGCGCAATAAATTTTGGCTGTGATGGCAGTTCGAAAATATCGTCAAGAACACCAACGACCACGATAGGCAGACCGCAAAGGGCGAGAGTTAAACCATATTTGCTACCGAGTAAAAATGTGGCGGCAAGAAAGGATAAATAAATAGAGACTCCACCCATAAGTGGAATACGCATTTGATTTTTACGGCGAAAATCAACGCGCGATAATATTTTGAAGTGGTGAGCGCTCCAAATCAAAGCGGGCACAATAATGGCGCTCGCGCCCATTGCGCCAACAAAACCAATTACGTATTTTGAAATGGAGAGATTTAACATTTTATCTACTACTTATCGACGAAAAGAGATGAGAATTTGAATTAATATTGGGCGAAAAATTAGACCAAAGCCTAGGCTGTGTGTCTGCTCATGCACTCTTTTTTGTGTTTTCAGCGAGTGAATCTATGTACCAGTTTAATGCCTCGTCCAAACCGCTGGTCACGTTATGCGTAGGCTCGTACCCCAGTAAATGTCTCGCCTTTGAAATGTCGGCGAGAGAGTGCTGGATATCTCCTGCGCGAAAGTCACGGAGGGTGGGTTTATGATTCTTTATTTGTGGAAATCGATTCTGCAGTTTTGTTTTTAAAACATTATACAGCTCTAGAAGAGTTGTGCGCTCGCCACAAGCCACATTAAATGCTTCTCCGTAAGCTTTATTATTTGAACAGTTTGCCGCGAGAATATTGGCTTGTACTGCGTTATCGACGTAACAAAAGTCCCGACTTGTACTTCCATCACCGTTGATAAAGAGCTCTTCACCTTTGATAAGAGATGCGACCCACAAAGGAATCACTGCCGCATATGGTCCACTGGGATCTTGTCTTGCACCAAAAACATTGAAGTAACGTAAGCCAACCACAGGAAAATCATAATTTTTTAAAAAAACATTCGCATAAAGTTCATTGGTATATTTTGTCACCGCATAGGGAGAAAGCATTTTTCCAATTTGTGGCTCAATTTTAGGAAGGGTAGGGTGGTCACCATAGACAGAGCTTGAAGATGCGTATACGAAGGCCTTTACGTTTGCGTTCTTTGCGGCGTTAATCATATTAACGAAGCCATTAATATTGTGGTCGTTAGTAGCCATAGGATCCTTTATCGAGCGAGGAACAGAGCCAAGTGCTGCTTGGTGGGAAACAAAATCAATTTTTTTTACAGCGGTGTTACATGTATCGGGACTACGTATGTCACCTTCGATAAAATTAAAGTTTTTCCATTGATTCGAAGGCAATTGAGATTTTATGTCATTTAAATTTTGACGATGTCCTGTTATGAAATTATCTAAACCGGTTACTTTTTGATTTAGCTTCAAGAGATGTAGAGAGATATGCGATCCAATAAATCCAGCGCAGCCAGTAACAAGCCAGTGTTTTTGTTTTTTTAACATTAACGATTTAACTTCATCAAATTTGGACATGAGAAAACATCCTTATTTTCTATCCCGCTTTTTTACCGTAGTTTCCGTAGCCAGAGCCATAACCATAGCCGTAACGATCAAATCCAGAATCCACGAGGTTCAAGATACCAACGATCGGATGCGCCTTTCCAGCATTTAGGCCCTCTATCGCAAGAGCGATGTCTTCGCGAAATGTAATTTCAAATCCAGCTACCATGAGAATTAGATCGGCAATTGGAGCGATCAAAGATGGATCACAAACAACGAGAGCCGGTGCTGTGTCTAAGAAGATATAGTCATATTTATCGCGCATTTTTTCAATGAAATCACGTAGAGCAAGACTCTCCAGGACGTCAGTGGGATTTTCAAGGCCAGAACGGCACAAAAGAACGTCAAAATATTTGGAAACTGAAATTACATAGTCCTCAAATGAGGTTTTGGTTTTAACTGCGGTCTCTACTCCTGGGACTCCCTTGAAGTCAGGATAGGTTCTGCTAACCGAGGAATTTCGCAAGTCGAGGTCGACCAGCAAAGTCTTGATTTCACCTTTTCCAAAAGAAGCCGCTAAGTTCGTTGAAATAAAAGTTTTTCCAAGAGACTCAGTGGGGCTCGTGATCATTATCACTTTGCCTTTTTCCTTCGGTATATTTTTCAGATTTTGCTCAACAAAAGCATTTAAGCGTAAACGCATGTATCGAAAGATATCGGCTTCATTGGAATTGGGTTTGTCTATAACAACAAGTTCACAAACTTTGTCGCGTGGTTTTAACCCCAACTGATTTTGTATTTTGCTGAGGTGAGGAATAACTTTTTCAATTTGATTTGAGATAATATTAGGGGCCACTTTCTGAATATGTTTAATCATGCCAGGAGCTAAGCGTGCCATTTTATCTGTTATGGAACCTAGGTTCTGACCTATCATGCGATCAAAGTTTTTTCCTAGGAAAGACGCGATCGGCGGGTTGAGTCCAGGTAAAATTGGAACCTCGCCAATGACGGTAATACCTTCTTCTTGCATTTCTCGGTAGTTACGTACCGTGTGGATAAATGTGTTTTTGAGCACCAATATAATGAGTCCCATGAATAGTCCCACGAGACCTGAAGTAAATAACCGCGTGCCAAATGGTAGTCCAATTGGAGAGCTTGATTGTGTTGCGGCGGTTATGATTTGCACGTCATTAGAGATTCCCGCGTCCATAATTTCAATTTCTTGAAGTTTTTGTTGCAACCCCAAATATAAGTCAGAACTTACACTGATTTGCCGTTGGAGTGCTTCAAACTCTTGTAAGATATGGGGAATCTTTGAGATTTCAGATTTATCCGCTTTTAGTCTTGCGTTCAGAGTACTTTTCTCTGTCTCAAGTTTACGACTCTCCTCTTTAAGTTTTACTAGGGTATTTTCTAAGTTCTTATAATATTCTTGAGGGCTTACAAAGGTAAGATTTCCAGATTGATCTGCTTCTTGAATTGCCTTTTGGAGATTCTGTGCAACGGTATCGAGCTCAGACTGGATTTCGTCTTTTCTGGTTTTTGAATCTGGGGAGGTATCATTTTCTAGAAGAGCCTTTTGATATTGAAGTAGTTCCATACGATGCTGATTTTGACTTAGGAAGAGTTCTGAACTCGATAGTTGCGGATTAACAATATTTTCCTTGATTTTCTTAAGTTCACTTTCCGTATGTTTTTCCATGTGTCGATTGATCTCGACGGCTCTTTCAATTTCGGTCAAACGTGATTGGACGTCACCGTATCTTTGGTAAACCTCACGACGATACTCCTGAGTGTTTCCAACTTCATGTTTGCGTTGCAGTTCTACTCGGTGTTGTTCGAGGTCTTCCAGTATCTTCTTGCGTTCACTTGTTTGCCTGCCTACAAAATCCTTGAGACGATAGACTTTTTCTTTGAGTCGTTCAAAATTTCGATCTACGAGAGCTTCAGAGGCCACGTGTGCAAGATTGAAGGAAGTATCTTTATGGCGGGTACGAATACGAATGGTGATAATGCCCGTCTCAAAATTCGCAAAGCTTTCTATGGCAGCCCTAAAATAACCTCTTAGTTCAATCCAATCTCTATGTTTTTGGATGTCTTCAAGCTTTGCACCTTTTTTTAGTGCGGCTTTTATAAACAGAATTAGGCCACGTACTCTTTCGGCAGGTACGATAAACGATATCTTATTTCCTTCTTTAAGGTAGTTTGCGACCACCAGATTTAGAAATGGTTCTGACTGAACTTCCTCTAAAACAGCGCTGGTTCGCGTGAAGAGCTGTTCGTTTTGCTGAAAGCGTTCAAGTAACGGCGTAATCGACATGGAATCACTTTTTGGTTCCACCTTTAACTTTGATTCTGAAACAAAAATTGGGACGTAGAGAAACGACTGATGTAAGAAGGCCAGCAGTAACGCAGAAAGCGTACACATAATGATGAAATTTTTGTTTGCTTTAAGAACGCGAACTACTTGCCGCGGATTGATAAATATATAATCCCCATTATCAAATCCGCTATGTGCCAAGGCTCTACTCGTTCTGCCTCTATCGTTCAAATTACACCTACTCCTTCAAACTCACTAATCGGAACACACAGCGGTAAACTTACTAAGACCTTGGGATAGTAAATTGAATTAACTATTTAAAAAGATTTGAAAAGGTCAAAGGTCCTGTTAATTTTTTAGAATAATTAACGTGAATGGCCCTAGGTTAACTATATCGCATTTTATGGTTTCACAGCCCGACCTTTTTCGCAACTAGGTGCTATGAAGTTATAGTCTAGTTATAGTCGAGAGTGTCTCAGTGTGAGACAAACACCTACTTTTATTTTAGAATTTTCAAGTGAAGCAAGGGCTGGTCATTCTCTCATTTGATTATCTTTATCAGGGTGGAATTTCGAGCTTCTGCGTAAACTTACGATCAGGTCTAAAAAAAATCTTAAGAACTTCGCCGCTCGTTATCTCGCAGTACCCCGTGAAAAACCAAGTTCAACTTGTCGAGGCTCCTGATATGCCGGTGCCAGAAGCCCGAATCAGTCGAGAAATTAAAGCATTTTTTTACCTGTTGAAAATCAAAAAGAAACAGAACTTGGTTATATGTGCAACTTGGTATCCAGAAGCATTTTTATGTTCAATGGTAGGCGTTGAGTATGTCATCCTCGCACATGGTACGGAGATAATGTTAACAAAAAATTTCATGAAAAGACTGATCTGGGAACCGCTTAAGAGAGTAATTTTGAGAAATGCAAAGTACGTGATTGCGAATAGTCACTTCACTGCCAAACTTGTCTTGGCGGTAGAGCCAAGAGTAAAGGTCATTGCTTTACCACTGGCGGTTGATATCGATAAGTTTTTCCCAGGAAATCCAGAAGCAGCAAAAGTGAAATTAGGTGTTTCAGGAAAAAAAGTAATATCAACGGTATCGAGAGTTTTGCGTTATAAGGGACATGAAACAGTCTTTTCTGCCTTGAAGAAATTGGAGCTTCAGCAGCTTGAACAAATTGTTTACCTTGTGGTTGGAACTGGCCCTTATTTGGAAAGTTTGAAGCAATTAGCAAAGAGACTTCAGATTGAAAAATATGTAAGATTTATGGGTTCGGTCGCCGACGAAGAAAGACTATTAGTTTATCAAGCCAGCAATTTATTTTTGTTATGTTCTTGGGAAGAAAAAGAAGAGCAGAACGTCGAGGGATTTGGATTGGTTTTACTGGAGGCAGCAGCCTGTGGAGCGGCAGTATTGGGCACAGACTCAGGAGGAATTCCAGATGCCGTCAATGAAAGCCATGGTGGCATTTTAATTCCCGAACGAGGTGTTGATGAACTTGCTGCGCATTTGCGGAGTTTGGTTGAAAACCCAGAAATCGCCCGATTTTCAGGTAAGCGTCTAACGGAGTTTGTGCGTTCTGAGTGCACGTGGGAAAAATATGCCACTAGATTTTTAAACGAAATACATCATGAATAAAAAACTCGTTTTTATCGTTAATAATTCAGCGTTTTTTGCTTCTCATCGTCTTGCTCTGGGAGTTGCTGCAAAAAAAAGAGGTTACGATGTATTTATTTTGGCTCCTAATTCATCTGATATTCATACAATTGCGTCTTTGGGACTACACCTTCGTAATTTTTACCTCAAAAGAAAAAGCATCAACCCAATTCACGAACTCATAAGTGTTATTTCAATACTCAAGGTTTTGAGGGAAATTCGTCCAGACATAATTCACGGGGTTTCCATTAAGGCGTGTATATATTCGTCGCTAGCAGGACGAATTCTTGGAGTCGAAAAAATCATTCAGTCGATAACGGGACTTGGTTATGTTTTTACCGATGATGGTAGGGTTGCGAAATTCATTCGCGTTTTAGTTGGATTTTTGTTTCGCATTGTCTTTCGAGGCCGAATAAAAGTAATTTTTCAAAATAGCGACGACCAGGAACTATTTATTGATCGAGGTTGGATAAGAAGAGATCAGGTGGTTTTAATTCATGGTGCTGGTGTTGACCTACAGAAATTTTCGGCAAGTGAAGAGAAGCCGGGACCAGTAAAAATTTTGTTTCCGGCGAGAATGTTAAAGGACAAGGGACTCACCGAGTTTATCGAGGCCTGTAAAGTTCTGAGAGCAAGAAATATCGAGTTTGAGGCACTTCTGGCAGGGGCAGAAGATCTGGACAATCCAAATGGAATTAAGAGGGAAACCATCCTTCAATGGCAAGACGAAAAAATTGCGACTTGGTTGGGGCATGTGTCTGACATGGCAACTCTGTTAAAGAATATACATATTGTCTGTTTGCCGTCTTATCGTGAGGGGTTGTCATTGGCTTTGGCGGAAGCTGCGGCGTCAGGCCGACCAATTGTAACAACGAATGTTCCTGGTTGCCGAGATGTTGTAAAAGACGAGATTAATGGGTTCTTAGTGCCTCCCAAAGATATCAAAATTCTTGTTGATCGTCTTGAAAAACTAATTTTGTCGTCTGAGCTTAGACGTGCTATGGGCAAAAATGGGCGTGAATTTGCAAGCAAAAATCTTTCTCTAGATTCTGTTGTTTCGCAGACGCTATTAACCTACGATTGAAACGTCTCTCGAATTTGATTTGATTGGAAACTTGAAGATTCTACCGGTTTTTGGGCTGCAGTCAGGCCGTCCCAAATTCCCCTGAAACCGCCAAAGACAGTAGAGAGTCCCGGGGCCTGTCGGAAGTAAGAAAAGATATAGAGCAAAATTCGCAGTGAAGCAATTGGCATTTGGTATATTTGCGAATGTCTAAGCATGACTATAGTAGCATTTCGTGTGAGTGACCAAAGATAATGTGGCACTTCATCGACCCGGCAACCTCCCGTGGGGTGGGCTAAATGTTTTAGCCGCGCACTTGGGTTAAAAAAAATTTCCCCCTTTTCTTTTTTTACTCTCAAGCAAAAATCTGATTCTTCAAACAAGCCGGCACCAAGTCCAAGAGACTCATCAAAGCCTTTTACGTTTTTCAGTGCAGAGAGTTTTATCGAAAAATTTCCTCCTGGTGCGTGATCAATAAACTGCTCGTTATGAGAATTGAAATCACGATAGGGTTTAACTGTCCAGAAATTAAATTGACCTGTGCGGCTAGGGTTATTGTTTTCAGGGCGGTGGGCTTCATCGATACCGCCGGCGACGATTTCAACTCTTTCATTCCTGTGTGACTTGATATGCTCATTTACAAAGTGTCTTGGCAACCTGACGTCGTCATCGATAAAAATGATAATGTTCCCTTGTGAGTTTTTCCAACCAAAATTTCTTGCTTTTGGTAAACCTTTAAAGTTAACAAGGTAGTATTTTACGGTAATATCGCGGCGATCAATTTTTTTTAGAAGTGAAATTACTTTCTCGTCTCTTTCGGCAGATTGGTCGACGATGACAATCTCGAAATTTCCCCAAGTCTGCGCAAGTAGGTCAACCACTGTCTGATAGAGGCAGTCAGAACGGTTAAGAGTCGGAATTACAACAGAGACGGATTCTGAGGTCATTTTGCTGCTGCTGTTATGGGTGCCGCTTGTAGAGGAGTTAGCGATCCCGTTGGGGCGTAGCATAACATGATAGCTAGAAGCGCCAGGCCTCCGTAGTAGTAGTCTCCGCTAAGACCCGCCACAAAAGCGGTTATCATCGCAGTTTTAAGTGGCAATGAATATTTATACTGCTGGGCCGCTGGCGTGTTGGCATGACGCCACATTCTTATCCACATAGTTGCAATCAAAAAGAAACCCACAATTCCAGTTTCAAAGAGCATCTGTGCCCAGAAATTGTGACTAGAAGTTCGCATGAGGCCAACCTCACGACCTCGATGATAAAACCCCGATCCTAAAATAATATTTCCTGTAAATCCTTTTATTGCCCCGAGTAACTCTTGCATTCGGTAACCATCGTCAATTGGTAAAATATTTTCCTGGTTATCATATCGTGTCTCTGGGAAGATGGTCATATCAACCGATCGGCGAAATTCAGTATTTGTAAAGTAGAAAACTATCGCGGCAGCTGCAGTAAATCCCCCGAAGACAAGGGTTCTTTTTCTCAGGAGTCCTCTTTTGTAACTCATATAGATTATGCCGACAACAGCCGCAACCCAGCCGCCTCGACCGTCCGTGAAAGTGAAACCCAAGCCAAGGACTATTAGAGAAAACGTACAGAAACGTCGCCATTCTGGAGAGCCGCCGCCGCAGAGTAAGTAGGCCAACAAATATGTTAGAATAATTGCCATCGCAACGCTGACCAAATTAAGGGCCTTAAAACTTGCGATCATAGCAAGGCGGTCGCTGCCCGAAAAGACGGTTTTTTCGAAAAAGACTCCGAGGCCTAAAATGACTCCACAAAATGCAAGGATCCACATGTAGTCCTCTCGTACGGAATCATTTACGAGGCGTTTCGACATCGATAAAGGGGCAATGGTGTAGAGGGCGAATTTTGCAACTTTTAGTAAACTAAAAAGTACCTTTCTGTCTTCATTGACAAAGTCATATTGTAAGTAAATCGCAACCACGCCTATTAGGCTCCACATAAGAAAAGCAAGGCCGGGAATGACGATGAACTTTGAGTACGTGTTATGAACGGATTTTCGCGGAAGGAGTAGTATGATGATGAAAAGGGGGACAATCAAAAAATCACTGGTTTCGAGTTCACCAAAGCCGGTATTTGATTGAGTAAAGTTTGGTAGAAATAAAAGTGGTATAATACCTAACCAAAGCCAAGAAGCTTTCAACAGCCCTCCAAATTTATGTATATTGTAACAAAACACAAATGCAAAAGGCATAAATCTAACCGTGACACTACAGAGGTCTAGTTCGGCGATTTAATTGGTTGTCTTAGTGGTTGTCGAGAAGAACAATATTAAAATATGAGACGAAAAATCTGTTTAATAGTTGCGACTGTATTTGGTTTTCATCAGGGTGCAATGGCTCAGGGCATGAATCAATTTTTTGGGATGCGAGGCGGAGCTGATTTTTGGGTGGGAAAAGAAGAAGCTAAACCTCTTATTACGGTTCAGCTTCTTGGTGGTGTGGCTTCCGCAGGAATATATCATGTCCCCGTGGATACAACTCTACCACAACTGATAGCCTATGCTGGGGGTGTGGTAAGGAATTCCGACATCAGCTCTATCGAAATTCGCCGAGTTAAATCAAAGGACCAGATAGAATTTTTTGAGGTAAACCTTAACAAAGTACTGCGTAACAATTCTCCTATTTTGGCGATTGCCGATAGAGATATAATTAATATTCCTGTTTCATATGATCTTGAAAGAACGGCAACTTGGGTTGCGGTAATTGCGGGAACGGCGGGAATCATTTTATCGGCAATTGCAATTAGAGACTCTAAGTAACGGTGGAAAACCTGGCGAAAAATATGGTAGGGTTTGCCTCTCGAAGAGTGGCGGCTTATTTTGTATTTACCGCCATCCTTACCGTACTCGTTTATTTTCTAGAGCTGCTATTTCCGTTTTTCTTTCAGGCCTTTCTATCACGATACGATCTCGTTAACACCCAGATTCCCGGCAGACTTGCATTCTTGAAGTCAGAATCAACGTCCCAAATTATTTTCTATATAATCTTAATTTCATTTTTTCGTAGTGTGGCTCAGGGGATGACGCAGCAATTGAGCTCTTCAATAATGCAGCACTTTAAGTTTCACCATCGCCAGCAAATGATTGATTGGATTTTATTTCGTCAACGACTGGCGACCGGAAAATTTCTTTCCATTTTTGGTGAGGTAGTAAATAGCGCAAGTGCTATGATTATTTCAGTTCAAGGTGTTTTAATCCACGCTCTATTATGTGTTTTATTTTTAACCTCTATATTGTTCATTTCAACTTGGATTACTTTGGTATCCCTCGCATTTGTTGTTTTGGTGGCACTGGCGCTCAAGAAAATAATGAATTACACGCGAATCTACGGAAATATGATTAATAAAGATTGGGATAGCATCAACAAGGGCCTTGTCCTAATTTTTAAAAACGTATTCTTCATTCGAATTTATGGTGTTGCGTCTAAAGTAAAAAGTAATATGGTTGAAGCCTTGCGCACCTATCTGAAAAGCCACCTTTGGTTTAATACTTGGAGTGCCGTGGCTACCTACATGCCGCAGTTTTTTGGAATTGTGGTTCTTCTATCGATATGCATGTTTTCTTTTAAAACTTCCTATTTAGAGAAGGCACTTGTCCTTCCTTACCTCTATATATTTTTTCGACTAACACAAGCCGTATCCTCCTTTTTGAGAACTTATACGAACGTTTTATTTCACTGGGATCAGTCCAAGGAGTTGTATAGTTGGTGGAGGCAGAATATTTTACTTCCACAAGAGAAGAAGAAGAGTGAGATTTCAAAGAGCATTGAACTAAATAACCCTGTCGGCTGGTCGCTGAAAAATATTGATTTTGTATATCCCGGAGCGCAGACGAATATTCTGCACAACTTTAATTTCGAAATTGAGGCAGGAAAGCTAGTTGTCATCACCGGAAAGTCCGGACGTGGTAAATCCACTTTATTAGGCCTTCTCATTGGTGAACTCATGCCACAAAGTGGAGAAATTCTCCTCAGAAGTGATACCGGAATCCATAAAATAGCGGAAGTTAAAAAAGAGCTCTATAAAAAATTGGGTTATGTTGGCCCTGAGAATCTATTTTTCTCTGGTACGATTAGAGAGAACTTACTCTTTGGTGTTGCCGACGGACTTGCCGAGGAAAGCATACGTGAAGCCTTAAAGGCAGCGAATTGCCAGTTTTTAGTTGATGACTGGAAGCGGCTCGATGATTACCTGAGTGATCTTGGAGATGGACTTTCGTCGGGACAAAAGCAAAGAATTAGTTTGGCGCGAGCTCTGTTGCGAAGACCAAAGGTTTTGTTGTTAGATGAGCCGACTGCAAATTTAGACGATGAATCACAGTCAAAGTTCATTGAAAGCATTAAAGCCTTAAAGGGTACGATGACAATGATACTTATCACTCACAGAAGTGAGCTGCTAGACCTTGCAGATAGTTATATAGACCTCGATAAGTGTTAATTCCAGAGTGTATTATTCCGATCCATTAGTGATGGAAAAAAACCTAAATTCATCCGCCAATCTCGACTTTCTTCGCAGTGTGGCGATCTCTTATGTTGTCATTGCTCACACACTCAGATTTTTGAATGTTGATCAGATTGGGCGTGTGGAACTCAGTATTATGGGCAAGCTAGGAGTTGTCTTGTTTTTTGTGCACACGAGCTTGGTGTTGATGATGTCTTTACAAAGACAAATTGCAGATTTCGGCCAACACGGTTTTTTTAAATATTTTTATCTGCGTCGTGCATTTAGAATCTATCCTCTCAGTATATTGGCCATTACTTCGGTATACTTTTTTAAGTTGCCAATGGTAACCTGCACTCATCCGTTGAGTTATTCAGAGCTAGATTTTCAGCAGCTCATGAGCCACCTTGGTTTGTATCAAAATTTCTATAAGAAGCCAGATATTCTTGGCCCGCTTTGGAGTCTTCCCTTTGAAGTTCAAATGTATATAGTATTTCCTCTTCTATTCTTATTGGCAAAGAAAGTGGAATCCACTTCAATTCTATTAGCTATTTGGGCGGGACTGAGTCTCGTTGGAAATTCTCTTGTGCCTAAAATAGACAATTTGAATGTGACCTTTAGTTATTATCAAATTCCAAATTTTATCGAATGGGTACCATGCTTTTTTGCCGGAGTAATCGCGTTCCACTTTTATGAGAAAGGCACTAAGCAGCAACTTGCATCTTGGTGGTTACCTGTCATGCTTTTTTTGTTGGTCCCGGTTTATATACTATCTAGTAGATTTGAAAAAAATTTCTTTGTGGCAATTATTTTGGGGCTTACGCTGCCGTTGATAAAGGAAATTAAATCTACCGCTGTTCGTTTTTTTTCAAAACAAGTCGCAAAATATTCGTATGGGCTTTATCTTTGTCACTACATAAGCCTCTATTTCGCGTTTGAGCTGTTGTCGAGTTATTCATGGACCGTACGCTGGCTTGCTTTCGTGAGTTCACTCGTAGGAATTTCGATGTTATCATACCATCTCGTCGAGCAGCCATTTATAAATTTTGGGAATAGAATTGTGTTTAGCAGAAAACCGAAGAACGGTGCTCATGTTTCTTATAAGGCTGCTTAAACATGCGTAAGTCGGCGTATCGACCTGATATTGATGGATTACGTGCAGTCGCGGTGTTGTTTGTGGTAATCTACCATGCAAATTTCAATTTTTTTTCTGGCGGCTTTGTTGGTGTCGACGTTTTTTTTGTAATCTCTGGTTTTTTAATTACTAATTTGATTGTTAATGATGTGGACGGAAATTGCTTTTCTCTGACAAAATTCTATGAAAGACGCATTCGCCGAATACTTCCAGCTTTGTATTTTCTGGTTCTTTGCATTTTGCTTGTAGGCTACTTTATTATTTTACCCGAAGACTATTTGGATTTGGCGAAATCGGCGACTGCGGTTTTAGCGTTTGTCTCTAACTTTTACATGGCTAAAAATACAGGCTACTTTGATGGACCCGCGGAATCGAAACTGTTTTTACATACGTGGTCTCTTTCAGTCGAAGAACAATTTTATTTTTTCTTTCCAGTTTTCATCTTGCTTGTGTCGAGATATTTTAAATCGCAAAATTTACGTACCTTGTTGATTTCTGTAGTAACTATTTTATCGCTAGTCTGGTCCCAAATGAAAGTGAGCACAAATGCAAACGGTGCATTTTATTTTCTTCCTAGTCGTGCCTGGGAATTACTTGCGGGCTCCCTAATATTCTTACAAGAGAGACGAATTTCAAAATCGAAGTGGTTGTATTCAAACATAACTTCTTTGGTTGGACTGGCTCTAATTTTTTATGGCGGTATTGCTTACAGTGCTCAAACTCAGTTTCCGGGTTTTAGAGCTTTAGCGCCCGTATTAGGGGCAATGTTAGTGATTATCGGGGGCTTTTTTGAGAAAAATCTAGTTTCGAATTTTTTAGGCTTAAATATTTTTACGGGAATTGGGAAAATTTCATATTCTCTTTATTTATGGCATTGGCCATTTTTTGTGCTTTTAAAGTATCTCTATTTATGGCCAACTTCATTTGCAGGGCGTTTAGCAGTCATCGCTTCGGCGTTTTTCATGTCTTTTATGTCTTGGAAGTTTATCGAACAACCTATTCGCAATTTAACGATTGATGTGCGCAAAGAGATTTTTAAGTACGCCGCGGCCGCGACTGCGTGTCTAGCCGGAATTTGCGGAGTTGTTATTTTTTCAAAGGGTTTTTCTCAACGTATCACAGTCACAAAATCTGTAGAGGAAAAGTCTTTTGAAACTGTTAAAAAGCGATGCCTTGCAGAAAAAGGCGGAAAAATTTGTTCATTGGGAGACTCGCTATCTCCGGAGTCCACTTTTTTTTGGGGTGACTCTCATCTTCTAAGTTTGGCCTACGAAATCGAAAAAATCGCCAAAAAAAATGGCAAACGTATTTCTGTCGCGGTCGCTGCCGGATGTCCCCCTCTTTTTAACGTGAGTCAACATCGAAATGGTTACGACAGGGAATGTATTGAGTTCGGAAGGTCAGTTCTCGACTATTTGAGGTCGCATAAAGTAGATAGAGTGGTAATGTTTGCTAGGTGGTCCATTTATGTGACCGGCGAGAGGTTTGGAGACGAAGGTGGAAATCCCGTGTTGTTGCGAGGCCCAGCGTCGACTTCGCAGACAGAAAGAGACAACGAAAGTATTTTTAGAGAAGGATTCTCTTCGACACTTCGGGAATTAAAAGAGATGAAGAAAAAGGTTGTGATTTTTGGTCCGACTCCAGAAGTTGGCTGGGACGTGCCGAGAAGGTTGAGTATTCAAAAATTGATTAACACTAAACCCCCAGAGGAGGTCACTGTTTCAGGATTTCAACGGCGTAATAAAGCTATCATAGGTATGTTATCTAATTCAAAAGACAATGGCTTAGCTGAAATTGAGTTTCTCGATAAAAAGCTGTGCGATGACAGATTTTGCAAATATCAGAATCGTGATGAACCTTACTATTACGACACTAATCATTTATCTGTTGCGGGTGCGATGCTGTTTTCTGACGTCATTGAAAAAGTGATTAATTAAATCTGCACAGTGCATAGCTCTGAGATTTTTTCATCGATTTGACGTAACCTCAAATCTAATATTTTGTCTGAACTCAGAGTAGGTTTGATTCGAATCGCTATTTTTTCAAGTTCTCTAACGGCCATTCCCTTTAAAACGTACTTGAGCATGCGATACTTAAAATCCTTTTTCTCTGGGAGGTAAGTCCAAAGACTTTTTAGGTTTATAGGTTCGTATTTCAAATCCAGGGAGTCGGCCCAATCTTGCCATTTTGAAATTAGAATTCTTTCGTGACTCACGATTGGAATCCACGGAACTCGCAAGCAGTCGCTAATAATTGCTCCATGCATAGCTTCAGTAAGCAACACTTTGACGCTGAGAATGTTTTTAATCACCGTTTCGATGGGGTCACGGGGATCTACTAAAAGCACATTACTGTTTTTGCAAATACGCGACCATATTTCTGGACGCCCCCAACGGAAGTGAGGCATGTACCCGACAGGTCCATTGGGATTCGGTCCGCGCTGAGAGTAGAATTTGGCAACTAAAACGCCGGGATCTGTGATCGCCAGTTTTTGATTTAAACTGAGAGATTTAGCAGTATGAGGTCCTCTGACGAAATAGACTTTCCAATTTTTTAAACTTTTGGGTACGTCTCCGTAACCGTGACCGCTTCCAAAGACAATTGTGTTTCTATAATTATTTGTTTTTGCTTCAATGGCCTCATTGAGAATAGTGCCGATCGCGAGCATAAGCGTTCCCGGTGAGCGATCGGCGAGGTTGGGTATAAGGCGTGGCCAAAGCCAGTTATTGAGTTCATCTCCGAAATTGCTAAAGCCTTCAGGTGGCTTATAATAGTAAACGTCCACGGAATGTAGAATATCATTAAATTGAAAAACAGTTACCAAGAAAGGCGCGTAGAAAAAATAAATTTCGATGCACTGGGGACTCTTGCCATTTGTCGAGTAAAGGTAACCATGTTCCATTGAGAGTATCTATCCAGGTTTGTGCGATGGTATCAACAGAACAGTCTTTGACACGAGATCTTCCCGCATTTACGAATTTTTCGCGTAAAGTTGGCGAGGTCTTTAGCTTTTGTACCCAATCTACGAGCTCAGCAGGGTCCTTGGAGACGCAGAAATCATTTTCCGATCGCCGTTCCTCAAAATAGGCGCTGTAGGGTTCGACGATGATCGGGGCGCCGGCTAGCCAGGCATTGAACAGTTTAGTTGGTGGCTTCCAAGACTTAGGTTTTTCAGAGAATGAACGAACAGCTACGATACAATCAACATCATTGTAGTCATGCCAAGTTTTAGGATCGAACTTAGGCAGCCAATTGAGACCTAAGTTTTTGATATGACCTAACCACTCGTTACTACGAAGGTACGGGTCCATATTTAATTCCGTTCCAAAAAAGGCGAGATTCTCAAATCTATTGCCTCGCTCGGAAGAGCGTGGAACCAAATTTGGTTGTGGCCAATGGCGGATATATGTGTCCCGTGTTGGTGGAAACAGATGGCGAAGCGACCAAATTAAATTTCTTTTAAGAGCCGCTTTATTCTGAACGACGTGGGCCTGCGCCCACCAGTGGAGACTATAGTCGGCCTGGACACATACCAATAGAGTCGCATTGTTGGGGCGATAGTCTTTTGGTATATGAGATCGATGGACAACAACAATACCCTTGTCTGGGAATTTTGAAACAAGTTCGCAGGGGACATTTTTTTCTTTCAGCACAAGGTATGTCTGTAAGATCCATGCATATTCACCTGTCAAATAGTTAGGGCTAAGCTCACCACGAGACTTCGGAAGGTTCGGCAAAAGTGTACTTGGCGATAAATAGAAATAGAGCATATCTAGAGCTTTCATTATGAAACCTACGGCTGACAATGAAAATTTCTTCTGCTAGCGTAAAATTGTGACTAAAAAAATATTGATGATCACTCCCTTCTTTGCGCCTCAATCGCATGCAGCCGTATTCAGGGCCCATAAGCTTTCTAAATATCTGGCGCGCAAAGGTTGGCAGGTCCACGTAGTCACGGTAGGCACAAACTATAACTACAATGAGGACGAAAGTCTGGCTCATGAGTTGCCCGAGAAAGTTGTTATTCATCGAGTAAAATATGTCGAACCAACGTTACGCGGTTTGCGAATGGCATTTGGGGGAAGAGATCGCACGTATAGAAGCACAAAGTCTCCAACGCCGGTCGCTCCGAGTGGAGAATTGATTTCGTCCACGGGTTCAGGCCTCTGGCAAAAGTTTTATAAAAAAATTTTATTCAGTTTTTTTTATGATCCCGATCCTTATTGGACTTGGGCCAATAGTGCTAAATCGTATTGTGCCAATTTAGTTGCTTCACAGAAAATTAATTTGGTTTATACCACCAGCATGCCCTATTCGACGCTTAAGATAGGGTCTTATTTAAAGAAAAAATGTAATATCAAATGGGTAGCGGACTTCCGTGATCCACTGACCTATAATTATCGTAATGTGGCCAGTAGCGCTAGAGTCCTTTTTCATCAAAAGAATCTTGAGAAAATGGCTTTAGAAACTGCAGATGTAGTCACGGGGTTGTCGTCGAGTTACAATTTGATTTACCGGGACATGTATGGACTATCGGAGGAGCGTGAAGTCTTTTTTATTCCGACCGGTGTTGACGATGACTACGTGAAAGGAATTTCTCCGATAAAAATGGAGTATCCTTATATTGTGTTTGTCGGTGAGTATTTGAAGGAATATGGCGATGCATTTTTTAAAATTTTTTCTGATGTCGTAAAAAAGGACCACTCAAATTTAAAATTTCTCATGATTGGCAATATGAGTATCAACTCACGTTTGGTCGCCAACGCGATTACTAATTTGGGTTTATCAGATTCTGTGATTTTGAAAGATCACATGCCACAAAAAGAGGTTTATCGTTATGTCGTCGGAGCAAAAGCGGCAGTATTGTTAAGTGGAAAGAGCTCTTACTGGTGGACTAACTTCGCCAAGCTAACGGACTACATCGGGTTAAAGGTTCCAGTAATTGCGTTTGTACCGCAAATCAGCGAAGCGCGTAAGGAGTTAACACGTGCAAAAAGTGGTATTTTTGTAGATTCGGCGGAGGACATATTGTCCTTTTTAAGGGGTACTGGACCAGTGACACCAGATGCCAAATACTGCGAAAAGTATTTGGCCTCCTCAATGTGTGAGTCCTTTGAAAAAATATTCTTGGATTTAAGTCGATGAAATCCACAGAACGAAGTCATATCGTTCATGTAATTGATGAGCTGCGAATAGGCGGGGCTCAGACAAACCTTCTTGTTCTGTTGCGAGAAATGAAAAATGATCCAAGCATTAAGGTGAGTGTCGTTTGTCTCTTTGGCCCTGGGGAATTGGATAGAGACCTAAAAGAGTTAGGTATTAATTTAAAAGTATTCGACTTTCGTAGAGAGATTAATCGTCGTAATCTTTTGAGTCCAATGAATCAGCTAAGAAAATATTTTGTGGTTACTCGAACTACGCATGTGGTTTGTCATCTTACTTGGTCCAGATTTGTTGGCCTTCCGGCTGCTTTTTTTGCGGGAGTGCAGGCAAGATTTGGTTTTGAACATGGGGACGTTTACCTTTCTGGTCTACTTTTTAAGCTAGGAAATTTCATATCGCAATTTTTCGCGGTCCGAATTTTTGTCTGTAGTCAATTTTTAGCGGAGTGGTTTGCAAAAGAGCGTTGGGTTTTCCGAAAGAAAATACAGGTTATTTATTTGGGTGTAAATCCTGCTGAGTTTAGGCCAATGGACTCTGATCCTACATTTCGCAGGGAACTTGGGATATCAGATTCAACATTTCTTTTTTGTGGAGTAGGTACCCTTGGACGAGGAGTGAATAAGAGATTTGATATTTTAATTCATGCCGTTAGTGAGCTCATAAAAAAAGAAAAAGACGTAGGACTTTTAATTTGTGGAGATGGAGATCAGCGAAGTGATTTGCAAAAATTAATAAATGAATTGGGAGTCCAAGGGCGTATTAAGCTTCTAGGGACCCGCCGCGACGTTGCGCGAGTGATGGGTAACTGCCAGGCGTTTTGCCACTCGGCGCCTTTTGAGCCGTTTGGTCTTGTGATTGTTGAGGCAATGCTTTCTGGTCTGCCAGTAATTGTGCCTGACAAGGGTGGTCCGTCAGAAATTACGAACAGAAACCTATACGGGATGACTTATAAAACTTTGGACGTTCGGTCCCTGACTACAGCAATGAAAGATATTTTAGAAAACAAGAAACGTCGAAGTGACTTGATCTCTATTGGTATGTCACACGCCAAAGAGGAATTTGTGGTTTCTCGTTACCTTCGTGATTTAAGAAGAGCTCTACGACTGGACCTTCGTCTTTTATTGGTGGTTGAAAAAGCCACGGGCGGTACCGGTCCGAGTCGCAATGTCGTTGGTACCTTGAATGCTCTTGGAAAGCGTAATGATGTGCAAATTGAATTGCTCTGTGAGTCATTTGATTCGTCAGAGCCTTTTACAAGAGCAAAAAACATTCGCATTCATGCGGGATTCAAACCAAAGAATTCGTGGGGATTTCTAAAAAATATATTTATGATTTCGAAGTTTATGAGAAAGTCAGATGTGGTATACGTGCCATGTGGGTTTATCGTTGCCTCGTATGTTTCATTAGTAAATTTAGTTTTTCGGAAAAAAGTCGTTTTTGGTCCAAACGTTAGTAAAATTCCGTTTCGTAAAGCCGACTCTCCAGGGGTTTTTGAAGTGGGTTTCATGTGTGATCGATGGTTAGAAGCTTCTAACCGTCGCCGAGATCATGTGCGCGAACACTTACCCGAAATCTACAAAGACAGGGTGATTGGACTTTTACATGCCATAGATTTAGATAAATTTTCACCCCGTCATCGCGTTGAAGATTTTTTCGCTAAATTTGGGGCACGTACAGGAACAGTAAAAGTTCTGCATGTCGGTCGTGACAACGAACCGATTAAAGGCGTACATGTTTTGATGAATGCCATCCGTACCTTAAACTCCTCTCTGCGGGATAAAGTGGATTTTTTAATTGTTGGAAATATGAGCGGCGAAACCCGTAAGATTGAGAATGAATTTGATAACGTTAAATTTTTAGGATTTTTGTCAGGACGGGATTTATCGACTGTTTATGCGAGTTCAGATTTGTTTGTTTTAGCTTCGTCTTGGGAGAATTGTCCTTTTTCGGTGATTGAATCCATCGCCTCGGGGGTTCCTGTGGTGGGCTTTAAAACTGGTGGGATACCAGAAATTGTGGATGCGAACACTGGGGTTTTGGTTTCAGGAATCGAGGGAAGTTATCACGGCGAGGATGCGGCGAAGAATTTGGCAGAGGCTTTACATCGACTCATTACAAATGATAATTTACGAAATCAAATGAAAATCTCTGCCCGAAAAATGGCGGAGATCAAATTTTCGGAAGATAGACTGGGACACGAAATCACAGAAATATTTTCTTCACTGCTAAGTCGCGAGGTCGCGGCATGTGTGGAATAGCTGGAGTTCTCGGAAGTAATAATATTGGGGATTTGTATTCTGTGGTGACTTCCATCACAGATAAACTCAAACATCGAGGTCCCGACGCGAAAGGTATCTGGGTTGATAAGAAAAATAGTTTAGCATTGGGGCACCGACGCCTTTCATTTTTGGATTTATCGGAAAGCGGAAATCAACCTATGGTTTCAGCCAGTGGGCGTTATATGATCACTCTCAATGGCGAAATTTATAACTTCAAAGGACTAAAAGCCCAGTTTAGAGACTATCCTTTCCGCGGGACCTCTGATACCGAAGTCCTTTTGGCGTCGTTTGATCGACTTGGAATCGATGCCACTCTCAATCTTCTCACCGGTATGTACGCTTTTGCGGTTTGGGATAAAGAATGCTCTGAACTAACTCTGGTGCGCGATCGATTTGGCGAAAAACCACTTTATTACGGCAGTATTGACAGAAATTTTGTTTTCGCCTCAGAGCTCAAAGCCTTTCGTGGTTTTCCACAATTTCGTACAGAAATAAGTCAGGCAGCGTTGCAGAAATATTTTCTCTATGGAAACGTTCCGGCTCCTCAATCAATTTTTGAAAATATTTGGAAAGTTCCTCCGGGCACGAGTTTAAAAGTAAAGTTGGGAACTAATGGAATAAAAATTGGTAGTGCCGTTTCCTATTGGTCAGCTAAAGCTGTTGTCGAAAATTCAATGCCAGACGAGTCTATGACATTGACCGATGCCAAATCCACTTTGAGAAAAATCTTGAAGGATGTTGTGGCTAATCAACTTATCGCCGATGTTCCCGTGGGAGCATTTTTGTCGGGTGGTATAGACTCATCACTAGTTGTCGCTTTAGCGAGTCGGGTACTTGGAAATAATCTCTCGACGTTTACTGTTGGGTTCGAAGAGGGGGATTACAACGAGGCAGGTAGTGCACGGTTGGTTGCCGAATACTTTAAAACCAAACACCACGAGATGGTCTTGTCAGCAAAGGACTTGCTACATCTGGTGCCAAGGATTTCTGAAATCTATGACGAGCCGTTTTCAGATTCTTCACAAATTCCAACTCATTTGATTTCGAAATTTGCCGTGAAAAGTGTGAAGGCCTGCCTTTCGGGAGACGGCGGTGACGAGGTCTTTCTTGGGTACAACCGTTACTTTGTGGGAGCGCCGGTGTGGAAAAAATTAGAGAAAATACCTTTATCTTTTAGGCAATGGATCGGTTTTGTCATGCAGATGTCGAGTCCTGCGAGTTGGGACCGATGGACGAGTAAGTTGGGCATTCCCACCATCGGAGAAAAACTTGAGAAACTTACGCGGTCAATTTCGGCTGTAGATGCCGAGGAGTTTTACAATCAGCTGGTTTGCCACTGGTTAGATGAGTCACCGGTAGCAGTTGAAGATAGTTTGCGGGGAGCTCTAGAGAAATCTAAATTCAGTTCGAATTTAAATTTGGAGTCGGCATTTATGCTTGCCGACATTCATAATTATTTGCCAAATGATATTCTTACCAAAGTAGACCGCGCGAGTATGGCGGTGAGTTTAGAAACTCGAGCTCCATTTTTGGATCACAATGTTTTCGCATTTTCGCAGACATTGCCTCTAAAATTTAAAAGCCACGACGGGGTTGGAAAAATTATCTTGCGGGAACTTCTTAAGGACCTTTTGCCAGAAGAAATTGTCAGCCGACCAAAGCGAGGTTTTGCAGTGCCACTCGACCTTTGGCTTAGGGGACCTCTCAAGGGCTGGGTCTGCGAAGTCCTCAGCGAAAAGTCGCTTATGGAGAGTGGCCTTCTGAATCCAACTGTCATTAGAAAAAAACTCGACCAACATTTGTCGGGTACTCGTAATTGGCAATACTTTCTTTGGGACGTGATAGTCTTTCAAACCTGGTTTCAAAGATGGGTTAAAGGGTTAACTTAGTTCAGAAAAATCCCGATATGAGAACTGATGTTAGCCGTTGTAATCCCATGTTTTAAAGTCAAAAAACATATCTCGAGCGTGATCAATTCTATTGGTACCGAGGTCGGTCGCATTTACGTGATCGATGACGCGTGTCCAGAGAATTCAGGAGAGTTTGTTAGAAAAAACGTTTCAGATCGTCGCGTTAAAGTCTTATTTCACAAAGTAAACTTGGGAGTCGGTGGCGCAGTAATGACTGGCTATCAAGAGGCTCTTAAGGACGGGTGTGAAATTGTTGTGAAGATTGATGGCGATGGACAGATGGACACCCGCTATCTTGCAAAGTTGATTGATCCGATTTTGAGGAAGAATGCCGACTACACTAAAGGCAACCGGTTTTATGATGTTGAACATTTAAAATCCATGCCTACCCGGCGCATGTTGGGAAATGCCGGATTGACCTTTGCCACAAAATTAATGACAGGGTACTGGAGTATTTTTGATCCAACAAATGGTTACACAGCGATATCGAATACCGCACTTAGCCGAGTCCCTTTCGAAAAAATTTCTAAGAGATATTTTTTTGAATCTGATATGTTGTTTCGCTTAGGTTTAGCTAGGGCAGTCGTTAAAGACATTCCAATGCCGGCGCGGTACCAAGATGAAAAGAGTTCTCTACGAATTGGCAAGGTGTTATTTGAGTTTCCACCGAAAATAATTTTACGTCTCTTTAAAAGGATTGCCTATAAATATTTTGTGCGTGATTTCAATCTCGGAACAATTTATCTGGTCGGCGCGCTGCTATTCATGTTTACCGGCGGTATCTACGGTGGCTATCATATGATTTCAAACTACATTAACAATGCCGAAGCTCCCAGCGGTGTGGTCATGTTAGCCGGATTACCAATTATTCTTGGCTTTCAATTGTTACTTTCATTTTTTAGCTATGATTTATTCACTGAACCCGTTGAACCCATACAGCGAGTTCTTGCAGATGTTGGGTTTGTCGACAAAAAGATGAAAGTGGTGCGTGAGTGAAAAAGGTGGTCATCGTTGAGCTTAATGAATTTAACGAAGATTTAGCTCGGTTAATGGCCGAACGCCATGATCTAAAGAATTTAAAAAAGATTTTTTCGATGAAACACGCAAGGACTCAAACTGACGACTCCGATGACAATGACACTTTGGATCCCTGGGTGCAATGGGTGTCAATTCATACGGGCGTTCCTTACGCCAAACATCGTATCAAGCGCCTAGGCGATGTACCGGATCTTTCTCAGCCAGTGATCTGGAAAACTCTTTCTGATAAGGGTATAACTTCTGGAGTTTGGGGTGTTCTTAATGGCGAGCGCGAAGGCGAGAATTGTCGATTCTTTTTACCAGATCCATGGACATACTCTGAACCTGGCTTTCCTGCAGAATTAGGGAGCGTAGTTGGACTTCCACGTTACATGGCAAAACATCGTGTTGGGTATAGCGTAGTCAAAGTTCTCGCGGAATTGTGGAAGTTTTTAGTTTTTTTGCTTTCGTTTCCAAAAATTTGTTTTAAAGGAATAGCGATTTTACCCGCAATATTTTCGGCGATAGTGCGAAAACCTCTTCCCTATGCATTTTTTGTCCCCGTCGAATATCTTTCGACCATGCTATTTTGTGAGTACCAAAAGCGTTATGGGACGAATTTTAATATTCTGTTTTTAAATAGCATTGCACATTTACAACATTATTTTTGGTATCACAAAGACGGATCGGGTTCATTTCCTTTTTCCTTTGGTTTTAAGCTCGTCGATAAAATGATTGGTGAAGTGTTTTCGATCCTAGAAAGTGATGACGTCTTTTTAGTTCTCAACGGTTTTTCGCAAGTCAACACTAATGATGAGCCGACGTGGTGCGGTTATCGTCCTATTGACCACGATAAGTATTTAGATTTTTTAGGACTCAGCTTTCTAGAGGTCGAAGAGCTCATGACCTACGATGCACAGGTTTTGTTTTCTTCAGAAGAAGACCTAGTTCATGCTGAGAAAGTATTATCGTCCCAAAAATTAGATGGTGAAAATGTTTTCTATTGTGAACGTAACCCCGTTGACCCACATAAAATGTTTTATCGTGTATGTGTTCACAAACTTGTCTCAAGCCACGCTTTTGTCGAAGGCCCTGGTGGAAAATATGATTTCCATAGGCACTTTTCTTTCTTAGGCTCGAGAACTGGTCGACACTCGGCAGCCGGCGTTGTTTTTTACAAAAATATTCAGTTACCAGAAACAATGATGAATCACGAACTCAAGGGGTATTTAGAAAATAGTTTTCAGTGGAAAAACGCCGCATGAAAAAAATCGTCTGTCTATTCCCACACTGTGACGATGAATATTTCGTCATAGACCATCTTCTCAAGTGGAAATCTGACGGTCACTCAGTTAAGGCTTGCTTTTTGACTCATCATCAGGCCCTGGGTGAGAAGAGAAGGACCGAGTCGACATATTTTTTAAATCGTCACAGAATCAATGACATATTATTTATAGATAATCCAAAGTGTCTCGACGGGAAATTGCCAGCACATATTAAGGAAATCTTAGATTGTGTTTCTGGGTTTGGAAAATTTGACATCATACTAACTCCCGCGTGGGAAGGCGGGCATCAAGATCATGATGCGGCATTTGTGGTCGGAAAAATTTTGTCTCAAAGATATGGCAGTAAACATTTACAGTTTTCAACTTACAATGGTGCGGTTACAAATAAAATTTTCTACAAGGTAAGTTTTCCAATTCAGTCATTAATTAGGAATGAAATTGAAATTCCATTAACTATTTTGTCGGCATTTAAAAAGTGTCTGGGTGTGTTTTTTATTTACCCGTCCCAGTGGAAAACTTGGGTCGGACTGGCGCCCTTTATGCTTTACTCTTTAATTAAATCACGAGCAATTAAGGTGTTTGAGTCCAAAGCTGTCGATCTACTGGTACCGCCCCACACGGGAAAACTCTTGTACGAACGCTTTGAGCGCATGACATGGACGGAATTTAAGGGACATTGCGAACGGGCTTTGCAGACTACGGGCACCGCCAGAAAGATCTCTTAAATACCGTAGATATAGATCAAATATTCGGTACCCATTGAGGTGATTTTTTTAACTAATTTAAATTTTGGATTTTTGTCAAAAACATTCCTTTGGGTGGGATTGCGGTAGATAAACCAAACCTTCCTTGGTGACTTTTCAATGGATTCCTGAAGACGAGCAATAAATCCCTCAATAACTGGTGCGCCGAAAGGATTGAACATAAAGAAAACATTTTCATCCCCATTAAAATTATACTTCAAAGCATCTGCACAAATCACTTCGACTGGGCGTTTACCTTTTTTCTTCTCAAAGATTTCAATATTTCTTTTTGCAATTTTAGTGAGTTCTTCGGAAAACTCAATGCCAATAACTTTCTTAAATTTAAATTCCCAGGTTGCCAATAGTACCTTGCCCTTTCCTGAACCCAAGTCGACAAGGACACTATCTTTGGGGAAGTGGAAGTGACGAAAAAGCTTTTTTAGGTCATGAGCCTTTGAGGATTCGTAAGGGGAGCCGTGGGTCGTGTTAGCGCTGTTGATGGTGAGTTCGTCGAGTTCCACAGGTTGGCAGGTATCGGTTCCGTGCCTAAAATCAAATAGGTAATCATAAAGTGTAGCAAATATTAATTTTGAGGTATTGACCAAGCCCCTTCTATGTAGGGACTCTTGAATTTGCTTTATACGCCTTTGCATTAAAAAAGCATATTATAGTATAATTTGGTTTTCAATTGAGGAGTGTGCTTTTGAGTTTCGCTGGAATCCTGGAATCACCGGGCAACGATCAGAGATGGAATCAAGCCGTAGAAAACGCTTACCAGCTCAACCAGATTAAAGTCGAAGTAAACGAGGGACCACTGATATTTACAGAAACAAAGTCTCTTTCTGGCGTCAAATACATAAGCACTGCGCCTTTTCTATCACATGGCTTAGGAACTCTAAAAAAAGATTTCATTTTGTCCTCTAAGGAGATTGAGCTCATTCGTAAATTTGTGGAAGACAGTGGCTACGAGTTTGCGTTATTGAAATCGGCTGTTAAGCCCGCATCTGATGCCACTAATTTCTTTTTACGTGAGGAATTTTTTACTTTCCTTTTTAACCTTGATGGTGGCAACGAAAAGATCATGAAACGCGTTCCAGGTAAAACTCGTAATCAGATTAGAAAGTCTCTGAAGGGAGATTTTCGCGTGTGTGTGGGTAGAGAAGAGTATTTGGATCCCGTTTTTAAGATCCTTTCCCGATGTTGGCGTGACTTGGGGACGCCATCACATGGCAAGAATGTTCTCAGGGAAGTTTTAAACAATTTCAAAGAAAATGAGATGTGGTTTCATATAATCTACGATCACAACACTCCGGTCTCTGCGGCTTTGGTTTTTAATACCGGGACAGTTGTGCATCACCCATGGGCGGGAACCATCAAAGAATACAAATCCACTTCCGTGAACAACCTTTTGTACTGGTCGATCATCCAAGAGGGAGCTAAACGCGGCTGTAAATATTTTGATATGGGCCGAAGCGCTATCAATAAAGGGACTTATAGTTTTAAAGAGAGTTGGGGTACAACGAAAGCTCCTCTCTACTATATTTATATCGGCAAAGATGGTTCATTCAAATACCAGGACTCTGCCTTGGCAGAGAAAATGACTTCGCTATGGAAGTTTGTGCCGCTGTCCATTGCAAATTTGATGGGCCCGGGTTTGATTAAGGCGGTTCTCTAAAATGACAAAGCGTGAATTGCTGATTTTTATAATTCTGAACGTCATTCTTAATTTTTTATTTTCTACCGTGTTTCAGGGAAAGCCATCTCCAGATGCAACTAGCTACGATCGCACCGCCTCGGTTTTTGCGACAGAAGGAAAGTTTGTTGAACCAGTTTTTGCACTTGATGAGAAAAACGACGTAGTCATGAGGGATAAACCTTTTAGTGACGGTGGACTAGGATATCCCATTTTTCTTGGGACAATTTATAAAATTTTTGGGGTTGACGGTTCGGGTCGCGAAGCTGGGATGATAATTCAGGCGATAATTTTAGGTGTGTCTGTACCGCTATCTATCTATCTATTTTTGAGTTTATTAAATGTTGGTTTATTTTGGGCGCGACTTGCGCTTTTAGCGACATTACTTTGGCCCACGGGAGTTATTTTGTCGATGGATTTACTTACCGAGTCGCTTTCGACGTCGTGTTTGTCGATTTTTATGGTTTCTTCTGCACTATTTATCATGCGACCTAGAAATCAGAATTCATTTAATTTCTTTATTTTTCTTTTATCCGCCGTTGGATTATTTCTATTGCGTTATGAATTTGCTCCAGTGATTCTTTTGGTTTTTTCAGGAATTGCTTGCCTTAACTATCATAGGGCTCCCGAAAACATGAAGTTAACAATTGTTGCAGGAATTTTTCTAGGTTTAGTATTCATTTTTCCGGGGATAAGAAATTATCTCATTTTTGATCGGTATGTTCCTCTTTCCACAACGGGCGGAAAGGTACTATGGTTGGCAGCTGAGTGTAAGGGGTCTTTTGAGTTTTACGGTAAGAGTAAAGATACTTTTGTAAAGGCTTATGTCCAAGGAGACTATTTAAAGACCGACGATAACTTGCGCGACATCGCGGTAACTGAGGTAAAAAGAGATCCGGTGAAATATATAAAATGCAGTGTCGGTCGAGTTATAAACACAATTTTTGTCGCCCACGAGGAATTCAGTTGGTCGCAAGGCAGTACGCTCGAAAAAATCATAAAAATTTATCAGCGGCTCTTTAAGGTAGTTATTGTGCTCGGTTATGTTTTTGGAATTTTTATTTTGATCAGGGAGAATCTCTATGCAGTGGCAGGCATGTTGGGAGGCATATTCTTTTTCAAATTTTTAATAATCCACGCTCTTCTCAATGGAGGACCACGATTCGCAACGGTTATTGAGCCAATGGCTATTGCGCTGACATGTTACGTTCTCGATAGAAAATCAAAAAATGATATTAGCGGAAAGCTTCAATTCCCGTAATATGATGACCAAGAATCAAACGATGTATGTCTTCCGTTCCTTCGTAAGTATTCACGCTTTCAAGATTCATGGCATGACGGCCGCATTGATATTCATGCGTAATACCCGATGCTCCTAAGATGTCACGGGTGACGCGCGCGCAATTTAAAGCCATAGATACGTTATTCATTTTCGCCATAGAAATTTGTTGTGGCTCCGCTTTGCCAGCGTCTTTCAATCGGCCTAAGCGTAAAGCTAAAAGCTGACCTTTGGTAATTTCCGTGAACATATTGGCAAGCTTAGCCTGAATCAATTGAAAGCTCGCAATCGGTTTATCAAATTGAATTCTGGTTTTGGAATAGCGAAGGGCTTCGTCAAAGCATCCCATCGCTGCGCCAAGAGCACCCCAAGAAATTCCATAGCGTGCGTTATTTAAACAGCTAAAGGGGCCCTTAAGGCCTGAGACATTTAGAATATTTTTTGCTGGAACTCGGCAATCCTCAAAAATTAACTCAGAAGTAATCGAAGCCCGCAAACTAAATTTTTTATGAATGTCGCGCGTTTTAAATCCTTTTGTACCTTTTTCAACTATAAAACCACGAATTTTCCCGTCATCATCTTTCGCCCAAACAATCGCAAGATCGGCAACGCCACCATTGGTGATCCATGCTTTGGCGCCGTTGATAATGTAACTATCGCCATCCTTTTTTGCTTTCGTGATCATGCCACCGGGATTTGAACCAAAATCAGGTTCTGTTAAACCAAAACAGCCGATCAATTCGCCTTTTGCCATCTTCGGGAGAAATTTTTGCTTATGCTCTTCTGAGGCGTAGGCATAGATAGGGAACATACAAAGTGCGCCTTGCACAGAAACAAAACTTCTAACGCCGCTATCGCCACGCTCAAGTTCCTGCATAATAAGTCCGTAAGCGGTGTAACTAAGTCCGGCGCATTCGTAACCTTGAATTGTCGCGCCCAGAGTTCCCATTTCGGCAAGTGTCGGTATCAAATGCTTGGGAAATTCATCTTTCATAAAACAATCGTCAATGATCGGGACGATTTCTTTACTGGTAAAATCACGAACCGTGTCGCGAATCATCCGTTCTTCATCATTCAAAAGTTCGTCGATATTATAAAAATCAATTGCTGTGTATGGCTTCATATTTAGATCCTCTCAATAACAATCGCAATCCCTTGGCCACCGCCGATGCATGCGGAACCAACCGCATATTTTCCTTTGCGGCGATGGAGTTCATAAACCAAATGATTCATGATACGTGTGCCACTGGCTCCAAGTGGGTGGCCGACAGCGATGGCGCCTCCGTTGACGTTAGTGATTTCGGGATTTAATTTTAATTCTTTTTCTACTGACAAATACTGGCCAGAGAAAGCTTCGTTCACTTCGACCAAGTCCATTTGAGCCAAAGTCAGTCCGCATTTTTCTAGAGCCTTTCGGATTGCTAACACCGGGCCAATTCCCATGATATGGGGCTCACAACCCACGGCGGCCCAGCTTACAAGGCGTGCTAGTGACTTTAAATTTCTTCTTTTGGCAGTGGCTTCAGGCATCACAAGGCAAGCCGCCGCTCCATCGACAATTCCACTTGCGGTTGCGGCGGTCACCACGCCGTCTTTTTTGAACAAAGATTTCATCGTTCTTACTTTATCGATCGTGACATTGGGTTTGGCGTGTTCGTCCGTTATGAAATCTGTCGTGCCCGCTTTTGTCTCAAGACGTACTGGTACGATTTCTTCTCTAAAATAGCCTTTATCAAGGGCATTTTTAAACCGTGTTTGTGATCGTACCGAATGTTGATCACATTCTTCGCGGTTGATACTATAGTTTTCTGCCAAGTTTTCTGCAGTAATCGCCATCGGGGTTTTAGAATATTGATCAGTAAGAGCCGATGTCATGTAATCTTCAATCTCGCTATTTCCCATGCGGGTTCCCCAACGTGCACTTCTTAAAATATAGGGAATCTGTGACATTTGTTCGACGCCACCAGCGAGAATAATTTCTCCGTCTCCAGACAAAACCATTTGTGCGGAGTTTATTATGGACTGAAACCCACTTCCACAAAGCCGGTTGACTCCAAGTGCACCAACATGAATTGCCGAGCCAAGGTGTAAGCCGATGTGACGAGGAACATAAGCGGCATCGCTTCCGCTTTGCACAACATTGCCAATCACAAAATGTTCAATTTCAGAAGCTTTGATGTTATGGGCTTCAATCGTTCCGCGTGCGGCAATCACACCGAGTTGAGTAGCACCAACATCTTTTAAACTTCCACCAAATGCTCCAAAGGGAGTTCGCTTTCCAGCGGCAATAACTATACTTTCCATGACTCCCATTTAAGGCGTATTTGACTCTCATTGCAAGTGTGAGCTATGAACATTATTGTGAAATTTTTGGTAACTGGCCAGGGTGGCCGTGAACATGCAATCGTGAGAGCGCTCAGGCTTTCGCCTTCGGTTAAAGAAATTCATTGCATTCCAGGAAGTGATGGCATTAGCCACGATGCTTTATGTCATCCTTGGGATGAAAGAGATCATGAGGCGGTTTGTTCCCTTGTAAAGAAAATAGGCATAGATGTTGTTGTGCTTGGTCCAGATGCCCATTTGGCAATTGGAGTTGCTGATTCGTTGAGAAAATCTGGTGCGTTCGTTGTTGGTCCTAGCAAAAATGCTTCGCAGTTGGAATCTAGCAAACTTTTTGCCAAAGAGTTTATGACTCGGGCAAAAATTCCAACGGCAAAATTTCAAGAAGTAAAAGATATTCCTTCGACGCTTGCGGCGGCAAAAAATTTTACGGCACCATTTGTTTTTAAGGCGGACGGGCTTGCAGCGGGTAAAGGTGTTTTTATTTGCGATAATATTGATGAGCTTAATGCTGCCGCCGTTCGTGTCTTTGAAAAGAAAGAATTCGGTGATTCAGGAAAGCGTGCATTTTTAGAAGAGTTTTTTCCGGGTTGGGAATTAAGTTATCTAGTTTTGACAAATGGGCGTGAATATCAGTCTTTACCTCTCGCTCAAGATCATAAGCGGATTTTTGAAGGTGACAGGGGGCCCAACACGGGCGGAATGGGAACGGTAGCGCCTTTGAAAATCGCTAGTAGCTTGCAAACACAAATTGCCGAACAGGTACTTGATCCTATTATGCACCAAATGCAGAAAGAAAATTTTGATTATCGCGGTATTCTTTTTATCGGCATGATGATTACAAAAAATGGTCCGAGCGTTTTAGAGTTTAATGTGCGTTTCGGCGATCCCGAAACACAAGTTATCATGCCGCTCCTTGATGGGGATTGGGGAAAAGTTTTTTCTGACTTATCGCGAGGGATACTAACACCGTTAAAATGGAAACCAATGTCCGCAGCCTGTGTGGTGCTCGCGGCCGAGGGATACCCCGATAGTCCTAAAAAAGACATTACGATTTTAGGAGATGTATTTGCGGAGTCACCAAGTGCTTACTTTTTGCATGCGGGGACAAAGAAGGCGAATGATGGAAAATGGAAGACCTCTGGTGGAAGAGTCATCAATGCCATCGGTATTGGGGCGAACGTCAAAGAAGCTATCGAAAAAGCATATCAACAAAGTGAACGGGTAAGGTGGAACGGTGTTCAATTTCGAACCGACATTGGAAAAATGCTCTTGTGAAAATTGAAGACGTTATTTCGCATTTAAAAGCAGGCGGAATTATAGCCTATCCTACTGAGACAGTTTGGGGTTTGGGTGTCGATATTTCGAATGCCGACGCCATTAAGAATTTATTTAATTTAAAAAATCGCGATACAACAAAAGCCATTAGCGTTTTGGTAGCAAATATCTTTCAAGCCAGAGAGTTAGCGGAAATCGATTCAAACTTAGAAAAATTTATGAGTTTGTTTTGGCCCGGTGCTGTAACATTTGTTGTGAGGGCCAAGAGCATTGTTCCAGATGAAATAACTGGAAAAACAGGTTTTGTAGGTTTGCGGTGTTCGTCCCACCCTTTTGTCAGTGAGCTTACAAAAAAATTGGGGACTTCCATTACCAGCACGAGCGCAAATAAATCGGGAGAGTCGCCGGCACAAAATGAAAATGATCTTTTGAAGTGGTTGCCAAGCGAAGTCATGAAAGTTGAATGGAAAGAAGATCGTAAAGGATTTAGTAGTCTTGGTAGTACGGTGGTGAAAATCGAAAATGAAAAATTAAGCCTATTGCGTCAAGGCGATATTGATTTTAAATTTATCGAAAATCACTTTCAGAAATTGTAAGAGAGAGTAACAAGATCTTTTGATTCCATACTATTTTCATAGTGACTGATTCCAACGATTCCACTTGGGATTTTTTTTGTAAGAGACACAATAGTTTCACTGTTAGTTCCTGAAAATGAGGCGTTCCCTTCAATATTCCCAGACAGGGCTAACTTCGTTGTTCGGGTTGCGAGATCATAATTCATGGTCAATTTATTCTCAATACCATCTTTTGATTTGCCGAGGTCAACTTCGGTGTTCATGACTTTTTCAATTCGATCAATCGCTTTCACGACAGTCAGGTTTTTGCTATTTTCTGACGTGATAAACATACGGAAGGCCCTATCGATAAGGGCTTGGGTGACAAAGCGCTCATCAGTTGTTGGCGCAAGTGTCGTTGGCATGAACTTCAACATGTCTTCGTAGGAAATACTATTTTTCGGTCTAATTTGGTCGACAGCTTTGAAAATTTCGTTATTTTTATAAAACTCAGAAGGCAAGACGTCTCTTGACGCGAAATATTTTTGATTGATAACGTAAGCATCTTGAGATTGATACTCGAACTGGAAAATGGGCTGGAAGTAGTCGCGTTTGATGGCCGTGACTCCTGTGTAGGGGAGAGAAAGAGTTATTCCGACTATCATCCTTGAAATTTTTTTTAAAATGTCTCGCATTGAGAAATTGCCCCCAATTTGCTACTGTATTTTGGAGCAATTTGAGAGCCAAAAATACACAAAGCAAACCCTTTAAATCACGCGGTTTAAAGCGTTTGCCTTGTTTAAGTCTTGTACGCGTGTAAAAGCTTTATTTAGATTTCAACAGGTTTCAATAGGCTTTCATCGCGAAGTTTTTTGTCACAATTGATTTCGATCTTAGATTCTTCGTCATAGCCACGAAAGGTAGTTGGCGTTTCTGATTTTTCGGTAAGACCATTATTTTTGATCGAAACTTTCATAGGAACTTCTTTGAAATCAAAGTCTAAAGGTGTGCCATTACTAACGTAGCGTCGAGTTGAACCGGCTTCTTGATAGAAAACACGCGTATACTTCTCTACTGGCTGGCCTTTTTCGGCAAGAGAAGGGTCAATGATCACACAGCGATAAAGCTCTTTTTTCGTCGCGCTATTCGCTACACTGGCCATCAATAACCAAGCAAAAACTACCATCGGATAAGAAAATACAAAATATATTGAGTTAAGTTTTTTCATAAAACACCTCACAAGGGTCTTCATTGCATAGACTGTGCTAATTGGCGATTTGGTTAAGTGCTTGAAAAGACAGTATTGGAAGTCTGTCAAATTTTTTTACAACTGGAAAATTGTCAGTAATTTGGACCAAAGTACGTAACCGATATTAGCGATATTGTTTATCCAAATTGGTTAGTCTATCGTATTTAAAAAATGACCTTTTCAGCGTGTCCAATATGTAAATCAGGTGAAATTTTTAAGACAGTCTTGATAAGTCATCAGTCAGTTGGTGAATTTCCAATCAGCGAATGTAAGGAGTGTTCGCATCGCTTTTTGCAGAACCCACCAAGCCCTGAGTCGCTAAAAAAAGAGTATGAAAAGCTTTTTGGAAGGGACAAGCGCCAGTCGGGCTCTTATTTACCAAGGGTTAGAGATTTTGCGCTTGCAACTCAGCTGTTACCGATGTTGCCATGGCGTTCCCGGGTACTAGATATTGGATCAAATTTTGGACAGACTTTAAGAGCCATGCCACCGACGTATGAGCTCCATGGTGTCGAGCTCTCTAAAGCAGCGGCGGAAATATCAAAAAAATTTAAAAGACTTAACATTCAAAATGAATACATTGAAAAAGCCGCCTACCAAAATAAATATTTTGATTTCATTATGGCGGTTGCCGTCATCGAACACTTATATGAGCCCATGCTTTTTCTGAAGAGGATCAAAGAGTTGATAAAAGAAAACGGTACCATTTTAATAATGACCGGAGATTATCAGTCATGGAATGCGAGTCAGCTGGGTGAAAAATGGTTCTTATATCACGCGGTTTCTCATATTCACTTTTTTAGTCACAGATCGTTGATCAAAGCCTTAGAAATTCTAGGGTTTCGGGTCACCAAAACGATATGGGCTGGGCCATCACCGTTTTCTTCTAGGCTTCCACCAGCACTCGGAAGAGCGGTCCATTGTTCGGCAACGTCTTTGTTGTTTCCCTTTATTCAAGGGTATAAGCCTTATGGAGATCTTATGTATGTGTGGTCAAAGTCTTTGACTGAATAGTCTCATAATGAATCATTAAAAATACCTAGTCTTAGGTCAAGCTCACGCTTAAAAAAGCCGAAAAGTAAAATATGTTAATTCTGAGGAGCGTCTGCAAAAAAATGTTCCTCAGTGTGATCCTTGGCGTGCTGGTGTCTGGTTGTAAAGAGACAAAAGAAGAAGAGTCTCATAACGGCACCGATGAAGTCGCGAGTTGTCGGGCTGCCAATGAACAGATTATTTTTCCTTCTCAGATGGATCTCGCTGGGGGCTGGAATCGGGTTTCGCCAAGTAGCACTTTCAACATTTGGAGGGTTGATAGTGATGGTACCAACTTTGTTCCGATCACCAAAAACACGCACGGTCAGCTCACGCGAATTCCTAATGTGTCGCGTTCGGGAAAACTAATCTCATTTTATTCCTTTATGAATTTAAATGCACAAAGTAGTTCCCCTGCTGCGCTATCAGCAAATATTTGGGTGGTAAATCGCTGGGGAGAAAAGTTACAGCCCGTGACGCGCAACGATTCTGTTGCGGGACTCGGTACATTCGGTTCGATGATTGTAAGTGACACGAAAATTGTATTTGACTCAACGACGAGTTTAGATGGCAAGTGGAATGGTGCGCCAGTTACAAACAACATATGGGTCTCAAACATTGACGGCAGTGAGCGAAAGCCTTTGACGATGAACACGTTGACAAGTTTTCGAACGGTACCGGCCGCACTTTCCCCAGCCGAGGACAAAATTGCAATTTTAAGCACAACGGACTTTTCCGGTGATTGGGATAGAACGTCCTATGCGGCGTTAAATGTATGGGTTCTCGATCTATTGCGACCGGGAAAAACTGTTTTGACTCGAAATACTTTGAGTGGACTAGATATGCGGAGTGCGCGCTATTTTCCTGACGGAAAACGTATAGCTGTCCTCACTTCGTCGTCGCTGTCGGGGGCTTGGGATGGAACCCCTTCGCCACGACTTAACATATGGATTATTAATTCGGATGGCACTGGGTTTAACGCGATCACACGATTTACGAAAAGTAATATTTTGAGTGTCGAGGTCTCTCCAAAAGGCGATAAAATACTTTTTCATGGTACACTTCCAATCAATGGCGTCGATAGTGCCGCTTTACCTGCATCCAATATTTGGTTAATGAATGCGGACGGTACCAATTTGATTCCGATCACACGCAATACGAAATCAGGTTTTCAGTCATACGCGCCGATGTTTTCGCCTGATGGCACAAAGATTGGGTTCTTCTCAAACACGGAGTTTTCAGGGGTTTGGGATGGCACAAAGACTAGTTCTTCAAATTTATGGGTTGCTGATATTTCTGACCTCGCAAAAATAAGCCTTAAACCAATTACGCAAAATTCATTGACGGGACTGGATTCCTCCTCGACCTTAAGTTTTGCTTGGGCGCCAAAAATAGACTGTAAGAAAGCAAAAAAAGTAGAAGTCGAAGTTGATTAGCCTTCAAAATCACGAACTTTTACCAAGGCTTCGCCCTTAACTTTCACTTCATTTTCAGTTGTGGCACTAAGTTGCAGTTCAATTGTTTGCGTCGATAGATTTACATTTCTGACAACCGCGGTAAAATTAACTGTTGCAGGCACCACAACAGGTTTCAGAAAACGAAATTGAAGCTTGAGTATCAAGGCATTTTTTCCCGGAAGTTCCATGCCGATCATTCGGCTAAAAAAACTTGAAACAAGCAGGCCGTGGGCGACATTGTTAGTGAAACCCGAAGCTTTTGCGTATTGGGAATCACAATGAAGAGGGTTGTTGTCGCCAGAGAGTTCAGTGAATCTTTCGATATCTCGATTGCTAATTTCGACAACAAAAGAAGCTTTATCATCAATTTTAATTTCGTTAAGAGAAAGTTCCTTTAGTGCCATCAATGGTTCTCCATGTATAATCTCTGAAAGAGTTCTAGCATCTCGGTCCATGAATACACAAATGGAATCCATGCTAAACTGACATATAAAAACACGAGACTGCGATTGAAGTAAGTAAGCGACTTTGATTTTTCGATTTTCATCTTTTGTTTCGACCGATTTCGGTACATTGCCAGAGCAAGGCCTAAGCCATGAAGTATTCCGAAAATTAAAAAATTCAAGCCGTCACCATGCCACACTCCCGCCAGACAAAACGTGAAGAAAATAGCAAACACGGGATTTGAAATTTTTCCAGAACGATTTTCTGTTAAAAATTTTAAGACGGGATTGAAAAGATAGTCACGCAACCAAGAAGAAAGACTCATGTGCCAGCGTTGCCAGAATTCTTGCATATTTTCTGCAAAAAAGGGTTTATTAAAATTTTCTGGGAGACGAACTCCGACAATTTGTGCCACGCCAATCGCAATATCGGTATAGCCAGAGAAATCGAGGTAAATATAAACCGAGTAAACCATACATGCGAAAACAAGTTGCAGTAGAGCAAATTGTCCGTAAGGTTCGAATTGGCCTAAAACATAAGGAAAGAGTATGGAAGTAAGGACCAAAGATTTTATCAGTCCGATTATGATCCGCTGAAAGACAGAAACGGAAATTGTACTTCCTTGTTTGAGATCTAAGATAAAGTTTTGATAGCGATGAATTGGTCCGACAAGGGCACTCGGAAAGAAGAAGAAGTACGCCAGAAATGACAAAAATGTTTTTTCACCGAGTTGATCATAGTAGTGATCAATAAGGACATGAATGAGGCGAAATGACAGATAAGAGATCCCCAGAATTTTGAGAATATCACGTTTAACAATTTCTAAACCTGTTGTCGTTTTAGCTAAACTTTCGTATTTTAATAAGATCAATACCAACAACACACTCGTGATGCCTATAAAGAGCCAGAGCTTTCTAAAGTTTGACCTTGTAGGAGCTAAAAGCAGGAAGAGGTAAAAGGCGGTCGCATACAAACCAAGTTCTATCATTCCGCGCAACGAATTGAACTCAAAATCAAAGAGGCGTGTGAAATTCGTACTCAAAATACCGACGCTGAGAGCTAAAATACTAAAAGTGCGGAGTTGACGATTTAGACCACTGCAGAGCGCGCCAAATCCCCAATATAAAATAAAATAAAATGGCTGAACAACAAGTCCTAACATCAAAATGCCTCGTACACGAACTTCTTACCGATTCCCAAAATTAAGTTGCCGTGGTAAATCACGAGACAAAGTAGATATATGAAGATCCACACCATCCAAGTTTTCATTTTTGGTCCTTCAATTTTTCAGAGAGATATTTAGCAACTTTTCGAGTTCCAGTATTGGTCATGTGATAGAAGTCATAAAGTTCAGAGCCATACTCCAGTGATAAGTCTTTATCGGCGTCGATAAACGCAATGTCCTTTTCTTGCATGACATTTCTAACAACGGGGGTCCTTGGTTCCTTTTGATTTGTGGGCGTTATGAAGGGCAAAAATGTGATACCCTTGTTTTTAGCGACAAGGGACATAAATTCTAAAATTTCCCATCCGAGATTTTGTTGCGGATTCGTGTCGGCAAATTTACGGGATAGTGGGAGATTCGCAAGTGCAAGATTTTTTTGCAGAATCCAGTCTGGGGTATTGCGTGAGTGAAGCTCGGGCAGTCCAATCAAGAGGTGTGATTTGAAATTTACAAAAGCCCATGCAGCTGTTAACCACGAAACAAGATTTGGTTTTGAGGGTGGGTTCTGAGGTCTGTTGTTGAGGTGTTTGAGTAGACCCGTCTTTATTTCATTTATTCGGGTTGATGGGCCAGAGCCTTCTAGGTTGGCGAGTTTAGCTCGGAGTTCATAATTCATTTGTGGAAGGACATCAAAATCCATTTCATCCAAAAATGGGTAGGCGCTGACACCGTATAAAATCTCGCTGCAGTTATTTTCAATGGCGAGAAGAAAGAGATAGAGATCTGTACGAATTTTTCCGCCATTGACGGCAAGATTAAAGACGTTAAAATTCGGACCCAGATACTCGCTTAAATGAGTTGCAATTGCGGGGCGCCCCCAAGGATCAGAGTAGCCCATGGGCCAACGGTAGTCCCAGCCCCAACTAGCAGTCGCAGACGATCCCAAAATAGCAACTCTTTTGCCGCCCGTGGGTTGCATTATTTCGTGAAGATAGAGATTTTCAAAGCCCGGGTAATTTTTTAAAAAGCTTTTTGGAAACGGTGGAAAGGATGTTTTTTGTAGCGCTAATGTGGTTACTAAAATTATGGCTATCGCGAGAGGCCACTTTCCACCTTTCACTTTTTCAAACCGCGTTGAATAAGTAAAAGCATTTCACCCACATTTTTTACATTGTTTAGTTCGGGTAAAGAAAATTTAATCTTAAAATGCTTTTCGAGAGCAACGACAAGTTCGATATGACTAAGTGAGTCCCATTCGTCAACATCCGCTGCAGCCAACGTATCGGTTGCAACGAGATCGTCACGCTCAAACGTTTGCTGTAAAATTTTTTGAAACTCGGCTCGAATTGTATTGATTTCCATAAGTAATCCTATTTTTCTAAGGTTTCGACAATTTGAATGTGGTGGGTTTTGGTAACGTGCGATTTTATGTCGTATTCATAGATTTGTTTTTTGCCGTCAGTTTTTAGCAATTTAAAACCTAATCCTGAGTAATGTTCTTTCACCAAACCATTTTTTTCTGTAGGAATATAAGTTCCAATAATTTTTTGGATATTGTTGGATTTGGCCACATTAACTACAAAGTCAAAAAGGGTTTCTTCCATTTGTCTTTTCAGAACACGACAACTCATCAACCAAGTATCGATGTTTAGAGTCATCTCGTCCATGAGTCCTATGAAAACACTTATCAAGCCATTGTCACCGAAGCGGTCGGCCAGCCGCACCGATAAGGCAATAGCTTTCGGATTTTTCATAATTTCTTCAGTCTCTACTAATGTATAACGCTTTGTCGTCAAATTAAATTGATTTGTTTTGTTGATAAGTTGGGTAACCCTCGGAAGTGAAACTGGCTCAAATTTCTGTATCACAGCTTTCATTTCGAGTGACTTTAAAAAGTCGTCGATATTGGTCACCGACTGACTGAGACGATCACGGGCGACATTTTGCTGGTACATGTTGCTGCGCTCAAGGTCCTCTTGGCTAATGGAGGTTGTTTCGAAGAAATGTCCGTCATCAAGAGTCTTTCGATAGAGAGTGGGGTCTGTTGGAACTTCTACAACAGTGACTTGAGGGGCTAGCTGGCGAACATTTTCACGCTCTGCAGGGTTGTCGTCGAAAAACACAAAGTGTTCTAAACCTAGACTGAGTTCGTTTGCCATTTCTTTAATATTTTCGCCTTTGGGAGACCAATTAATTCGCCAGGTAACAAAATCATTTTTCTTCAAAATACTCTCAGGATGCTTTTCAAAAGGTAAAAGACCGTTATTTTCTTCATTTTTGCTAGAGATCGCTAGTAAGACTCCGCGGTTTTTTAGCTCTAGGCAATATTGCTGAAACTCTTTGTAAGCCTCGCCTTCAGCGTCACCTTCGCCAAGCTTTATTCCTTCAAGACCATCATCGCCAATAACTCCACCCCAAAGTGTATGGTCGAGATCAAGCACCAGTACTTTTTTAGCAATTCCAAATTGTGCGGCAACAAAAGCCGTATAAGAATGCATGACGCGACCTAAGATTCCGAGTGCAATGGGTTGTTTGCTGTGAAACCAAAAACGATCGTCCCAGAATTGATTAAGGCCATATTTTTGAGATTCAAAGTTAAGATCAAATATGGAAATTCCTTTGGGGGCTTTTTGAATCAGGAGTTGGTTAAAGCGATTAATAAGTGAACTCGAACTTCCAGGCAGGTAAGCTTCGAAGTTTCCATGGGGTCGAAGGGGCATGTGTGGAAGAGTATTAAGTGTTACGGCGACATTAAGCTGCTTTTTTATCATTTTAGCGAGATCTATGTGTTGCTGAACAATTCTTGCGACGTATTCTTCGGCTTGAGTTTCATTCGTTCCCAGTGGCAGTTTTAAGTTAAAATCTCTAGGGGTCATGAAAAAACAAGCAATATCGATTTTTGATTTATAGAGATTGCTAATAGGATTTAAAATTTCTTGTTGATACGATCCATAATCGGGTTTGTAGATTTTCGTCGGAAGTCCCCGTGCCCAGCTGAGAAGTTCGAAAACTGGGACTATAGTGTCAACTGTAGCACCACTAAAAAACGCGACAGACTTTTGTTTTTCCGTGACGTAAAGGTTTGAGCGATAAAAAGATTTTGCCAGGCGTAGCAGGTCCGCTGTTTCGGTAGACCGCAAGACTTCACGCCGAAAGTCGATTTCGGTTAAACTAATTGGTTCAAGTTTTGATTTACGGAGCGAGTTAATATACCTGACCCCCTGCGAGCGGAAGATTTACGCCAGATATATAATCGGAATGTGAGAGTAAAAAATGAATAGCTTCAACAACTTCAGTCGGTTCAGCAAGCCGGGTAAGAGGATGATTTTGCATGTTCATTTGGACAGCGAGTTCTGGAATTGAGTCCAGGTATTTGGTTTTTACCATCGAGGGCGAAATGGCGTTAAAAAAGACGTTCTTTTCAGAATATTCGGCGGCCAGAGCCTTCACTAGTCCAAGCATTGCAAACTTTCCGACAACATAATCAGCCATGTTCTTTGGTGGTACATTGAGGGTGCAGCTGCTTAAAACAAATACGTTGCGGCCGAACTTTTGTTTAGCCATTTGCGGGACCAGGGATTTAAAAATGTCAAAGGCCGCATGGAGTTGAATAGCCAGATGTCTGTCAATGTCTTCCCATGAAAGATCATGAAAACGACTAAGTTTAAATGTTGGTGCCGCCAGAAACGCTACGGCGTCGATAGTTTTAGCGTTGGCAATTACATTTTTAATGAAGTCTTCACGTGCCTTTTTATCTACGAGATCGGATTGGTAGCTAAAAATTTTCTGTGGAAATGCTTTGGTGAGTGCATTTAGATTTTCACTCTCTTTTCGGTAGTGAGCATGAATAAAAACATCCTCTCTTGAGAATCTTTCCGTAAGTCGAAAACCAATATCTGAAGAGGCTCCGATGACGAGTAGGCTTTTGATTTTGCTCATGACCTCATTTTATAGAGGAATAGACATCACAACAACTAGACTCAACTCCGGTTGTCACTCACGTTTGGCAAGAATAAAGACGTCGTCTTTAGGCAAACCTAAAACGTTCCAAAGGCGAATTGACAACGAGCAGATGTGACCCGCAGCCTTTCTAAAGTAAGCGTTCGGGTTTTGACTGTAGTTAAAGAACAAGTACGGAAAGTCCGAGTCAAATGCTGGTTTAACCCATTGAATTTTGAAGCCCCGGGGCTTAAGTAGATCATTAATTGTTTTTAAATTGTAATGATAAATATGTTCGGGAGCTCCCCATTTCCCTTGATGAAATTTTTTAAAAAAGCCTTGTCGATTACCTGTTCGTAAAAGCAAATAGCCACCTTTTTTTAAAACTCTTTGAACTTCATCAAAATATTCCCAGGGGTTATAGAGATGGCACAAAAGGTTGAAGCTTACTAAGACATCGAGTTCAGAATCGTCAAGATGAGAGTCAGCAAGGCTTCCTTTTTTTATGATGACATTAAATTGCTGCTTAGCTTTGTCGATTGAGTCTTGACCATAGTCATTTCCCGAAGCGTTGTAATTTTGACTAAGCGCCGCGAATAAAAATGCGCCACTGCCGGCGCCGTCTTCATGAAGCCGCGCGCTTTTGTTCATTTTTGGAAGTAAACGGAGGCGCTTTTCTCCGATTAGGCGGTTATAATTGCTATTGCTGACGCTGTGGTAGGATTGGTTATCATAGATCAGTCCTAAGTGTTCTTCCTTAAGACGAAGTTTTAGAAAAATAAATTTACAATTCTTGCATTCGGCTGTGGGGTAACCTTTTTCGGTAAAAAGAACTTCGGAATTGGAACCTTTGCAGTTAGGACAGTCTCTTACTTCTTCGAGTTTATCTTTGGAGAGCAGGTCGGCATGAGGAAGTATAGGCATACATCTTCAGCTGAGTTTACATTTCAGCGTCTGGTGGTCGAAGCCCTTTTTTCTTAATCTTTTCAACCAACGTCGTGCGATTCAAACGGAGCAGGGTTGCCGCTTGGTTGCGATTCCACCCTGTCTTTTCAAGAGCCTGAATGATTAATGCATTTTCATAACTATCGACTGCAGTGTTAAAGTCAACTCCAGAGTCGGGAAGCATGATGTTTTCTGAAGACTTCTCCGATAAATTCGCTTTTTGTGAAGTATATTTCTCCGGAAGGTCTGATACTTCAACTTGGCCGTTACCTTTCAGAATTGCAATGCGCTCGACAAGATTTTCAAGCTCGCGTACATTGCCGGGCCAGCTGTACTCTGTTAGTGTATTAATAACTTCGTCTGTAAAACCAGTGATATTTTTCCCTTTGGACTTATTAAAGCGCTCAACACAATGATTCAGCAGAACAGAGATATCCGACTTTCTTTCACGTAACGCTGGAAGATGAATTGGAATTACGTTTAGTCGATAAAAGAGGTCTTCGCGGAACTCTCCACGTTCAACGGCCTCCTCAAGATTGATGTTGGTGGCCGTAATCACCCGTGATTTTGCGTCAATGGTTTTTGTGCTTCCGACGGGTTCGAAATTTCTTTCCTGGAGTACGCGCAGCAACTTTACTTGCAGCATCGGATTCATATCACCGATCTCATCCAAAAAGATAGTGCCATTACTCGCCAATTCAAAGCGACCAACTCGATTGGCGACAGCTCCTGTGAAAGCGCCTTTGACGTGACCAAAGAGTTCGCTTTCAAGAAGTTCACGGGGAATGGCACCGCAGTTCACGGGTACGAAAGGGTTATTTTTGCGATTCGAACTATAGTGAATAGCCTTGGCAACAAGTTCCTTTCCGGTTCCACTTTCTCCACTAATTAAGATTGTCGAATCAGAATCGGCAACAGTTTCTATAAAGCGAATAACATTTTTGATTTGCGGGCTCTCACCAATGATACTGTCAAATTTATATCTTGTTTTTTGCGAATTGTTTGCGTCTAGTGGCGCGATTTGATTTTCTAATTTTAAATTGAGTTCGATATTGGCAACCAGCTGCTCGATATCAAATGGTTTTGTTAGGTAGTCAAGTACTCCGGCCTTAGTTGCTTTCACAGCGGTGTCGATAGTTCCAAACCCGGTAATGATCATAACTTTAGTAGAGGGAGAAAGAGTCTTTAAATAGTTGATGAGATCATATCCGTTTCCGTCGGGAAGATTTAGATCAACCAGAGCTAAATCAATTCCCTGTTGGGCCTGGCAGAAAATTTCTGCTTCTTTTTTACAATTTGCGGTAATAACCTGAAACCCTTTGCGGTCGAGGATTCTGAAGAGGTTTGTTCTTAGCGCACTTTCATCATCGACGATCAGAATTTTTCTACTGGGCATTCGATTCCTTCCGTGGTATCGCAGCCGACTGGCATGGGTTTACATGTCTAAATATGGCTTACCTCTAATTATAAATTTTTCTGACGAGGTGTCAAATTTGCCTGTCAACTTCTTGGCTCTTTGGTAGAGTTTCTGGACGTGTGAACGTGACTCTAGCCTGGAAAAACTTGTCCAAAGACATAACATCAAGCTTTCCTAAATGATCTTTTATAATTTGGCTTGTGACTTGCAAATCTAAGGAATCAGAATCCTTTAGTGATGATGTGTCTATATATGGCTGACTCTCTTTGCTGGGATTATTTTTACTTGTTGAAAAATTTATTGAGTAAGTATTTGATGTCACTTCAAGTCCAATAAACAGTTGTGGGTTGATAGTCTTGTCCTTACGGCGTTCTTCAACTATTGTTGAAAGTGCCATCGTCATAAGGTGACTGATTGCTTGGGTTAGAAGGTTAATTTGTCCCTCTATTTTTGTTGGATTTTCAGGCAAATCTAGACTTACCTCGATCCCACTTGACTTCGCTCTTAACTCAAAAATTTCTTTTGACTGTTTGATGACCTCTCGAAGATCGATGAAGCCAGGTTCGCTTAGCGGTGCTAGTCTCGAAAAGCCTAACAAATTTTGGATAATGTCTTTGCAGCGAAGAGCTGCATTTTCCATTTGAATTATGTCGTCATAATAGGGATCTGTTTTCTGGAGATCCATTTTTATCACCTGAATAAAGGAAATAATTCCTGCAAGCGGGTTATTGAGTTCATGAGCAATACTACTTCCGACAAGGCCTATTTCTGCTTCTCTTGAAGAGTCGAGAATTTGAACTTCAAGTTTTAGGGCTTCGGTAATGTCATGGTAGAGATTGATGTAGAGTGTTTGGTCGGTGTTCGGCGAGTGAAGTGTTTGACTAGTGACTTCGTAAACTGTTTGTGTCTGTTTTGGAAGGCGAAATTTCTTGCCGAGACTACAATTCATGCAGGGTTGATTTCTCTTGAAAAGAACTTCGTAGCACTTTTTTCCTACTATAGAAGAACTGATTTTTGATTTTTGGCTGAAGGCTTTATTGCAGCGAACTATGTTGTAGTTCGAATCAACGAGGCTGAGTGGTCGGGTAATCGCATCGAAGGTCGCTTCCCACTGACTTTTTAGAACTTCAAAATGTTTTTGATTGTTGAGGCGAAAGACTGCAAGTGAAATTGATTCAGCAACCTGGGTCAGAAAATTTTCCTGGTTGGCGCTAAACGGTTTTGGTCCCGCTCTGCCAAAAATTACTTGTCCCATTTGCGTGGACCCCTGATAAAGTGGGCAGCTAAAAACAATATCTTTTGTTTTTTGCTCAACGATCTGTTTGCTAAAAGGGTTAGAGAATAAGTCTATTTTAATCCACTCAACATTAAGGGCGTCGGAAACAGCCTCTTTTACGAGAGACTCTATATCCGAGATCGTTTTTGCGCGGTTGAGTGCAATCAAGGCGCGCTGCAGTCCTTCCGTACGTTGATTGGCAACAACCAGTTTTTCTCGTGCTTTAATTGTGTTTTGTTGACGTCTGGCAACTCGATCCTCAAGTTCCGTCGACAAACGTACGAGGTTTTCATTTTGTTCGTTGAGGAGATTGAATAACTGCTGACTTTGTTCGATCTGTGCGTAATTTTCTTGAGCTTCTGTTAAGATTTCGTTCCAACGTGTCTCACTATAAGATTCGACAACACGATAGAATTGAGATGCTGAAAGAATTTTTCTAATGTCCTTCGGACTTGCCTGATCAGTGATAAGAATAAATTGAGTATTTTTAGTAATGACCTGAATTGCATTGATGAAAGCGCAGACTTCATCGGGTGTCGAGATCTTTGCAGGAATTGCAATAATAGAGTACTTCGTTTTGGTGCAGAGTTCTCTGGCTTCTTTGAGTGATTTTGCCAAATCAGCGCCAAGTGTTGGTGCCGCTTTGTCTAAAGCGCCAATTAACAAATAGCTTGAGCGTAAGAGATCTGTGGTCATTATCTATATTTTCCCAAAAATTTTTTTGATCCCACTTTCGAAATGCGGCCATACTGATTCTACGGCTGTTCCTTCTTGTTCTTCAATACATATCACGGGAATTTGCTGCTCGAGCCACGCAAACTGCCCAAGACTGCCGGGTGTTGGATACCCAATATCGGGTTGGACTGAATAGCCCGTCGTTTCGCCCAAAATTTTTGCTTCGACGGGCGCTTCGTTGCCGGTGAACGTGATACTCGGGTGCCATGAGTGGCAGTGGATGACGAGTCTCGGTGAGTAGCGCACTATAAAATTTGCCAGGGCTCTAACTTCGGGCTCGCTTGCTGGAAATGTCCCGGGATTATAGCGTGATGATTTTATTCTTGGCGACCAATCACGGGCGGGAAAATTTCTATTGAGGTCGACGCCACGCCCGTTAGTTCGCTGGTTTGATTTATAGCCATCGGGGTTTATGCACGGAATCAGGACCCACGGTGAAATTTCCGTGGTGGAATCTGATTGATAGATGGAGTCGAGCCATAGAAGTGTTTGCGCAGCAAGCTCAACGCCCTCGTATTCGTCACCATGGACTCCACCGATGAAGAGCAATGGTTTTGCATTTTCGCGCCATTGAAAATTGGGTGAAAAAAACAATTCTATCCTGTGTCCTAAAGTACTCACTGCCCATTGAGAGTGGCGAGGGAGTTTGACAGTATCAAGCGCCAGGCTTAGAGTTGTATTCATGTCCACAAATCAATTTTCGGCGATTATTTTAGCAGCTGGCAAGGGAACGCGAATGAAATCGTCGCTTCCTAAAGTCCTTCATCCGGTTGCGGGCAATCCTATGATTCTTTCGGTTCTAAATTCTGTCAAAAAGGCTGGCTGCTCTGAGGCCCGCGTCGTGGTCGGAGCAGGTGCGGCTTTGGTCAAGCGGGTCGTGGAGCCAGCCGGTGGAATCTGTTTTGAACAAAAAGAACAGCTAGGAACCGCAGACGCGGTGAGGTCAGCAAATCCAGAGAGTCTGAAAGGCGATGTAATAATTTTGAATGGCGATCATCCCTTGCTGACTAGTGATGATATCTCGGGGTTTCTTTCAGAGTTTAGAAATAGTAATTGTGATATCGGTTTAGTAACTGCGGTTTTGAAAACTCCTGGGGTTTTTGGGAGAATTGTAAGGCATAAAGGAGATATTCGCGCGATCGTCGAGGCTAATGACGCTAGTGCCGAAACACTTAAAATTCGCGAAGTGAATACCGCGATCTACGTCTTAAATGCAGAAACACTGAATGAATATCTCCCCAAAATAAAGAATTTAAACTCAAAACAAGAATTTTATTTAACGGATTTAATTTCCCTCTGTATTGAAGACGGTGGAAAAGTCTGTGGAATTAAAGGAAAACGTCATGTCTCTTACGGAGTTAATACGCAAGTTGAATTAGCTGGGGCTACTAAAGTTGCGTTCTTGAGAAAATGTCGAGAATTAATGGAAAATGGGGTAACGATTATTTCCCCCCAAAACACTTTTATCGAGAGTACTGTAAATGTGGGGGCAAGTACCGTGATTTATCCAAACGTGTACTTGCGTGGAAATACCAAAGTGGGCGAGATGTGTATCGTGGAAGCAAACTGCGTCCTGACAGATAGCGTATTAGAAAATCAAGTTGAAGTTAAAGCTGGAACTTACACGGATAAAGTTAAAATAAAACAAAAAGCAATCGTTGGCCCTTACGCACGTCTTCGGCCGGGAACAGAAATTCAAGAAGAAGCACACGTTGGAAATTTTGTTGAAATGAAAAACACCATTTTTGGTAAAGGCGCTAAGGCTGGGCATTTAACTTATCTTGGTGACGCCGAGATAGGCGATGAAACTAATATCGGTTGTGGCACCATCACCTGCAATTATGCTGTGGATAAGAAAAAATACAAAACCAAAATTGGCAAAGGTGTCTTTGTGGGCAGCGACTCGCAATTTGTGGCACCCGTGGAAGTCGGCGACGACGCTGTTATTGCATCCGGATCTACGATTACGAAGAATGTTCCGGCGAAGGCTTTGGGTGTTGCCCGGGGCAAGCAGTACAATAAAGAAGGGTATAAGAAATAATTTATGTGTGGCATTGTTGGTTATCTGGGTTCAAAAGAACCAAAAGAAGTTATATTAGAAGGACTAAAGAGACTTGAGTATCGTGGTTACGATAGCGCCGGCGTTGCCATTTTTGACCAAGGTCAATATCGCCGCGTGCGTGCGCACGGTAAGCTGAGTAGCCTCGGTGAAAAATTAAAGAATGAGAAATTCGCTGGTCACACTGGTATAGGACATACTCGTTGGGCGACACATGGGGTTCCGTCAGAACAAAATGCTCATCCTCACAAGGTTAAAAAAGTGAGTATTGTTCACAATGGAATTATTGAGAATTATCAGACCATTCGTGCCGATTTAATAAAAAAGGGAGCCAAGGTAGAATCAGAAACAGATTCTGAATTGGTGGCGCACCTGATTAGCGAGGAAGTTGAAAAGGGAACCGACTTGTTAAAATCAGTTTTTAATGCGATCCCGCAACTTCATGGCGCTTACGCCGTGCTGGCCGTTTCAGATAAAGACCCTGATAATTTGGTGGCGTTTAAGGACGGGCCACCACTAATTCTGGGTATTGGAAATGATGAGCTGATAGTTGCGAGCGACTTGCAAGCAATTGTTCCGTATACAAATAAAGTTATTTTTCTTGAAGACGGCGAAATCATTTCGATCAGGGGTAAGAAGTACGAATTTTTTACTTTTGAGGGTAAGAGTTTAAAAAAGGAAATTGAAACGATTGATTGGAACGCACAAAAAGCAGAAAAAGGTGGGCATCCCCATTTCATGTTAAAGGAAATTCTTGAGCAACCAAGGGCTGTAGCAACGGCGATGGCTCCGCATATAAATCTAAAAACTCGTTCGGTGGATCTTGGTGAAATCGAGCTAAAAAATCTCGACAAAATTTTAAAAGGTGCCGAAAAAATTCATATCATTGGGTGTGGAACAAGTTTTTATGCGGGGTGTGTCGGTAAGTATGTTGTGGAGAAATTTGCCAATGTTCCTGTGGAATGCGATATCGCAAGTGAGTTTCGTTATAGAAATCCTATTATAATTCCAAACTCGGTCGTGATTTTGATTTCTCAGAGTGGTGAGACCGCGGATACTCTTGAGGTCTTAAGAAAAATGAAGGCTATCAATGTCCCGACGATTAGTATTTGCAACGTGAAAAACTCAACCATTGATCGTGAGTCTGATGGATCGTTATACATGAATGCGGGCCCAGAAATTGGAGTTGCGAGTACAAAGGCCTTTACGAGTACTTTGGTTGTTTTGGAATGTTTGGCCATTTATGCGGGACGAGTCCGTGGATTTTTGGATAGAGACAGCGAAGAGACTTTGGTTAGCGCTCTTTTAGGTTTGCCAAGTCAAATGGAGATCATCATTAACTATTCAAAATTTTTCGCGCAAGCTGCAAAGTCACTAAAAACCTATCGTGGCTTCCTTTTCATGGGTCGTGGAATTAACTATCCTATTGCTCTAGAGGGAGCACTTAAGTTAAAGGAACTTTGCTACATGCATGCTGAGGGTTATGCAGCCGGTGAGATGAAGCACGGTCCACTTGCTCTTATCGATAAAACTATGGCTGTGATTATGATTGCTCCTAAAGATGACTTGTACGAAAAAACCGTGAGCAATTTAGAAGAGGCTCGAGCCCGTGGTGGGCAGATCATTTCGATCGGTACCGGCGAAGATAAAAAATTGGCGAGCTTAAGTGTTCATTACCTCTCGTTGCCAGAGGCCAGCTGGCTGGTGAATCCCATTTTGGCCGTTATGCCACTACAGCTCATGGCCTATCATCTCGCGGTAGCCATGGGCCACGACGTCGATCAACCACGAAATCTCGCAAAGTCAGTCACGGTGGAGTAAGGTGCCTGACAACCAGTTGATATGCACCGTGTCTGCATAACTCGTTTTTATTTCCTTCATTAGTAATCTCTTTTGGAACATTAGTTGCAATAATTAGTTTCAATGGTGATTCAGTGCCTAAATGGCGCTGGCCGAAGGGGGAGAAAGTGAAAAAAATCGTCGAATCAATCTTGTTATTGGCTTTTTTGGTGTCATTCAAGATGGCAAAGGCTGAGATGATTAGTCGATATGTTTTGATTGAAGTGCCAGGTGCGCCCTCGGTTTGCAAAAATGAAAGTGGTGCTCTTGGTTTTAACCAATACAGCAGTGAAAAAGATTTTTTGGAGGCCTTTCACGCTGAGGGCAGTAGAAATGCAGAATGCGCGAATTTGTCGAAGCTAAATTTGAGCGGCGCAAGACTCGAGGGTGGATCTTTACGTGGGGTAAGAGGGGTAAAAGCGAAGCTCAGTGGGGCTTTGTTGGCGCAAAGTAGTTTTGGACAGGCGAATTTATCAGGTGCGAATTTGAGTCGCGCCGATATCGAGGACTCTGAGGGTGTAGAAGCGAAATTGGTTTCAGCGGATCTTACCGGGGCACTTTTAATGCACGGAATTTTTGTGAGAGCTAATTTATCCAAAGCGAATTTGTTTTCGGCAGATTTAGAGGGAATTAACCTTACTGGGGCTAATTTGCAAAACGCTAAACTTCGCAATGCGAAGTTGATTAATGCGAATCTAGAAGGAGCCGACTTGCGGGGAAGTGATCTGCGCGGGGCTGATCTCTCTGGTGCAACTCTGGAGCTGACGAAACTCAAGGGCGCAAAATTTAATGATCAGACATTGATCGGGCTTAGTCGCGAAGATGCGCTAAGCCTGGGGATGGTTCATTTAAAATAGTGTACAGCTATTTGGATTAAATTTCTTTCTTTCTGCCTCAACCTTCTTTTCGATTCGCATAATTTTCGCGAAGAGCGGAAGTTTTAAAGTTGAAAATACGTCTGTTTTGCTAGGGTCCTTAATAATTTCAATCAGACGTTTTAGTCCCGGAATGGTTCCAAATGCTCCCGTGGCTTGCCGAATGAGAGCGAGCAATGTGAATGTGCTGTAAGTAATGAAGTCAGAGATGCGCGGAGTTACCATATCATAGCCGACCATTATTCCAGCCCAATCGACAGGAAAAAGAGTCCACATGAAAGCACCAAAACCTATAGTGCCTAGAACAGTATAGTGAGCGGAAAGGCGATTCTGTCGTACAAGTAGTGCTTTTTCGACGTTGCCTAAATCATTTTCGTGTTCTTTCTTACTGTCAGGAACAGCAAGTAAGAATTTAAGAGCTTTGAAATCTGGATCATTTGGATTTTGTCCAAGTTCGCTCATCAGTTTTTGAAATTTGATGACCGCAGTCTGACTAATATATTCTCGGTACATTCTCTCTTTAATTTTCCATATATGACTGTTACCATCTATTGTTGCTGGAAAATGAAAAAGGTCTTTAACTGTATTAATTAGTTCAAGTGTCGCCTTTTTTCCGTATTGAACAAAGATAGGATCTTTATTTAATTTTGGATCGAGTTCGTCATCGCCATGGTGACGTACCGAAGTCATAAATAAAGCTCCAAGCTCTGAGCCAACAGAGTCAATCATATCGGCTTTTTCTTTAGAAGACAGATCTGATCTCTTTATTTCATGGATAAGGTCAATAGAAGCCGAAATACGTTCCGCAATTTCAGCCGCAAGTTGAACTGAAAGATAACCACCAGCTTGTTTGTCGAGTTCCTGAATGTCCTTGGGTACTAAACCATTTTGGACATTTTTTAGACTATAAATAAGAGTTGCCGAATCTTTTCTAAGTTGCTCGCTTCTGGTTGCAGCGAGCACTCTAAGTTCAGTGAATGAAAATACTAAGGCAAATAAAACCGAGTAGAGTTTAAAAGTTTTCATTAGAACCTCTTCATTCTTCCAGCGCGCCAATCCCAGAATCTTTGGAGAAGCGAGCGTTTTGAGTTCGAAGCGTCAAACGGAATCCAGAGTGACTCCGAATATGCATCTTTATTAACTAATTTTTTCTCTTCATCAGAGAGTGACGAATCGTCGTCTAGACCGCCGATGTAAATCCCATCAAAACCTGGTTGCGCAGTTTTAATTTCAATTTCGTACTTTCTACTAGGATCGAGAGAAACGTCGCCGCCAAGGAAGCCAAAAACTTCCTCGAAGGGTACCGCCATCTTGTAAAAGCGCGACATTCCATTTTCGCCAGCTAGAGAAATACTTACTCGGTCGCCCTCAGGCGAGGCTTGATTGATGTTGAAGTGTCTACCAAGAGTCACTTTTACTTTGTTGTTGCCATCGAGCCACCATAATCGCATCCAGAATCGAGTGTTTTCCCACGCTTTGCGGGTAATGCCGACACGACTCTTTTCACTTTGTTCACTTTGATCCTTACCATAAATACGACTTAAACCCGAACGATCAAGTACAAGGCCTCGGGCTTTGTTCTTAAGATTTAGGTTTTTAGGCCTACCGCTACTATCGAGCTCCTCGCTAACCGCTTTTTCTCCATAGCCATCTGGCAAATCAAGTGGATTGGGTGCGCTTTGAACAATGCGGCGCTCAGGGGTAATTTCAAGATCAAACTCTTGATCTTGATACCTACAGTCAAGGGTACGCGGTGACCAGTTTGTGGAATATTTGTTCCACGGGTCCTTGCGGGTTTGCATTCCATTTTTAATCTCTGCATTTGGTGTAATGTCGCGCGATCCCGAGCTGAAACCAACAGTTATAATTTCGGACTCACCGAGAAGCAGATCAAATTTATTTGGAAGTTGATCATCGTAGGCAGGATTTTTCGGATTCCAGTCAGCCGGAGTCTGGTATTTTACCTGAATGTTTATAGTTTTTTGTTCTGGGCACAATTGCGAAGAACTTTCCTGTTGATACCACGTACACCATTTGTTTCTGGTTTTTGTACAGGTGTAACTAATGTCTTCGACATCTTCATATGAATATGTGTCTTCATCACTCACAGTGCGAGTTTCCCATCGAGCGCAGCCATACATCGGTTCAGATTCTTTATCGGTCCTGATGTCGTCAGCTATTCGGCGATAGGTAAGTGCGGGAGCACGGATTTTCATTTGCTCTAGTTTATATTCCGATGAACTATTTCTGCCGCGGTCCATGCGTGATCGATTTTCTCCAGAGCTTTCGCCTCTCCCCTTTGGGGCGCTATAGCCATCACCACTTGATGGTCGTGATGGTGAGTAACTTCCGCCGCCGCCAGAGGATGATCGTGATGGCGAGTAACTGCCACCACTTCCTCCTGAAAATCCTCCACTGCCTTCGCCATAAGTGCTTCCCGAAGATCCTCCACCTGATGAAACAGGGGGTGGCGGGGGTGGTGGATTTTTCTTGGAACAAAAAGTTTCTTTTCTTACCACACGCTGAACTACTTTTTCTTTACGATTGCTTCGGTAACAAATTGTTTGGTACGACTCGCTCTCACCGCCTTGGGCGCCAGGTTGGTCACTACAGTCAGTGTACGCGCCAACTTTTTGCATGTAAGTCCAATTTTGTGAAACGTTGACTTTTATTTGTTTTTTCCAGCCATAATCTTTTTTCAAAAGTGCTTTCTGTGCGCCTTCGCGATTTCCAATACTGAGAAGAGAGAAATTCTTGTCAATTTGGTCAGCATCGTGTTCGATTGGCCCTCGGGTGTGTGATTCAGTTCCGCCACCACTACATGTAAAGTAAGTCGGGCGTGCTCGATAATCAAGACCTCGTGGTAGAGTCCCACACAAACCTTGTACCGGAGTTGGATTTGCCGGTTGATCGATACGAAGCGGGGCTCGGTTATCTGAAGCAATTGTTTCGGCATCACAAGTAAATGGAGCCGAACATAAGGCTGCAGCTTCGCTAGCATCACTTACGCGTTTTGCGAATGCATTTTGTGCTAACGCTAAATATAGCATCGCTGATAAAATTGATAAGATCTTCATACAGTCTCCAAAGAAGGAAGTGGTTAACTTCCTCCTTCTGAATTTAAAAATTTAATTCAATGTTCATTAAAACTATTACTATTCAAATACCGCGGCATCATTAACTCTGTCACCGTCATTTGACTGGGCATTCAAAGACATATCAACAAGGTCACGTAGATTTCGTGCGTCTTGGGCGCGTTTCATTTCTTTGGTCTCGTACGCTGTCATTAAGTTGCGGAAAGGTGTTAGAATAACATCACCGCTGCTTAGCGCTGACAGTCCTCCAGTTGGGGGTTTTACACAGGGTACTTTATCATTAGTTAATGCTTTCGCGGCGGCACGGGCGGCATCTGAAAGACGAATGTCAACATCACAGATAGTTTTCACAGTACGTACGGTTTGTTCAGGTGAGGCCATGAAACGTTGTGCGTGGTAACTTTTCAAACTACCCCAATCACCTTGGCTCAACATAACTTCTTCGCGAACGTCAGCAAGAATCAAGCGCATAACGGCAAGAAGAGCTTCAACCGTAGAACCTTGAAAAGTGGCAGTTGTAATCATGCCGCTAAGACGCGCCATCAACCCAGTGTCTGGCGCATTGTAGGCCATATCTTTACCGTTTTCGTCAAGATAGGTGGGTTTTTTAGCCTGAATTTCGTGTCCATTTGCGAAAGTCGCTACCGCTTGCTGGTAAGCAACGTCGGCTTTAGCTTTAATTTTTTCCCAAAGACCGGCTTCTGCCAAGTTCCTATTATTTTTTTCCGCTTCGGCACGAATCGCCGCTCGTTTTGCTGAAGCATTTTCTGAAAGAATCGGAGTTAAGCGGCGATCGTAAAACTCAACAAAGCGACGGGCATTACCAAATGCAGTCATTAGATCTTCATCGGTACGGGCAACTTGGCTGATGATTTTTTCTAATGCCGTGGTCATTGGAAAAATCATATCTTTGCGCAAAATACCTTCGAGTTTTCCGTAATCTAATGGATATGCTGTGGATTGAATCGCGCCAATTTGGAGTCCATATTTCTTACGTAAGTAAGAGCGCATAAAAAAGAATTTTTCAATTGTTTTGTACTCTTCAGCCATCGCGTTTAAGTCGTTTTGATTGCGATCACGCAAGAATTCGTCAGTACCAGCTAGTTGAATATACTTTTTAACTGACCTTACGATATTGTCGGCCAAAAATTGTTGCAATTTTTTTGTACTATCTGACACAACTGACTTAGCTTGAATTTCTTCTAACGCCTTTGTGATTTCTTCCCCATCCATTTTTGGAAATTTGGAAAGGTCAGGATTTAATGCATTCCCAATAATCCCTGGAAACGCACCCTTATGTGCAAGAGAAGAAAATTTAGTCGCATTTAACTTTGTTTCGAGATCAGCAAGCGTTTGTTGAAAAGGGCTTATGGCTTTAGTCATGTCAATCACACTACCAGGAGCCATTTTTACCTGCACGCCACCCAATTCTGCTACTGCTGACGGAAGCGTTTCGGCGCTAATCATCGAGGCTTCCTGAATATCGATTTTAGCTTTTTCAATAGTTGCGTTGATTTCGTTAACTTGTACTAAATATTCTTCTAGAGTTACATTTTTAGTTGTATTTGCTTTCTGTGAAAGTGCATCGAAAGCTTGCTTTCTCAATATAAGCTCGCGCAAAGAATCACCGATAATTTTACCTTTACTCGCTAAAAAGTCGCGGTCTGCTTGTTGTTTAATTGCGTTGTCTTGAACGATTTGCTTCAAAACTTCGGTGTAATTAGCTTCGATTTTATTAACGTCATATTTTCCAGCTGTTAGGAATCCCGTCGTTCCACCGACGGGTGTAACTGTAGGAATAATTTGTTGGGTATACCCAACGGATTGTACTGTCAGAATTCCTGACACAATAATTGCCATAGATTTTTTCATTTTTAAGTCCTCCAAAAAATATTAAAAAAGTTTCGGAAGAATATGAGCAAGTAGAGTGCCATATTTTATTTGAGTTGAAGGCGAACTTGTGTCTAGGTTGTTTACAGTATGACCATCTGTGGCTGACTAAATTGGGCAGTTTTTTTTAGATTTAATACCTAGTCTAAATCATCCTGTCTCAGTACGAGATTTTATTTATTTTTTCGTCTCAATACTGAAAACTCGTGTTAACCTATTATTGAGGTATCCAATGTTCCGCAATGGATCTCGGGAAAGTGGATTTTCATTCGTCGAATTGATGATGGTAGCTGGGCTTACCATGTTCATATCTTTTGGCGTCAGCCAATTTATGCTTTCGATTATGCAGTCCTCAGAGACCATGAGGTTTCGCGGCGATGCTGAGAACTATAGATTTATGGCGCGAATGGCGCTCCAGAATGCTAAAGTTTGTCAGCTCAATGCAATGAAAAATCTTGCGACGAAAAATATTCCCTCGACTCCCAATAAGAATTTTACCATTAAATTTAATAACCTCGAATACCCTACAGGTGGAGTGGTAATGCCGATTTCGGCCACCCCGGTTAAAAACATACCTTCGTGGGTGAGCGATATAAGAGCGACAAAATTTACTTTGTTAAATTCCGGCGCAACTTTTAAAGATTATGCAGCCAGTGTTGAAATGAAAATTTCAAAAGAGGGTACTTTGTATGGCGGAAGTACCCTTATGCGAGATTTTCCAATTGTTTTTCGTACCGACTCTGTAGGTAAAATTACTGATTGTTCTGCCGGTGAAAGTATGGAATTGGCTTTACCAGAATTGAAACAGGTTTGCGACTTTATTAATGGAACCCTTAGTGCAGATGGAAAGAGTTGTACGCCTCCCGCTACCGGTATAGCTGGTCCACCTGGTACCCCTGGCGACGACCGAGATGAGATGGCCAGCTGTACTATTTCTGGTGATCAAAATATCAACGCGGGGGGAATCAAAAATGCTGTGTTCATAGCTAAAAGATCCATCATAGGTGGTGTTCCCCAGAATTTTGTGACGATGTTAAGGGTTCTTGAAAATAGTGGTGGCTCCTACAATACTCGCAATGTAACAGGAATTCTTGAGGCGTCGTGGTCGGGGGGAAGCATAGGTAGTTGTGACCCTAGAGGAGGTGGGTGTGGGGGTGGAAGCTCCGCAAAAGCCACTTCGACTCCGGCAGGAGTAACAGGTACGGCCAGCGGTTATGGCGTGGCCCCTAGCTGTATCGGGTATTGGCAAGTAGCACCAAGATCCGCTGGTCCTTGATTCTCAGTCTTCTTATAAACATACATATGTTATTTTTTCATTCCTTTTGTATTCTTTCCAAATCTCATTTGATTAGAATCATTTAAAAGTCAATAACTAGTACTTCGGCAATGGCTTTGTTTTTGCTCTATCGATTGACAAATTGATGGGGGATTTATGAAAAGGTCATTTGGATTGTGTTTAGTTGCTGTGGGCATTTTAACCGCTTGTGGTGGTGGAAGTTCAGGTAGTGGGATTCCCGGCGCACTAGATTCTGGCACGAAGTCGGAAATTTTAAAAGTTCGGGTATTATCAGAGGGGCATCGTGCAAATGCATCTGCAATCTTTAAGGCTTCCGCTATTAAAATGCCGGCTTCTACGGTTATGCTTAACGACAAAAGTTCTACCAGTAGGTATGATAGAGCTCTTCGTAAACTCGATGATATTGGTCGTAAAAATTTGGCGACGATTCAACAAAAATGTAAGATAAGCCTAAATACTCCGAATCCAGGCGATTTAGAGCTCGGAAAAACGCTAGTTACAACTAAAAAGGGCCTGGTTTCGGGAGCTGATTGCCCAGTAAATTTCGAATCGAATTTCAAGGTGCTTGAAACCGTAACCAGTGTCGATAGAAATAACCGTTTGTATAGCAAGAATTCTTCGCTTGAAGAACTAAATAAGTTTAAAATATCTGATGAAAAGATGAAGCAAGAGTCAATGTCCTCAGGCTACGAATTAAAAGTCAGCGCTCGCAGTGCCTTTGAAAATACTTCGGAGGATTTAAGTAAAGGTCGTATTTATGTAATTGTTGAGGCGCAAGGCTCACACGATCTGTTAAATGGGCAACGCATACCAATGCGTGCTAAAATCGAATTATTACGAAACTTAGGAAAATCTAAAGCTCAATGTCTGATTATCGCTTCCTTTCCTGGAGCCGAAGTGGCTTTTGGCTTTACCTACGAAAATGGCGAATTCAAATACTACTTTAACGGTGAGCAAACAACGAAAGAGCGACTTGCCGAAGAGTTTGCTATAGATTTTGATGACCTGATGGTTGATGGCATAGATAAACTGCTTTAATTTAATTAGGTCTTTGCCAATTTAAAAGTTCATTTTGCGCCAGCGTGATTTTCCGCTGGCGTTTTTCTTTTTTTGGAACTTTGCTATCGAGTCCCATCAGCGGGAACAAACTAAAATTAATATTTGTCGGCTGGAAATCTTCTTTTTCTTCTTGCGTGATGGCATAAAGTAATGAGCCCATCGCTGTCGCGCGTGGAGGCAGAGAAAAAGGAAGACGATTTGTCTTTTGATGGAGAAAGTGGGCGACGAGCAAACCGATACAGGTGGATTCAAAATAACCTTCAACACCCGCGATTTGGCCAGCAAAGAAAAGCATTGGATCTTTTTTTGAGGACAGATCGTGATTTAAGAGTTTTGGCGAATTGATGAAGAGATTACGATGAATGCTACCAAATTTTAAAAACTCTGCATTTTCGAGTCCTGGAATCATCTTTAGAACGCGGGCTTGTTCTCCATAGGTCATTTTTGTTTGAAAGCCTACGAGATTGTAAGCAGTCGCTTCTCTGTTGTCTTGCCGAAGCTGAACAACGGCCCATGGCCATCTTCCCGTTTTTGGATTGCGAAGTCCTTTAGGGGATAAAGGTCCGAAGCGCAGAGTTTCGGGGCCGCGGTCGACAATGGCTTCGATTGGCATGCAGCCTTCAAAATAAGGAGTTTTTTCAAATTCCTTTAACTCTACCTTTTTAGCGTTGATAATTTCCTTTACCAGATTTTCATATTGTTCTTTATCGAGGGGGCAATTGTAATAGTCTTTTGTGCCGTTATCCCAGCGATCGGCTTTCCAAGCAATATCAGTATTGATAGAATCTGCATCAACAATCGGAGCTATCGCATCGTAAAAATATAAAAATTCTTTGCCGAAATGATTTTGCATAGATTCGGCAAGACTCTTATGAGTTAATGGGCCTGTTGCGATTACAGTTGGGCGTGGAACTTGCTCCAAAGAATTTACTACTTCATTGGAAATTGTGATATTTGGGTGGTTTTTAAGTTTTTCAGAAATAAAATTTGAAAATATTGTGCGATCAACACTTAAGGACATACCTGCTGGTACTCTCGCTTGATGAGCTGCTGTCAATACTAAACTTCCAAGCTTTTCAGCTTCCCATTTTAACTGCCCCGGGGCTGAGTAATCGGTCATGGAGCCAAAAGAATTAGAACAAACTAACTCCGCAAAACCATTTGTTTTATGCGCGGGGGTCATGGTATTCGGGCGCATTTCGTGAAGCACAACTTTGTGTCCCATGGTTGCAAGTTGGTAAGCGCATTCGCTTCCCGCAAGCCCTGCGCCGACAATATGAATTGGCAACTGCTGATTACTCATGCTAAAGGTTTCCTATGGCTGAAGCGAATAACTACAATAAATTTCGAAAGCGCTCAACCCTAACTTCAGCTAGCGATATTTTACAGGGGTTATTGCACAACAGCAAAACGCCTTTGAGTGACCAATTCTTGCGGTGGAAGCTGTGGCAACAGTGGGTGGACGTGGTTGATGCGGAAATGGCTCGGCAGACGCGGCCAGTTGGCTTTGATCGTGGTACTCTTTTGATTTGGGTAGAGCACTCTGTCTATATACAACAATTAAATTTTGTGACCAAAGAGTTGACCGAGAAAGTAAATAAATATGTGGGTCGCGATTGGGTGAAGCGCATACGTTTTACATTAGATAGGAAAGTTGTGCTGTCGGAGGAAGAACAGAGAAAGCAGCTCGATAGGTTGTTGGGTCAACCATAACTCATGGAATTTTACCCGTTTTTTTGGAGAGGTCTTTGGGCATGGTTTTCAATAAGAAATTTAATTCTTGCAAACTATTCTAGAAAAACATTACAAATCTTCCGTCACCGCTCTGCCAGGATTCCTTGGTTCCAAAGTCTTCTAAATCAAATCCAAAGCGAAAAGTAATGAAAGTTTTGTGGTTAAATGTCCACTCCCAAATTGCATCGAGTCGATTTTGAGTGAGAACTCTTGTTTCGTTAAATGTTTGCGCCCAGTCCGTGGTTTGACTGTGAATCGTTCCGCCGTATTCAAAACCCCAGCGATGATTATTTATTTGTTTGTGCTTCGGCCACATGGCTCCAAAGTGAGGAACGGCATCAGTCATCACCATGTCGTGATCCATAAATTCCCAGCTTCGACGCACCAACATCAACCCGGCGTTATACTCAAGGCCTGAATCTTCACTAATCCAAGAGTGTCGTACAAGTGCTTGAAAACGTTTAGCCTCGATTCTAGTGGTTGGACTTTCTGTTTGCAAGAGGCGTTCTGAGTCAAGTTTCGACTCCCACTGCATTCGTACCGAAAGGAAATTTTCGCGAAAAGGAATGCTGAGAAATATATTAGCCATATAACGATGGTAAATATATTCAGTGTTGGTTGCTGGGTAAGCCCAACGGAATTCGGGCTCGATGAGGGCGCCATATTCTGCTTCAAACTTCTCCCAATTTATTTGCCCTTTGACACCATAGACAGAAGGCATTGAGTTAAATCGATCAGTGTCTTCATTGCGAAGGCTTCGCTCGGCATCCACCCACGAGTGGAAGATTCTGATTTGGTGATCTGTATTGGGATGAAAAGTGACAGCGACATCAAAATCATTTTCTTTTTTTAAGTGCAGGAGTTCAGAATAAAAAGAGTAATCGATGGTGTGATTGGACTTGTATTTAAATTCAAAAACAGAGTGCTCTTGATCCTGCTCATAGTCTCCTTGCTTAAAGTGTAAGATTTTAAATTGGAGATTATCCAAAAGTTCTGCTTCAAGCTTTATTCTTTGATCGAGAGCAAATTGCTTACTTGAGATAGAAGCTGCGCTTTGCATGAATATCACGCGATTAGTTCTCCAAAGCTTTTCTTCTTTCTCTGAAAAAAAAGAGGCCAGAATGTCTTGGGTGTATTCGGAATCTATTTTTCGCCATTGGTTTTTTAGCTGTTTTTCTTGTTCTGAGATAGAGCGATATTCAAAGTTCTGGTCGAAACTACCGTGGGCAAATTGCGAAAATACCAATACAATTGAGATTGCGAACCTGAGCATCGAGTAAACCTACTCTTCCCATCGGGGAAGAGCAAGCTCCTCACAGAACCCGCCGTGCCCTATTAAGGCAACGGGCTCTTCAGAATTTTGATTCAGGTTAATTCGCATAGGCACCTCGATCAGTGAGATGTTTTAATTTTCTTACATCTGGTGGGAACGGTAATGGGTTTCGTAAAAGCATTCGTTCATATTTGACACCGTCGATGCTTTTACGTTGGCTTCGTCTGTTCAACCATTTAAATAAAAGCCGGCGCGCTTCGTGATAGAAATGCGTAAGCTTTGGTCTGTTGCAGTCTATACCAAAATAATTAAAGTGGCCTCGCAGGACACTTTTAACGTAGTTCCAGATTTTATCGGTTGTGTACCGATTTCGATTTTCCTTCAGCCATTCGTTGAGTTCCGATACAGCTTTATGAAGTCGCTCTTTTTTGGTTTTCACGCGGAGGCGCTTTTTACCACAGCCTCTTTCGTTACCCCAATAAAAGGTAAAATTGGTAAAGTGGACGATTTACGTTTGAATTCCTGAACAGTCGTTGGTTTCTTTACAGTCATGGCTCGGTGTCCTCTGTAGAGTTAAGCGTCTGCGGTCCAAATTCCGTGATCCCCTTTGCTCTGAGTTTGTTACGACTCGTCATTGCTACTATGAGATCGTCTGACTTCCAGGAAAAGAATGAACCACTTCTTGTCGTAAGACTCGATATAGGTTTGAACATCCCTTTAACCTTTCCTGGATCTCCCAAGTTCCTGTCATAACTTCATGTTTGCATGCCACGCTCTCGGACTCCGGTGGATCGCAGAACCTCTTCCAGTTCCTTGCGTGTTGCCTTCGCACTCTCAATACAGTCTCGGCATCCACACTCTTATCACTACTTGACGGAGCTCAATCGCTTCACTTTCGTTGCGGCCTACAAACTCCCTGTCTACGCTTCACTTCGGTCGTTACCTTCCGACTTGCAAGACTCGGTACAGCGCCTGTTCTAGTTACGCTGGCGTTTACACGCTAGTTATGCCAAGCTTTGCTTGGCGCACATTGAAAAAAGCTAGAGGAAGAAATAGTTATTTGCAATTTGAAATCTTTTGATATTCTGATGTTAACGCAGTATGGACTGAAAAAAGTCTCAGGCACCTTAAAAGAGCGAGGGGGTCGAGGGAGATGCCTTTCCAGCGAACTTCCCAGTGTAAATGCGGGCCTTCGACTCTACCGGTTTCTCCTGTAAGTGCTATAACGTCACCCCTTTTCACCATTTGGCCAGGGGTCACATTAATTTTACTTAGGTGCATATAAAGCGAAATTAAACCATCGCCATGATAGAGAGCCACGATGTTTCCCGGGACAATTAACTTTTGGGCAAACCGTACTATTCCATCTGCAGTTGCATGAACTTTGGTGCCAACGGATGCTCTGAGATCGAGTCCTGAGTGAAAATAAATTTCTTTGTTGGGAAGAAATCGTGGTTTGCCGAACTGACCCACAGGGGCTGAGTCCAAAGGGTTCCTCCAGCACAGGTCTTTAATACTTTCTTCGTCGGCCATCAGTGAAGATCTTAATAACGCCCGTTCTTTATCTTTTAACTGTTGATCGGCTTCAATTACATTTTTTTGCACGCTGGCAGGAAAACGAAGCGTGACTGGAGCTTTAACTTTCGGACGAAGAATAGAAATTGGCTCAGCAAAATAGTAGGTTTCCTTTTGTTTAAAAAATTTTGAAATAAATGATCGTTGTGGCAAATCAAAGAGCCCGGTGATCATCGTTTGTTTTTCATAATAGAGGTCGATTGCACCAAAGTAATACTCGTCTTTGAATAAAGACATTGCCTTTGTAGAAATTCGGTACCGACTTGTGTTTCCATTTTTTTTGACGATCAATGGTGCGCCGGGATGCAATAGTTCTGGCAAAGTGCCAGGGAATGGTAAACGGATTTGGCGAGTGAGTTCGGCGTTAGGAACAAATATCAGAGCGAATAGTAGAAAGATTTGGGCGTTATACTTAATCAATTTTTCTCCGTTAACATCGATCCTTTTTCTATCGTTTTGCGCATCATGGATTTTACATAACCATTTTTCGTCGGAGCCCCCACCAATTCTTGCAGGCGATAGTAGAGTGCAGGATCATTTATTAAGGCTCCTACGGTTCCTCGTCCTTGGTCAACCTTTTCAAGAATGTTGGTAAGACTTGTAATGGTACGCTTGAAGTTTTGATCATGTGTCATACCTTTTTGTATTTCATTAGAAGTTTTTTCCAAAGAAGCGGTTAGTTTAGCTAGGTTTTCTGCTGAAATATTAAGGCTGTTCATAAGCCTTAAACTGCGGTCATCGCCGTTAATGTTTTTTAGCAATTGATACATCTCCTGGATAATTGCGAACAAGTCCTTAACTCCCGTAGACTGATCGGCAAGTGTATCCAGGAAGTCGCCGCGCTCGATCGTTACAATTGTTGCCCCATTCTCCAGGACTTCTTGTCCGGGTGAGCCAGGTGAGATGAAAATAAACTTGTCGCCAAGGGCCCCTTTGGTGGAAATTTTTGCTTGCGAGCCAGTAGTAATTCTGTCCTTGTACAGCATATCTACTCTTAAAATAACTTCGAGATTCCTGTTATCTTCTGAGAAATTAATTTCTTCGATGGTACCAACGTTAATACCCGAAAGAGAAACGACACTGCCCTTAACCAGGCCATCGACATTTTGAAACTTTGCCTTTAGAAAATAATAATTGTGAAAGAGAATTTTGTCGCCGCCTAACAAAAAGATCATGGCCGCCAAAACGAGAAGCCCCAATGAAACGAAAATACCAACTTTATATTCTTCATTACCTGCTTCCATCAGATCTCCTTGGGTTACCTTCCATAAAGTTTGCAATTTCTTTTACTTTTCCGTCCATCACATCGCGAGCTGTAGCCTCGGCTACTATTTTTCCCCGGACAAGGAGTAAGATTCGGTCACAGACGGCAATTGCGCTTGGCATGTCGTGAGTGACGAGAATTGAAGTCACGCCGGTTTTTTTTAGTCGAATTATGGTTTCTTGAATGACCCTTGTATTAAAGGGGTCAAGTCCGGCAGTGGGTTCGTCGTAAAGTATAATTTCTGGTTCCATAATAATTGCGCGGGCAAGTCCAACCCGTTTTTGCATCCCACCAGAAAGATTAGACGGCAATAGATTTTCACTACCTTTAAGGTCGAAATCTGCGAGAGTTTTTAAAACTTTGTTTTCAATTTCATTCTTTGAAAGCTTGGTATGTTCTAGGAGGGGATAAGCCAGATTGTCGAACACAGTCATTGAGTCAAATAGCGCACCACCTTGAAAAGCGTATGCCACTTTTTTGCGAATCGAAATGAGTTGCCGTTCGGTAAATTTGCTGATTTCGGTTTCATCGATATGGATTTCACCTGTGTCTGGTTTTTCGAGGCCTATCAGGCTGCGAAGAATAACACTTTTTCCGGAACCAGATCCGCCCAGAAGTCCAAGGCATTCTCCACGTTTAACTGCAAAGGTCACGCCTTGGTGCACCACCTTATCGCCAAAACGTTTACAAAAATCTTCAACCCGTATTAGTTCCATTTGTCCCAAATAAAAAATATTTTTGTTAAAAAGAAATCCACCACGAGAACAAGAATTGATGACATTACCACCGTGCGCGTTGTTGCCCCACCTACATCTCTTGTACCCTCTCGAACTTGCAGGCCATAGTAGCAGCCAGAAAGTGAAATTATAAATGCAAAACAAAACGCTTTGACCAAGCCTGAAATATAGTCCGTTAGGGTGACCGTGGTCAGGATCTTATTTATGTAAAATTCTGGAGTTAGGTTTAGCTCTGTTGCGCCTATAAAAATACCACCAACCATACCGACAACATTTGAAAATACTGTTAGGAGTGGAAGAGCGATAACCGTCCCTAGAATTCGGGGAATTACAATTTTCTTAATTGGAGAAGTTCCGAGAGCTCGAATGGCGTCGATTTGTTGAGTTACTGACATTGAACCAAGCTCCGAGGCGATGCCTGCACCAACTCGCCCGGCTATCATGAGGCCCGTAAAAACGGGAGAAAGCTCGCGTACCAGTGAAACCGAAACGATTCTAGGAACGTAGAGTGTCCCACCGAATTTTTGCAAACCAAGACCAAATTGAAGCGTCATTACCATACCGATTGCTGCAGATGTTACGAGAACAAGGGGAAGGGAGCGCGTTCCTATGTGATAGACTTGCTGGATTGTGAGATCGAGGTAAATTGGTTTCGACAGAAATTCATAAATACTTTTCAGGAGTAACAAGTAAATTCCCCCAAAGTAGCGCAACGTACGTGTCAGTCTAGAACCTATGCCGGCAGTTACATCGTAAATCATTTTATCGTGAGGTCCTTCCAGAATTTTTTGAAAATTGATAGATCGCTCATGTAGGTGTGAATCGAGCCAATATAGGTGATATTGAAAATGCAATTATTTTTCTTGAGAACGGTCAGGTCGGCCTGAATGGGTATGCCATCAACCCGTCCAAGGAGTACGGTATTCAGTGCTTCTCTGCCGTTGTAATTAATTTTTTTCTTTTCGACGATTTTTAGATCTTCAACACCGTCAAGCGCTATTGAACTTAATACTTCGAGTGTTGGCTCTGAAGTCTGTTCGCAGTTTGACATGTAAGAAATCGTGTTTCCATTTTTTGTATTTTGCCAGGAACGATCGGCCGATTGTACCTTTAGTTCCGAATAGGGGTCTGCAGGGGCATTAAAGAAAATATTATCGTAGCTCTTTCCGTTTTTACTTCCTAAGCTCACCGACACACAAGCAGCTGTTATGAAAAAGAAGCATAAGACGAAAAATATGGTGAACTTAAACTTTCGGATCATGGTCCTGTGTACTCCGGTGATGATGTAAGATATCGGAATTTAAGGTGGAACTTTTAAATTTTTTCGGTCGCTTTTTCTTTTAGCAATATGACCAAAGATTGGGAAAATTTTGTTGGAGTCCCGTCAGAGTTCCGTCAGGCCCCGACAAGAAAGTTGCATTGCCGACGCCGGAAGAAAACCTAAGATCGTCTATTTTGCAGGGCGAGTCAAAACAGGCATTGGCACCTATTCTGCTTTTCTCTCTAGAGTGAAGGAGTCTCTACAGAGGTCTTATGGTAAAACTACTGACTTTAGTATTGTTAATTTCTAATTTGGTGAGTGCCGGTCCTTTGTCCAATATCGACGGAGATTTTGTGCAAATGGGTGACACTGTCCATGTGGAGTTTCAGGGCCGAAGTCGGTGGGACTACGACGTTGAACGCCGTGGCGATTTGATCGTTTTAAAAATTCCAAAGCTGACGGATGTTGCGGTTAAAAAATTTAGAAACTGGAAAGGTGGTCTTATTGAGTCGGTAGAAGTGACGCCTCAAGTTGGTTTCAATCAGTCGGAAATTATCTTTCGCGTGAAAGAGAAAAAAGTTGCGGCTTTTGACTATCTTACCGATGATCCGGCACGTTTGGTGGTGGACTTCTACCTAGATGACGAATCAGAAAAGGCGCCAGATATAAAAAAAGAATCTCCAAAAGTAGTGGCGAAAGAAAATGTTAATGAATCGACGGATTCTCTAACCTCCACCGGTGTAAAGCTTGCGACAAAACTTCCAAAAAAGAACATCCCTGGTATAAAAATGACGAAGGCCACGAAGCGAAAGCCAGCGGCGACGGAATTTATTAAAAAAATAGAACCCGATAAAAAATCTGATGAGGAAGGAACACCTGAGTCGCTTTCGATTGAGACCCGCTTAGGAATTTTCGATGGTGGAGATCCTGAGTTTAGCCGTTTTTCTATTAAGGATTATGAAATTCGTGAAGAAGCAAAAATCGCAAGTCAGCGTAACATCTATATAGTATTTCCTGGCTTGAAACTAGAGCAACGCCAGTTAAGGGAATTGTTGGCAGCGCCACCGATTTATGAGATTGTTCCCGAAGACACCGAAGAAAATAAACTCGCCCGTCTTCTCTTGACGTTGTTTAACAGAAACCGCCATGCGGTTTACTTAAAAACCCTGGAATTTTTCAGAAAACAATTTCCTGATTCTAAATATAATGAGATCGCCAACTTTATGGAGGCCGATGTCTACTACTCCCTTTGGCAGAAAAATAAAGGTGCGGCTGAATTTGAGAAAGCCATCGCTTTATACAGAAACTTAGTAGAGAAGTATCCAAAATCAGTTTTGACAGAGCGAACTTTGTTACTAATAGCTTACTCGTATCTCGAAAAAGGTGACAGCCTAAACACGCTGATGTCGTTGCAGCGGTTTTTACGCTATAAACCCGATTCAAAATCTTATGACAATGTTCGTTTGACTGTTGCGGATGCCTATCAAACTCTTTTGAAGCCGGACGATGCGGTTAAAACCTACGAAGAAGTTGTTAGTTCACCAAAGTCAACACGGGCACCGATTGATGCAACTTACATGATCGGTGATGTTTATTTCAACCAAGGACAGTTTGAAAAGGCGATCAGTGCTTACGACAGTGCCTTAAAGAAATATCCTAGTAATTGGAAAGAGTATCCAAACATTTTCTATAACAAAGCGGAGTCCTTATTCTGGTTAGGAAAACATAAGGAAAGTCTAGAATCGTATCGCGAGTTTCTAAAAAGATATCCTGGTCACAGTCACTGTGGCTTTGCAATGACACGATTAGGAGAGTTACTCGAAATTTTGGGAGCTGACCAAAAGAGAATTATGGGCGCGTTTTTAGAAAGTCATTTTCGCTATCGCGGTAGCGAGGGGGCCAAGATTGCGCGCGTGCGTATTATTTCTAGCCGTATGAAGGATATGCGTCCGAAAGAGCTCGATGCTGCTTTAAAGGAGCTTGAAGAAATTGCTAAAACTTCGACGTTAAAAGAGGCGTATGAATTTGTAAATATCATGATTTCAGATGGATTTTTTGGTCGTAAAGAATATGACCGTTCCGTCGATAAGCTGGCGCAGTTCTATAAAGACAATCCGACCTCTCCAAATTTGAATGTGTTTAAACGCCGTATCGTGCGCAGTATTACACAAAAAATTCAAGACCTTGTTCAAAATGGTGATTCAGTGGGAGCTATCCGTGAGTACGCAAGGTATTCTGATAATTGGCTGCGTAATGATGATCGGGTGGATTTAAAATATTATATGGGCCGAGCGCTCGAAAAGTCTGGGGTCGTGACCGAAGCCGCCCCGGCTTATCGTGAAATTCTCAATCACTTATATGCGATTCGTGGCACGTCTTTAGAGAAAGAGCGCAACGTATTCGAGACCCTGCCAACTACGGATGTACTCAATTTACGTTTAGCAGCGGTCGCCAGGAAGCAAAAAGACTATGGGCTCGCGACCGAGTATCTTTCAAAAATTGCCAACCCAGATGACTTACTGCCATCCGAAAAAATCGAACGTGTACAAATAATCGCCGACATAGCCGAGAGAAAAGGGGACTTGGGTCTGGCCAAACAGAGTCTAAAAAAATTGATCGATACCTGGAAAGGCCAACCGGAACAAGTGGCGCCCGTGTATTTAGACCTCGCAGAAGTTGAGATGAAAGGCAAAAACTATACGGAAGCACATTTAACTGCACAAAAAATTATTAACTTGGCCAAAGACTCAAGTGAGGTTGACAAAAATACTTTTGCTGAAGCGTTGCGAACTTCTGGAGACGCACTCGTAGCCTTAAAGAAGCCGAATGAGGCCATTACTACATATCAAGAACTTTTAGAGAAGTTTGAATCGCAGAAAAAATTGGACTCTGTTCGTTTTCGTATAGGTAAATTACTCTTTGATAAAGGCGATGTAAAAGGTGCCGAAAATGCGTGGAAGCCGCTGCAAGAGAATCCGCAAAATGTCTGGGGAAGAATTGCTAATGAGCGATTAAAGGAAATGCAATTTTCAAAAGATTACAACAAATACATTAAGAGAATTCCTGCATTTGACGGAACTAAGGAAATTAAGGAATAGCATGGATGACTTGCGAGAAATAATTACCGCTGACCCAGAAGTTGACCGTGTGATCAAGACAGCAAAAAACGTAGCTGCCAGCCGCGCAACTGTATTGATCATTGGTGAAAGTGGGTGCGGCAAAGAGTTGTTAGCTCGTTACATTCATCAACAAAGCAATAGAAGTAAGAAGAATTTTGTTGCGGTAAATTGTGCGGCGGTACCCGAGGGCTTACTTGAGAGTGAATTGTTCGGTTATGAAAAAGGCGCATTTACTGGAGCGAGCAATCGTAAAATAGGAAAATTCGAACTGGCGAACGATGGAAGCTTCTTGCTCGATGAAATTAGTGAAATGCCAATCGCTTTGCAGGCCAAGATTCTTCGTGTACTGCAAGAAAGTGAAATCGAGCGCTTAGGTGGGAATGGGCCCGTAAAAGTGGACGTGCGGCTGATTGCAACAACTAATAAAGAATTAAGTGGACTGGTGGATAAAAACGAATTTCGGTCTGACTTATATTATCGTTTGAACGTGGTACCGTTGAGGTTACCACCCTTACGTTCTCGGCCGGCTGATGTCGAGATTCTAGCGAAGAAATTTGTACAGTTTAGTTGTGCAAAAAATAATAGAAACCTTAAAGTGGTTACTGACGGCGCGCTTGAAAAGCTAAAATCTCATCAATGGCCAGGAAATATCCGTGAGTTGCAAAATGTCATTGAGCGCTCCATTCTTCTTTGTGAAGGTGATAGGTTAACTGCCGATAAAATTTTAATCTCCGAATTTCAATTTTCACACAAAGATTTTTCGCTGCGTCCGGGGATGTCGATTCAGGAGGCGGAAGATTTATTAATCAAGAAAACGTTGGAGTTTACAAAACAAAATCGCTCTCAAGCGGCCAGATTGCTAGGGATTTCAGTACGCACTTTGCGCAATAAACTCAACGACCCTCTTGAGGAGGAAAGAAAATGAGTCACATTTTTGACAAAACCATGGGAGCATTAAATCGCTCTATTGATTTGCGTTTGAACCGTCAAAATATTATTAACAGTAATATCGCCAATGCCGAGACTCCAGGATACAAAGCAAAAGTCGTTGATTTTGAAGACGCTCTCGCGAAAGCAATTGCGACAGATGAGAGATTTGCAAAGACAAATCCCGGCGCAATTAGTGACCAAATTGGGGCAGTAAAACCCGATGTCTACGACAATCCTAATATTAATATAACTAACGATGGTAATACAGTCGACATGGAGAAAGAAATGGCGGCACTCGCAGAGAATACGGTTCTCTATAAAGCGGCAGTACAGCTCATCAATAAAAAACTCGCACAAATGAAGTACGCAGTAACCGAGGGGGGTAGGTAATGGATTTTTCTACCGGCATGAGAATTACGAGTAGCGGTATGACCGCAAATCGTATGCGTATGAATTCGATCGCAACGAATATTGCTAACGTGAATACAACGCGGACAGCTGAGGGAGGCCCTTATCGGCGCAAGGATGTTGTCTTTGAGGCGATTCCTGATCAGAAAAATTTCGGCGAGATTTTGACCAGACCAGAAGATGTTGCCAAACAGCGTGTTCAGGTCAGCGATATTCAAGTCGATATGAAAGCGCCTTTGATGAAGTATGAACCGAATCATGTGGACGCAAATGACGAGGGATATGTTGCTTATCCAAATATCGATTTAATGAGTGAAATGACAAACATGATTCAAGCCACGCGTGCTTACGAAGCCAACGTTTCGGCGATGGGTGCAATTAAAGATATGGCACTAACTTCGCTTGAGATAGGCAGATAGGAGTAGACGATGGATGGATTAAGGCTAACTAATATTCAAGGCTCTGCCAGTGGAATAGGTGGAATTTCTAACAAAAGCAACGAAGCGGTAGCTCCAATACAAAAAGGTGAAAAGTCTTTTGCAGAAACCTTGAAAGACGCTATCGGATCCGTGAATCAGCTACAGAAAACCGCGGATGTGCAAATGCAGAAACTAGCAACGGGAAAGGCAGAAAGCATTCCTGATGTGATGATTGCTGCCGAACAAGCTGATATTGCTTTAAAATTGATGGTACAGGTGCGAAATAAGATTATCGACGCGTATCACGAAATTATGAAGATGCAGGTTTGATGTTTTGTTTTTAGGAGGTAGGTTTTGAACAAGTTTTTTACGAGTTTGGTTGCACAGTTTAAGGAGTTTTACAAAAGTTTAACTCCCGTGAAGCGTGCATCGCTAATTGGTGCTTCAGTTACGGTGCTTGTGGCAAGCTTCATCATAGCTGGAATGATTTCCGGCAACGATTTTAAACCTTTGTTTAAAAACGTTAGTCAAGAGCAATTGCCGATGATCGTCTCGTCGCTGCAACAGAAAAACGTTCCATTTAAATTAACTGATAATGGTGGAACAGTTGCAGTTCCTGCAACGTTATTGCATGCCACGCAAATGGCACTAATGGCAGAAATGGGTTCGAAGAATCTAGGTTCAATTGGTTTAGAATTGTTTGATAAACAAGACTTTGGCACCACCTCCTATGTCCAAAGAATTAACTATCAACGCGCCTTACAGGGCGAGCTTGTTCGAGCCATTAACACTTTGACGTCGGTTAAAAAATCCAAAGTTATATTGGCTTTGCCTGAGAAAAAAACTTTTTTAGAAGAGGGTGGTAAAGCGTCTGCTTCTGTTGTTGTAGAACTTTATCCGGGGAAAGTTCTTACTGAGGATCAAGTGCGCGGTATTACTAATATCGTAGGCAGTGCCGTTGAGGGCTTGTCACCCGATCAAGTTACGGTTGTTGATTCTTTTGGAAAAATGCTGTCTCGCCACAAAAATGATAACTCGTCGGTTTCGACCGAATTGATCGAAGCCCAGCAGCGTGTGGAGCAGGCGGTTGAGGCAAAAGTCGAAGAAATACTTGGCAAGGTAGTCGGGGGGGGGAAAGTCATCGCCCGAGCAAATGTCGTCTTAAATCCTAATAAAACAAATGTCGTCGAAGAGACCTACGATCAAGATAAAAGTGCGCTTCGTAGTGTAACCACAGAAGAAGAAAGCTTAAATGGAGCACGCACCAATCCTGTTGGCGTTCCGGGCGCAAGGGCAAATTTGCCGGGAGCGCAAGATACGGGGCAAGTTGGATTTAACCAAAATCAAAATAAAGAAGTTAAGAGCCAGCAGTTTGAGGTTCCGAAAATTATCCGTCAAATGGCTGCCGGTGCTGGAAGTGTCGAGAAAGTTTCTGTTGCGGTGTTGGTTGATGGAATGATGGAACAAGAAAAAGGCGAGAATGGCGAGGTAAAAGAAGTTTGGAGGCCGCGTGCTGCTGAGGATATCCAAAAATACGAGGACTTAGTTAAAAACGCTATTGGATTTAGTTCCGCACGTGGTGACAGTGTCAAAGTAGAAAGTTTTAAATTTAATCGTGAGGACTTCGAGGAGGCAGAGCGGCAATTAAATTCTTTAGAAAGAAGAAAGCTTCTTGAATTTGTCCTTCGTTGGTTAATGTTAGGTTCTATAGTTCTCGTTCTCTACTATGTGTTGTTTAGGCCATTCACTCGTTGGATCACTGATAGTTTTCAGGATTCCGTAGAAGACATACTTCCAAAAACCATTGAAGAGTTAGAGGAGTTGCAGACTGTGGACCATACCCTACCAGGTATGACCGCCGCTCTACCTGTGCTTGAAGAATCTATTGATCCTGATAAGGCTGAGAGCGAGCTATTGCGCGAGAAAATTATGGGACTTGTCGAAAGAGACTCAGAAAAGTCAGCAAACGCTTTTGGTTTATGGCTTAGCAGGAGGGATAGCTAATGGCTAAACTTGTAAAACTCGAAGATATTAAGTTTGAACAACTGCGGGGCTTTGAGAAAGCAGCGATACTTATGAATTATTTGGGGGATAATGCTGCGAAGTCGTTACTGAAACATTTGGACGATGCTGATATTCGTAAATTAATTAATACCATGGGTAGATATCGAATAGTTCCGGTAAAAGTTGCGAAAAAAGTCTTGGAAGAGTTTTATGAAATGATATCTGAAAGTGATGATTATATCTTTTCAGATAAAGCAACAAGTAAAGATGTTATCGTTCAGGCAGTGGGTGAAGAAAGAGCCCGCGGTATTCTAGGCCACTTAAATGCAGCTTCTCCGACAGCGAAGCAGCTCGAGAGCCTTGAGATGGTCGACGCTAAGTCACTTTCGAATTTTCTGATTAACGAGCATCCTCAAACTGTTTCCGTTATTCTTTCGCACCTTGAGGCCGAGAAACGTGGTGAGGTGTTAAAACGCTTACCCGAAGCCCTTCAGGCGGAAGTTGTGCTACGTATGGCAAACTTAGAGCACGTTGCGCCCGAAGTTATTGCAGAAGTAGATCGCGTTTTAAAACAAGAATTGCAGAATGTTGGAAGCGTCGAAGCATCGAGTCTTGGTGGAATCCAGCCTGTTGCCGAGATGCTTAACGTCATGGATAAAAATACTGAGCAGTCGATCATGGCGCGCATTGAGGAAAAAGATCCAATTCTTGCCGAAGAAATTCGTAAACTTATGTTTGTATTTGAAGACATCATTAAAATCGATGACCGAGGTATTCAGACTCTTCTCAAAGAGGTTTCGAACGATAAGTTGTTGCTTGCTTTGAAAACTGCGAATGAAGAGATCAAACAAAAAATCTTCAACAATATTTCTCAGCGTGCAGCGAGCATGTTGAAAGACGATTTAGGCAACATGGGGCCGGTGCGCGTATCCGATGTAGAGTCGGCCCAACAAGAGATCGTGAATATTGCTCGACGCTTAGAAACCGAGGGCAAGATCATGATCGCCCGTGGAGGAGCCGAAGATGCCCTCGTCTAGTCGAAACGTCATTGCCAAAGAAGTTACTTCTAATCGGGTGGTTGACTTTGAGCCGAAGAAATTTCCTGTGGTTATGCCCGAGGTCGCAAAAGCCTTTGTTCGCATTGATCCAGGGCCCGTCACAAATTTCAAAGTAAGTGATCTGGTTGCCCAGCAAACGGGAGTGAGCGCCGAGGAGAAAAAAATCCTGGAAACGAAAGTTCAGGAAATGGTCATTTCACAACTTAAATCTGTTGAAGAAAGAGCTTATCAGGAAGCTTATGAGTTAGGTTTAGATGTTGGCCGCAAGCAAGCTTTTGATAAATACATTCAGCAATACAAAAGTCAATTCACCCGATTTGGCGATTTGTTAACGATGATGGAGAATTTAATAAGTACATTAATTTCTAAGAACGAAGCACGCATAGTTGAACTAACAATGCGGATTGCTGAGAAGCTCGCAGTTGATCATATTGCCGACAAACGTGATGTCATATTGAGCGTCTTGAAAGAGGTCTTTGGTGAATTGCAGAAGGATGAAAAGATTGTCGTTAAAGTTTCCGAGTCTGACTTCGAATTTATAAAGGAAGTTCAGGAGCGCCTGGAGTTTTCGGAAGACCTGAAATTTTTAGAAGGCCATAAAATAGAACCAAGTCCTGAAATTAAAACTGGCGGTTGTGTCATCGAAACAAACTATGGCGATGTGGATGCGACCATCGAGACGAGATTAACCAAACTTTGGACAGAGTTGAGAGCAAAAATGCCGAAGGCTGAAGTAAAGAATGGATAGACTTCTTAATTTGGACCTTGATTTTGAAAAATATGATCGGGTTCTCGATTTTACTAGGGTGACAAAAGACGTGGGTAAAGTAACTCATGTGACCGGTTTTCTTTTGCAAGGGTATTTACCCGGTGCAAGTCTTGGTAGCTTAGTAGAAGTCTATCCATCTACGAAAGGAAAGCCTTTTCTAGCAGAAGTTGTGGGGTTTCGTGATCGCAGTATTTTATTCATGCCACTGGGTGAGATGCGTGGAGTCGGTTTAGGTTCGAAAATTATTCTTGTACGTCAAATGGCAAGCGTCGGTGTCGGAGACGAGTTGCTCGGAAGAGTTATCGACGCCCTTGGAAATCCGGTAGACAACAAGGGACCGATTTCATTGTCAGGAGAAAATCCTCTTTATCGAGATAGCGCTAATCCTATGGATAGACCGCCTATAGATACTCCCATTGACTTGGGAATTCGAGCTATCAACGGCTTTACGACCGTTGGTCAAGGGCAGCGCGTCGGGATAATGGCCGGGTCTGGAGTTGGTAAATCTGTGCTTTTGGGTATGGTTGCGCGGTCGACAAATGCGGATGTAAACGTGATCGCTCTCATCGGCGAGCGGGGCCGTGAGGTACGAGAGTTTTTAGAAAAAGATTTGGGAGCTGAGGGACTGAGCCGTTCTGTGGTGATCGTTGCGACAAGTGATCAGAGTCCGCTTTTGCGTATGCGTGGTGCCTTCGTCGCGAGTGCGATTGCTGAGTATTTTTCCACCCAAGGAAAAAATGTTTTGCTGATGATGGATTCGGTCACACGCTTTGCGATGGCGCAAAGGGAAGTCGGTCTAAGTACGGGGGAACCTCCCGCGACGAAAGGTTATACGCCAAGTGTATTTTCTTTACTGCCGAAGTTGTTAGAGAGAGCCGGAAATTTTGAGCGCGGAAGTATTACCGGAATTTTTACGGTTCTTGTTGAGGGTGACGAAATGGATGATCCAATTGCAGACTCTGTGCGTTCTATAGTGGATGGTCACATAGTTTTAGACCGAGGATTGGCTCATAAGGGGCACTTCCCCGCGGTCGATGTCTTACAAAGTACAAGCCGGGTTATGAGAAGTATCGTTCCTTCCGAAGTCATAAAAATTTCGCGAGAGTTGCGCGAGATGATGGCGGTATACAGGGATGCGGAAGATTTGATTCGCATCGGAGCGTATAAGCAGGGCGCCAATAAAACCATTGATAGAGCGATTGCACTTGAGCCAGTAATTAAAAGTTTTTTGATGCAAGAAATAGAGGATAAATCAAATCTTCAGGATACGTTTCGCTTTATGGAAGAGATATCGCATCAAGGTTGATAGAAGAAAGCAATGAAATTTAAATTTAGGCTAGAGACATTACGAAAGCATAGAAAAAATCTCGAGGAGTTAGCCCGTCGTGACTTTGCCAACGCTAAGGATCGTTCCGACCAGATTCTAAAGCAAATTGACAATTTTTATGATGATGATGATAAGGCTCGGGAATATGCAGGCGCTGTTGTGAGAGATGAGACAACAGATCCGGGTTTTCTTCAGCTTTCTAGCGAATTCATCGAACGTAATAAAATTCGTATCGAGCAGAAAAAAATGGAGTTTCGCGAAGCTCTTGTTGTTACTGAAGACAAGCAGCAGGTGCTTGTGGAAGCCGCTCGCGAAACAAAAGTTTTGGATAAACTGAAAGAAAAGAAGAAGGAAATTTTTCTAAAAAAATTACGTAAGAAAAACCGCAAAGACACAGACGAAGTTGTCGTGCAAAGACATGGTCGCAGGGGGTTCTATGAAGAATAAGGCGAAAATAAAGATCAAGACAAAACTAGATAACGCACATAAAGGAAGTGGAACATCAATTGTTCTCGTTGCCACTGCCATTATAGTTGCCACGTCTTCCTATTTCGCAATGAATAACTTGGACACAGTAGCAAGATTTGTTTCTAAGGTAAAAATATCGGCTATGAGTCTGGTTAAAGCTTCGGAAGCACCACCTGCGGCTGGGAAAAAAACAGATGAGCCTAAAGGCAAGAAAGAGGAAAAATCTTCCTCGAGCAAAAGTCCAGAGAAAGCTGATGCGCCAGTCGTAAAAAAATCCTGGACCGAGGAAGAAATCAAAGCTTTCGCGAAGTTAGAAGATAGAAAGCGTGAACTTGATGAGCGCGAGGCTGAAATGACAAGGTTGGAAGAAGAATTGCAGCAACAGAAGGTTATGCTGGAGGACAAAATTAAACAGCTAGAAAAAATTCGACAAAATATTGGATCTGTTTTGAAAGAAAAAACTGTGTCAGATTCAGAGAAAGTGGATCGCTTAGTAGAATTCTACTCAAATATGAAACCTCAGAATGCGGCGAAGGTTTTTGAGGAACTAAATGAGAATTTAGCTGTTGAAGTTTTAACAAGAATAAAAAAGAAAAATGCCGCAGACATTATGAACTTAATTAAAGCCGATAAAGCCCAAAGGCTGTCGGAAAAATTTGCCGGGTATAGAAAGTAGGGAATAATTTGTTGGCTCTTGGGTTAAACATAAACAATCAGATCTTGCCGGACTTAGGAAAGCCAATGGATGTTGGTCCGTCTGATTACAAAGGCAGGACGAGTGATAGTTTAAGCGACGACTCATTCCAAGATCTCCTACAAGAAAAGGTACAGTTGGCCCCAGAATTAACAAACAAACAAACAAATGGTAAAAAGATCGATGCTGGTGAACCTACCAAATCTGTTGATATCAAAGAGGATGACTCTTTTGAAAAATTAGAGGAACCAATTTTGTTTGCACCAGAATTACCAAAAGTGCTAGAGGCCTTTCCTGTTGCTAGCGAGAACATTGGTCCCATGCGGCAGTTTTTAGCAAAAATTGATAAAGAAGCGGGGGTCAAGCCAGAGGTTTGGGCTGAAGCAATGCTAAAACTTAAACCTGAAGAGCAGTTGAAATCTCCGTGGGAAACCGCGAAAGCTGTTGTTGCGCAACTCGAAATCCCTGGTGACAAAAAAACAACGGTTGTTAAAGCGTATGATAAATTGTTGGCGGACATAAATATTGCCGGCGATATAGCTGAGAAAAACGACGAGCAATTAACCACCGAAGCATTAATCGCGCTGGCACCGATGATGGCCGCTGCATCGGCGATTAAAGAAGCTTCTGTAAAAGAATTTGCTGTTAAACCCGAAATGGTCAAGAAAGCAAAATTAAATGATGATGTCGGGTTGATAAAAGCAAAAGGCACTGAGAGAAAACTAATGCCATTTGGAGAGGCTGTTGAAGAACGACCGGTCACCGCAATGGTGGAATCCCCCGAAAAGGGACTCGACTTAAGCTCCTTTTCAAAAATGGAGAAAATTGATCCAAAGGCGGCACCCAAGTTTAATTTGAATAAAATAGAAACTAGTATTACTGAGTCAGAGCCCATGGAATTTAAAAATGTAAGCGCTCCTGCTCCAGAGAAACTGAGCCGTGTGACGCAAGTCCAAATGGCCGAACAAATTCCTGTTGAGGCTATGAGTATGGAGGCGACGACTCCACTTGCTGCTGAAGAAGCTGTGATTTCAAAATTTTCGTTTGAAGATAAAAATTTGAATGAAAATGAGTCGTTCTCGTCTAACTCATCGGGAGACATTAAAGATGTTAAAGTCCAGAATTATAGAAAATTAGATTTATCCGATTTTAAGGCGGATACGAAATCAGGTGGCAAGAGGCAGGCTCTAAATTCAGAGCACAAAATTGAATCAGAAAGTAAAGCGACAAAACCTGTCGAAATGCCAAAATTCTTTATCGACAACAATTCACAAGTATCCAGTAGAGAGTTAACGGTACGCACTGAAGGCGTTGGGGCTGGGATGATGGCTGGTGCAGCTGCAATCAATAGAGAAGATGTCAATACTGCGGAAATTATTCGCCAAGCGCAGTTCATGGTAAGGAATGGAGGCGGCGAAGTAAAAATTAAATTAAACCCAGAAAATCTTGGTGAAGTTTCAATGAAAATGTCAGTTGATGGCGATAAAGTTCAATTGGCTCTAGATACTTCTACGCACGAGGCAAAAAAATTAATTGAAAGCTCTATTAACGAACTTCGTGCCACCCTAAGTGCTAATAAACTGAGTCTTGAAAATGTAAAAGTGGATGTTGCTGGTAAGTCAGATAATCAATTTAGTCACCATCGAAACGAAGCGGATGGTGGTGCAGCTCGTGAACAAGCCCGTCAGTTCTTAAATAATTTTCGTGAAGATAATCAGTCGCGCCGTTCAACGATAGCTCATGATATGGGTGAAATTCGGCCGCGTCCAACTAATCGCACGGCGGTACCGACATCCGGTAGAAATTCTTATTCCCGCGGAGCAAGTGCTTCGGGTCGATTAAACCTGGTGGCATAGTAGATGATAGCAAAAGCGGGAACGAAAACTTTTACTGATAGACAAAATCTGGCCCCTGGCAAGAGTGAAGGGGTACAAAATATGTCGGCCAAAGATAAACAAAAACTAATGGGAGACGCAGAGCTCGGAGATTACCTTAACAAAGTTGCTGATCCAAACTGGATTGATCCGAATAAAAAAATGCGAGCTGTGGGTTCTAACGAGCTTGGTAAAGATGCCTTCATGAAACTCATGCTTGAGCAAATGAAAAATCAAGACCCCACAGACCCAGTGAAGCACCACGAGATGGCGGCCCAGCTCGCACAATTTTCATCTCTTGAGCAATTGGTAAACGTAAATCAGAATTTGGAAGGCATGAAGCAGGCGCAGTCTCCTCAAAATAACTTCCAAGCTTTAAACTTCATAGGAAAAACCGTAAGCGGTGATGCTAATCGTATTATCCGCGCTGATGGCGACAAACAGCATACAGTTCATTTCAATTTATTGAACGACGCGAAAGAAGTGAATGTTGAAATTTCCGATATGAATGGGAACGTAGTAAAGAAGGTCGCCATTAACGATCCGAAAAAGGGTGAGAACGAAATTAGCTGGGATGGTGTTTCCGAAAACGGGCAGGCTACTAAGGGTGGAGAGTATCGTGTTAAAATTGAAGCAAAAAATGATCAAGGTAAAAGAGTTGGACTTGAAACAAAATTTGAAGGCAAGGTTTCTGGTGTGAACTTAACGGCTGAGGGTCCCGTACTTCTGGTCGGCAACAAATCTGTGCGTTTGAGCGAAGTTAAGAAGATTATCGATGAGGGACAATTAGAAAATAGAAAAGAAGTAAACATGATTCCAAATGCTAATGTAAAAGAAGTTAAGAGCGGAACTAAAGAAAGAGATATTAAACCCACAGGTGATTTGGCGAAAGCCATGGAAGGTAAGCCATTACCACTTGTGAATACGAATTTATCAGAAGAAAAAAGAGGAATGCCCTTATAAGGTGACAGGAGGTCATAATGGGAGTTTTATCATCACTCTACACGGGTGTGTCAGGGTTATCTGCGCAAGGTGAAGCATTAAACGTAATTGGTGACAATATCGCCAACGCCAATACCACGGGCTTTAAATCTAGTCGCGCCGAGTTCCAAGATATTATTGCTAAGAGTTTGAAAGGTATTCTTGGCGGTAACCAAATTGGTCGCGGTGTAAAACTCGCGGCCGTAAATCCCATTCTGCAACAAGGCAACCTTGATCCCAGTGAAAAGGCGACCGACCTCGCGATTTCTGGAGACGGATACTTTGTGCTAAAGGGTTCTGACGGTGAGTCGTTTACACGTGATGGTTCATTTCATTTCGATAAGGACGGATACTTAGTTTCAAACGACAATCAGCGCATCCAAGGATATCAGGCGGATGATCGCGGAAGAATTATCAATAAAACCGGTGATGTTCGCTTTCCGCGAGCGTTGATTCCGGCAAAAGCAACAGCCGAAGTTAAACTCGATCTTAATTTGGATTCACGTGTCGTGAACCCAAAGAAATTTGATCCGCTCGATCCATTTACAACATCAGACTATTCGACAGGTGTTGAACTGTTTGACTCTCAAGGCAATAAACACTTAATGACCATGTTTTTTAACCGTAAACCTGAGTCGCGTACCTGGGAATGGAGAGGTATGGTAGATGGAAAAGATGTCACAGGTGGCGAAGAAGGAAAGCTTTCTGAGGTAGCTACCGGATTCGTTTCATTCACAGTTGACGGAAAATTGGATGTTGAGGAGATGACGAAGACAGCTTTCAACTTCAAAAACGGCGCTCTTCAGGGACAAAAAATCAAAATTGACTTTGGTGACTCGATTACTACCGACAAAGGTAAGGGTATTGATGGATCGAAACAATATGGTAAGGAATCAGACATGATTTCTTGGCATCAAGACGGATCATCTGCCGGTACAATTGTAAACATGTCGTTCAACGATGAAGGCGTGTTGACTGCGATCTACTCTAACGGTGAAGCAGCGGATCTTGCGCAGTTGACCATGGCTAAGTTCGAAAATGCAGAGTCACTCTTTAAAGTTGGTAACAACCGCTTCAAAGAAGCTCGAGCGTCGGGTACGCCAGCGATGGGTAAACCTGGAACAGCGGGTCGCGGTAAACTTTTCGCAAAGTCTCTTGAACGCTCGACTGTGGACTTGGCGATGGAGTTCGTGAACTTGATTCAGAACCAAAAGTCCTTTCAAGCTAACGCGAAAATTATCACCACGACTGATGACCTGCTCCAAGAAGTTATTAATTTGAAGAGAACTTAACTAGTTAGTGGTATGTAATGCGCCGTATTTCATACGGCGCATCCGATCTGGACTTAGATCCTGTCAAAAAAATTTGATCTGATATTTTCTTTAGTCAAATTTCAGTCGTAAAATCTGGAAAATTTCTAATCGTTTTCATTTTATGAGTTCCTGACACAAAACGTCTTGTTGGCATCGCGGTTGCTCTTAATTTCTGTGGGCAAGGCCTCGCGGTCTTACCCCAACCTTAGGAGAGAGAGCAATGGCAGACGCAGCAAAGGCAGAAGCACCGGCGGCAGCGCCCGAAGGGCCCAAAGGTCCGAAACCTATCTTGATGTACTTGTTGGTTATTCTAAACATGGCTGCTGTCGTTGGTGTTGGTGTGATGATTCACATGAAAAATCAAGCTGACAAAAAGAAACCTACCATTGATCAGGTCATTGAAGGTGAGGCAGAAACAAAACACGAAGAAGATAAGCATGTTGAAGATACAACTGGAAAGACAATTCCTCTTGAGACTTTTTTAGTAAACCTCGCTGGAAGTCGTGGACAAATTTTGTTAAAAGTAGATCTAGAGTTTGAAGTCGATGGCGATGCGGTTTTGAAAGAAATTGAAAAACGTAAACCGCAAATACGCGACATCGTAATAATTTTGCTATCTAGTAAAACATATAAAGAAATTGAATCGGCTGAAGGTAAAAATGCACTTCGCGACGAAGTTCGTGACCGCGTAAACGCATTTCTTACCAAAGGTAAAATTAAGCGTGTTCTGTTTACTAACATTATTACTAACAGGTAGCGGTAGATGAATCAGGTTTTATCGCAAAGTGAAGTTGATGCCCTTTTGGCGGCGGTCTCTGAGGGAGACGTTGGCGGTGGCGACGGTGGCGGCGGTGATGGTGCCAAGGCCGGCGGAGAAAGCGGTGGAGATCAGGTTGTAGTTAGTTATGATTTGACGAGCCAAGATCGGATCATTCGCGGCCGTTTACCGCAACTCGATGTTATCTATGAAAAATTTATGAGATCTTTCCGTATCTCTTTGTCTTCTGCGCTTAGAAAGATTTCGTCTTTGAATCACGCTAGCACAGACTATTTGAAGTTTGGAGAGTTCATTAATACATTGCCAATGCCCACGTGTATGTCGGTTCTACGTTTTTCTGCACTTCGCGGATCGGCACTTTTCGTCATTGAAAGTAAATTGGCGTATGCACTGGTGGATAGTTTCTTTGGTGGTGCTGATCGTCCTTACACTAAAATTGAAGGAAAAGATTTTACACCCATCGAGCTTTCGATCGTGAGAAAGGTCGTTGAGTTAGCTCTCACAGATCTAGAAAATGCCTGGGCAAGCGTCGAAAAAATTGATTGTTCATTTGTGCGTACAGAAGTTAACCCTCAGTTCGTGGGTATCGTTCCGCCTACGGACGTTGTAATAGCAAGTACATTCGACGTGGAGCTTGAAAATGCCAATGGAACAATCACACTAGTTATCCCTTACGCGACAATAGAGCCTATTAAGCAAAAATTGAGTACGGGTTTTCAAGTAGAATCAGATCAAGCAGACAAGTATTTGTGGCGGGAGAATTTTGTTCAGCAGTTAATGGAAACTGACATTGATGTTCGTGTCCAGCTAGGAGAAACAGAAATCAATCTACGCGATCTTACAAATCTAAAAGTTGGCGATGTGATTCCACTTCGCCAAGATGCAAATTCAGAATTAGAAATCGAAGTTGAAGGTGTACCAAAATTTAAAGGGTATTATGGCGTTAGTCACGGAACTGTGGCGATGCAGATTACCGGACAAGTCAAGAAGTGAGGTAAGAGATGACAGGAGAAAATGCAGCACCTAAAGATGCGCCTGAAGCAGTTCCACCAATTGGAGATGTCGCGGCGATTCCGTCAACGGGTGATCCTACAAAAGATCGAAACTTAGAACTGATCCTCGATATTCCACTGCGTGTAACTGTTGAACTCGGCCGTACCAAAATGGTGGTCAGTGATTTGTTGAATCTTGGCCAAGGTAGTGTCGTGGAACTGAGCAAGTTGGCCGGTGAGCCGCTCGAAGTTTTGGTCAACGACAAATTGGTGGCACGCGGTGAGGCCGTAGTGGTCAACGAAAAGTTCGGTGTGCGGTTGACAGATATTATTTCACAGAAAGAACGTGTTGAGCAGTTACGGTAGTAAAGTTTAAGGGGGCATCTGTGTTGGCGAAGATATTAGCTTTGGGGATAAATTTGTTGATCGGTGGGAATTCTTGGGCTGCCGATCGATCTAATCTATTAGACATCCGGTCGTTTAGCGACAAGGATGCTTTTGTTGTCGAACTAAAATTTGATAAACCGGTGAGTCAAGAGGGGTTAAGTACAGATTACATTAAAGAGACAATTCAAGTGAATATCCCTAACGGATTTTTAGCGGCGGGTTTGCGATCTGCAAAGATTAGCAACGGCCAAGTCGATACTCTTTACACCTACCAGGCCGACAAAAACACTTTACGCAACAGGATCATTATGCGCAAAGGGTTGCTGGCGGAAAAATTTAAAGGTGGGGTTGCTGTAATTCCAGATGGGAATTTTCTTCGTATTCGCGTTGTTGATAGTGAGACGAAAACGGCGGCACAAATATTAGACGCGGCTCCGGTGTTACCTCAAGCTTTAAAGTCCGAAATCGCTCACGAGTTGAAATCCGAAACTCCACCGATGATGACGGCCACCACGGAAACAGCGGAGGTAAGAACTGCGGCAGCTGACACTCCAGCGCCAGTAATCGAAGAATCAAAAATTCCAGTGTTAAGTAAAGGAAAAGCGAAATTTATGAAATCCGAATATCCACTTAAAAATTTAGTTGTGGTTGTGGCCGCCATAGCGGCGTTTGCGCTATTAATGTTTTTTGTTGGTAAACAATGGATAAAAATTGGCCGAAAAAATATAAAGGCAAACCAAATCAAAGTCATAACGCAACACTATTTAGCGCCGCGAAAAAGTTTGGCCATTATACGTGTTGCGGGCGAATCTATATTGATTGGTATCACTGATAATGCGATCACCCCTATCAAAACTCTTTCTCTTCTTGATGACGAGTTGCCAGAAGAATTGCCACCGAGTTTTTCCGGTTCCATGAGACAGGTAGAAGAAGCTGAACCTAAATATTCTCTTCCAGAATCAAAGGCCGACAAAATGACGTTTAGTAGTGGCAGTGCTCGTGGAGTGCGAGCGTACGCCAATAATTCTGCGCCAGTGAAACGTGACACGACGGCCATCTCTAATGAGGATGACGAATATAGTGTAAAGGGAATTCGCGACCTTGTGAAATCTAAACTTAAGGATATGAGAACAATTTAAAGATGAAAAAAATTTGTCGCCTATTCTTGCTTTCTTTTTCAATTTTCACGGCGATGGGACTATTGTCTTTCGCTCAGGCGCAAGGTGTAACTCTACCGAATATTAACATCGGGATGAAGAGTATTGAAAACCCCACTGAGGTGGTGAATGCCGTCAAAATAATTTTGATTTTGACTGTATTAACTCTGGCTCCAGCTATACTAATATTAATGACGAGCTTCACTCGTCTAATTATTGTTTTCTCATTTCTACGTCAAGCTATTGGCACTCAGCAGATGCCACCGAATCAGTTGTTGGTAGGACTTGCTCTATTTCTCACTTTTTTCATAATGACGCCGATATTTAGTCAAATAAATAAAAATGCTCTAACTCCATATCTGGATGGAAAGCTTTCACAGGAAAAAGCGCTTGACGCGGCTCTGGCTCCATTGCGTGGTTTTATGTTTAACCAAACACGTGACTCCGATTTGTCATTGTTTGTTAATTTATCAAAAATGGAAAAGCCAAAAACGCGTGCTGATGTCCCGACTACAGTACTTGTACCTGCTTTTGCGATCTCGGAACTAAAAACCGCATTTCAGATCGGGTTTATTCTGTATTTGCCTTTTTTGGTAATTGATATGGTTGTCGCGAGTGTACTCATGGCTGTGGGTATGATGATGCTCCCTCCAGTAGTGGTTTCGTTACCATTTAAGATTATGCTTTTTGTTCTTGTCGATGGTTGGGGACTACTAATTGGTTCAATGGTTAAGAGTTTTGGATGAGGTAGAATAAATTATGGGTGAAGATTTAATTATTAAACTTGGCCACGATGCTCTAAAAACTTCGGCCATGATTGCTGCACCTTTGCTTCTGGGTGCCCTTGTCACGGGTGTAATCATTAGTATTTTTCAAGCTGTAACTCAAATTAATGAAGCAACTCTAACATTTGTTCCAAAATTATTGATTATCGCAATTATATTAATTCTTGCGGGTCCTTGGATGTTAGATCACATGCGAACCTACACGGTAAATCTAATAGAAAATATTACGATGTATGTGAGGAAGTAGGAAGTGGAAGGAATTTATAAGTTTTCAGAAATTGAAATGCTTGGATTTGTCCTGGTGTTATTGCGCCTCGGATCCTTCTTTTTTTCTTGGCCAATTTTTGGAACAGAAACAGTTCCTGTGCCAATAAAAATACTTCTTTCGCTCACCATAACATTAGTTGTATTTCCAATTGTGGGCTGGAGTAAGTTAGCCGTCGGAATTGCGGATTCGCAAATTATTGTCCTTGCGGTAAAAGAGATTTTTACCGGACTTATCCTGGGATTCTTTTGCCGCATGTCCTTCTTTGCTCTTGCGATGGGTGGAAATATAATCAGTGTGTCGATGGGTTTGACCTCAGCGCAACTTTTCAATCCCAGTCTAGGTGTTGAGGGAAGCCCGATAGAGCAATTTAAAGTTATGCTCGGCTCACTTTTCTTTTTATTCATAAATGGCCATCATATGTTTCTCACGGGGATTGTAAAAAGTTTTGAGCTCATACCTTTAACCCGAACTGAAATCTCAATGTCTTCTTACAGTGAAATGGGAACTCTGATGACGGAAGTCTCTTCCATAGCGATTCGCATCGGTGCACCGGTAATGATTTCTGTATTATTTATTAACATCGCGATGGGTTTAGCGGGTCGGGCAGTTCCGCAGATCAATGTGCTTGTCACAAGTATGCCGGTGAATATTTTAGTGGGAATGATGGCCATGATTGTAGCGTTGCCTTTTTTTACGGTGGAAGTGGGACAACTGTTAGACTTAATGACTAAACATCTTTTTCAATTAATGAAAACTATCTGAGGGAGTCGATTTAAAGTATGGCTGAAGCCGATGACAGTGACAGAACTGAAGAAGCAACGCCCTTAAGAAGGGAAGAGTTTCGTAAACGTGGACAAGTTGCACAGACACGCGAACTGGCATCGGTATTTTTAATTTTCTCGCTTATCCTTTGCTTTTACATTTTGGGAAAATTTTCTTTTGATCAGTTTCAACTTGTTTTCCAGGAAGTCCTTGGTAGGGGCATGATAAAAACCGTGCGCTTTGACTCTCCAATGGATGTATTTAAATTTTCGTTATTAAAAATGGGAATCATCATGGCGCCGATCTTGCTCCTTTGTATGGTGGCGAGCTTTATGTCATCGGTCATTCAAATCGGAATCCTAAATAACGAAGAGGCTCTTGAGGTAAAATGGGACAGATTGGATCCCGTTTCCGGCTTTAAAAGAATTTTCTCTATGCGCTCGTTAGTTGAGGGACTCAAGTCAATTGTTAAGATTTGTTTAATTGGTGGAGTTACTTATTTGGTTTTAAAAAATGAAATTTCGGTCATCCCATTTCTTGTTAACTATTCAGTATCACAACTGTTTGGCTATATGGGAATTGTGATTTTGAAACTTCTGACCGCTATAGTTGCTTTTATGGCAGGTGTGGCAGGCCTTGATTATCTTTTCCAGCGCTGGGAACTTGAAAAGGCCATGATGATGACCCGACAAGAAATTAAAGATGAATTGAAATCGCGTGAGGGGGATCCGATGATCCGCGCGCGCATACGCCGTAGCCAGCGCGATATGGCGCAAAAGCGAATGATGTCAGAGGTGCCAAAGGCCGACGTGATTGTCACGAACCCTACACACATAGCGGTCGCGATAAAATATGATATGAAAACTATGGCTGCCCCAAAAATTGTCGCAATGGGTGCGGGATATATTGCAGAGAAAATTAAAGATATTGCGAGACGCAACAATATTCCAATTATGGAGAACAAGCCGCTGGCGCGAACGATTTTCAAGACATTAAAAATTGGTCAGTTAATTCCACGCGAGCTTTATACAGCAGTGGCTGAAGTTTTATCTTATGTTTTCAAATTGAAAAAGAAAGGACTTAGTTGATGGAAGATCTTTTTCAGTTTTTGAAAAAATTTGAGAAGTTTACTAAAAATACGGATCTATTAATGGCAGTCGGCTTGATCGGCGTATTAGCAGTGATGATTATTCCTTTGCCGCCGGCGTTGCTTGATATGTCGCTGACATTATCACTTGCTCTTTCGATTCTTGTCTTGCTCGTCGCTCTATATATTAATAAGTCACTAGATTTCAGTGTGTTCCCTAGTCTGCTGTTGATAACCACGTTACTGCGTCTCTCCTTAAACGTTGCTTCTACCCGTTTAATTCTTGCACATGGACATGAGGGGCCGCAGGCCGTTGGTGAAGTTATCTCAGCATTTGGTAATTTTGTTGTTGGCAATAATTATGTCATTGGATTTATCGTATTCGTAATCTTAGTGATAATTAATTTCATTGTTATTACCAAGGGTTCGGGTCGTATTGCCGAGGTTGCAGCACGCTTTACGTTGGACGCAATGCCAGGTAAACAAATGTCAATCGATGCAGATCTAAATGCGGGGTTGATTACTGAAGAAGACGCACGTCGAAGACGAAAAGAGATAGAAGAAGAGGCTGACTTTTATGGAGCCATGGATGGTGCCAGTAAATTCGTACGTGGTGACGCGATTGCCGGGATCATCATTACTCTCGTCAACGTTATAGGTGGTTTGTTGATTGGTACGATCCAAAAAGGTTTGGACCTTTCAACAGCTGCAAAGTACTACACAATGCTAACAATCGGGGACGGTCTCGTTACTCAAATTCCAGCTCTTATCATTTCAACCGCAGCCGGTATGGTGGTGACTCGCAATGCCAGCGCTACCAATGTTAGTAGTGAAGTCGCTCGTCAGTTATTGGTAAATCCAAAAGCCGTCGGTATCACCGGAGGAGTTCTCTTTACGCTTGGTTTGGTTCCTGGCTTACCAACGTTACCATTTTTTACCATGGCTATATTTTTGACGGGATTATCGTGGATTATCAAACGCTATCAAAAAGATGACATTGAACAGAAGAAGCGTGAGGCAGAAGAGGCTTCTTTAAAACCCACTCAAGAAAAGGTAGAGAGTTTACTTCCGCTAGACGTAATTGAACTCGAGGTTGGTTATGCACTAATTAATGCCGTTGAGTCTGATCAGTCGGGAGATTTGGTTGAGCGGATTGTGAGTATTAGAAAGCAATTTGCAACTGATTTGGGAATCGTGGTCCCTAGTGTTCATATTCGTGATAATTTGCAGCTAGATCCAGGAGATTATCGAATTTTAATTAAGGGCAACAAAGTCGCGAGTGGAAAATTAAAATCAGATTGTTATATGGCAATGGATCCAGGAAATGTGACCCAAAAAATCAGCGGTATTCCAACGACAGAGCCGGCGTTTGGACTGGATGCACTCTGGGTTTCTAAAAATCAAAAGGAGCAAGCGGAAATGGCTGGCTATACCGTGGTTGATATTCCTACTATTATGGCAACTCACCTGACCGAAGTAGTGCGCTCACATGCCTGCGAACTGTTAGGGCGTCAGGAAGTTCAAGCGCTAATTGATAACTTTAAGAAAAACTATCCAAAAGTTGTTGAGGAGCTGATACCCGAAGTTCTTAATCTCGGGGGCGTCGTAAAAGTTTTACAGAACTTACTCAAAGAAGGAGTGTCAATTCGTGATCTGCTAACGATTTTTGAAACACTTGCGGACGAGGCTCCGAAAACAAAAGATTTGGATTTGTTAACCGAGTCAGTTCGACGAAATTTAAATCGTTCAATCACCGCGAAATTTGTAAATGACCGGGGAAATGTATCTGTTATCTCGATGTCTCCACGTATTGAGAACTTAATCACGAATTCACTAATTCAAACAGAGCAGGGTGTTCAGTTAGTGATGGATCCCGTAATTGCGCAGAGACTTATTTCTGAAATTTCAAAAACAATAGAGTCAAACCCCGAGGTGGCGGCTGTGCCGGTCGTTTTAACAACACCTACAAATCGTCGTCACTTGTATAAACTGACTTCGCGTTTTATCCCCCAATTGTCGGTGATATCTCACAGTGAAGTGAGTTCGGATGCGCGCGTGAAGTCGGTAGGAATTGTGGAGTTAGAAAATGCAAGTTAAAAAATTCGAAGCCAGCACAATGAAAGAAGCTCTCGAGATGGTCAAATCCCAATTAGGGCCCGACGCAATTATTTTGTCAGCGAAAAGTAATACCCGCAATGGTTTATTAGGAAAAAACAGTGTCGAAGTGACAGCGGCGGTGTCCGAGACGACGTTGACCAAAAAGAAATTTGCAGAATCCAAGCTTGGTGAGCAAGATAAGAAGAAGTTTTTGGCGGCGCCAGCGCGGGCGCAACGTACTTTTATTGAAGATGTTATAACTGGTTTTCAAAAAGAACAGCAAGAAAAACAACGCCCACCAATTACTCGTACTCCCTATGTCGACATCAATGACGAAGAGTCACAGATTCCTGCTGGATCGGTAGGGAAGAACGTAAAGTCATTACTTTCCAGAATGATGAGTGAGGATGTGAGTATCCCTAGTGATAGCCCAGTGGATCAAATGGCGGCACGTCTTAAAAGAGCGCAGGCAGTTCCTCCTGTTGTTGATCCCAGCGTTCAGCAACTCAAAGAAGAAATTTCGCGTCTTAAAGGTGTGATTGAAGGGTATAAGTCGGATCTACCAAACAAGGTAAGTTTACATCCAGGAGCTAGTTTGGGAATTCCTTACGAATTAAGCGGCTTATTTGATCGGCTAACTCATATTGGTATCAGCGAAGAGAATGCATACGAACTGGTGCAAATCGCCCAAAAGCAAATGAATCCAATTCAATTAAAGGACAAAGCAATTGTAGAAGCTTGGCTGTTTAAGTACTTACTTGAAAATATTAAGGTCAGTGATGATCCCGCAAAAGGAAGAGTTCACGTATTTGTGGGTGCAGGTGGATGCGGAAAGACGTCCTCATTAATCAAGTTTGCAACCCACCTTGTGGTGGCAAAAAAGGCGAGCGTCGCAATATTAACGGCAGACAATTTTAAAATTGGGGCGGCCGATCAATTAAAAATATTGGCGCGGATTCTAAATGTTCCATTTGGAGTAATCCGTTCAAATACCGATTGGGAACATTTTTTGAAAGCGTTTAAAAACGTAGATTTTATTCTTGTCGACTTTCCCGGACTTTCTTTGAAAAACCCGCAAGAACTTCAACTCTTGCAACAGTACTTGCCACCCGCATCGGTGGTAAAATCCGTTCACTATGTGCAGTCTGCGGTCTGTAGAGACAGTGAGGCCATTGAGATGGGTAGGCGTTATTTAGCCTTGGGTTTTGATGATACGATTTTTACATGTGTAGATGAGGCCGTTCACCACGGAATTTTCTTTAACTTCCAAAAGCATTTTGATTTACCCATTCATTCGTTGGGCATAGGTCCAAAAATGCCTGAGGATTACGAAGTCGCAATTAAGGAACGGGTTTTAGATTTGATGTTTAGAATTACTAAGCAGGATTTAGGATTAGAGAGAGGAACGTAGGATGCATCGAAAAACAAAGGTTATCAGTTTTACCTCTGGAAAAGGGGGAGTGGGGAAGTCCGTTTTATTAAGTAATGTCGCTGTACAACTAGCGCGCCAGCAAAAGAAGGTATTAATTCTTGACGGTGACTTTGCAATGGCGAATATCGACATTCTTTTTGGAATTAAGGCCAAGGGTAGTATTCACGACGTGATTTTTGGTAAAAAAGCAATTTCGGATGTTGTCGTAAATGTACACCCGAATGTATATTTGATACCTGGTGGGAGCGGCATTTATGAAATGCAATATTTAAATAAATTCCAGAGACGAAATATTTTAGATCAGCTTTCACAAATCGGCGTAGATTTTGATTTTCTACTCATTGACACCGCTCCTGGGATTGATGACAATGTTTTGCAATTAAATTCAGCTAGTGGAGAAGTGTGCGTTGTTGTCACTCCTGACCCGGCATCCATCACCGATGCCTATGCTCTTATAAAAGTACAAAATCAAAAACAGAAAGATAAACATTTTTCAATAATCGCCAACCAAGTGCAAAATGAGGCCGACGGTTTGGCTCTATATAAACGCTTAAGTGATGTTACTCAGAGGTTCCTGGATGTTGGACTTGATTATAAAGGTTGCGTTCCATTCGACCTCGATTTCAGTCGTGCTACAAGGGCCAACCAACTTATTTCAGTGTCAAATATGTTTGCACCTGCAAACCGTTTCATAATGAGAATTTGTGAAAACCTAAATTCTTCCGGGGCGATGGCAGAGGAAAAAGGGGGTTTACAATTTTATTGGGCAAATCTCTTAGAGCTCGCCTGAAATCTGGCATGAAAAATTATGGACTTTTCACACCGCACCAATTTGTTAAACTGTATGTATATCATAATTAACCAAGGGGCGAGGGTTTAATGGCATCTAATACAAAAACAGGTAATAGTAGTGCCTTACTTAAGAAATATAAGGATAACCCCACTAAATTGAGTCCTGAGCAGAAAGATCAACTCATTCTTGAGTACGCACCGCTCATTCGATTTATCGCACAAAAAATTGCTGTGCGTTTGCCCTCAAATATTGAGTTAGACGATTTAATTTCTAGTGGTGTCATTGGGTTAATGGACGCGATTGAGAAATACGATCCTACGCGCGACAATAAATTTAAAACGTACGCGGAATTCCGTATTCGCGGATCTATTCTTGACGAACTAAGAGCGCAAGACTGGGTGCCCCGTTCGATTCGTGATAAATCAAAACTACTTGATAGAACAATTATGGAGCTTGAAACAACTCTTCGCCGGACGCCGACAGATGAGGAGATTTCCGCGAAATTAAATCTTACCATTGAACAATTTTATGAGTTACTAAATGAAGTGAGGCCCGTCTCTGTTCTTTCAATCGATGAGCATGCAACTTTTAGTTCAGTCGATAAAAAATCTATTCTCAATTTACTCGAGGGTTGTAAATTCAATAATCCTTACAACGAACTTAATCTTAAAACCGTAAAGGACATTGTGGCAAAAGCCATTGAAGATCTTCCCGAGAGACAAAGACTCGTTCTTTCTCTTTA
>FRDC01002034.1_pt2 | contig 160236 bp, 215 predicted proteins | sample 1106171 | NCBI WGS metagenome assembly FRDC01 (sample SAMEA3930566, study PRJEB13176) | freshwater metagenome | biome: Drinking water system; feature: drinking water; material: water | place: Singapore | collected 2014-12-20 | reverse complement strand
TCAAGAGAATGCTCCTCCTTGCCGATATATACCAAGTCACGGGCGTGAAATGGTTTCGATAGCGTATCCGAGACACAAGTTGGCACGCAGAAGTTCATCGAATGGCTTCTATAAAAATCGATGAAAACCCAAGTGCAGTTGATGAAACTGACGAGGCTGGCTACAGCCTCTGTGCGTAACTAAAAACGCACATCGGTATTAGAACTACGCCTGAGTGTGTCTTCTACCGATCGCTAAATCAGGCTGGTTAGCCTAATGCTCAATAAAGGTTAACAAGACTCATAGAGCTTACTCCGAGCCATCCTGTCCATTGGAGGGCGAAAGAGGACACTGAATAAATGGACTAAGCGTGTAGAAGGCTGTGTTGAGTTACTGCTAGACGGCAGTTCGACTCTGCCCACGTCCACTAAAGTTGTAGGCATATTGTGTCGATATATACAATATGCCTACAACTTGTTTGTTAACTTGTGAATATTGCGGAAAAGAATTTGAACGTATTTTCGGAGAAAGTTAATCGTTCTATCAAAAAAAGTAGACGATTCTGTTGCAGCAGAAATTGCACAGGAAAGGTGAGCAACAAACATTTACGAAAATATACTCCAAAAGGTGTATTGCCACAAACGGTGATTAGTGAATAAACTCAGACCTATTTTCAAATGCCACGGCGGCAAATTTTACTTGAGAGATTGGATCATCTCTCATTTTCCGAAAAACTACGAAGAGTTACATTATATTGAGGGCTGTGGCGGCGCGGCTTCTGTCTTGCTCAACAAACAGCCTTCAAAGACTGAAACCTATAATGACGCCGATCCCAACATTGCGGGGATTGTGAAATCTCTCATTGAAAATGAGAACTTCATCGACCTTGTTCGGCAAGTCGAGTATTCCGAGGCACAATTCATCTGGTCGATTTATGCCTCAGAACACATTGAAGGGGTCATGCGTTTCGTCGGTGAGCTTGTCCGTCGCCGCTTCAGCCGGGGCGGCATGCGAAAAGCGTACGCCTGGAGTGAGCGTCTCCGTGGGGGGAACCCAGGAGACTTGAATGCCTGGAACACGTTCCTTGAACAACTCCCGGCCATTGCAAAAAGGCTGTCGAAGGTTGAAGTGACCTCTTTACCAGTTGCTCAGTTGTTCCAAGAGAGGGACAGCGAGAACACCCTTTGGTACATCGACCCACCCTACCTCCCTGAGACGAGGCGGTCCCCACAAGTGTATACAAAGGAAATGACAAAAGCAGAGCATATTCAACTTGCCGAAGTTCTTAACACGGCAAAAGGAAAAGTAATCATTTCAGGGTATCAGTCACCTCTGTATAACACGCAATACAGCGGTTGGAGACTGAAATGTAAGCCGATAGCCAATCATTCCAGTCAGTCCAAAACTAAACAACATCGAATTGAATGTTTGTGGTTAAATTATTGAATGCAATTTCACATGAGAGAAAAAAATGCATCTGTGTTTCTTGAAAGAAAGAAGCAAGTTCTAGAAAATAGCATTACTAAGGAGATGAAATGAAGAAGACCCGAAAGCACAGAACTATTAGCCCGCATGTATTGTCCAGTGAGCGGTGGGTCGTGCATGGCACACAAATTCTCGAAGGCGAAACTGTTAACTTCAAACCTCGTGCCTTTTTCACGGAGAGAGCGGCACAGAAGCATGTGGACTCTGTTCGCAATAATCAGGAGTGCCACATCGAGAAGTTTAATCTAAAGAAATGCATGATCGAGAAGGTCGTCCACGAGAGACAGAAAGAAGATGGGACGTGGGAGGTGGCTGATGCGTGATTTGCTCATTGGTTTGCTGATCGGTTATGCCAAGGCCAAAGCAGAGGGCGGTTTCCGAATCGACTTAAATGGAAAACCGATCTTGGAAACGAGATAAATAAAACCCGGCTTCGGCCGGGTTTTTTATTTCCACACTATATTAAGACACTATGAATGAAACAACACCACTCAATGGCGTCTTAATCTTTTATATAGATGTTGGTCAACTTGCTCCTTACAAGGCGGAAGCATTGTTGTCGCACATGAAGACAGCCATCCTTGAACAAGACAATTTCGGTGATCGTCTTGAAAAACAGAACTATAAAATACTCTTTATTCCTGTTCGTGGCGCAGAATTTTGCCGCACAGAATTGATTAAGTTCTAACCTATGCAGCTAAATATGGTATGCAATTTAAGGAATACTTTCAACTGTGTGAGGCCCGTGTTAAACCTCAACCAGAGTTTGGGACACGCGAATATATGCAGCGAGCATTGGATCGATATGCCGCGAAGACCGAGCCGACCGGATTTGTGTTGAAAGTCGTATACCCGACCGGGAAGGCCGACTACGACGATGAGGCGGCGGTCGGGCAGACGGTGGTGGGTGTCGAGCCTTACGAAGAAAAGATGCAGGTTTATCAGAACCTCTCGGTGGCCATTCAGTGGCTAAATTGGGTTATTCAGGACCACGACAAAGCAGAACCTCTTTCCGCTTCGATCTGGGAATATGGCAGTGGCAAGCGTCGGATAGTCGTCCTTTGGGAGAAAAACCAACTCAAGTGGAATAAGGATTATGAACAATACGCACCCCACGTACACCTCAAACACTCAAAAGTTCAAGCCGCTCAATCTAGTCTAAGAGACTTGGTCAGGTACGCCAAGAAAGAGAAGGAAGAGAAAGGGTATTTTGACGACGGCTACACGGCCGCCCAATCGCGATTTTGGGCTGATCCGAATAACGTGCCGACGCGGAACATACGCAAAGGCCCGCCGAAGACCTCCGTCACTTGATCTTGCCAAAACGGCACCCACTTAGGTATACTCTGCCCGTCAATCACCAGGGAACGGTGAGGTGTGGGCCATGCGGGCACTGCTTATCATCGACGTTCAGGGGACCGGACCTGTTCTTTCCGACATAAAATGGTCGGACGGGAGGGAGATGACCCCCGAGGACCATGAGCGTCTTCTCAAGATCGAGACTGAGAAGCAGCAGAAAGTCTTCGACGCCTTCATTGACCGCATCTGCGAGTTGATCAACGTCGCCATCAACACGGACACGCCAATTGTCGTGATGGAAGAGGCCCAACTCCTCCGACCCACCAACTTCAAAATCCGCACAGCCCTCAACGGCGTCCCCCATATAACGGTTAGGAAAAAGCAGCACGACGGGAGCGAAGACTTCGCCCGTGCCCACAAGTTTTTGGGCGTAAACATTGACGAAGTGACCGTCTGCGGCCTCATGACCACCCTCTGCGTGGCCCAAACCGTTAAAGGGCTGCGGAGAATGGGCTACAAGGTGAAGGTGGACGCCACCTTCATCGAGCCTTGGGACGAATCTTTCGCCGCCGAGGCACCAGCCAAACACGAAGAACTGCCAGAGTTCTGCTCATCGACCTTCGTCTGAGGGGCGTGCCACCGTGCGCCACGCCTCCCTACCCCCTGCCTCAAAGGAGAGTGCTATGCTGCCGACTCAAGAAATCTTGGACGACCTGAAGGACCAGATCGCCAAGCGGTTCACCCGGTCGTCCTGGGGTGATCTCGAAGAGTTCGTCAACAAGAGCGAGTGGGTGGGCGTCGGGCCGTTCTCGGTCCACCCCTCGAACTTCCGTGTGATCGAGGCAGTGCCGACAGACGGCAAGGAGTTCTTTGTCGAAAACCTCAGCGGCATCGTACTCGTTGAAATGAACGACCACCCGCTCGGCAACGACATGGAGGTGATGGCGACAAACAACTTGGAGTCGGTGTACAAGGTCACGCAAGACCATGTCACACTCAACATCTACCGTAAAATCAAAGCAGAGTGCCCGGCCTACTTCGTCACCATCCATTCGGCCGAAGGCATGACGCTCTACAGTGCGTAGGAGCGAGTAGGATGCTCGTGGGCGATCACTTATACGCCCCGCTTGCAGCGGCGGCGCCGCCCAGCCCTCCTGCCCCCACCAGTATGAGGGCCTTCTGGCCGATCCACATCGGAGACTTCCCGCCCGAAGTCTTTTCTCTGCTGGTCATTGACACGCACACGGTCGAAGACTATCATATGGCCTTCGTTTACCGCGTGGACACGAATACCCCGGAGCCTCGGCACAAAAAGGAGAAGGCCACCAAGAAGGCGGCCGAAGTGGTCCCGAATAAGCCGATCATCGTGCAAGAAGCGAGGATCGAAGCACTCGACTCACTCTTCGAGAACCGAGGTAACGTGGACCGACTGGAGGCCCTCGACTTCCTTTTCAAGCACGCCAAGATCGAGAAGAAAAACCACGATTGGGAGTGATCAGGATGATCGCATTCATGATTCTGCAAGGAATGCTGGCCCTGTTGTGCTTTGCTCACTGCGGGTATCTGATCTACGCCGGGCAGTACAAGTTCCTCGCCGTATTCTTCCTCTGCGGCCTACTCAACGCCTGGCTCACTTACGACAAGTGGCGCGAGTTGAGGAAACAAAGAAGCCTCACTCGCATCATCGAGGAGAGGTATTGATGGCGAGACGACCGGGCCATGATCACACTGAGTTCCGCAACATCGTCAATGGTAGCGTGAGACGAACCCTCACCGAAATGTTACGCACAGGCGAAATATTCATGAGGGGAAGGCCCGTGTCCATCACCATTCCGAGCCTCAATGTTCCCGACGCAGTTAACGACTTGAGTGAAGAGAACGGACACAGAGTCCCACGACGAAGGAGAAGGAGACGATAATGGAACCGCTAATCAAACTCGACTTCGAGTCCCCATTCCCCCGCCACAGCGGCAAGGTGAGGGAGATTTTCGACCTAGGTGACAAGCTCATAATCGTCACCACCGACCGCATCAGTGCCTACGATTGGGTGTTGCCCAACGGCATCCCCTACAAGGGCCACGTCCTCAACCAACTCACCTCCTGGTGGTTCAGGAACATGGACGTGGATAACCATTTTCTCACGGACAGCGTGGCCCACATGCCCGAGCCGTTCAAGAGCCACCCCGCGATCTTCGGCGGAAGGACGATGGCGGTCAGGAAGTTCAAGCCCTTGCCCATCGAGGCCATCGTCCGGGGCTACCTGTGCGGCTCTGGTTACAATGACTACAAGAAGGAAGGCAAGGTCTGCGGCATCTCGCTCCCCCCAGGGCTGCAAGAGAACCACCCCCTTCCCCGCCCGTTGTTCACGCCGTCCACCAAGGCGGCCATCGGCCTGCACGACGAGAACATCAGCCCCGGCAAGATGACCGAATTGGTTGGTAACGACCTGATCCTGGCCGGCAGGATCTACAACGAGTCGGTCAAGCTGTTCCGCAAGGCCAGCGACATCCTCTTCCAGCGAGGCATCATCATCGCTGACACCAAGATGGAATGGGCGACGACCGCTGACGGCGTCCCGGTGTTGATCGATGAGTTCGGCACTCCCGACTCGTCCCGGTTCTGGGCCGTCAAAGACTTCTGCTTGGGCAAGGCGCCGAAGTCGATGGACAAGCAGTTCGTCCGGGACTACCTCACCTCGGTCGGCTTCGACAAGAAATCCTCGCCGCCGGCCCTGCCCGAAGACGTGGTCCAGGCCACGTCCGAGAAATACCTCGAACTGTTCAAGATGATCACCGGCAATCAGGTGGAGGTATGCACGGGATGAGTTCTCAAAACAATGTTGTGGTGCCAAACAACAAAGACACTGCTGACATTTCCGGGCACGAAACGCTTTACCGGAAGAGTGCCAACGAGCTACACATCTGGATGTGTGGCTACAAGTGGGTGATTACATCCGAAAGCCCTATCACCGTCGTGGAAAAAGAAGACGAGCCGGAAGATTACGAATAACCCAGAGATCACTCTGTCAAAAGAGGTGTTTAGTGAAACTCACAAGCATCATTACACTCGTGTCGGGCATCCTTGCCTTGACCCTGATAACACTGATGTGCCTTGCGGAAGTCACCATCGAAATTGATCCCAAAGTGGAAGCACCTGCGGTTGCTCGGGCGATGAAGAAGCCCATCGAAGAGCCGCAGACTGTGGTCACAGAGAACGGCGAAGAGGTGGTGGTCCTGCCAGGCAACCGTAAACCCGTTTTCCCAAGGCTTTACAAGTTCTTCCGTCCACGACAACGGTGAACAAATGCTACGCCTTTCGAACGGCTACGAGTTCGACATCGCCACCGCGTCCGGGGCACTGGGCTACGGACGCGGGTGGTGGTGGGAAGAGTTCTTTCTCATCCCCCTCGGGGTCATCCGTCCCGAAGCCTTCACCATCATCACCAAGACCCTCACCAAACTCCCCAGAGTCGGCAACCTTAAATGGTGGTGCCCCTGGCGTTGTGTCCGCCTGCTCGGCGGCGGTAACGTCGTCAATGCAGTTTCTCTGACAAACCCTGGCATGGAGTGGTGGATTAGGGAGGGCTACCCAAAATACGTCCAGCAAAACAAGCAGAACACCATCGTCAGCATCATGCCAGAGAACGAGAGTGATGCGGCACTCATGGGCACCTTCCTCCGCATGCAGAGAGACATCAAGGGCGTGGAGGTGAACGTCTCCTGCACGAACGTCAAGAGCGTCTCACTGGACCAGAAGATCGACCACGCAGTCAAAATCGTTATGGCCGTGCAACGCACATGCGGCCACCCGGTCGGCGTCAAATTGGGCTGGCAAGACCCATACCTGTTCATTACAAAGGAACTGGAAGGGGTGATCGAGTGGGTGGACCTTATCAACACCGTCCCTTGGGACTACGTCTTCCCCCACAAGAAGTCCCCACTGGCGAAGTATGGGTTGACTGGAGGGGTTAGCGGACCCAAAATCGCACCTTTTGCAAGACAATGTCTCGATTTAGTCGTTGACAGCAAGGTGCGAGTTCCAGTATTATCTGGTGGTGGGATTAACTCCTACCAAGAACTCAACCGGCGATTCAAGAAAGCTGCTGCGGTGACACTTGGCAGCCCCTTCTTGACTGCCCCCCATCTGCCGAACCAGATGGAACGACGGTGGAGGAGACATGGCCGAATGCAGGCGATGCGGGAAGGACGTTCAGCAGGGGAGTATGTCGGTCGTGTGACGCAATCCCCTACGCCGAGCAGTGGTGGAAGCACCCAAGTACGGGGCTTCCTTCTTCAAGGAAGGAGACTACCGATGAAGCAACGGTTGATCAGCGTGCCGCTCAGCGACGGCGAGGTGAATGTCACTCTGAAGGAGAAGGGAAAGACGAAGCAACTCTGTCTCCCGGCGATCAAAATCAACGACGACATGGACGCAGAGCATGTCGTTGAGATCATCCAGAAAGCCCTGCCCTGGATAGAGGGGGACATGGAAATCGAGGACATATGACAGCAATCGCTCTCCTCAAAGACTGGATAGCCAAGACCAACGCCCTTGGCTATCCCACAAACGTCTGGCTGTATGCCGACGAGATGGATGTCTAGCAAAATGAAGACGTTTCTCGCTGCCCTCGTCCTCTTCGCTACCGTAATCACTCTCGCCTACTTTTACCTCCCCCGACACGGCGCCGCCAGGTCTGACGTGGACCAGCGGTATTGCCTGTCGGCCTCGGTCAAGGTCAACCCCCACAACCCGTCAAGCGGCACAATCGTTAAATCCGTTAAACTCGGAGAGGGTGAGTATCTCAACTACATCCTCTCGACAGGGCACATGCAAACCCGCGAGAACATCGCTGCGGTGTTCTACTACCAGAACGACGAAAAGCTGGATTTGCCGATCCGTGTGGAGGGCGGGCAGATCGTTCTGTTGATCGAGAACGGCCTCAGCATGGGCGTGGACTTCTCGATAGTAAAGATCACCACCGCCTTCCCAGTCAACGCCGCGACAATCGCCCCGCCCACTTACCAACTCAAAGGGGGGCTGCGATGTGTCAGCATCGGCTGCGACCTGGGGTCGGACCCCTCCATCTACGAGTCGGAGGTGATCGGCCTCTGCCCGATCGAACCGAAAGGCAAGAGGTTAGATTGGGAGTGGAAAAGGGACCACCCCAAGGCCGGGAGAAGCGGTGGCGGGATCTTCGTCCAGAAGACCCTCGTTGGCGTGTGCTGGGGCGGTCGCCCGGCGGAATACACCAACCGGGGCATGTTCACCCCACACACGTCGATCTGGAAGATGATCGATGCCGCAGGTCTGTCCGAGGAACTGAAGTAACTCAAGGAGGATGCTATGAAACGAGGAGTGTCAGGGAAGGGCCGGAAGAAATACAAGTGCGGCAACTGCTACCAGACCTCATTCCACCACTGGATTGAGGCGAACCGGGCATCGGGCATCCGTTGCACGGCTTGCGGGTCGAGGAACATGGAGTTGGTCACAGAAGAGGCCAGACAGGAGGCGGCAGACGCTCAACTGGTTCGGACGCTCGGCGGAACGAGGTCCACTCACCGCCCGCAAGAACGGCCTGACCGAAAGGTGACATGATGAAAATTCGATTTCTCAAGGATGTGGAGGTGGTCGCTCATACACACATTTGTTGTTTCAGTGGGCAGCACAACACTGAAACGACTCACCCGGACTACTTCAAAGTTGAGGCAGGTGACTTCGAGGAACTTTAAATGAGGTTCTCCCTCCCTCGCCCGAGCGACTACCACACCCACTTTAGGCAAGGCGAAATGCTCAAGACGGTCGCACCGTACACTGCCAGGCGGTGCGGCCGTGCCTTGCTCATGCCAAATACCACGCCGCCCATTGCCTCAGCCCGAGCCGTCGTTCGCTATTACGGCGAAGTGATCCCACACATGGACAGCTGCGAGCCGGTGATGACCCTCAAGTTGATGCCTTATACCACGCCAGTAATCATCAAGGAGGCGTTCGGTGTCGGGGCAAAGGCCGCGAAGCTCTACCCCGAAGGAGTGACCAACAACTCCGAGGACGGCATTCCTGCCCCCTGGCTGCAAACCGCTGAAAGAGCCGACACCGGGATATGCGTCGGCAATCTGCTTAACCCGCACCTCTCCAAAAACCTCCAAGACTCCTTGGGGGCAATGGAAAAGCTGGGGATGGTTCTTTGTCTTCATGGGGAAATGCCTGGGCGGGACACCATCACTCCCGGCGCCCACCAACCCGACAAGATTGATAGTTTTCTTCCCTGGGTCCGTTGGGTGCTTAACAATTACCCCAAACTGCGGGTGGTGCTAGAACACATCACCACCAAACGGGAAGTGAACTTTATCCGCTGGTGTTCGATCAATTTTAACATCGCCGCTACGATCACCGCACACCATCTGGTCATACGCTTGGAAGACATCATCGGCGGCAAACTAAGGCCGCATCTGTTCTGCAAACCAATCGCCAAGTTTGAGGAAGACAGATTGGCCCTTCTGGGGGCAGTTATGTCCGGGGAAGGTTCCTTCTTCCTCGGCACAGACAACGCCCCGCACCCCATCACAGTCAAAGAGTGCGAAGAGTGCTGCGCCGGCGTGTGGTTCCCGAACTGGCTGGAGTACCTTGTCGGCGTATTTGAGGAGGCGGGCAAACTTGACGTGTTGCCGGCCTTCACGAGCATATTTGGCGACACCTTCTACAAGCTGCCGACTGTAGGCGGCGAGTTAACACTTATCAAAGAGCCGTGGAAAGTCCCGCACGAGGAGAACGGCCTGAAACCCTTCCTGGGCGGGAAGACGCTGAGTTGGCAGTTGGTTTAACTTGCAACGGGGTTTACCATGAAACAGTTCTGGGACAAGGTGTTGCACTTCTGCATCAGCATGATGGCTGGAAGTCTGACTGTAATAATTCTTTTCGCTTACTTCTTTAACAACTGGTGAACGTCCGTCCTGGCAAGCAAGCCAAGACGTAACTTCAAGGAGGATGAAATGCTGAAGAAACTGTTGAGCCTTATGTGTCTGTTCGTTGTGACCTCTGCTTGGGCGGCTCCAATCCCGAAGGCCAAGCAGAGGTCACGTCCTTCTCTCAAAGGCCATTGGGTGATATCGTGGAGTGACACACGCTACTTCACCGAAATCGAAGCCTGCGGCAGATATTCCGCCATCCCGATCAACCACGAACAAGTCAACTACTGCTGGGTGGGGAAAGCTGAGATTAAGGGGGATGAACTCATCATTGAGGAACGAATCAACAAAGACATCGAGCCTGTTCACACCTACCGCTTTAAGCTCGTCCCTGGTAAACTGAAGAGTGACTGTGGTGGCCTCAAGATGGTTACGCTTGAGGAATACAAGCAGGAGAAGCTCCGTGAAGCACAAAATAAACGAAGGGATGATTGAAACACCGCTCGGCCCCGTCTCGCACGTTAAAGGCGAGGTGTGGAAGGAAGGTGGCCTCGGCCTGCGATTACATCTGACGCTGCGCGGCAGCGAGGGGGTTCTCCGTCAGTTCCGCCGAGGCCGCCTTTGGGCCATTCTGGAGGGCCGACACTACACGCTCGACTGCGAAGTCAGTCAGGCGTTTCTATCGGCCTTTGAAGGCCACTACAGTTGTCACGGACTGCTGTTGTCAGACGACCCGCTCTACCTCTTCACCGAGCGGCCCAGAGGCCCTATCCACTTCGAAGTGGAAGGCGTCAAGATTGAGTCGATGCCCCCGATGGACCCAATCATCGTAGCCTTGATGGACCAATACAACAACGACAGAAAAAAAGTGGAACAACACATGCTGGATATTCTCCTGCCAGAAATCACCACGTTTGGGATGATGGTGCCTGGACACGATTTTATCCCGTCACCTGCCACAAATGCCGCCCGCATTGGACCCACACCTCGAATTCCACCTGATTCTCCTCGCACCACTTCTTGACCGCCTTGTTCACTTGGGCCGGTGAGTAGCGGATGGAGAAGTGAAAGAGGAACAACTGCTTGGGGTTGATGTTCACCGCCAGTTTCATTACGTCTTCGAGGACGGAGTGCGTGCCACGCTTCACGTCCTCTCGCTCCAAGAACGTGCATTCGTGCATCAGTAGGTCCGTAGGCTTGAAGACCTCGGGGGACAATGGCACGGTGTCCCCTGTGTAAGTCAGGGGGCACACCTCAACCACGTCGTAGAGGTCTTCCCCTGCTCGGACTCGATCACGAATGTCCAAAGCATTGTTGCGTGTGAGTTCTACCTTCAATTTCTTTCGCTTCTCCACGACCCGGTAGCCCATCGTGAGTCGCCCCTCCTCGTGCGTCGTCTGGAACGTCTCCAGATAACGGTTTTGGTTGAGTGGCACACCGTCGCCAGGCGTAAGAGGCTCCCACCTCACTTCGAATGGCAATTCCCCGAAGACGCAGTCCAGATAGGTCCGCATCCCCTCGACTTGTTTGTCACCGACCGGGTAGTGAATGGTGAGTGGTTTCTTTTCGCCAGCGCCGAACCCCCTCGCCCAGCAGAACGTAGGGAGTCCGGCGATGTGGTCTTGGTGCCCGTGGCTGATCAAAAGCCTCTGGACTGCGAAGGCTTGACTGTGGAGCGTAGTCGCACAGCCCTCCCCGCAGTCCAGAAGCAACCGATCCGGCTGGTAAAGGAACCAAGAACTGTAGCCCGCCTGGCTATGCCCCTTGAACAGATTGCTCAGGTGCTGCATTTGTTTTTCCCAAGAACTTATAGATCGGCTTCATGTAATAATGACCGACGAACGATCTGATCGGCTTCCAGCCGAGCTTCGCACGGACGGTGTTCTCCCAATCTGTGATAGCACAGTTGGCGCTGGAACACACCGTCCACACTATAGCAAAACAGGCCGGGAATGCCAAGTACCACGGGGCCATGAACGGGGTAACGAACAATGAGGCGATGTTCCCGAGGATCAGGAACGTGTGGAAGACCCAGATGGCAGAGAAGGCAGCGAGCCAGGTCGGGCTGTTGGGGTTGGGCTGATCGGGCGTCTTCAGGGCGTGACTGGCGTGTTCCACCAGTTCACGGAACATAGCAAAAGACTGTTGGACGGAGTCGTTTTCGCTCTTCTTGCCGACCTGCTCATCAAGCTCGATTAGAAGCATCTTGAGCCGCTCCAGCGGCAAATACTTCTGCGAGATCCCGACGATCATTGCGGCCTCTTCCTGAGTCGTAGGCATATCAATTACTCTCCTTAGTTTGCCTTGTGATGCTGTTCTGCGTTGGGATGCTCCATCATGTCAATAAACGGCATCATGTCATCCCAAACAACAGTGATGCGGTTTTGGCCAAACTCGATCAGCAAATGCTCTCGCAGTTCAGCCATGAAGTGGTTCAGTTCCTCACGCTCACGGGGGAACCGGGGGTAGTTAATCGCCGCAAGCTCATGACCCACTTCCATGTAGTCCATCACGAGATAGTAGCATTCACTCACCCTCAATGCTACGGTCCATTCATATCGTTCCTTCCAATCAGACTGGAACTGAGAGACTTTACGGAATAACTCCCCTCTCGAAAAGGGAGGACCGTTATAACCACGTTTGCTGCCTATGTAAAGGCGGACTTCGTGGTAAGGGACTGACGCATGTCGCATAAAACACTTTCTTAAAAAGAATTGGATTTTCGTAGTTCATCTATCAATTCACGGTCAAGTTCGGCATTGATGGACTGAGCTAGATCCTTCAAAATCGCCTCTGTCCAAGGAATAAAAACAGGTGGACCACCATCGGAAGGACGATGAATAAGTCCGCTACCATCCTCTGCCAAATAATACTCATTTAGATTGGGATGCTCCATATTTTCCTCATAATTGCTACACTAAGAATATCGGCACGAGAAGGGATAAAATTTATGCCAAAACAAGTTAAGCAGTACCTCATCGAAGAACTCACTGCACAATTCAACGCAGCTAACGCCTCCAAGGACATCCTGATCGTTGTCCATGACCAGTTGGAATACACCAAAAAGTGCCTCGAAAGCGTCTTTCTTCACACAAAAACGCCTTTTACAGTCCACTTGTGGGACAATGACTCCAAGGAAGAGACAAGGGACTGGCTGATTGCATTTGCTGCTGAACACGATAACGTGGTCCTGCGGCACTGCCATAACAATATCGGCTTCATCGTCCCGAACAACAGAATGACGGCGATGTCCGACAGCGATTACGTCATCCTTCTCAACAACGACACCGAGGTGATGGACGGTTGGGACATGGCCCTGCTCGGGTGGCTGCAAGCCAACCCCGACGTGGCTCTTGTTGGATACCAGGGCGGCATTCTGAACAAGGAAGGGATGGGGGTGAACGTCCACAACGGCGACGAGATCGACTTCGTCCAGGGGTGGTGTATGTGCTTTGAACGCAAGACCTTCCATCAATTCGGCCTGTTTGACGAAGAACACCTCGACTTCGCCTACGGCGAGGACGCCGACTTCTCGCTGCGGCTCAAGGAGGCTGGACGGAAGCTTTACGCACTTAACGTTTTTCTCGTAAAACACCACGCCAACAAGACGACGACGGCCGTGAAGGACGAGATTGACATGACGCCATCCTTCACAGAGAATCACCGTCACCTGCATGCTCGCTGGGGTGATTATCTTTCCAAGAACCGGGTTCTACTAAACTACCCTGAGATCGAGGAAAAAATCAATCAGCAATGGAAAGAGCAGCGGGGAGAGGATCTGTCAGTTGAGTCTCTCGTAAAGGCGGCCCTGCTATGAGCATTCAAGCTTCCTACGAACTGAAGGCTTTACAAACCCGACAAGACAAACTTCAGGCGGAATTGAAAGAGGCGAAAAACGACCTGCGTGAAAGCGAGAAGAAGGTCAGGGAAATACAGACCAAACTGACGAGCGTGGAGCAGCAAATCAAGCAACTCTCCGCTGCCGATGCCGACATTATCATCTCAGAACATGCCTACCTGAGATATTTCACGCGGGTCTTGGGCTTCGACCTTGAGAAAATCAAAGAAGAGATCCTCTCTCCGAAGATCGAAAATGCGATCCACACCTTGAAGAGTGGGGTCTTCCCCAGCGAGGGCTTCAAGTTGAAAGTCAAGAACAAGACGATTGTTACACTGATCACCGATTAAGCGTTCAACAATTCGACCTGGGGGAACTGAACGTCTCCGAGATTAAACCTATCGTGGACCTTCTTCAACATTTCCACGTACTTCGGGTTGCTGAATAGCCAATAAGACTTGGACACTTCCTCCAGATAACGCTTTTCCAGAAGGGCATCATCCATGTGATGGTGCCATCCAAATCCCCGCTCCTTATCGCTCTGAGGGATGCGTTTTTGGATCTGGAGTTTTCTCTCCTTGATGTAGTTCATAGGGCACCAGCCGAACCACAAGAGGAAGAGGTCTTCCTGAAGTGGCGTCAGGCCCTCGTCGGCCCAATTGTGCCGTCCCGTGGAGTAATGACCGCACTTTTTTCGGTGCAAAAGTCGCTGGTGGTGTAGATCGAACCGCCCGAAGAACTTCATGGAGAAAAGGTCTGGTCGGTCTAAAGGCTCCGCACGCTGCTCCGGGTGGTCCACCAGCACCACACCCATTGCCTTCACGTCGTCCTTCTTGTGCTGTTTGAGTAGGCCCGGCAGGTCGTCGTGGAGGAGGAACTCGGTGGTGTTGAGAGCAACAACCCAGCGGTCAGAACACTGCTCGTAAGTTTCCCGTTCTAAATCTTGAATGTGATTATCGCACTCAACAGCACCGAAATAATCCGTGCGTGCTGGCACGATTTTCCAGTGCGGAGCCATGTCCCTCACAATTTCTAAAGTGTTATCAGTACACTGATAATCGACAACTATTCCATAATCAAAAATACGCAAATGATGCCGAAGCCAGTAAGGCATCAAAAACGACTCATCGAATACATGCGTGAGAACAACGAGTTTGCTCATTCTTACCTCTAAGGTGACGTATTATCATAGTGTTCGTTTGACCTCTTTCTGAAGAAAACATAGACTTCTGCCGATAGTATCTGTAGACAACCAGAGGTAACAATCATGACAACAACTCCTAAGCCAATTGGTACATCTAAACTACTTTCGATAAAATGGTTAGAAACAAATTACAGAGGAGTAATGCCTCACTCCCCCGAGGGATTGTTCTTAAAAGGCTATCTTGCCAACCTTTCTTCGTTACAGAGAAACGCAGAACGATTCTTTTTGGGTGCGTGCGGAAAAATTGCTGGTGGTTTTACGCTCGAAAAAACTGAAGATCATCCTGACTGCACAGAGATATTGCCAGAGGAGTTTAGAGCAAAGGCAAAGCACCCAAATGCTCGCTGGGTTAATCGTAATGCTGATTTTGATCTGTTATGCAAAGAGTTAGACTTATCATCTGAGACGACAACCACTTTACTGAAATATTGCAATGACAATGTCTTTAATTCAAGCAGTGCCAGCGACAAAAAAATAACCACATTCGTAAGAGACTTCCACGGGTTGCTATTGCCAAGAATAAGCGAGCAAAAACAAAGCGAGCAACTAAAAGCAGTCTCGCATGTGCGTTCTCAATTAGAGAGAGCGCTCTCATCTGACTGTAGTAGCATTAACGAATTTACTCAATTACTACCCACTTTCCCAAAGAAACAAGACATAGACTCTTTTTTGGGCAATCCCACAGGTAGCAAGAGCGGATTATATCATTTGTTAAGTGGCATCAAGAATCAGTGGCCAGAAAGATATGACCGGTTATCTGAGAACGAAAAAGTAAAACGTCTTCAAGGTGATTTTAAGAAGGCTGTAGAAAAGCAAGTAAAAAGAGAAAAAGATCGAAGATCGATTCGAACATTATCAGCAAAAGATAGAGAGACACTATTGTCGTATCTTTGCGGCAATGATCGATCTACGTATTCGAAGAGATTGTTCGCTCAAATATGCAAACCAATACTTTCACGTATTGTGTCATATTTTAGCAACCGAAAGAATAAGGAGAAAGAACGAACTGAATTAATCAATCAATTAAAAGAACCATCAACTTCTGTTGAAAAACTGATTTACGATTATTGTAATTCCTATAAGGAATTAGTTAAACAGGATTTTCTCAAGCCCTATCAGTTTCGTAATATCAATATGGTAATTGACAATATCGACAATTGGGCAAAGTGGGAAACCACTTTGCCCACCATCATCGAATCTCATGGAATAGGCGATGAATTGTTGGCAAAAACAATCCTGACTGAATTATCTAATTGGAAAAAAATCAATACGAATGTGGTGAAAAAAGCTATTGCATTTGTGAAAGACCAAGAATCCATTCGGCGCAAAGTTGACCAGCATCGCCATTGGTGCTATGCACCTCCACAACATTCAGAGTTAGAATTTGGTGATAATGGAACAATACCAAATGCGACCATCAAACAACACCAAAAATTGAAAACAACAGTTGCGTGTGATGGCCACAATCACTACACAAATTGTCGTGCATCGTATTTACACAAATTAATGCGGCAAGGAAAGGCAGTTGTTGACGAATCAGGGTGTATTCGAGTCAATGGAGCAATTCGTGGACAACAATTTCCCTCGCTGATTTTGCAATTAGAGACTGGACCTAGCGAAACAATAAGTGTTGCAATTGGTAATAATCGATTATACAAAGAGTATTACATATTCCAAAATGTAGATGGAATTAACATTCATCTGCAACATGATTTAACGTGTAGAACTACTATTACTCCAAAAGTGAAAAAACACATTAAAACTGAAAGAGTAATTGGTTACGATGCCAACGAAAGAAATCCAGGTGGTCTGGCTTGTCTGCAAAAAAACAATAAAGGCTCTGTTGCTGTCAAAGGCATTCCTGTTGCGGATGTGATCAACAAACAAGTCATATCTTTTGCTCAGTGGGACTCCCGAGAGCAACGAGTTGTAGACAACAGCCAGGACTACACTGGAGTGTGTGAGTATTACCACAAACAACTAACTGCATGGAAACAATGTGAAGTCGATGTGATCACACGTTCTGAAATGCTACTCAAATTGTATAACGATTATAGACATCACCAAGGCTCCCAAGGAGGATTAAGTGCAACCAGAAGAACGTTGGTAAAAAGATTTGCCTCTGGATTCAAATCTTGCATGGATTTGATAGGCAACGAAAGTCATCCTTTATTCATTGTGTTACAAAAACAATATGAATTCTGTTGGAAGAAAATTAACAAATTAAGAAAAGAATGCAGGGGTCGCATAAACTGCGAAATTGAGAAATATAGAGAACAATGGAATGCCGATTCAATAGTAAGAGAGGATTTGAATACCCTTTATAAAGGAAAAAGAAAAACTAGCAGACGGAACAACAAAATTGTTGATAATATGATTTATAGACCAGTAATGGAATCGATGGATGCACGATCATCTTGGACTGATACACACACCCAAGCCGTGAATCCAGCATACTCATCTACGCAGCATCCACGCACTGGAGAGCGTATTGTAAGGCTCGACAATGTGTTGTCTAACGATCGACAACACTACCTGTCCAAGTACGGCGGTAAAATAAGGTATAACCCGAATAGTCAACATGGTTACATTGCCGCCACACTTGTTAAGATGTGTGAGGAGCAACACAAGACTCTTTCCGAACTACTGGAGGTAAGTGATTTACTGCCAAAAGTTGGTGGCAGATGGGTAATCATAGATGGTGAACAAATGCATGCTGATGAATTGGCTCCCATCAACATTGCTGCGAGAGGGATAGCCCTGGAGTTGCAACAGAAGGTCAAATGAGATACAAATACCATCACTACTTGGAGTTAGGGTTGCTAGAGTGTGTTGCCTCCTCTCGCAAACCGTAACCCTTGTAGAGACACGATCTTACGTTCGATTGAAGAAAGACCATTGGTGGAATATCGCACTGCAAAGTAGGCCCTCTCGCAAACTGGTCATAACCTATTGTAAGATACGGTCTTACAACTACGAGAGGGGGAAGACTGACCACAAAGTAGCCAGAATAGGCACTGTCTTGCTAATGCCTGGCTTGTCCACGATGGCGGCGGGGGAAGACTGACCACAAAGTAGCCAGAATAGGCACTGGAACTCTTCGTCACTCAGCGCCGTAGGCGTTTTCAGGGGGAAGACTGACCACAAAGTAGCCAGAATAGGCACTGGACGGTGTAGGTGTCGCTACAGACGATTAACCGTTGGGGGAAGACTGACCACAAAGTAGCCAGAATAGGCACCTGACCCACGAAAACAATCTCAGAATCAAGTCCCGTTGGGGGAAGACTGACCACAAAGTAGCCAGAATAGGCACCGTTTGAACCGCTAATTGCTTCTTGAATCGCCTGGGGGAAGACTGACCACAAAGTAGCCAGAATAGGCACACCAAACTACAGCCCTTGCTGTTGCGCGGGAGTGCGGGGGGGAAGACTGACCACAAAGTAGCCAGAATAGGCACCTCGCCAGTCGGTAGCACTCCTGTATCACCTCGATCGCGGGGGAAGACTGACCACAAAGTAGCCAGAATAGGCACACGGGGCTGGCAACGACATCATGGGCGGCAAGTGCGGGGGAAGACTGACCACAAAGTAGCCAGAATAGGCACGTCATCGTCCCACTGATGGCAGGGCCGTTGGCTACTGGGGGAAGACTGACCACAAAGTAGCCAGAATAGGCACGCACGGTGCCGGAGGCGCTTTTCGCCCTGCGCGACGGGGGAAGACTGACCACAAAGTAGCCAGAATAGGCACGGTGATCTCGGGGAATACGTCTTCAGGACGGCCGGACGGGGGAAGACTGACCACAAAGTAGCCAGAATAGGCACGAGCCGGCGACCTGGGAATGACTGATGTAAGTCACCAGAGTAGGCACACATAACCTATAATAAGAACCAAAAATGGATAAAGATAAAACACAAAGTAGCCAGAATTGGCACGAGCGGTGCAGCCTTTGCGGACAAAAACCGGCCCTGGAGGAGAAGTTTTACGCCAACAATGCCAGGAACGGGTTCATTTGCAGCACCTGCTCCACCCACGCAGCCGTGCATTACCAGAAGGCCCACTACGACGCCGACAAGCCGGCGAAGGAACTGCCGGCCAAGAAGGAGCCTCTGAAGCCCAAGGCAATCTACAACCACCTTAACGAGTACGTCATCGGACAGAGCCACGCCAAGAAGGTCTTGTCCGTGGCCGTCTATAACCATTACAAGCGACTCTGGGGTGAGCGGAAGAGTGACACAGAAATTGGAAAGAGCAATTGCTGTCTGATTGGCCCCACAGGCACGGGTAAGACGCTCCTGGCCCAGACGGTGGCCCGTTTCGTGGGCGTGCCGTTTGCCATCGGGGACGCTACCACGCTGACCGAGGCTGGATACGTCGGTGAGGACGTGGAAAACCTGATCCTGAAGCTGCTACACGCCGCCAACATGAGCGTGGACGCGGCCGAGCAGGGGATCATCTACATCGATGAGATCGACAAGATCCGCCAATGCGGTAAAAACGTGAGCCTGACGAGGGACGTGTCGGGCGAGGGCGTGCAGCGCGGCCTTCTGAAGATGATCGAGGGGACGACCAGCAACGTCCCGCCGGCCGGCGGCAGGAAGCACGCCGAGGCGAAATTCATTCCGGTGAACACAACGAACATCCTGTTCATTGTGGGTGGGGCCTTCAGCGGCATCGAGGACTTGATCTCCAAGAGGCTCAACAAGAACCGCATGGGGTTCTCAGTCGGAGTCAGCGATCGGGAGAAGGAAAAGAACGAACTCTTGGAGGCCGTCACACACGAGGACTTAATCGACTACGGGTTTATGCCCGAATTCGTGGGGCGTCTTCCGATCTTGACCTCACTGAAGGGGTTGAGTAAAGGGGACATGATCAGAATCCTCACCGAGCCGAAGAACGCCTTGTTGAAGCAATACCAAGAACTCTTCACGATGGACGGCTGCACGCTGGAGTATACCCCGGCGGGGGTCGAGGCCATTGTCGAGGAGGCGGTCAAAAGTGACCGAGGGGCACGGGCCTTGCGGTCTGTGTGCGAAAAGTTAATGCTCGACATCATGTTCGAGGCCCCGGAACATCCCGGCAAGACCTTCACGATCACTGACAAGATCGTCAAGGGCGAAGACACTTTCTTCTCAGAGGGAGCATAATGGCGAACAAGATTTACTTCTACCACGAACCGGCCTTTGACTTCGAGGACGAGCGGGAGGCCATCCTCGCCCCGGTCGAAGTCTCCAAAAAAGGCATCCTCACGCAAGAGCAGTCTTACCGTCTTTTCAGGAAGATGAACTGTCTGAAATATCTGGAATACATGGAGGACAACGTCCACGAAAAGGCGGACCTGGCATCGGCGGCGGCACGGGTCCGCAACGTGATCGCCACCCACAATTTGGGGCTGGTGAAAAACGTGGCCCACAAGTTGCGCCCTTACGACCAGTGGGACACCTACGCGGCCGAGGAGATGATTTGCGAGGGCGAGTTCTGGCTCCTGCGGGCGATCGACTGTTTCAACTACCGCCAGCACAGCAAGTTCTCCTCCTACGCCTCGATCGCGGTCGCTCGGAAGATAATGCTTTTCTTGGACGAGTCCAAGGAGTCACCAAATCAGTTCCCCGAGGACTTCGAACCGGCCGAGCCGCAAGACGCATTCCGTTGGGTGGAGATGCGGCTCGGCCTGGAGTCCGTCCGGGAAATGATCGAGAAGCACGTCCCGTTCGAGAACGCCAAGCGGATCTTGGGCCTGCGGCTGGGCTTGGTGGACGAAAGCAGATGGAGCTTCCAAAAGATCGCTGCCGACTTCGGCGGCAACGAGCATGCGACCAGCGTGCTGAGGAAGTTCAACTACTGGTGCGAGGAGTTGTTCGGCAAGACCCTGTCCGATAAACGAGCAAAAGAGTGACGAATGGCGAAGATCACGACCCCCACATTCAAGTTGATGGTGTACGGCACTTTGAAGAAAGGGGAGTGCCGGGAACACGTTCTGGAGGACGAGAAGTTCCTCGGAGAAGTGAAGACCGAGCAGCGATACAAACTTCTCCACCTGGGAGGCTACCCAGGGCTGGTGCGGGTGGAGAACGACCCCCGCCAGGTCCACGGCGAGCTTTACGAGGTGCGGAGCGGCCTCCTACCCCGCCTGGACGCCATCGAAGGCTCCCCGAACCTCTTCCGACTGGAGGAGATCGAAGTGGAGGGCGTGGACGGCCCGGTCTACTCCTACTTCTTCAAAATGCGTATCGACAACCCCAAGGTCATCGAAGAGAACAGGTGGTAAGATGCCACGCAAGACGATACGCATCCTGACCGTGACGAGCCTCCTGCTCGGGCTGCTCGTCATCCAACTCAACAAATGGTTTCCTTCCATCATCTGGTTCATCCTGCTGCTCGCGGCCAGTGTCGGCTTGGTTGTCTACCTGCTAAGGAGGCACGACGACTGGATGCTCGAAGAGGCAGAAGAGATCAAGAAACACAGAAAGCAGAAAGATGATGATTGAGATACCACCGAACATCAAGAAACGGGACACAGACGGCGTTTCCTATATCGCCATGAAGCCTGGGGACAAGGAGAAGAAACAAACTAACTACGCTTGTTACGCTATGCACACAGCTTCGTTGTCCGAGTGCGACTTCTGGCTCTTCCGGGACACGAACAAAGACCCGTGTGGCAATTACCTCGCCTGCCCGCCTGACATCTACCTGAAGTGGGTCGATCTGCTGAAGGATCGGCGGGTCGTCCCACTCAATGTCGAGGCCGGGGTCAACGAGTCGAACGAGTTAACGATGTTCGTCCCAAGAGGGCACTCCCGACACACGGTCTACGCGACCTTGTGTGCGTACCGCTGGGCCGAGAGCTATGCCCCGATGGTCTACACTGTGGTGAAACTGTGGGAAACGCTGCCGGACATCTCGTTCTGGCAGATCTTGCATTACGCAAAGGCCCTTTACATCACCAGCAACCAGACGGGTCACGGCTGGGCCAACATCTCCCGCCCTGAGAGTGTCAGCTACGCAACTCACAACTACGGCGGCGCCTTCAACCTGGCCCACAGCCTCTGCTGGCCGCTCTTTTGGGCGAAAACCGAAAAGGAGAAGGACGCCTGTGCGGCGAAGGCCATCGCCTACACATTCTACACCACCTACGCACTGAATCAGTTGGCCAGCGAGATCGGTGGGCTGGTTTCAGAAAAAGGGGTGCAGTGGCCTTGCCTTTTGGTTAATGCCATAGTAGACTCTAAGCCAGAGAAGTCGGACATCCTAAACCCCAGATGGACGACGCTCTACAAGTTGGTCGAGTCCCTGACCCACGAGAAGACAGGCGTCGTCAAGGAATTGCTCAAGAAAGAATACGACAGGATCACACAAGGCGACGATGCTCTGGCCTCGCTGCAAAAAGAGATCATCAAGCAGGTGAGAGGCCGATGGTATTGAGGGGAACCCCCTGCGGAGGCGAGTGGGCCGCAGGGGTCGGAGCGAGTGGGGAGGTGCGTTGCCTCCCGACATCCGTCAGTGAAAAACGGCTATATGGACATGCCAACTAGCCGTCTATCATGCACTCGACTCCATCTAGTGTGAAAGGTCTGGGGAGAACTTTCACACCCTTCTCCTCTGCCTTGTCCGAGGGGGACAAGGCAGACCGGGGGGGTGAGGGGCGGGAACCCCTCACCCCCCATTTTCGTTCAAGGGAGTGAACGCCTCATGGAAGGTCTATACGTCGCACACGTCGTCCTGGCCGGGACTTTCTGGTTCTGGCTGCTGCTCTTCAGCCTCTTTGTCCTCGTCACGATCATCGCTGAGGTGGCCGAGCGACGAGTCTTGCCGGCCGTCCTGATCATCGCCACCCTGATCGCACTGCAATGCTTCACCAACGCCAACCCGCTCGGCTGGTGCTGGAATCACCCGTTCCTCCTGGCTGGCCTCGTCGTGGCCTACTTCTTCCCACTCGGGACGTTCTGGAGTGCCGTCCGGTGGTTGTCATTCAACACCGAGATGCGGGCCAAGCGGGACGATCTATTGGAGGAGTTCCTGACGCAGAAGGGCCTGGGGGCAACCAAGACGGTCCCGGTCAATCTGCGGGAGGAGTGGAAGAAGTATATCGAGAGCCGCTGGCCCCGGTCCTTCGCTTACTATGACGACGGCACGTTCATGCTCAAGCGGCCGAAGCTGAGCAACCACAAGGGCCGGATCATGGCCTGGATCGCCTACTGGCCGTTCTCGATGGCGTACACGCTCCTGAACGACCCGGTGCGGAAGATCGTGCGGCTCATCTACCACCGCATGCAGGGCGTCTACGAGAGCATCTCTGCCCGTGTGTGGGCTGGGACGGAAGACGACTTCCAAGTGGTGCAGCGGGGAGACAAGTAGAGAACGCCAAGTCCTCCCGGCGTGAGAGGCCCTCCAACAATGACGTTGGGGGGCTTCTTTTTTTGTCTTTACGGGTTTGCTGTCGGGCCGCCGAAGGTGCCGGTGAAGCCCATCTTGCCCTCGGTAGCGGGCAGCGGGAACGTCTGAACGCTGGCGAGGCCGCTGATCCGATTGCGGAGTAGCTTGCCGGCTGGGAGGAAAGCGAAATCCCGGATAACGCCTGTAATACGAAGACCGCCGATCATCTCGGTGACAAACGGGAACCTCGTCTCCGTCGCATCGCCCGCAAAGCACACCTTGCCGGATGCCTTGTAGAAGAAGTCGAAGCGATCGACCAGCATGTGTTTTGCGGCAACATAATGAGAAGAAAAGAACGTTGCGTCTTCACTAAAGGTGGCGCCGGTGTTATTGATTAACTGGAAGATCCAATATGGACCGGCCAGATCCAGATTTGGGGACCACCCGATGGTGAAATTGGTATTACTCTCATTGACAACAAAAGACCGAGCCTGTGCCCCGAAGGTGTCACTGTCAAAATTATACCCATCCACTCCGGTTCGAAACACAAAACGAACAGTTCCTGTCGAAGAAACACCCGCTCCAGTCCTAAAACGTATCGTGAAACGAACCTTCTCCCAACCTAATGCATGATTTGATATAATAGGAGAAAAGACAGTTCCACCGCTGTTGAGTCCAGGAAGATTCAAGTAAATATATTGATCTGCGTAATAGTTTTGGAGTGACTGCAACATTTCTCTTACACCTTTACCTGATCTATGTATGATTCGTTGAGGAACAAATGAATTTATTCAACATATCTAGGTCTTTTTCCAACTATTATGCCGGGCTTGAAATTGACGTTTCACTACTCTTAAAGCACCTCCAACACACCTATATCCCAAATCCTGGGAATTTTACCAAACTGATTCACTCATTGTGGCAAGTGAAAAGCATTAACGAAAAGGGGATGCACAAGCTAATGTCTAGTGGGTCCACGAAGCAACGTAAGCCATACACATTCGGCCCACTAGAGTCTCTGATCGCCACGGAAAGAATCATCAAAAAACCAGACAATCACCACACGCTTTACATATCACTAAAACAAGGCAAGCCAGTTAATCTTACACACAATGCCGGATGCGTTCATGATATTGTATTCAATCTGGCAGTCAATAAAATGGAAGACAACAGCAAAATATTGATGCAAATCATTCAAGATTACGCAAAAAAAACAAATGGCCCTATCGCTTTAATGTCTCGACCCAACACTTTTTTGTATTTGTTCAGCAGTCCTCTTTTTTCCGCTTTTTTAATCAAGAACAAGGAATTAATCAGTTCTATTATCTCATCAGATTGGGATGCTTTTTTCAAACAAAAACACTTAAAACAAGAAGGCATTCACATAAACGATAATATGATTAGTTGGCAGACGGGCCTGAATTTCTACACCTGCAAGCAAGGGGAGAAACATTTTCTTCCGATTTTTCACACAGAAGGAGGTAAGACCTGTAATTTGTTAAACTTGACAACAAATAAGTCAGTCAACGACGACGACAAGTTCTACTTCACTGGACCAACGATAAAGTGCGAATGCGGATTGTTCAGAACACCTTTCAAATTCACCGCTCATTGGAGGTATTCACTCAGTGAATCGATTGTGGAAGATTTTATGGCCGTTCCTGAGCAATTGCAGGACCGCTACATTAATCTTCAATTCGTTCGAAACGAACAAACACTTGACGTACTTTTTGTAAAAAACAATCGATTAGATATATCAAATCACGATGGTAACTGTATTAAGGAATTAGCTGAAAAACATGACCTACAGGTATCATTTCATCCAAACAAAGAACTTACCAGAGGTGCTAAAAAACCGATCTTTTGGCATTCAGAAAAAGAATTCAAAGACGTTACATAGTGTAGAGGAGAAATGAAATGACAATTTCAGAGACACTATCGACTCAATTCACAGACGATGAAATTGAGATATTAATTGAAGAAAAGATGAAAGAAGTCTTCTTCACAGTTGCTACCGGACCAAGCCCGTATCAATATGATCCCACAGATCCAGAAATGTCATGTCCATGTCCGACATACAGCAGCACCGGCGGTCAAAGTGAGTGTCCGATTATTGTATAAAGGAGCCAAATGTTATCGGAAGAACTAGCTAATCGGTTTACAGATGAAGAAGTCGAATCATTTATTGAAGCAAAAATGAAAGAAATCTTCATTGTTGCCTCTGGCCCTACGGATTACGTGTATGACAACGAAGTTCCAGAAGACTCATGTGAGTGCCCTACTCACAATTTAGGCGAGGCGGAATGTGAAGAAGGTTTGTTTCCCCTCACAAATACGAAAGAAAAGGATAGCGTAATTACAGCATGAAATCTCTATCTCGTTATGTAGTTAAAACACAACACGAACAACAGGATGTTTTCTTTAACACTGTAACCAAAACAATTCTTCCTGTCCTAGCGTCAGAGCAGGATCTCAGAGACAATTATTTTCTACCAGGGCAAGAAAAGGACGCCATAAACGATGTCTTAATCGAAAAGAGAACGACATTGTCTATAAACATAGCTCCCACATGGGAGTGCAACCTGCGATGCAAGCACTGTTCTGTTCTAACGCAGTTGACACCAAAAGATGAAGGCGAGTTGAACATAGAGAAGTATGAGAAGTTCATCAAGGGGTTTCTCGCCATCAACCCACAAGTCAACAGGATCTCCATTAACTTTGCCGGTGGCGAGCCGTTGCTGCGCCCTAAAACAATCATTGATGTCGTAAACACGACAACAGCGGTCATGGAAAACTCAAGATTCGCCATGACAACTAATCTGGCTGTAGAACTTACCGATCAAGTGATGCAAGCGTTGTCTTTAATAAATCAACTTACAGTAAGTGTTGACGGAATTGAAGAAGCACATAACGAGCAGAGATTGCCATATAAATCAAACATTAATCCATTCCAAACCACAGTCAAAAACATAAAACAACTTCAAGACGCGGGAATGCACGACAAAATCAGCATCCAGGCCGCTCTCAGCGACGAGCATCTCAACAAGGATCACATTAGGGCATTCCTGCGATTATTTCTCAAAATGGGGATCACCAACATCAGGGCAGGATGCCTCCACCCCGCCAAACACTTAGGCCCGACCAAAGAATTCATCAAACACTTGAAACGCCCTGGCATACGATCTACGCCATGCTGCAAATATCGCACAACATCGGTTTATTACATAGATTCAAGCAACCAGATTTACGACTCATACTGGAACTTTTCCAGAGTCCTGTTGGGGACTTTAGATGATAACCCGGCGGTAATTGAAAAACGTAAACTCTCGAATATCGAGACAATGCCGTGCCTAAAAGACCCGAAGTGTCTTGAGTGTCCCGTAATCGGTGCGTGTTGGGGCGGGTGCGTCAACGGCCTCACCCTTATTGGAGATCGTCCAAGTCGTTTCTGCAATCAACAAGGCTTAATTGACAGGGTACAGGAGCTTGCAGAGTCAGGAAAAATAACAGGTATTCTAGTAAAACAGGGGCGGCCGAAGCCGCCCCCAACCTGATAATAGGTAATCGTTGTTACATTACGCAACGTTGGCCTTGACGACCTGCCAGAAGATAGTGTCAGTGCCAGTGCCGGCAATCACGAAGCTGGCGAAATTGCCGTCTACGTTGTCCGTCATCGTCGTGGTGCGAGCGGCGTTCGTGCTGTTGAACTGCTGGACGAAGACGAAGTAGTTCGCCTTGCTGCCCGTCAGAGGCTGCGGGAACGTGATCGTCGCCGCACCGCCCACCAGGGCCACCGAGCCACAAGCGACGACACGGGTGCCGATCAGATGCTCGACGCCCAAAGTCGTGTGTTCACTACCCTTGTTTTTGCGATCCGCAGAGCCGGTTCCGACTCCTGTTACCGATGATGCGGCCATTGTTATATCTCCTCAAAGGAAAAACTAAACTATGTAAGTATGTATGTTTTGATCGGTATTTCCATTTTCTGTTTGGTGAATAATTACTCCATTAAAGTTGTAGAGAATACGATCCGATATAGTAATTATATGGAGATATCATCACTAATTATTGGCGGCATTGTTGGCGTTATTATAGATAGAATTTACAAGCGCATTCGTGAATCCCCATCAAAGCGTTCATTGAACACAACATTTTAGACCTCAAAATAATCAACTCACTAGACAATCTCCAGCCACTTTCAGCAATCGAGAACATGAAGAAAGGCGACACATACAGCCTTGTAGAGTTCCAACAATGGCTGAAGAACAAAGGAATCCAGACAGGGACAAATCAGATTGACGCCATTTCCGCCAAAAAGTAGAGTATCTAACGGGAACAAGCTCTAACCATAGGAGGGTGACTATCTTAACAATTCGTCAAAACAATGCGTTTACAAAAAAAGCCAGCGAATGCAATAGTATTCACCAGAGAAGGAACAAACACATTTGTGGAATTAGTTTGGCACCATTTGCCCCAATTTATGCACAACTCATTGAGTTGGAAAAAATAATTACCGATATGTATAGATAGGGCTATGACGTACTATATCAGCCCTGAAATTACTCCTTGGCAACGGCAGATAATCCTGGGGACGGTCTTGGGCGGATCGTCTATCGTAAGGCCACAGGGGGGACGTAACAGTTATCTGTCAATGCGAGGGAAGGACGCATACTGGCTCGAATACAAGAGTCACGAATTGAAGTCTTTAGCATCCCCGACGCCGTTCCTGATTGAGAACGCCAACAAGTATTTCAGATGGCACTCTTTGTGCTATCCGATTTTTAACGATTTTCACTCCCTGTTCTATCAGGACGGGAAGAAGAAGGTGGAAATGTCCACCCTCAACGAACTTCGGGACATCGGGCTGGCGGTATGGTTCCTAGACAACGGCAGGATCGAGAGGAACTGCGTGATCCTGACCACGACGGGGTTTGGTCTTGACGGGACCAACCTCATCTGTCAGTATTTCAACGAGATAGGCGTCGAGTCCAAGATCAAGAAGAAGGGAACCAGCGACCGGGTCGTGATGAACCAGAAAGGCTCGGAGAAGTTCCTCAAAACCATTGCTGGCCAAGTGCCAGAGTTCATGCTTTACAGACTGGCTGGAGAGTAAAAATGAATAAGAGTAAACTGGTCGATCTGCTGCAAACCACCGGCGCCCTGAAGTTCGGGGAGTTCCAACTCGCTTCGGGGAAGAAGAGTAACTATTACGTCGATGCCAAGGCCCTCAGTCTCCACGGAGTCGGCCTGAACGTCGTCACACGCAAGATGGCCGACCTCATCCTCGAACACTACCCGGAGACGAACTGCGTCGGCGGGCCTGAACTTGGCGCCATCCCGCTACTGGGCGCCCTCTTGATGCACATCGGCGGCATCAGAGACGTGGCCGGATTCATCGTCCGCAAGGAGATCAAGGCTTACGGCACCAAGAAGATCATCGAAGGCCCCATCACGCCAGAGAGCCATCACAAGGTCATCGTGGTCGAGGACGTTTGCACGACCGGCGGGAGCGTTCTGAAAGGCGTCAAGGCACTCCGGGAGGCCGGACACAAAGTCCAGGCCGTCTTCTGCATCGTAGATCGCCAGGAGGGCGCACAAGCGGCGTTTGACGAGGCTAAGGTGCCTCTCTACTCGCTGCTGACAGCAACAGACATTCTGAACGTGAGGGAGTGATGATAACGATAACGCCTTCCTTACGCCATTGGCCAGCGAGTTCGATACACAGATGACGGAATACTATCCATGCTTAGAGGCACTGTGGTATCTTGGCACTTCAATAAGAATTGGGATTGGATTGAATACGGAGTCCAATGGGACGGTAAGCAAGAAACTGACCCCAGATTTTACCCAAAATACAACTTAGCAAAGGAATAGCAATGGACTATTGGGCATACGAGTATTTCAAGGCGTTCCAGAATAAGGATCTCACCGTACTAAGTTCGCTCTATGCGGAGGATGTCGTTCTCATCGAACACCCAGGCGGCAAGACGTTTGAGGGCAAGGAAGCGGTCCTGGCGGAAAACAAAAGGCTCTTCGAGGCCCTGCCGAACTTGCAGATCAAGGTGGTGAACCAAGGCACGGAAAGCAACGGAGACGGGCCTTCTGTTTTCAATCACATCGAGGTGTTCGACGGAGGCCGCTGGATTCCAGTCGTGGACATTATTACTTACCGCTACGGCCAGATTGCCAAGATCGAGGCGTTCGTCGGTTAAATGATTAACTTTGCTCCCTTTCTAATGTTTTCAATCTTTTCCAACGGACGCAGATTGCCTAACGTCCAACATTCCGCAAATAGTGGGTCTTCCATGCTCTTGTAGGGGAATGAAGAGTGAGGAATGATATGGTCAATGTGCCATGTTCTTCTCTCTTCATTGCTTTTTCCGCCATAGTTATCCCAACTCATCCAAGGCTCCCATAAAGACTCAAGATGAGATTTCAACTCCTCAATCGTATAAGGCAGATAATTGCGGATTGACTTCCGTCTCTTGTATGAACCGTTATGTAAGAGCATTGATCGGATTGAACTGCTGACTCCGTGTTTCAGACGCTTCAGTGGATCACTTCTCTGCCACTTCGCATACTCCGCTTGATTCTTCCACAAACCAGGCCACTCAGACCGCCACCAGCCCTGCTTGCACCCACATGATTTCTGACCCGATTTGAGAGCAAGCATCCCAACGCTTGCTCTCTGTCCACACTTGCACTCACAAATCCAATGCGAATTACCATCCACCATCTTGTCAAAAGATGTAACAACTAAATCACCAAACTGTTGTCCAGAGAGATCAATTTTTCTCTCTTTTGTATTTTCTTTATATCCACACCCACACGACTTTCTTTTGCCGTCAATTAGCACTTGATGTGGGACTATTTTTTCATTACCACATTTACAAATACAATTCCAAGCAGAAACTGTTGTTTTGGGACTAGTCCGAATGGTGCCATGATAACTTAACACAATCAAATACCCGAATGTCATTCCCGATAAATCAATTATTCGTTTTGAACACCCACAAGTTACTCTATTTCCTTTTACAAGATTACTTGATAAAATTAAAGAAAATTCTCCACACCGATTACATTTACAATTATATCCATTCCCACCAATAACATAATCCATAACTTGTAAAGATCCGAATCTTTTACCAATAAGATTATGTTTCCGTCTTACACAACCACAAGAAGGATTGCGATTATTTCGTAAATATTCTGTACTTTTTTCTGTTAATTTTCCACAACTACATTCACATTCCCACAACTCTTTATTTGTTTGTTTTCGTACAGTAAGATTTCCATAAAGCATTCCTGTCAAATCTAATTTACGACTACACGAACGACAAGACCTGCTTTTCTTTCTAATAAGATTATCTAATACAACTTCTTTTCTTTCACCACATTCACACTCACATAAACACTTTTCAGTTGTTCTTCCAGACCTTCCATAACCAATTTTCCCTAAATATTCAATGATTTTCCATTTACCAAATTGTGTTCCAACCTCAATCATGAACTATTCCCATATTTCTTAACATTTCAGTCATTTTCATCAAATGCTTGCACGTCCCAGACAACTCAAGCGAATTTGCAGGAGGACCAACTCCTTTTGATTCATAAGGAGGTCTAACTCTGCCATACAAACTTCTATCTAAATTATTATAATAATTAAACCGGAAAAAAAAAAATCCTGGCAATTACATCTTACCAATACTTGATTCTTCTTTTCTGATAATGGGTTTAAGTAGTGCGGTGTATTCCCTACTTTGATTTCCACTAAATTTGGCCCATCCCTTTCACGGTGATACTCCACACCTCTAAACAGCATAACCGTTTTATACTGCCGATCCTCATTCACGGCCCTGGCTCGGACGAAGAGAGTTCGTACACCGAGGTAGGGTATGTAGGTAAATTCATCGATTGCAATGGTGTGGACGAGGTGCTGTCGCGCCTTTGTGTTAGGGAAAGCAGCAACAGCACTATCATAAAGATCATCCAGACTTGATTCCAACCACAACCGGAACATATTACGCCATCCTCGTTCTTGTTCCAGGGATAAAAGTCCTGAAGAGGTCACGATTATTCAACAATTTCTCATCTGGGATAATAACTGGTCGATCAGCAGGAGCAGATTTCGGTGGTGGTGGAGGAATAACTGCGGTATCATCAGGAGAAGATGTGGGTTGTTGTTGAGGAAGGAAGCCGGGCTTTGCCTTCCACTGATCCATCTCTCTTGAGGTCATGTTAATTAGAAACTTATCACCACCCTCTGTTGTTACTTCATACCCACTTCCCGTAAGTCGAACATCCACAATCTTTTTTGTAAAGTTTGTCCCGCCATTACCTGTATCATACATCATACGATAGCCACCATTGGACAATTGGTTAAATGCCTGGAAATCAACAGGAATAGCAGCCCCCTGAGACTCCAAAAACTGCCAAAAGGTTCTCACAGACACTCCTTTCAATAATACATTTTTCTCGTAGGTTGCTCAAACGGTTGTCCCGTCAACTAAGCCAAATCAACATCAAGAGTGATGCAACAAAACAAGTGCCAACCCAAATTGGTTTCATCATGATGCGCCACCTGAAAAATCTGTCCTCTGAAGTTTCTTTTTAATTACTTCTTTTTCGACCGGCTTGAGTGTGTCATTACACCCACCATAAAGACAACAACAACCACCGTGTTGCTCTTTCTTACGTTTCTTCCCATATTCGGGTTGTCCGGGGTTGTCTGCATTTGCAAGGCAACAACTCATGGTCCCTCCATTAAACCGTTATAGATATGTATCGGTTTTGGATCTTAATTTCTGCCTTGCGAGTTTTCCGATCATAACTACGAATCTGCCATTCTTCTTTTGGCAGTGTAGTGAGCAAGTTCTTCAACTCGGCATTCTTTACCAAGTGGATGAAGCTGGCCTGGCTCATGCCAATCGGCATCCCGATCTTCCCGGCAGCCATGAGAGGTGCCGGCTCCGCAGGCGCCGAAGGTGCAGAGAAGTCACTAATAGCGAAGGGATTGGAGTCGGGCGAAACGTTCGGGGTTGTCCCTACAGCACGGAACTCCTCATTAATATCAGGTAAAATCACAGAGCAGTATCGATTCTGAATTCTTAATTCAACCGTTCTGGTGGGTCGGTAGAAGCAAATTACTGCCCATTCCGTAGAAGGCAAACTAATGAGATAATTTCGGAACGAAGAGTCTGGTAGGGCGTTGATAACGTCCTGATTGTCCAATTTGGCGCAAGTGCGTGGCGTTGGACGCTCATCAAACCCGGAGCCGGCACGGTTGACATCAACAGCCTTTTGCTCGATGGTTCCGGCACTTTCCTGATCAGCGATTCGTGCGTTAAAGTCTGGAACCTTCACGACGTAGGTGACGCCGTTTATTCGAATCGTTCCTTCTCTCGTCTTACGGTCGAAACAGATAAATTCCCAGCCGTCGAAACCAAGGTCTGTCAGAATCGGCCAGATCCTCTGGTTCGGACTGATCATCTTGTAGAAACTAACTTGATCAATCCACGGCTCGCAGCCACGCTCGGCCAGGCCCGGCACGCCAACAACCGCTCTCGACCCGTATGGAATCGACCACTTGACTCCGTCTTCCGAGAACGGGGTGGCGCCCGTAATCAGATTGAACAGCTTGCCGCTCGCCTGGAAATTGGTGAAGTTAATCTGCGGCCCGGCAGCACCCATAAGCCGCAAAAGACCACTCGCCAGATATGCCGGGAAGAACGCCGTGCCGCCGGGTGCCGGCAAAGACCCGCTAATCACCAAGGTGCCATACGGACGGTAATTCACTGCTGCCGCAGTGCTGATAGCGCCAGAAAGGACAAGTTTGCCGGACGCCTGGTATCCAGCAACAACAGAGGACGGGGTCGCCAACCCCGTAAACAACAGCTTTCCTGTGGCATCCGTAAATACACGACCACGGACTACCGCCAGTCCGGTAAAGACCAGTCCACCAGTCGGTTGTTGGGTGTAAGCTCGGCTAAACGGCACCGACCCGGAGATAACCAGCGCACCAAAAGCCAAATACTGGTAGAAGCTCTGCGTGAGGACACCAGTAAAGAGCAATTTGCCGCCGCCCTGGTAGGCGAAGGAGTAAGTCGTGTCCGCAATGCCCGATATCTTCAAGCCGCCGGAACTGCCTGCGAACACGAGTCCGAAAACGCCATTCGATTCGCCGCTAAGGACCAAGCCACCACTCGGATCATATCCCGGCAAGCCGATGAAGGCGTTGGTCGAGCCGGTGATCGTTAGTTTGCCCCTGCCCTCGGTGTCAGCAACAATGACGGACGCACTACCCGTGATCCGCAGCCGACCGATCATCTTCAGACCGGACTCGGTAAAATCGGCGTCCGCAATACCACTCAGGGTCAGTTTGACACGCCCGTGTATCGCGGGCAGGAAAGAGGCCGAAGCCCGGCCTGTAAACCTCAGACCGCCGAGGCCGACGATGCTCGGCACCATCCTGACCGAAGCAACACCAGTGAAGCGTAGGCGACCTCCGACAGTCGGCGTCGGAATGAACGTGACGCTAGCCCTACCCCTGATGCCTCTCAGTTCCTCAATCCGGTAGGAGCCGATGATACCGCTTGCCTCGAACGGCGCCAGCATGGCGACTTCCGCCACCCCGGTAAACATCAACCTTCCGCCCGAAGTTAATGGCGGGCGAGAGTCGAAGGAGGCGCGGCCGGTGAAACGGAAGATACGGCCACGGGCATTATATTTGATAATGCCGTGAGCCAGCACGGCCACGCCTCGGATCTTGAACCCACCGGCCATGACCACCCTGGCCGATGTCCTGACAGGGTTGATTGTAACGCCCTTGAATTGCAGGGTGCCGCCCTCGGAGAGTTTCCCCGAAGCGACCGTCCTTGCAAGACCTCTAAACAACAGGCGGCCACGGGCGTTGTAAGCAATCACCCCTTTGTTGATGCCAACCTGTCCGCTAAAGACGAGCTTACCACCGGCAAAGGTGAAGTACAATTGGTTATGTTCCCCATACTGACCGGAGAACTTGTAGTTAAAGAGTCGTCCGCTAGCCTCATAAGTGAAGTTAACTCCACCCAGACTGAAGCTGGCGGTTGACAGTTCATACCCGGCCGCCAAGCTCTGCACTTCACTCTGACTCAAGGGTCGTAGATAGAAACGGGCGTCGTCCAGTTTACCCTTGAAGTAACGATCTGCCAATGTGGCAAGCATCGCTTGCGGGTTAGTCCCGAAAGTCGCCGCTTTAGTCACTGGCACGGTGGCTATTAGATTGCCATTAAAGTAGAGTTTAATGTCCACCGCAGTGCGAACCATCGTCAGATGATGCCATTGACCCAACGTCGGGACGGAGCCTGCCGACTCGTGGTATTCGGTCCCGTCCGCGTTATAAGACACAAAACCGAAGCCAAGCATCGTCGGTGAATTGCTGTGGTTTTTCGTCAACACAATGGCTTGGTGCCTGGAGTCGCTGCCGATGGCGAAGATCGGCCGCACCGTATCGTGGAGCATTGTGCCGGACCCGGAAAACCGCAGGGAACCGGAAGGCGAGAACTGGAACGTGTTGACACCGGAGTTGGCAAAAACCAGTTTACCTCTTGCCTGATGACTGTAGGCCGGGTCAAAACTAAAGCTTGCCGTGGACAAATCGTCGCCTTGCGACAAACTAACAATCTGCCCAAACGACAAGGCCCGACTGTAGACCCGCACGTCATCTAGTGTTCCGGCAAAGTGCTGATAAAGCCGCTTAGCGATACGCACCTCGGGGCTGTTGCCGTAATCGGCTGTTGAACCGCCTTGCGTCTGCGGCGAATAAGCTACCCCGTTAACATAAAGAGTCACCGTGTCGCCGCTCCTTACGACGGCGACATGATACCATTGACCAACCGTAGGCAGCGACCCTTGCGACCCGGTCAGGTTTGGCCCCGAAGTGTTCGATGAAATGTATCCGAATCCGGTCACGCCACCGCTGTTACCCAGGACTACCGACTGCTCCTTCGCCCCAGAACCGATGAACACAAGGCCCTGCACCTGCGGGGTCAGACCGAACCCGCTGAACAGCAACCGGCCGGACGCCGAGAACGACCAGGCCGCCGCCTGGGACGTGGCACTGGCCGTGCCGCTAAACCTCAGCAAGCCGCTTCCTTGCTGGCTGTAAGGCAAGCTACTCAGGATGCGGATGGCACCCGACGCCTGGTGGGAGTACACGATAGCATGACCACCAAGGCCGCCGAACAGCAATTGTCCCGAGGAAAGGTATGCCCTGTTGACTCTGTCGGCCGGGGCGAGGCCACTGACTGTCAGCCGACCTCTGGTGTTGTGGGTGAAGTTGCTGGCGGGGGTGTAGTCCACCATGCCGCAGAGGAACGTCGCGCGGACGCCATTGGCCGAACCTGGCGGTCTGTGGACCACACCGACTTCGGTGCCGTTGAGAGCGGAGTTGGTCCACGTCCCGCCGCCGTTAGGGTTCGTGTCGGAGATGAACTGCCTGGCGGCGTAGGACGAGCCGACCGTGGCGTCCCCGGAATCGGCGTCTGTGGACCCGGAACGGATACGGACGGCCAAGCCAACGCTCCCCGAGGCGGATGCGTTCTTCCCCCTGGCAACTGCCTTGAAGGAGTTGATTACCCCGGAGACGCCGGCCGAGGTGGAACTCTCCAACCCTACAGTGGTCACGTCGTCAACAAAAAGGGTGCTAATGAAGTCGGTGTCGTCGTTGGGTGGAACTTCGTCAACACACTGCCACGCCTGGCCAGATGACGCCACCCAGAAATCGTAGGCACCCGTGTCGTTGGGGCGCATAATCTTAACTTCGCCGTGCCCCGGCCAGTTATCATCACGAATGGCCACATCATCGTAGTAGACGGTAAAACCATCGGCGTTGCGATCGGTCACTTTACCCAGGTAGAACAAAGCCGATACGTCCTGAGAGTCCATCGTGCCGCTGAATTCGGTAAATCCGTTAATCCGCAATTCGTATGGCGCAGCAGTCCCGTTGCCAACTTTCAATTCAATGCGATACCAGGCCCCGGACACCAGTTGGATTGTTCCTGTCGCTACATGCGTCACCCCACCCCGATAGAGACTAATCGTACCGTTTGAGTTAAGCCACAACGAGGCTTTGTTTAAGATTACCGGGCCATCAATGACGAAAATCTCTTCCGACATCCCCGGAAATGTCTCGACATGAAAATAGAATCGAGTATAAGAAGTGTTGACCGATGCTATTTGTTGCTCACCGTTAGAAGCAATCTGTCCGATCTGGACCCAAGCGGTATTGGTCGAGGTGGGGTTAATCTTTATGCCATACGCGGCAGTGTGATACACCGTCGATTGAGTCAATAAAGGCCCAAACGAGTTCAACACTTCATTCGTATGGTTCCCGGTTTCAAACCCGAGAAAATTCAGATAACCCATGTATCCTCACTACGCTGATGGCATCTCATCCGCCAACACCCAGATAGACAACGAAAAACCCTCAACATCACCCAAATCCATTAAGTTCCCTACGACTGATTCATTCTGGCCATCAAACTGAAGTGCCGATGAATTGATCATGTTGATCAAAGGTGCCCCGGTTGTCCAATCCCCAGGCTCCATATTTAGCACTGTGCCTGGGTGGTTGTAGAAAGAACTGTCATATGCGGTCGATCCAGTCCCCTCGTCCAATTTCCACCACAACCAAAGTCGCTGTTCCGATGAAACCAGTATCCTGCCACCCAATCCAACGTAAATACCCGTTCCTTGAATGAAACCTGCCCCGATAAACAATAATTTGCCACTTCCATCATAGAAAAAATCAGATGTCAAGTTCAGGCTGGCGGTCATCGGCTCTTGGCCGGATAACAATCCCTGAACTTCAGAATCGTTCAGTGCCCGCCTATAAACACGAACGTCATCCACCCTGCCGGAATAATACTGTCTAAGTATTTTGGCAATTTCGGCTCGTGGGATGGAGCCTAACTTAGCTGTTTTTCCCGAGGCTGGTATGGTTTTTACGAGAGTACCATCGACATAGAGTTTGACGTTATTACCATCTCGGGTCATCGTCACCTGATACCATTCCCCGGTATTAGGCAACACCCCTACGGAGTCCTGAACCGTTGTTCCATCATCATTGGAGGAAATAACTCCAAAACCAGTCATATTGCCATACTGATTGGTTATAACAATGCTTTGGTTAAACGCACCATCTCCAACCGAAAAAACACCTTGAAGTTGTCTTTCGGAGGCAGCATGGTATCCGCTAAAGGACAATAAACCACTTGCATCGTATGAAAACATTAAGACCTCTTAAAACGACTAATGTATTTAGTGGTTAACTTGAGGTTTGGGAACTGCAAAGGTGATGGTAAACTCTTCTTCGTTTTCCAAAAGGAACAATTCGGCATCCAAAGCATCCAAGAGGAAATCACTCATTGTCATGCCCATTCCCCCCGGTGCCGGCGGCAGGGCTGTCGTATTTGCCCAGAGAGAGATCGTGAACTCAGTTATTCCCTCACCGTGAGAGAAGTCGGCACCAACATACTCCTCGATGCCGTCGAAACTAAGGCTATAGGGGTTGCTTGGGAGGAACGGTGTGCCACCAACCCAATCTCCGTTCTCCATATTGAAGAGCGTGCCGGTCTTGTGGTATCCCGAACTGTCGCCGGCCAGTGTGCCAGTCCCCTCATTGAACCGCCACCACGCCAACAATGTCGGCTCATACAAGAGCAACTTGCCAGTCGGCTGAAAGACATAAACCTTCTGAAGAGGGACCGTGCCGCTCAATAGTAGTAAACCGCTCGCTTCATAGGTGACGGCCGAAACACCCATGTCGCCACTGAACCGCAACAGACCACTCGCCAGGTAGCGGTAAGTGGCGGCGAAGCGGCCCTGGCCGCTAAGGACCAGCCCACCGACAGGCTCAACTTCTTCGCCAGAGAAGGCGTGCGCCTCACCCGTGAAAATGAGCTTGCCTGTGGGCTGATAGTTAGCATACCTTGCGCCGAACACGCCCTGTCCGGTCAAGAGCAATGCCCCGAGGCCAGACACCACTGATGCGTTACTGGTCGAGGCCAGACCGTTGAACCTGAGCATGCCAGAGGCCAGGTAAATGTAACTGACGGTGACGTTAGCGATTCCCGTGAAGAACAGGGTGCCCGTAGCATTAACAAAAAAAAATGTCTGATAAGTAGCAAGACCACTAATCAGCAACTTACCGAATGCACGATAGACGTAGGATGCGGAGAATACGCCCTGGCCAGTGAATAGCAATGCACCAGAGGGATCAAAAACGTTGGTCTGTTCTGTTGTAGCAATACCGCTCAATTGTAACAAACCAGAAACCAGATAGACGTGTCTGACGGCGAACACACCCTGCCCGGTAAAGAGCAACTGCCCTGATGCGAGGTATGTGTGCGAGTTCGCCAAAACAGCCAAGCCGGTGAACCGCAGCATCCCGGTGGGCTGGTGGTAGAAGTTAAGAGACGTGCTTGCCAGACCTGATATGAGCAGATAGCCCGCCGCTTCGTGGAAGAATCCACTAAACATCGACTCGTCGGCGTCACCTGTAATGAACAGGTTGCCAGTCATGTTATAGTTCGGTGTGAATGTCGTCGTTGCCTGCCCACTAAACCTTAATGGGCCTGTTGACCCGCCAATCACCCCGATAGAAAAACTAGCATTGGAGAGGTCATCGCCTTGCGAAAGGCTCGTTACAGCAATCTGCGGCAAGGCTCGGCTGTAGACCCGAACGTCATCGATCCTACCGTTGAAGTAATCCGCAACACGGCGGCCGATGTTGACAACAGGCGTAGAACCGTAAGCAGCAGTCTGCCCCGACAAATTGATGGTATCGATCAAATTACCATTAACGTAAAACTTGATTTCGTTGTTGTCTCGTGTCAAGGTCAAGTGGTAATATTGCCCTGTATTTGGCATGGAGCCAACTGAACCGTGGGCATTACCACCAGCGCCGTGATATGAGTAATATCCAAAACCATTAAGAATTGGACCTGTGTCCATACTGCTTGCCAACACGATAGCCTGGTCTGTGGTGCCATCACCGATCGTAATGAGGCCATCCACAGCAGAAATGCCAGCAGCCGTAGCGACACCAGAAAACAATAGTTGCCCAGATCCCAACACAAGGGCACTGGTCCTCACGGACCCCAAACCATTAAAGAGCAATTGTCCTATTGAGGCAAAAGACAACTGTCCGGTGACACGAGCCAGGCCCGCAAACAAAAAGCCACCGGAAGCGTCGTGGGTGTTACTCGTAAATGGATACGCTAAACCATTGCCAGAATTGTATAGTTGCTCAATTTCTGAGCCTGACAGCGCACGACTCCAAAGCCCCACCTCATCTTGTAATCCTTGACTATATTGCAAACTACCGGCAAGATATCGATTACTAAAACCAGAAGTACCACTGAATATTGTTGTTGGGAGTGTTCCAACATTAGTGCCTGCTACTACCTGTCCGTCATAATAAATTACAGCCGTCTGTGTGCTTGCTACATAAGTCCCACTCACCATATGCCAACCACTGCGAGAAATCGTAGAATTGGCTACACGGTACAACGTGTTTGACCCCGTGCCGCTAAACGCCCAATAAATCAAATCGTCGCTAAAAATCTGTAATAGATATGAATTGTTACTTGAGGTGTCCCACTTGCCAAAATGCGTTTTTGTACCAGAACCACTATTAACCCAGAAATTGATTGTTATATCACCAGTGATGTCGAGTGATGAGTGGTCGTCAGCCCTGAGATAATCGTCTGATCCATTCGAGTCAGCGGCATTTCCGATCTTACCTGTGCTAGACGGAGTAGTATTATTGTCTATAAGCGTGTTGCTTCCGTAACTATCGGCTCTGTTTCCCGAAGTCTCGTCCAATTTCCAATAACTAACTAAACTGTCAGTTAAGGCCATACCCTATTTATGACTCAGAAGAGATTAAGAGCCACCAGAATTAAGGCAAAATTGTCGCATTTACCCACAATACAATCGTAAAATTTGGATTTGTTAATCCTGTTGCTGGGATGGAAATAAATTCATCCGAACCGTCGAAGAGGAGGGCGTAAGGGCTGCCGTATTTGATTCCGGTGTGGCCTGTGACCCAATCCCCATTCTCCATGTTTTGGAGGGAGCCATCCCGCTTGTAGAGCGAACTGTCGTAGGCGATGTTCCCGGTGCCCTCGTCCAGACGCAGCCAGAGGACAAGCGTGGGGTCACGGAAGGTAAGGTAGCCACTGCTCAGATAAGAGTAGGATGGGGCGTTAATCCCAACGATGCCGTCGAAGGCCAATTTGCCGGTGTTCTGGACATACCTCTGCGTGCCAGTGACGGTCGCTGTCGGGCCGCCCATGTCACGACCGAGGGAAAGTGCCCTGACCTCAACCGCCGTCAACTCCCGGTCGAACACACGGATGTCGTCTATGAGGCCAAAGAAGAAGTCGGTGCCGTTCTTGGCACCAATCTGGAAAGACGTTCCCGTATAGTTGATGGCGCCGGGAGTGCCAGAGTTGGACTGAACGCTGTCCTCAACGCCGTTGATGTATATCCTCCTGCCGCCAGGTGTGTTCGTGTTGTTATTCGTAACACAAAAGTGAACAAACACGTTGCGAGTGATCGAGCTTGCCGACGACTGGACGGTGTGAATGGCCGTCCCGTCATGGTAACGGAAAACCAACCCATTACTCACAAACCCGCCATTGCCGTCGTCGTGAGCGATAAACCAGCCCTGTGACCCGCCCCCGAAATACGACATAATGTAATCAATGCCGTCCGTGTTGGTGTCCACCTTAATCCAGCCGGAAATGGAGAACGCCTGGTCGTGGGCGACTTGAAGGCTTGTGGCGGTCCCGACGTTGATGTAATCGTTAGCAGGCGGGCCGTCTAGGTCGATAGAGCCAATGTTGACAAAGTTTGTCGTCGCCGGCTCCAGCATTCGGAACGGCGTGCCAACCCATGCGCCGTGATTCCCATACCCAGACCAGTCTTTGGTCGGACTGGCGATGTCATCAAACGAATAATGAGCCAGGTATTTCAAGCCTCGGGTGACGAACAGTTTGCCGGTCATCACCGCAACGTGCTGGTTAACTGTATTCGTATCAGCCAGACCGTCTAACCGGAGGAGGCCAAAAGCCAGATATCTGTAAGTGGCAGCAAAGACGCCTTGTCCCGTGAATTGCAACAACCCACTGGCAAGATAAAAGCGAGATGTGTTGTTTACTGTGATCAGGCCAGTAAACTGCAACATGCCCTCGGCCTGGTGTACGAAAGCGGCAACGTTACCCGTTGTTGCAAAACCGTCAAATCGAAGTAGGCCGCTTGTGAAATACTTGTAGGTTGCAACTACTTGCGCCAGACCATCGAACCGCAACAACCCGCTAGTAAAGTATATGTGTCGCGTGGCAAATACGCCTTGGCCAGTGAGCAACAACAAGCCGGAGGCATCATAGGTAAATGATGTAAAACCACTGGTTGTTGCCAACCCGTCAAATCGTAGTAACCCGATCGGTTGATAGACATACCGGGTAGCAAATACACCTTGGCCGAACAATTGTAACATGCCAAAGGCATTGTATCGATGAGTGGTGGCGAACACACCTTGGCCAGTGAACTGCAACAACCCACTTGTTTGATAAATGCGATTTGTTGCGAACACACCTTGGCCAGTGAACTGTAGCAAACCAAAGGCGTTGTAGCGATACGTGGCCGCAAACACACCTTGGCCGAACAATTGTAGCATGCCAAAGGCGTTGTATCGATGCGTATCAGCAAAGACTCCTTGGCCGGTGAATTGCAGCAACCCGCTCGGTTGATAAACGTAACGGGTGGCAAAGACTCCTTGGCCGGTGAATTGCAGAAGACCCGAAGCGCTATAGGAATATACACTTTGCTGCGGGAGAGAACCACTAAATACTAATTTACCATTTGTCTCATAGGTGAAGATGTCCTGATTGTCGCTCGTATCAACCATCGCATAAAGGCCGGTGACACGAATTGTACGGCCCGTTGAACTTGGGACATTAGACTTAACACCTAATTGTAATGAGTCAATCGCAGAACTAGACCAGTTACCCCCGCCAGAAGGATTGGCGGTTGCAATTATGCTTCGACTCTTGTAACCAAGAATAGGATCAATATCGCCACCTCCACTGAGAGTTTCGATAATTGATCCGCCTGAATTCATACGGACACGCAAAGGTGTAACCGACATTGGGGAACCACCAACTCGCTTACCTATTGCTACAGATTTAACCGATCTGATCGTGCCAGTAATACTAGCATTACTTGAACTTTCTAAATTCACCTCATTGACTTGATCAAGCGTTGCACTCGAAATATAAGTTGTATCACCATCATTGGGAATTTCATCAACACAATCCCATCTATTTGCTGCCCCGTTTGCAGTCCAATTAAGAGTGGTTCCGTCAGAATCCGGCCTCACTATTTTGACATGACCATTACCTACAAAATCAAAATCATTGATGTGCAAACTGTCATAATAAAACTCAATACCACCAGACCCCACTGATGGTCTTCCAAGATACCAAAAAACAGGAAGGTTACTTCCAAAATTAGCTGTGCCACTTATTTGCGAGACACTATCAATCCGCACTTCATATGCTGCATTTGAACCACTTCCACATTTTATCTCAATTTGTGCCCATCGACCTGCTCCTATTGTGGTAGGACAAGTGTTGACTAAAGTTCCAGCAGAATTATATAATGTTACACGCGCGCCACCTGTTGGATTAATCTTTAACTGCATCAAAGTGCTAGGTGTATTATCTTGAACATAAAAGAAAGTTTCTTCATTAGTGGGTATTGCCGCCATGCGAAAAAAGAATCGAGTATAAGAAAGAACCAGCCCTGTTGTGGCACCGCCACCATGATTGTCTACAGCCGCAAAAGCAGCAAAGCTCACACCAGTTCCACCTTGTTGTATTTTTAATGAATAAGTTCCGTTACGCACCGGAGATGTAACTGTGAATGGAGTTCCAGTCGAGGTTGCGGTAGACGAACACTCCAATAGATCACCTGTTTCAAAACCAACAATGTTCCAAACATTTGGGGCGCCCAACCCATTGAAAGTCAATAATCCACTTCCAGAATATTCAAAATTCATAAAGATATTTAGGTGTAAGTGAAATGTTCCTCTTCTGCACACATGAATTAATTTTAACTGGTGCGCCTCTTTTCCTGGTGGAATTGGTAGAAACTCTTGCCTCAGAGTTCAACATAACCGTTTACTCCCCCGAAGGCGGTCCCCTGAAACAGCGATTAGAAGCGGTCGGAGTGCCGGTTGTCCACGAACTGAGAGTGAAAGGGCCTGTGGTGGCAAACACCCTACTCATGCACAAGACTGTCGAAGAGGCCCATGACAGCGGCCATAAGAGCCTCTGGATCGTCCACGAGAGCAACCCGCACACGCTTGGCCTTCCCGGAAACGTGGCTGGGATGATGTGTTGGCCGCACAAGACGATTTTCGGCTCTCACGCTACCGCCTCACTCTACAGGGCCTTCTGCGACCCCGAGGTCATCCACACCATCGTCCGGCCGTTCGAGCCTTTAGACAGACAATTGTGCCGTAAGGAACTAGGCTGGGGGGATGAGTTCGTGGTCCTGAATGTCGGGACGATTGAAAAGAGAAAAGGCCAGAGCGACCTGATTGAAGCAGTCAAAGGACTAGATGTGCGGTGCGTGTTAGTCGGGAGGAACTTGGACGGCGTGGAGGCCGAAGTGGTTGAACCAACGGATGAGTATAGGAAATACCTAGCGGCGGCGGACTTATTCGTTATGTGTTCTCGGGTCGAGTGTTTCCCCAGAGTGACCCAGGAAGCGTCCATACAAGGACTGCCGATCATCACCACGCCAGCGTTCGGGCTTAGAGAGCAGGTCCACGATGGGGTCCACGGCATGCATTACATGGCCGGAAACGTGCAAGAACTGCGGAAAAAGATCGAAATGCTCAAAGAAGACGAAGAACTCAGAAGGTCTCTCGTTCGTCCACTATGTCACTTGATAGACTTTCAAACGATGGTTGATCGCTATCGGGAATTGCTTCGGGAACTCCTTCCTTGATGATCCACCCGCACTTGCCACACCTGACCTCCCACGGCCCACAACTACCTTTATAGGGCCACCCGAAATTGGGAAGGTTCTTCTGGCACTCCAGACACAATGCCTTAATTTGGGCAGAGTCGTCCTCTGGGTCGCCTGCTATGTAAAAATAACAATCGATCATGTCTATTTGACTCATCCTTTCCTCGGCAATGGCCGATCTATCTATAGGAGTAACTCATTCCAAAAACCCTTTAACGATTTTGAGGATTTGCCATGAAAGCATCAGAGATCGTGGTGAAGTGGATCTACCGGAAGCATTTGGACCTCACAGAGCGAGAAGTCGAGCTATTGCTGGCTGACATGATTGATATGTTAAGCAATGAGATTGGCACTGATATGGACGTTACTCAAGCCCTACTCAACGGCCTGGACGCCATCGTGAACAGTGAGACGAAACTAGACATAGTCAAGGACTTCATGGCAGAATACGATGAGGAACTGGAGATCCTTCAGAGGGCAGCAGAGAGGACATCGTAATGTATTACCCAAAAACAGATAAGGCAGCATTCAGGTCAATCCAATTGGTTGAAATGATGAAGAAAAAGCTGAACGAGTATCAACAAGAGATGCTTGGTCATCACCGTCCCGCTTCGGGGTTAATCATGTCACTGAAGTATGCTGATCAACTATTTACTGAACTAAAGACAGTATTGGATAAACCGTGAAGTAATTCATTAACTTGCTTCAAAGCAGATGCAATTGTAGCATCCATGTCCATGTATTGGAAACGACCAAGGCGACCGCCAACAAGTATTTTATTGTTGGTGAGTCGCTTATATTTTTCATACAATTTCACATTGCAATCAGTGGTCACAGGATAATAAGGTATCGCATCTCTCGTATACTGAAGCGGGTATTCCCGAGTAATGATAGTCTTCTCGTGATGTCTATTCTGAAAATGTTTGTGTTCAGTAATTCTGGTCCAAGGTATACTTTCATCGGTATAATTTACTTGTGATATTCCTTGAAAATCTCCTTCCAATAATTCATCTTTGAACTGCAATGATCGATACTCCAACTCACCAAAACAATAATTAAATAATGCGTCAATCTTGCCTGTGTATATTGCTTGATGAGCGTACCTTCGCCAATCCAAGGAAAAAAAATCCACTCCCAATTCCACCTTAACACCATCAAGCATATTGCCTATCCATTGTGTATACCCATTCTCTGGTATGCCACTCCACACTTTTTGGTGATATCGATCATCGTAAGTATACCGAATTGGAATTCTTTTGATTATAGAAGCCGGCAGTTCTCGCGGCTCTTTACCCCATTGTTTTTTTGTGTAGCCATAAATAAAAATTGAGTATAGTTCGGGTCCAACTTGAGACAAACACCACTCTTCCAAATTCTGAGGATCGTCTATCGATAGTTTTACTTCATCCAGTTTCTTGCGAGCCTCGGAAGGAGTTGTCACTCCATAAATCTGACATAAAGTCATTAAGTTAATTGGAAAAGAGAAAATATGATCATTATAACTCACACATACTTTATGAAAATATTGATTAAACAAACTGAATCTGTTTGCATAATCCCACAATTCTTTCGAATTGGTTGCAAATATATGAGGTCCATGTCGATGCACATGAATGCCATGCGTTAGTTCTGTATAGCAATTGCCAGCAATATGGTTATTTTTATCAATTACCAAACACCGTTTGCCACGCTCTGTTAATTGTTGAGCAACTACTGCTCCATACAAACCGGCCCCTGAAATTAAGAAATCAACTTTTCCCATTTTCTTCTCAGCAATGGCAAATTGTAATCACTAATTATAAATGCGTGCAGCGGGATAAATACTAATGGAAATCCTTTCCAATGGAGGAACTATGAAGTTCAATCTCGCTTTGCCGCAGACGGAGTGGATGAGCATCCTCAAGGGTGCCCTCGTCGCCGCTGCCGGCGCCGGCCTGACCGTCCTCAGTGAGAGCCTGGCTGGTATGTCGTTCGGCCCGTACACCGCCGTGGTGGTTGCGGTCCTGTCGGTCGCTGTCAACATGGTGCGTAAGATGCTCGTCACCGAGCCTGTCGTCGCACCGCCGGCTCCCCCGGCTGAAGAGCAGCAGTAATCTCAGGGAGCAATACTAAACAAGACCTCGCCATTGGCGAGGTCTTGTTGTTAGGGGTTCTTAACCTGAAGCCCCACTATGTTTCTTGCGATCCACCGATCTCCAGACCGCTCATACATGACCCTGACCAAGAATTCCTTCTCTTCCTTCTTTGCCTGTCGTAAAATTCCAGATCGTTTCGTTACGTCCATCTTCAGACACACGTCTACGTCAATCATGTCCTGTCCTTTGTTCTTAACCTCAATGACTTCGATGAGACGGTAGTCGGTCTTGAACGTCCAAACCTCGCCCTGGAATGGGATTTTTCGACCATTGATGTCCGAAGCGAGTTGCTTCCTGTCCGGCCCCCCGACGACCATCGGCGCCTTGAAGGGGGAGTCTGGCATGTGGATTTGGGGATATATCTGTGGGGAAGGGACGATTGCGGCCGGTGGTGGCGTCACTTCGGCCTTTTGGTCTTTCTTGCAGCCAGTAAGCACTAAGAACATTACTGCTACAACAACCATGATCGAAGTCTTCATCTTTCCTCCTTATTAGGATTCTCCACATTTATCTATCAGATACGCAAATCTTTCATGCACAGGTCGTAATTATTTTCCATGATTTTATGAGCTTTTTCAGGTAAATGCTTGATAGTCGCACCACCCTCATGTTTCACCCAAGACCACCCCGAAACTGCCTGCTTAAAGCCATACTTCTTCATGCGATAAAAAAGCTCCACATTCTCGTAACCAGCGAAAGGGTAAGGCTTTAGTGGACCACCTATCCTTTTGAATAACTCTCGGTGAAACATGACACAAACTAAGGGTAGTGGTTCATCCTCCTCAACAATCCTATCGTTACACCTTGACTCCATATGACTTCCGGGAAGATAAGGATTTTCAACAGTAGGCATGTTTGTCCGGGCATGCACCAACTTCACGTTTTCAGACTTCAATTTAAGCATGCACTCTCCCAGCCACTGAAGCCACATTCGCTGCTGGATGAAGCAATCGGAATGAAGAATGCATACCCAATCATGGACGGTACGTTCGTATGCGTAATTAACGGCTGCGGCGAAGCCACGCTGCTCTTCGGTTCGATAACACAAAATTGGAGCAGCCCCCTGAATATTGGTAATGAAAGCATTGTTGGGAGAACCATCATCCACAAGCGTAATCAAATACTGATTTGAAGTGGTATGAAGCAAAATGCTCTCAACCAAATTACGAACTTTTGTGTATTGTCCATGAAAAGGAATGATAATATCCACATTCGAGAACCGAAATGGACTGATCTTATCACCGTAACTGTACTGGACGGTTATAGATCCCGCTGTTGGATTAATTTCAGGAAGCATTATCTTACTTAGTAAAAAACACAAATTCTACCCAGTAAGACCTGTTCGGAGTGTGGCTTTGTCATGGAGTCATTGTCTCTGAATATACGTGAATGGACTTGTCCTCGGTGCAATGTGAAACACCACAGGGACAAAAATGCTGCCGTGAATATCTATCATTAAGGAAAAAGAACCGCAGGAACTGCGGGGTTAACGTCTGGACTCAATGTAAGACCTAAGAGCAACTGAGGCAATTGAGGATGAAGGATGAAGTTCTTGTCGTTTAAGGCAAGAGCAGTTCACCTTACCACTATCAAATCAGAAAAATCATCGGTGAAGTCCTGACGTATATCCGCCGGGTCCACATAATGACGGAATTTTACCTGTGGATATCTCTGACAGAATTTTTCCAAAGCTTTCCTATCATACCCAAATCCAATGCCGTAAACAAAAAATTGAGTCTCAATTTGCTTATCTTTATCAAATTGAATTGCTTCTTCCATTCGGACATCATCAGCTTTATAGCGATTAGTGAATAGGAAAATAGAACGATGGGCATGGTCATATTGACCCACGAGATAAACACACTCTTTCAGAGCAACGGGCACATCAATTATGTCGTGTGTAGTTTGATCGATAGCCGCTACGACCTCTCCAATCGTTTCATACATCTCCAATTCTCCGGTTGTGGAGTATACATAAATGCGATCGTCCGCCTCGATTTTTGAAATATTCACTACCAGAAAGTCTTTGACGTTTTGCAAATAAGAACGTCCATCTCTAGCAGACTTAATTGCCATATCCAGAATAATTCCAACAGACTTAATGTGAAATATTTCAAACAATGTAACTACTCCAATAAAAGTCCAGAGTTCAATGAAGAAAGGTATTCTTTACATCATGTTTTTAACAATCATCTTCACCTCTATATTAGCTTTGCTCGCTCCGAATTCACCGGAAAAAGTAGCACAAGAGTATGGCAAGGGGGTGGCACTGCCGATCCGGCCCCCAAAGAAAACGCCAGTTGTGATTGAGCCAGGCGACCAGTTGTCATGGAAGGTATACAAGACCCAAAAGAAAAAGACCGATGCTGATTGGGGTCCAGTCTTGACAGATATCGAGCAGCATCTCCCAGCAAGCTATGGCAAGAAGTATTACAACGACGATTGGTCCACTCACGGACACGAGACGACTCACGGAATCAACAGCGAACTTCGCAACAACCACGCCAAGAACAAGGGGAAGGAGAATGGGTTCTATCTCCTCAACGACAAGGCGGCATTTGTCGTGGACCCGAAGGTCACTATGAAGCAAGTAGCCCCTCTGATCCCAACTTCCCTCCAGGGGACTCGATACAACCTCTACATGATTCAGCAAGCCAACAGTGCCTGGAACAACGTGCCAACCTACATCTTCGATGAGTGGGTAGCCTACACCAACGGCGCCGAGGTCGGCATTGACCGCCATAAGAACAAACTCAAGGCCCCACAGTGGCGATCGGACACCATGATTGGCCAACTGGAGTTTACGTACTACGCTCTGGCTTTCTGTCTGGCTGTAGAAAAGCATGACCCAGCTTACCTAAAGGGCAAGGACGGAAAGCAGTTTAAGGAGTTCGTCGCCCACGAAATCAGACGGGCAATGAAGTGCTATCGAGAAGGCATCAAGATCGATCACTACAAATGGGACACCAACCTCCAGAAGAACTTCAAGACCAAGGCTGACGCTAAAGACCTGCGTGACCTGGCAGAGCGTTGGTATGGCAAGGCGTTCGTGAAGCATCACATCTACAAATGAAACTGACGATTACCCCGTTGCCCCCGGTCGCTCGACAAGCCTACCCAAAACTTGCCGACCTCGTCCGGGGGTTCCTTTGGTACAAAGACGCCTCCCCCAAGTCCAGGCAGGTGTTCGAAGAAGCCAGACTTAAACTAGTCGGTGAGGGCGTGTCGCCAGACGTGGAGGCGAAAGAACAAATCACGTCCGGTTCAACAGGAATACAAAAGCACTATCGATGGGGTCCGAACTTCTATGAGGCGGATCGTTTCTTTCACTTACTGGTCAAAGAAGGAGATCGCCTACACAAAACCGCTCATCTCCACGTCACGAAAATCACACAAACAGAGGAGACGAACACTATCGAATTAGTTGAGGTAATCGACTCCTACAACATTCAAAAGAATTGCAGTCTCAGTATTCACGGTTACGGCGAAATCCCTGATCTTCGCAAGGAGCTTGCGGGACACAACATCTACACGAATCCGTCAATGTTTTCCCTTCTAGATAAATACATCAACTTCCGCTCGATGATCGACAAAGACGCCCTCATTATTTTTACCGGGGAGGCCCTGCCCACAGAACTAGAGAGTAGTTTAAGGAAAGACGGATTTGACGTGCGAGACGAGATGCGGTGCTGGGATGGTGGCGCAACCTTCTACACCTGCCGCTTCGGCAATAAGCATTGGATCGATTTTCTGTCTCGAACATGGACGGATAATGAGGAGAAGCTCTACGCCAGTGATTTTTTCAACTTGAGTCAGCCGCACGTCAATTACCATAACGGCGACATCGTCCATAGGGAGTTTGGAGAGAGGTGTAAGTGTGGCATGATAAATGCCTCAATGACGTTCCGCAATCGTGCAGACTATACACTTTTCCACACTCCTTCGGGCATTATGGCTACCTATACTGCCCTGTGCAATACGTTCCTGGCTGTGACAAAAGTCCCAGCAGAGAAACTGACCGTCCTCTGTTTCGGAAAATACCCTGGGGAGATAGACAAAAGACTTATTATCAACTATTTGATTGAAGGATACTCAGAGGACGATCATCGAGAGATACATCAGATCGTGAAAGATAATTTTTTCGCGATCTTCGGTCTGCGGGTCATATTAGAAAAATGGGTTCACACATCATACTATAAGATTAAGAAGGTCTATTGGATTGAAGCATGATTAACTACATCACCCTGAGTAACGAATTAGAACGTGACCCTCAAGAATTCGGCTACCATACAATGTCGGTTGATGAGATAGTAGAAGCATTAAACAAGAAACAATTCTTTCACACAGAGCTTATTCCTGGGAGCGATGGTGCGGCAGGCATCACCATTCTGGGCGCCAAGCAAATACAAACAATTGGACTAAATATCGTTCAGCAGGTGGAAAGAAGTAGGGCAGAACTACTCTTTGGCCCCGATACAATCATTACAAGTGAAGACATCAGCCTCGCTTTGAATCACTAACTTTTTTCTCAGCCCTGGCAAGAAACGAAGGGCTGAGTCGTCGTAAATGTCATTCAAATCATTTTTGAACCAATAACGTTCTATGTTTTTATAGGTGTCCAGTTGCGGATGCCCTCGCCTCTTCCACCGTCTCACCTTATCCAAGAAATCAACCCAAGATCGAATGCGATAATGGTTTATTCTTAGACGCTTACCAAAATACAAATTGTTATAGTTAAAACAAGTACCAGGCAAGAGTTGTTGATTGAATTCATCAACAAGATATCCTTCTTTAAACAAGAAGGAATGAGAATTAACCGTATTTTTGACACTTTCTGGATTTACAATGCTTTTGATAGTTCGATTCTTGTCATTGTCGCTTACTGCACGATAAAGATAACCCTCAATCTGAAGGATGGGTGGAAAAAAAAGATTACTCGATCCATAATCAACACGATTAACAGCGAGAGCCGGGAACTGCTCGTAATCTTTCAACACATTGTTCAAACTATCCTTGAGCGGCACGAGAAACTCATCCAAATCAATGAAGGCCACCCAACGTGACTTACCAATAGATTGGCTCAATATCCACTGATAAGCATCCATTTGACGCTCTCGTGCAGCCGACCCCGAAAGGTGGCATCTCGTTACACATTCGGCATATCTGTCTAATATTGTCCAAGAATGATGCGGATTATCATCATTACAAACCAAATAGAAATGATCAATACCGATTAAACGATGATATTCGATCCATTCAGGAATATATCGCTCATGCCTAAAGAAAGCACCTACAGCACAGTAATGCATATTAGTTTAGAAATATCTGTTCTCTGGGGATGTTTTTAATCATATTCTCGAAAAAAAGGGGGAGTGGCTGCCCCCACTTTCTACAGAATTGCAAAACACTTTTGCAATTAACCAATTCGAAAGCTCTTTGTGTCATATCTACTTTATGCCACAAATGTAATTCTTCGTCCTCTGTATAAACCGGAGTGAGGCCCACTTTTTCCACCTGCATCGAGAAATCTAAATCAGCACATCCATAGTTTGTATACGCCTCATCCATGCCTCCAGCCCTCAAAAAATCGTCTTTGGTCATAATCACATTGCCAGAAAACAAGTTCTTTTTCCCTGGGGTATTTGCCGGGTCACGAAAATCTTCGTGTTTTATCACATCTCCCCGCTCAATACTGGCGATGTCGTAGAGCCTGGCGAGTTTGTAGAGCCGCCGAGTCGTAATGATTTGCCCTGGGTGGTGGCTCCTTAGTTGGTTCGTGAAATAGTTGGACGGCAAGATACGATCCCCATCCAGCATGATCAAAAGCCTTCTATCAGCAGCCTCAACAGATCGATTAACCATTTTAGCCTTGCTGAAGTAAGGCATATTCAAGTTAAGTACACGAATGTTGGGGTTTCTAAAAGAAAGATGCATGGAGTCCTGAACAACGACCAAAACCTGACTACAAGTCATTAACTCTCCCTCCCTCGCTTGCAAAAAATGCAAAGTCTGAGAGAGATTGTCGCGTCGATTACTGTGTGTGTAGATCAAAAAAGAGCAGTCATTCATGGATGAGTACGTAGTCTATAAACTGAATATCCAAAAACGGAACCACCACAGGATCAAACAACATTCTGATCGATTCCTGAAAAAACAAAGCTTCCGGTGGTTGCCTAATGATAATTTCTGATTTCACCTTGAGGCCCGCTTCACGATAGCAGTTGCGGTAGTAGTCATCTGGGGGGAAATCGCATTTTCGCGTGGGCCTGCTATTCATTTGTAGCTGTATCAATTCTTCTTCAGTGAAGAGCAGATGTAGGTATGCTTTATTGCACTGACGGTAAAGATGTGTGGCGTGCCTCGAACACCAGGGATGACAACGAACAAACAACTCGCCACCACTCTTTAAGTTCTGGGATACCTCCCGCAGTATGTCTACCAGACTTCGATCAACAATGTGATCGATCACGTCAAATAACACAACAATATCATAAGGAGGATCAAATGTTGCCCCTCTTTTTCCAGCCTCTGTCAAGACTTCAGGATCTTGAGAGTAATCATAAAAACTCACACCACGTAAATCACGTTCCACAAATGATTCCAGTATGCTAACTGCCCTGATATATTTTTCCTCGGGCGTAGTGGCAATCATGAAATCATCAATAGCTGAGGGATAAACCAACGCGCTAATTATTTGAGTTCGTTGCGAAGATAAATTCAGTTTTTTCCTTGTGTTAAATCTCATAGCACACACAAATGATAACGATATTGTCGAACGAAATCAATCACTTTCCTCTTTATGGGAGACATCGGGGTTACATCTTTCATTGAGCCTGCTGGAGTGAGTAGGGGGATGGTATCGAGAGTTACACCAAGGAAGTGACACAATGCTTTAGGATTATCTTCGATTCGCCACAAGAGATTTCTATAAACCCCATTAATCGATTTGTTCCAAAAAAAATAATATGCCCACGCTCTGTCTTCTTGGGTTAAAAATGACTGGATTTCACTGCATCTACGATAAATTGTTTCCTCCCACACATCCTGTGGCTCCCTGTGTCGAAACCGCCCTTCCTGTAGAAGCAGGTTCACGACGCGAATAGGATGGTGTATCACATGAACAATAAATCGATTGGGCAGATAAGTCACAGAGTCACTCGCATCGGAGGCCAAAGCTGATGCCAAATGAACGATTCCACTGTGTCGGGTTCCGACAAACAAATAATTCGTCACACCACTCCCATGTGTTTGGCAATCACCCTTCGTAAAAATAATTCAATTCCAGCATCTGTAAAATAGTCTTCGTAAGTTTGTCTTGCTCGTTTTGACGCAGTAGTTAGATCGTGTTTTTGTTTGAACATCTCAATAAACCGGCCTACGTATTCAATTTGAGGTTCTGGGACTTTAACCACAAAATCGGTATAATCAATAAGCCACTCCAGAGGCAACTTGATTCTATCTGATATCAACACAGGGATACGGCCGGCACACAAACACTCAAAAAATCTAAATGAATTAAACCCACCACCTCTCGGACACAGCACGAACTGTGAATTCTCAATGGATTTCTTATAAGACAATTGATCTCGCTTTTTCTTTGCAGACTCTACCTCATTAAAAAAGAAGCCATTAGTGTCGTTGTAATATGTCTTCCCTTTGACATTCAATAAAGCTTTTGAAATATGCGATCGAATATTATGAGTGTTGCAAGCACCTTGAAATGAAGCAACATACTTCGCTTCTGTAATCGGCGTCTGCGTGCCACTTGCGTCTACATTAAGAGGACTGTAGAACATCGAATAATCGTTAATTTCTTTTCGAGAACTTTCTTTGAGAACAATTCCTTTTTTAATTGTTGGCAAAGTAATTTCGCAATCTCCTAATTGAAAGAAAATGTGCTTTTCGGGATATGTCGAAAAGAAGTCAAGATTCATGAAAAATGGCTTCAACATGGTGTCATATTGAAGCACCGGCTTATGGATCATTCTCCACGTATCTATTTCGTTATTCTTTCTCCACCAATTATCGAATTGAATAGACATAGGAACGACATACCAATCCGCGTCGTGATTCTGCTCTGCTGGCAGATACTGCATCCAGGGCCTTAAAGGATCAAGCGGCGCCCTAACTCTAACCTGGGCGGGTAGTGGGAAGCCCATTTCAGAAACTATGTCCAGACTGAGATTCTGATACACATGCAATTTCATAGATACTCTATGTATCAACGAAAAGGGGCGTATTATGCAGATACAAGTTTCATCTCAGGTAGAAATCGAGGCACTGCTTCGAAAATGCTCCTACTTAATGCCAATGATTCAAAAACTTCAAGTAGATGTACCTGAAGCATTTAACTCCATGCCACCTGAAGATGACCGCATGATCGGCACAATGTTGAATTCCCCCCACTGGCCGGTGGCTATCGAGCCGTCGCTGATCGTTAATACCGAGGAGCAAAAAATGATCAGGGCAGACAACATCATTTCATCTTTACTTTACGGAAAAATGAAGGGAATTAAGTTTCTAGACTTTGGTTGCGGGCAAGGTCACGTCGCCTACCGCATGGCGGCCCTGGGGGCAGACTTGTCTATTGCTTACGATTCTCAGGAGCAGTGGCACACGATACCGTCTCACGACAGACTCGTTCTAACGACGGATCTCGCAGTTGTGCAGGGCAATGCCCCCTACAACAAAATCCTTATTTACGACGTGCTAGACCACAGCGACACACCAATGTCGCTATTGCGGATAGCCAGTGAATTGCTCGGACCAGGCGGAAAGATACACTTACGATGTCATCCGTGGTGTTCTCGACATGGGGGACACCTCTATCGTTACCTAAACCGTGCATACGCCCACTTGTTTTTAAGCGATCAGGCGTGCAATATTCTTTCAGAAGGTCAGTCACCAAAGACAAAAGTTAAGTTACCGTTAGCCTCATACGCCGTTGCGATCAAATCAGCAGGTTTGTCTATTGTAGGTGCGCCAGAAATAATTAGAGAGCGAGTGGAGCCGTTCTTTCAAAGCCAATACGGGGTTGTGATACAAAAACATTGGGGCAAACACCCAAATGCCGTTGATATGATGGGAATACAATTCATTGACTACACACTAAAAAAATAACCCGCTCATAAAGCGGGTTACTTGGTCAGTCCTCAATGAGCAACAACTTGAGTTTTCGTAATCCGTCCAATTCGATCTGGCGAATTCGTTCCCTCGTCAGGCCCATCTCTTCACCAACCGCTTGTAGCGTTGGCGTTCCGTCATCACTCATCACCCTCAGTCGAATAACCCGCGCCATCTTCTGCAACTTCGGATCATCTGAACGCTCCCATCGCTCAATGCGTTTAATGGCTTTTTCGAACAAGCTACCATCGTCCGACCGGCAAGTTTCTTCCTTGCCAACTATTTGCTCACACAAAGGACGATCACCTTCCGACTCACGCCTCTTCGCCTTTCTTGCACACTCCAGCTTAGGGAGCGTCCGCCTCACTTGCCGCTCGGAATAGCCGATTTGCAGGAGAAGCTCCTTGTCAGAGGCGTCTGGGAATCGAGTCCGCATCATGTTCAGTTTACACATCAATTCACGCAGATACACCGGCACCCTGATCGTGTCCGCCGTATAAATGATGGCACGAAGTATGCTTTGCTTGATCCAGTATGATGCGTATGTGGTGAACCTTGTGCCAAATTTGCTGGCATCGTATAGCTCGACAGCATGTATCAACCCCAGGTTCCCCTCTTGAATCAGATCAGAGAGGGAAAGCCCCCGGTTGGTATACGACCGAGCAATATTAACAACCATCAGAAGGTTGCTGGTGATTAGTTTTTCCCTGGCGAATGCTCTCTCTGCGTCATCCTCGCTGTTCAGAATAATGTCGCTAAGCTCACGCTCCTCCTCGGCACTGAGGAGGCCCTTCTTCGCAAATCTTGTCATATCTTCGAAATAAGGTTGAAGGGGGGTGGTAAGCTCACTTCGTTTTTTCTTAGCCATGAGATCCTTCTCGCCAGGGGGCCGGGGCCGTTAGGCCGTACTCATCTTTGCTTCCTTCGTCAGTTGAACCTTAACCGATCGCTTATCGCCATCCGCCAGACGGAACCCGATGACGGCTTCCGCCGAATGGAGAGTCTTGCCGCACTCGTTCACCACGAAGAGGAACTCGTTGCGATCATCGAAGGGCGTTGCCTCCTTCAAGTTCAGCCAGGTGGGGATGCTGTTCGCAAAGTGGCTCATCATCGTGATCTTGTTGCTAACCGGGTCCGTTTTCGCCACCTTGAAAAACTTCAGCAAGAGTGAGTCCCCGGTCTGAAGTGAGATAGGGTCGTCCGTATCCCTCGGCTCCACCTTGAGGAAGCACACCGACCCGGACTGCTTCATCTTCTCCTTGGCGGCTCGACTCAGTGGCAACAACGATCGCAGTTGCCGGCTGTATTCCATGTTCGCGGGTTGAACCGCCGGATCGTCAATCTGGACGAAGACGGCGATTGTGATTGAAGAATAGTTGTTGGAGCAGTAGATTCCTCCAAGAAAATGTTGCCCCACGTCCCTCGGCGTACTGCTGGGGACGAGGCCGAGCTTGACCTGTTGCCACAGCCTGCCGTTCTTCAGAGCAGTGCGGATGTCGTGAATGAAGAACCGCTGCTCAATGGCCTGAATCGGGTTAACGCACCAGAAGTGGTCGATTTGCAGACCACCGAAGTTGTTCGCTTTAGCCGGCAACTCGATCAGGCCGTATTGATTCGGCTTGAGGATCAGCGAGTCGTTATCGGACGGGTCGGTCAGAAAGATCGGCGGCTCAACGCCGGCGCCGTTGTTTGACGAAGTTTGGCTTTTTTCCATGTTTTTTCTTTCGCTGCTTTGACTGCTTCCGTTGCTTCGGTGGGTCAACAACGGGGTCATCACACTCGTATCGACGGTGGTGTTTCCTTTTTTTTTTGCCTCCTGAGCAAACCAGGGGAGAAAATCAAACTTCAGCCCCTTGAAGTCGAGCGCACCGATCTCCTCTTTGATAGCCACCTTCATGTAGTGCGGCTGGGGCGGGGGTGTGACCGTTGGGGTGTACCGCTTAAATCGACCGTGGTGGTCGTAATCCGTGTGGTCGTAACCACGCTGATGCTTCTTCCTGCGGGGCGGCGGTGTGACCGCAGTGCGTGCTGGGATGATGCTGCGTTCATCCTTGTCATTCCTCTTGCGGGTGAGCCATACGTCCACCTTCCGAGACTCAAGTTCGGCTCCGGGGCAAAAGAAACTCACATGCCCAAGGTAGAGCATGGCGTTGATTTCAGGTATGACGGCGGTCGTATGGATGAAAAACCGCTGGATCTCACAGTCGTTAATCCACCGAGAGGGCAGTTCTTGGGCGAGGAGCCTCTTTGCTGCCTCGTCGCGCAAGCCCTCCTTGTCAACCACCGCCTCGACCCGGAACGACCACCGGGCGTCTTCCGCCACGTCAGGCCAGGTGAGTTTCGGGGGAGCCATCTCCACCATGATCCCAGCCTGATCTTGGAGCATCTCCACGCCTTCTTGCTTGGCGGGGTTGACGAGGATGCAATTCTTGGCTGAGTAGAACCTGTCTACCAGTCCACGGTATTGAGAGACATACTTCACGGAGTCGCTTTCTTGTTGGGCCAAATTTCTCTTCCTGGCAGCTCGGCAGGACAGGGCAACCTCAAGACTGTTGCACTCCCCGCTATTGTTACCGAAGACGAGGTTCCCAAGAAACGCTTGCTCCCATCCGTGTTTTAGCACGTCATCGTAATTGTCCGGCTTCACCCGGAACCAGAAGTGCCACTGACGTGCCACGTCATGCTCCGGGACCAGCGGTAGCTCGACATCAGCCGCCAGTGCCGGGTTTCTCTTCAGATTCGCCACATCACGAGGAATGAGGCGGAACGGGGTGTCCATGTCCGTCCGCACAGGGGCGCCGCCCGGCTTAACGACGACCTCTTCACGGAGTTTCTCGAACCACTCGAAGCGGGACTCCTTACACTGCTTGTATTCATACATTGAACACCAGTAGTCCGGGTCCGAGGCCCTGTGGCTAGACTCGTAGCAGACGACCTCCAAAATCTCATCGGGGTCGATCTTGATGCGGTTCCCCTTGGGGTTAATTGCCGTCACGACCCGGTTGGGGGTGGGAAGCCATGACTTGGCACGGGCGTAAACGCACAGCGACCGGCATTCAGAGATGTTCCTGCCTTCGATTTGGTATTCGATGTCACCCAAGAAGATCGCGCCGTGGCCCACCCACTCCGTCAGATCGTAATACTGATCGAAAATGAACTTCTTCTTATTGTCAAACGAGATCGTCTCTCGCAGCGTGAAAAAGTCACTGTAGGCTTTCACGCTCCACCGATCCTCGGCCGTATAACCACCCTTCAGATGAAAGGGGTCGGTAAGGACGAGTTCGAGAGGCTGAATAGGCAGGAGAACGACGGAGTGTCCGTCCGCACGGGCATCTTTCAAGGTTACGGGATCATATCGTCGCATGGCCGCCTTACCTCGCCGCACAGCGGAACTCAACTTGATTGTTTTCGTACTGAATAACAACGTACCGTAACGTTTTCTTAAACGCAACCTTCAATTCGTTGATGGACGTGTCCGCATACGGGATCTCCATGTAGTTGTTTGGGCACTGCACCTTTGGGATGTTGTGAGCGAACCGCACCCGCAAAGAATTGATGTTGCTGCAATCAACCCGCACACACCGGCAAGGCTCCGTCACCACCACGAAAACTTCCTTCCCGCTACGGTAGATGGGAGGGAAGATAACGCAGTAGTTTTCCTTCCCCTTGATGTAAAGGTGCTGACTTCGTTGCGGGATCTGCACGCACTCGTAGCGGAAGCATCTCCAATTGTTTGATTTACCGACCCTGTCCTGACCGGACCACATTACGCAACGATCACCCATCTCCTGCAAGTCATCGATCTGACTCTCTATCGACGGCAAAACTTGCAGTATCTGCCCTGGGACGAGCGGGATGTAGTTCTGGTCCGAAAACTGGAACAAGTTGACCATTGGCGGATACGGAATGGAGGACGCTCCGTCATGGTCACGGTGGAAGTAAAAGTCCAGTATTTCGTCTTTGGAGAACTTCCGGTCCCCGTAATGCAGCGTGTCCGCCATGCAGCGAAGTTGGAGGCACCCCCACTCATACCCGTCCAGCAGAGCCACCTTGAGTGTGTTGGTGACGGAGTCCCATTGCTTGTTTACTTGGCTGGCGTAGCCACTATTCGCCTGCTGAACCGTGAGACCATACTTCGTCAGCACAGTCCAAGTCTTTACCGTTTTTTGCCCCTCTGTGGGCCTCTGAACGACGGAACCAATCATGACCCTACCCTCGCCGGGCAGGACGATGACAGAGCCGTCTAGTGGGTTGGGCAGATCATGCTCGGGCAAGGAGGTGTAAAGCCGGGTCGGCGGGCGATGAAGGAGGACGTTTCGCTCCTTCTTCGTCACGACAGGCTTGATGAAAGGGCTGACCTTCGCTTCGCCAACGATGAGGCTGTCGCTGACGACCTCGCTGAACGCGACTCGAAGGCGATACGTCTTGTCGGTCGCCATGTGTGTGCCCGCTTAAAACGGTTACTTGAGCAGATTTGCCAGCCACGTTGCGTACAGACGGCCGTCCGAGTAGCACTTGAAGTTGTGAAGGGCCTGGGCGACGTTACGGCTTTTGTTTTTGATGTAAGTCTCGATTTCGGCCCCGACCTTCTTCCGCACCTGGGCGTCCGTCTCGGGGTCAAGGATGGTTAGGATCTGGTCCTGTATGTGTGCCGGGAGGTTCTGGGCCAGCCAGGTGTCGTGACTGTAAAAGAACATCTCCCAAGCCGCAAGTTCGGAGTCTTCGTCGCACGGGACGAACCCCTGCTTGTTCGTATCGGCCCAGGTGAGGAGGAAGTTTTCCCACTCGTCCCACTCCAACTTCTTCTCCCAGATCGACTTGAGATAAGAGGGGTTGGACCCGGCCGAATCGTGAAGCGGGACCATCTGACTGAACTTAAACGTGCCGGGGTGCGTTTCCGGCTTGTTGGTCCACGTCATCTGGATCACCATCAGCCTCGGATAACCGTTAGCTTTGTGGTGCTTGTTGTGAACGATCAGATAGTTCCGGTCCATGTAGCGGATGACCGGGGCCGTGATCCCGTTGCGGGTGTAGTATTCCTGCTGAAGATCCATGACCGTCTCCATTTACGACTGAAATAAGTCAGTTGCCCTGGTCCAACGACGCTGATCTTTGTCCCACAAGATGGGGAAGTCGGTCGGCATCGTATCTAAAATGTCAAACAACTCCACCTCGTTTTTGGCCCTAACCAACGAGCGATGGAACACAACGTCGTGAACCTTGTATCTCTGGCGAAGGCCGTTGACGATTTGTTGCTGCTTTTCCGTTAAATCATCCATGTCCCTTTTCCCACAAAACTACTCTGCCGTAAAGGTCAAATAGGCCGCTGGAACCCGGTTGGCACCGATGTCCCTGGTGATCGCAAACATGAAGCGATGGTAGATCAGATCGAACTGCTGGCTCGTGGTGCAGCCCACCACCGGGAGAGCCTGCTCTGGCGACTTGGCCGAAGCCTCAAAGAACTCCAGAAACTTCTTCTGGCCGAACTCCTTCCGCAGCAAAAGGCAGAGGGCCGCCGCTTGGCGGTCATACTGTAACTGATATTGCGGTTGGTATTTGGCCAGTTTGTCGGCTGTCATCCCCGTCAAATCCGCCGTCCAGAAGCAAGGGAGGTTTTTGGCGTAGTTGTCCTGCAAGGCCCCGATGGCGCCGTGGATGTGTGGCAGGTTCATGTTCAAAACTGCCATGCCTCGCCTCGCCCACAAAGGGCACTTGAAGTTGTATTTCTGCTCGAACTCGCTCAGAGCCACGTCCACAAGAAAGAACTGAAGGGCGCCGGTGTGCCACCTCGACTCTGCCCACATCCAGATCGTGGAAGACTTAATCCTCCCGCCTTCCCACTCAACACGAACAGACGGGGCGTCCTTCTTGAACAGTTTAACGAACGTGTCCTTGTCTGGCGTGAGGAGAACCTTACACTTGACCGTGAAATCGACAGGTTGAATCCCCCAACGGTGCAAGCCCCACCTCCGCATCGACTCAAGATTATCCGAGAGGTAGCCGCCCTGGTCCTTGTCGATCGACAGCACCTCGAAATTCGGAGTTTCGTATCGATGCCAAGCCATGTTGAAAGGAAGGGCGGGGGGCTGATGTTCGGCCCGCACCGCCATCGGAGGACTACCCAACGGGGCAGTCATGAAACACAGAAGCAAGGACAACAACGCCGACCGAATCATGCCGCTCTCCTGTCCCTGGCGTCTCCCCGTTGACCGTTGTTACCCAGCCGGAACTTGTCCTTGCGAAAACCGTTACGCACGACGGACCACAGTTCGTCCTCTCGCCCCGCCCAGATCCTCTGGATTACCTGCTTGTAACAGGCCACGATTTGGGAAACTCGACTCTCGCAGATCCCCAACTTATCGCTGATTGCTTTCATGGTGAGGTTGTCCATGTAGTACAGCCTCATGATCTTTCGCACCTTGGACGGTAAGCATCTGGTCAGTTCTTCGAAGAACTCCTCTGACTCGACACTTGAACTTTCCGGGAGGCAGGTTAGACCTTCCTCCAGCGGGAGCGGACGCCGACCTCTGCTCCCGTAAACCGGCACGTCCAAGGACCAGCCATATATGGGCCGATTCCGGCCTCCCCAGGTGCATCGTCGCAGATAATCGTTAATCTCACCGATGATGCGAATCCGGGCATATAGCGGGAAACGGTCCTTCTTGGCCTCTTCATACTTTCCGCAGGCATCCAAAAGCCCGTAATAGGCGGCTGACTTGACCTCGTCCAACTGAACGCACTTCGGCAAGTCCTTGTGCTTCTGACAGGCGATTTTGTTTGCCAGCGGCATGAACTTCATCACCAGTTCATCCCGTTGCTGCTGCGTAATACCGTTGTTGAAATTGTGCTGTTCCATCGTTAATCCATCCGTAAACTAGAGTTATTGAAAGTCAAATTAAGTTAGTAAGCCGTTGAACTATCTATACCCAACGGCTTACTAAATCAAATCCAGGCATTGAAGTTGTCATAGTATCCAGGCGACATCCAAAACGCCACTTCCCCTTTCTTCAGGGCATCTGCCTTTATGGGTTTTGTCGGAGGACTTTTTTTCTGAGCCGGCGGCGACTTCACTATCGCGTAGCACTTGTACGGGCTGGAGATGAAGTTGAGTGTGTCCTTGGCCTGCTTGCGGAGACGGGGCTTGCCGTGACTCAAGAGCCTCTCAAGGAACCAGACTTTGGTGGCGTAGAGGCCCTTGCTCAGTATGGCACTTTGCCCCTCCGGGGCGTGCAGGCCGAGGCACCGTAGAGTGTCGGTCAAGTCGTAGTGCTTGAGGTTCTCCGGGAAAGGGCGTTGGCGACAAATTGTGACGAAATGGACAATGAACCTAATCCAGTTGGAGATGGTGCGTGGGTCGAGAGTCCCCTCGGGGAGCCTCAGTTCGACCGTCTTCTTTTCCATATCACCGTGTAAATGCGACTCCATCCAGTTCGTAATGTTCAAGGCAACCCGGCGATCCTTGGGCCGCCAGCCGGTGTAGTGGGCGGGGTAAGGCTTCGGAGCGACCATCTTGAAAAAATCCTTCGGTTGATAGGTCGTCTTCCTGTCAAACCTGCCCCGGTGCCGGAAGTTCAGCAGTTTAGCGTAGGCACACTTGATCCGGCGGGTGGGGACCATCTGCGAAATCACATGCTCCATCTTCATCCAGTGAGCCAGGAGAGATGATAACTGCTCCTCGGTAAAGTCCCCGGCCTCAACATGAACGTGTACGGAACAGTTCTTGTTGACCTGCACGCCTTTGTCCCGAAGGGCATTGGCCACCCGCTGAATGTTCCTGATGTCCTTGACACCAGAGCAGACATAGGAGGCGACTTCCCATCCGTTGGGGAACTGAGGACATTTGCAAGAACGGTCGAGCTTAATGCTCCAAAAGCCGTTGTTGTGGTCCTGAGTGTAGACGCCGCTCGCCTTCACGTCTCGGTTGCCGTCCGCCCCATGCACAATCGACTTGAGGTTGGCCAAGGGGACGTGACCAGACACCTCCAATTCGACGCCGAAACGTCTCTTGCTGTCGAACGAACAATACAAAACCCCAACCATGACCAACTCCTACCGAGGGCCTGAAATGAGAACTGACGAGAAAAAGAGACTATGACAATACCGCACAGCAGTCAAATCATTCGACCTTCGTCACCTTGGGGCGTTGCGGGTTGGACGCGAGTTGCTCGCGACGAATGGCTGTGACGATCTGGTAAACCTTGGACAATGCCGCGCCGTTTAGTAGCAAAAAAACAAGGCAAAGAGATACAAGCCCGATCTGCAAATATTCCATCTCCGAAGTCCTTATGTTGGGGGCAAGGCAGGGACGTTCTCCGTGGTAGTGATCGTGCCATTGGGGGCCACCGTGACCGTTACCGTGTTCCGGTTGACGGGGATGCGGTCCCGACTCATTTGCATGGCCCGCTCGATCTGTGGAGAAATGTCCACGAACTCTTGAGTATTATCGACAAATACTTCGGAAATCTTGAATACAATATTCTCCCTCTCAATGAATTCCTGGGACTTGAACAAACCAACCTCGTCGGTATAGACTATCGTGCGGATCGGTTCCGGCCTAACCTGCTGCGCCTGCGTCGATAGGGTAAACGTGAATGCCAACAACTTGCTTCTAACACAGACAGTTGGAGAAGTGAAGGCTGCTACAAATCTACTGGTCCGTCTGTTCGCCCCCTGGATTAAGGAAACCAACATCTTAAATTCCCAATATGTTCCGCCAATAGTAAGATCGGCAGAATCGGTCACACACTGGAAGATAAAAACTATCAGCCACTCCTCGGTGAGTGGAGCGTTGGGGGAAAAGCCAACAAGGGAGTGCGAGAAGTACCAGTAATTGTCACTCTTGGAATAGTGAAGCTCAACCGTGTCCGATATCGATAACGCATTGCGTTGCAAGAACTGCGAAAGCATGTTGGCTCTTGCCAAGTCGTGTTCCAGCGAAAAAAGAAGAGGCATGGTGTTGGGGCAACACCGAGCCAATATCCGATCCTCTGGCGACTGAGTATACAACGCATCTTCGAACGGATAAGTCGCTGTGCTAGAGACGATAAACGCACTCATCGCAGCAGGCACAACCAGTGTGCCGTGATCACCGAGAATGCCCAATTGGGTTTCCATAGTCTCCTTAACTCTTCGCCACTGCCATCGGGGCGGACACAATTATCGCAACGCTGGACATCGCCATGTCTGCCGTTGCGTTGTAGTCCACGAGAAGATCAACACACTCCAACAAAGTGAAGCCTGGCGTTACGTCCTCCAACACGTTGTTTCTCGGATTGATGTCGGATGTCAAATCGTTCGTGCTAAGCGGGTTCGAGAACTTCTCGATCCGCAAGATCGGGAACCGGAACTCCCTTTCCTTGAGCTTACGACAAACCTCCGACAAGTTCCTCGCCACAATGTTCACCGTAAACGAAATGTGTGTTGGGCAATCAAACGGCGCAAGCGGCGGAACACGAGGGGGCTTACACTTACCGACCACACGGAAGACGGAGAGCGGCCTCGGACCAGTCGCCCAGGTGAACTCCTTCGTAATCTCTGCCCCCTGACGGACACGCCAAGTGAACTCCTTTTCTGCCGTCCCTTTCTGAGCAAAAATACCACTACTGACACCGCTGAATCGCAACAATCCATTTGCTTCGTAGAAGTGTTCATACAAACTGTTTATGTCGCCCAACAATAACAATTTTCCTGTAGCAACAACGGGGAAGAAGTACGGCTCCGAAACCGTAAGAATGCCGGATAGTGCAAAACCTCCCTGCATTACATGGTCGTAGAAGTTGCGAACCACAGTCGCACTTCCCGTTAAAGTTAACGCTCCCGAAGAGCCACTTTGGGCCTGGATGTTGTGTGGGGCCAGGCCACTAAAGACCAATCGCCCGGCAGACTCGTGTGACATCCCGGAAGTCGGCTGCGATTGACCAGAGAAAATCAGCCGCCCGGCTGGGGTGAAGGAAAGAGCGCCTTGTGGCGAAGCGGTGCCGGACAGGAACAAGGTGCCGTTGGCACCTCCCGATTGCGGTGTAAAGGCGACAATTGCCGAGGCAATACCGCTAATCCGCAGACGGCCACTCGCCAGATGATGTTCACCAAGGTCCACTTCCGCCACACCGCTAAAGCGGATGCTGCCAACAGGGCTATGGGAAAACGATACCGGATTTTCTTGGTAAAGGATCTCAAGAGAGTAATACGTAACACGCAAAGCAGTCGGGGTCGGGGCATTCGTCTTACTATACGTAGCCAAACCCACAAAAATGAGTGAACCACTTGCATCATACTCAAAATTCATAAAGGTATTTATAATCTATGCTATAGTTCCTGCTTGACATACGTCGATATACAAAACAAGATCAAATTCCCAGACTGAAATCCGCAATAACATATCTTCAAAAGCATAACAATGAATAGTAAATACTCCATATGGGAATTGAATACATAGACGGGTTTGAATATGTGTTAACAACGCATGTCACCCAAAGATGGCCGACAACCGCAGGAAACTACTCTACCGACACGGACGCAGGAAGAAAAAACAGGGGCCTGATCCTCAGTAACGGATACGTCCACCGGAGAATCGGTGCCGAGCGTAATAGATGGGTGGTGGGGGCGGCTTTTCGATTCCGCCTGACTCAGAACACCAGTATACCCATAATGCAGTGGATTCGCTCGGCCACAGGAGGGAAACAAACAACACTTTCACTAAGAGCAGACAGACGACTAGAGGTGCGTCGGGGAGATGGTGGCGGCCCTGTTATCTCCACGAGTAGCACCAGTCAAACCCTTAATATACATGAATGGTATTATATTGAATGGGACTTAAACCTAGATGATACGTTCGGAGTCTCCAGAGTATATGTCAATGGATCGCTCTGGATGAATCCCCAACCGCCATTAGACACTGCCTTGGTTGGGCCTCTGGTGGCAGATAGTTTGCGATTAGGGTATCAGAACAACAACAACTACTATGATTTTACATTCAACTACGATGATCTGTATGTGAAAAGCATTATTTCGGAACCAGAGCCTTACGTTCTGGGAAGTTGCCACGTATCGGTCAAGGCCCCCGACGCTGACACTGGAACGAATCAATGGTATGTTGGCGGGACTGCGGCCCATTACGATGCTGTTGATCAAGTGCCCAACGACGATACCGACTACGTGTCACCTACCGGACTCAATCAGTTGGAATTGTACAGCATTACGCCCACTGCACCCGACATTAGTGCCACAGCGACAATTCACACCGTACAAGCAAACATAGTGTCAAAGGCGACATCCGGCAGGGGGGAGAAGACTCGATTCAGGTTCTTGTTGAACGGCAATCAGTATGCCAGTGGGGTCAATCACGTATCTACTGTGGCGGGGGGTTACGCCGCTCACACAGAGACGTTCGAAAACAACCCGGACACAAATAACAAATGGACCCCCGACGACATCGACGGGGGCCAATTCGGCATGGAATACACTGGATCGTCCGGCCCGGTATCGGCTCCTTAACGAACCAGCAAGTATTTGCGGTTGATCATAAAACCGTTAAACAACTGCTTGTAGAAGGTGTCGAACATTTTCGGATGGTGCTGGATGCAGTGGATCATCTGTTCCAGTGGCCGCATTCCTTTTTTGACCGGGAATACCGCCTGCTTAACGAAGAACTTCCAAAGCCACACCTCCACGTCTCGGTCAGCGCCGACCGCTACCGGCTCCAGGGCACCAAACCCCTTAATGTGTTCGTTGACGTAGGACCGGAGGTCAACGTCCGGCGGAACGTGACCGTGATGTTTGAGGCAGTAGCAGGGACTGAGCGTTCCGCTCGGGAGGAACAACTCCACGATCAGTCCACCCTTGTGATTCGTGCATTTGCGGCACGTCGAGAAGTTTCTCGATGGGCTGCTAGTGATGCAGATACAGGTGGGCGTCTTGTCCGCCTCGAAAAAGCAGAGTCCCTCATCGACCGGGAGAACAAAGTTCATCCGGTGTCGTTCGCGGTATTCAGTCAGCAGGTTAGCCACGTTGCACCACCCAATCATGCAGCAGCGGAAGAATGTAAGGCTCCTGGCACCGTCTCCGCTTACCTTCTTTCCAGTCAAAGCCTCTGTCCCAAAGGAAGGGCACGAGGATGGACGCACGGCAAATCGCACGATTTGACGTAACATCCTCTGCCTCGATTCCGCCCAGGAACTTACAGGAGAAGCCTTTCTTCTTCCACGAAATATAGGCAATCTCTTCCTCGTCAAAGTGCTGGCCGAAGTACATGAGGTAATTCGCCCGCATTTTAATGAGAATGTCCTTGGCGAAATCGTCTATCCCTATGGAGCCGGGGGGACGGTCACGCTTCGGGGCGCAGAGGTATTGGGTCGAACGGATCGCTCGGCTCTTGCAGTGTTCGCAAGTCGTATAGTCGTCCGTAGACTTTTGTGCCTTGTGCTGATAACCACACACCCCGCAGTGATAGACATACTGAATCTTGCGGGGGTTGTGGTAAACCAGTCCGTAGATCAACCCTTCCACAAGTTGATCGTTCCTGATGGTCATAGGGGAGTTAAGCAGTTCAACGAACTGCTCTGGCAGCCCCACGTCACCCCAGGAAGGGAAGATCATTTCTGCCATAACGGTTGTCTCTCAAAAGTTCGGATACACACCGTATATCGACTGTCCCAAGAACTTTCTTTAATCCGTCAGGAGTCCTTGGCCTCCTTCAACCGTTTCAGGATTGCCCCCACCAGAGGATGACGGACGATGTATTTCTCAGGGAAATCCACCAGTCCGATGCCCTTGAGGTTCTGAATGAGGTCCACGAGCATCGCCAGCGGCGTCTTCGTTTTGGAGTAAAGATCCGACTGTTCCGGGTCGCCCGTAACGACCATCTTGCTTCCATTGCCAAGTCGTGTCAAGAACAGCTTCAACTGCTCGTGAGTGCAGTTCTGGGCCTCGTCCAAGATGCAGACACTATCCGAGAACGTTCTGCCCCGCATGTATGCAAGAGGAGCTATCTCGATCTTACTCATCACATAATCTCGCTGGCCACCTTTCGTAATCTTGTTGATGCAATCGTAGAGCGGCATCATGTAAGGATCGACCTTCTCGTTCAGAGTGCCTGGGAGATAACCGAGGTTTTCCCCGGCCTCAACGATCGGCCGTGTTAGGACAATCTTACTCTTCGATTTCTCAAACAACTCCTGAAGGGCGAAGGCTACCGCCAGGTGTGTCTTACCTGTTCCAGCCGGACCCAGCAAGAACACGACATCGTGCTGCTGGTATACACTGTAGGCTAACTTCTGAGCAGGTGAAAGGAAATCAAGGTAATCAAGATGGAGAAGTCTCTCGAAGTTGTGGACAGGCTTCTCTTTCTCTGTAGCTTTGCGCTTACCCATAGATGTGTCTCGCTTCCTGTAGAGGCGTATTACCTCTATTTAGCGAGACTGGAGTGCATTTATTCCCGAAAGGAGAAAGAAGAAGACCCCGGAGACGCAATAATGGATGAGATGACAGCGTCTCCAGGGCCTGTGCTGACATTACTCGAAGAGAGTGTTTTCCCCACAAAACAGAGGCTCACGCACCTTGCGGCACAGAAACATGCTTTGGCCTGTATCTTACAGGCTTCCCTGATTCAGTTGACCGCAGTCAGTAGGTCGGTTGGGCTTCAGAAGAGGGTTCACGAGCCTCCTCTCACCGTGGCTAAAGACCGGCGGCGTCACCACAAAGACACTGAACGCAAATCACGTTTGTTACGATGCGTAAACAGGCTCTTTGTGACGATTTTCAACCTTCAGCGAATGGTTGTCAGCTATATTTGGTCAATCCCTTCGACTCCGCTAGGGTGCGTGGCCGGACGTTTTGCCGGCCTCCCAGCTAAGGAACTGGCCTCCATTCTATATCGACAAATCAGACCATTTTCTGCACTCCGAAAGACTAGATAACAGTTATGGAGAACTTCCGACTGTTTCTAGAGAGTAACGAATCCGACGCTCATGCGTCAATACGTAAACTCCCCGCAAAATACCGTAAACTAGTCCGAGGCTACACCATCAAGTTCCAGAACACCGGAACCCTGAAGGGGGATGACGGGCACATCGGAAGGGTGCAAGACTCCCCGACCAAAAGCATCACCATCGCAGCCCCTTGGTTTTATTCAAGAAACTTTGTCCTGCTCCACGAGATCGGACACCTTGTATGGAGCAAGTATGTCAAAGGCACTCCAATAGAAAAAAAATGGATAACTATCGCAAAAAATACAAAAACAAATGAATCAATTGAAGAATTGTTTGCTCACGGTTTCGCTGCTCAATACGTCAAATACCCGCCCACAATATTTTACCATAAAACATGGAGAAACTTTTTCGACAAATTAAGTAAAATTGTGTAATTTGTATTTCATACAACTTAAAAACAAATTACTGCGAACCATATCCATTTTCTTTGTTTATACAAACATAATTTACGAGCAAGTTTCCAAACTTTCGTTTTTCCTATATGAAAGTAGTTTGCCGTTTCTTCGTTTGTATGGGATTGATAGTAGGAACGAAATTCGTCTTCGTTAATGTGTTTCATTATAATGAAATCGACAGACAACACTGTTTTCTTTATTATTCCATGAAGGTAGCCAGCAGGCGGTGGAAGTGATGAACCCCTTTTTCACGATCCGGTGAGTATCGACCACGATCGTATAACCGTGCTTTTACGCCCTTCTGGACACACTCTACAACCTGCTCGTCCTCCCTCTCCACACGGTCCACAAGAGTCAAGTCGTGCATCAACTCGGGCCGCCAGAGGTAGGTCAGAAACCTCACCTTGGTCAGAGATGGGCCGAGCGGCATCACCACATTGAGCGAGAGTCCCCACGGATAGAAGTTGAACATCAGGTTGGGAAAGACCCAAAACCAGTACGCGGCGATTTTCTGCCCGTAGTCAGGCGATTCACGGGGTAAATCGAAGCATTCTTCCCCGTCCTTCGCACGGCCGATCTGAAGGCTGCCGTATGTAGACAACAGCGTCTCGTAGGTGCCGTAGTCCACAATCTTGTTCAAGCTGGCGTGGATGAAGGGGATGTGGAACCCCTCCAGATAGTTGTCACAGTAGAGCGCCCAATTCGCCTTCACGAGATAGTCTCGGGAGGTAGTCGGGTCGAATCGGAACTCCTGCCAAGGCAACCAAGATAACCGTTTTTCGATGGGCCAAATATAATCAAGCAGGGTTGCAGTCGGGTTCAAACTGACGAAGGAAAAACGATACTCACGACCTCCCCACCGCTGCAACGGGACGCTCGGAAGGTCGTCCTTTTTGCACGGAAAGTCGCAGGCGTTGTGGAACTCGGGCATCGAAAGCATGTGCCCGTCCAGGCTGAACTGCCTGCCGTGGTACCGGCACCGCATCTGAGAGCCGTGACACGGCCCCTCGACCAGCAGATTGCCCCGGTGAGTGCAGACGTTGGAAAGGCAGTGGACGTTGTCGGAATGGTCCCTAGTGAGCATCAGAGGCTCGTCCAGGCAGCCCTCCAGCAGTGTGAAGGGGTAAATCTGACCCGGAGTCCGAACCGCACTGTCGTCACCGACGAACTGCCAAGAGCGTGCGAAAACTCGGTCTTTCGACAGTTCGTATAATCCGGCGTCGGTGTAGAACGCTGATGGTAGCGTGCTTGCCTTGGCGATGTCCGAGTCGATTTCAAACACGATTACTCCCCGAAGATGAGGATTTCGTTGTAATTGAGCGTTTCCCCAGGGGCCGGTTTGATCTCCAACAAGCCGGTCATTCCCTCTCCAAGTTCGTCCAACACCATCTCGTATGCCTCAATTCGAGTCAAGGTGAATTCAACGGGACGCTCTGACTCCACCTCTGCCGGCTTGATGAAGTCCTCCATCAACCTGCGAGGCTTGAGCGTGATGGCTTTTGTGAACTTCTGACCAAGAGCCAAAGGAGAATCACCATTGCGCCCAATGACCTCAAATTTGCCATCCTTACGTCGAAAGTCTTCTATGATAAATCCATGAATTGTCATTGTTTCACCGAATGTAAGTATATTTCTGAAACTAACTCCAAAAAGCGATCATGCAGATGATCACGTTTCATTTGATTAATTGGAGCATACACCCATTGCACATTATTGATTGAGCAAGTTCCTCCCTGCGATTTAGGAACAACATGGTCTAACTCAGTATCGAGTCCAAGAGTCAATTGCCTACCTGTATAGGGGCATCTGCCATTTTGTTTTTCATATAAATCTTTCAAGTCTTTCCAAAAACGTGCCCCTCCTGCCGAACATGCCCCCATCATTTTCAGATAACACGCAATACATCTTACATTGTTGTTATTTTCAAGAACAACACCACATCGACAGCAACATCCCGAAGCGATTAACTTTTCACGACGTTGTTTATGATCATCACGTCTAAATTTCAAACATTCCGCACACAATCTTCCATGTGGTCTGTCTCTTAATTTAAGACAACGAATACAAACGCCTTCTGCAATGAGTTTTGCTTGCCTTTGTTTGCATTTTTCCAAATACCTTTTACCACATGGTACGCATTGGACCCGTCCTGTGGCTGCACGATTACCACAAGAAACACAAGTGCCACGAGATTTTCGCAATTGATATTCTAACGACATATCAATTATATCGTCATCTGACTGATTTTACTTGAATTTCTTTCATCAAACGTGGTATTGTAGTCATGGCACTTTCTGTAAACCGCTCATATTCATTAAAATCAAGACTAAACACCTTGTAGTGATGACAGATCGGGTTCTTAATTACCTGTGGTTTGAATCCCTTAGTCTGTGCAGCAAGAGTGAAGATAAACGCTCCACCAACTTGCGGCAAGTCCTCCGGGAACGGACCACATTCCTTCATGCAATCACGAGTAATCAGACAGCACCATTCCTGAATGTAATCCACACGTTGATTCTGCATGAAGTAGGAACCCATTTCGACTCCCACCATGCCAGAGTCCTGAGACTCCGACACGTTAATGAGCAAATCGATCCACGCCGGATTCAGGACCACCACATCGCAGTGCAGGAAAATCAAGTATTTCGAGTTCTTGTCCGCCGCTTTCGCCCCTTGATTGGCTGCCTTGGCCCAATACTGATTCTTGTCATTACGGATAACCTTGACCTCTCCCTCGATCTCGTTAAGGAAGTCTTGGCTGTCTTGACCAGAACCATTGTCAACAACGATAATTTCATAGTTGTTATTCAGGCTAGTTACAGCGATACTCTGAAGGCAGATATTCAAATACTCAGGACGATCTTTATGAACAACAATAATCGAAACTTGTTCTTCAGAACCATCATGGAGATTGAAAGACATTTCCGGCCGAGGCCCCTCAAGGGGGTTATGAACGGGCAAATTTTTTGGCATGATTCCCTCTCAAATAATTAAGCACTTTAAGAATTGAACTTTCTGAGTCACCCAATAATCCTAATCCACGATTACATTTAGCGCACAACAAACCTCTAACATCTCCTGTTGTATGATCGTGATCAATTTGAAAATGACTACTCTTCTTATTTCCGTAATGATGTGTTGAACCACAAATAGCACAACATCCATTTTGAATTGCTAAAAGCCGACTATAATCGTCGGGAGAAATATTATAATAACACCGCAATTTTTCATTTCTTCGTTTTTCTTTTTCTTTTTCAGGATTTGCTTTTCGTCTTTTTTGACGAAGGTAATTGATACGATGTCTGTTGTTTTTATTCCAGACACGCATTGTTTCTCTTTCTTTCTCTTTTCGCTCAGGTTTTTTTCGCAATTCACTTGCTCGCTTTCTTTTACAAGATTCACAACGAGACGGAGAAGGCCCTCTACTTCTTTTCGTTAGTTCACTATTGCATTCTACACAAAAATACACCATTTGCTCCTGTAAAAATCACCTCACTAAAATAGTGTGTAACTGGATATTTAATAACAGACTCACAGAGGTGAAAAAATGAGTGTTATTTACATAGTGTTTAAGGCTTACCGACAAAAAGATGGAGAGTATTTCGCTGTTGAGACAGAAATGGCATTCAACAGCAAAGGAGAAGCAGAGGCTTATATGAAAGAGAAACCTGCTTCATGGTGGGAGACTCGACCAGTGCCGGTGAGTGGCGGCCAAGTCATGCAAGTTGAATTTTTAGGCATGAGGGCGGTTCACGAGACAGAACTAAAGTAGTAATGTAAACAAAAAAACCCAGCTTTCGCTGGGTTTTTATTACCGCTTTCCGGTGCTACCAAAGCCCCCCGCCCCTCGGAGCGTATCTGGCAGATCATCTGTCTTCTGCCAGTCGAAATGAATAATTGGTGATGGAATGATTTGAACAAGTCTAGCTGGCAAAGTTATATCTGGCTTGTCTTGATCAATCTTAATCAACGGAACCATTATTTCCCCATTATAACTCCGATCTATAATTCCAATTGAATTGGCTAAAATATATCCAGATTTCCAAATACTACTTCTTGGAACCAATTGAAAATACCATCCAAAAGCTGGGGTGATTTTAATTCCGGTGCCGTACAAAACAATATTATCGACTCGTTTTATTTCCCTAATTAAAGTTAAATCCCAACCAGAGTCACTGGCATGTGTTTTCCCAGGAGGAACAGCCAGTTCATGGCACTTATGCCACTTAAACAATAAATCAGAACCTTTACAGTTCTTCCCAGACAGGGCGGGAACCCAACAAGACCAATCTAAATAAACATTTCGTTTTCTATTCAAATAAATCGTGGCATTGTCGTACAATTTCCCCAAGAAATCAATTGCATTATTTCCCCACCAACTAACGTTTTCGCCATCATCGTGCCCATTGCCACAAAATGCCACTAAGCCTTCACGAAATCTATTAGAATTGGTTGTAATCTTGCAATAAGGATTGATCGCTCTTTGACATTTGCGAATATGCCCATCTCCATCGAAAAATCCTCGAATAAAGGCCCAAGTTAAATCGCTTGATAATGCAGGAAAGCCAACTGTATGTGATTTCTTACCCGGAGCAATATCCAAGTACTTACATACATCTTTGACTAATGTTGTTGAACAAATTCGTAAAGACTGTAATTTGTTACTTTTGTTTTTAATTGGCAACTCTGTAGATATAATGTCACGTAAATCTTGTAACACAGCCGTATCTTTAGCATGAATTGCAATTTCTACATAATGTTTACGAATAGTTCCGTCGCTAGCAATCCACCCCAATAAATATGCTTTATCTTCAGTATCAATAACGGTCAGAAGATCATCGGAAAATGTGTATTTACAATTAGGATTATCTCTCCCGGTAAATTTACTTTTCCTTGAACAATACAAACAAAGGATTTTCCCATTATTCCTTTCAATAGAATCCATCATTCTTCGATAAGGAACATTCCATTTTTTCTTGCATTTGTTACTAATTCTCAAGTCACATTTTACTTCAATAAGTTTATGAGACTGACGATTCAAAGGAAAACTCCATATAATAGACAGGTTCTACATGCATAGTGCCTACTTTTTCCCCGTGTTCTACCACCACTGTTTCCTTAGCAATGTTTCGAACACGAAAAGAGACTCTACGCTCATTAACGATAACATTTTGTGACACAACAAGTCCTTTGCTTGCCAAATGGTCAAGAGGACTCACTATCGCCTTCCATCCGTTCGGCAGACTGATTGTTACACCGCAGTCGATCATCGCACTCTGCCTCGGGTGCAGAGTCACTCTCCGCTGCTGCGTGAAGTCCGGTGGAACGTTCGCCACAAGGTCCACACACGCCGACCCCTCCGTCTGGTAGGTCGGGGTCCAATCGATCAACTGGCCATTGTGCATCGCCGGGGCGTCCACCTTGAGCTTCACAGGAACCTTGGTCGGCCCCTCTACCTTCAGCTTGGCATTCTTCTTCTTGGCGGCAGGCTTCTTTTTGAGTGGCAATTTCAAGTTCTGCTTCATATCTTTCTCGCTCCTGTAATTCGAGAAGAGCCTCTTGTTGTAGCTCATTCTCAATTCGTGAAATGTGTGTGTGAATGTTGTTGACAATGTGTTCTAGACAAGATAGCGGATAAGTTCTCGTCAATAGTCTGAGTCGTTCTCGAATCAAATCATTAACATATAAAGAGTTCACATAATCAATGAACATTGCTTGAGTAAATTTCCGACGCAAGGGTTTCCTTCCTGTGGGAACAAGTCCGTCACCATCTGACATGCCAATTTCCAAACCTACCCTCATGAATTATCCTTTCGAATTTCTTGCTTCAACCCAGAATGCTTTTAGAATAGTCTTCAACCACTCTTAAAGTCTCACATCCAGTCCCCAAGCCATCCCCGTAATTCCTACGGTTTAACATATTGATACCTTGTTTGTGAATATTCTTGGCAGCGTTCAAATCACGATCATGATTTGAATAACAGCGAGGACAAATCCACTCCCGTTCGTTCAAGGTAATATTGTCTTTAACATAACAACAGTTACTACAAGTTTTACTGCTTGGAAACCACCTATCTATTTGCAAAATAGTTCTACCATACCACGATCCTTTATATTTCAATTGTCTAACCAATTCAGAAAAACAACTATTTTGTAAGGAGCGAGCCAAGCAGTGATTTCGCAACATCCCACTTACATTCAAATCTTCAATGACAATGACTTGGTTTTCATCAATGATCTTGCGACTTATTTTATGTAAATGATCGTTACGAATGTTTTTTAATTTTTGCCACAATTTGGCAATTTTTTTTCTGATTTTTTCATGTAATTTCGTTCCTTTTGTTGTTCTTGACAACCATTGTTGTAGTTTAACTAATCTATGTTGCAATGTGTTTTTAATCGAACATTGTTGAAATCTTTTACCATTACTACAGGTAACTAAAGTTTTGATGCCAAGATCAAGTCCAACTTCAAATTTGTTCGGAGGTAGTGGAATAAGATTTTTCTCTACACAAACACAAGCAAAATATTGCCCAGCCTTATTTTGATTAACAATTACGTGCTTTATCTCACCTTCTATTTTCCTATCAACAATTATTTTTATACCTTCCTTAAACTTACAAATATACAATTTATTATTGTCTACATTAATGTGCTGTGGAACACAAAAGGATTGTTTGCCGTGTTTGTGTTTGAACTTAGGAAATTTGGCTTTTTTTTCAAAAAACTTACCATATGCACCCTCTAAGCATTTAATTGCAAACTGCAAAGATTGTGAATTGACCTCTTTTAACCAAGAAAACTGTTTCTTTAGTTTCGTCAAATCCTTAGCATCATCATAATAATTAAGTCTCTGATTATTTTCTAAATAATGCTTAATACGTTTATTTAAGTAATGATTATACACATATCGACAACATCCAAAATGCTTAGTCAACAACACTTCTTGCTCTTTAGTTGGATACAATCGAAATTTGTAAGTGTAATTTACCATTCTATGCTAATATAGTAATGAGCATAAATAATTTACTCACTACATACAAATATGTTGAATTTCAAACAATTTATGGCCAACGCCGGCGCCTTTCTTGCGAATGGCAACGACTATGACCACTACATGCAACAGTTGTCGTTACCCGATAACACGTTGGATCTTCCGACCACAACGCTTCAGAACCCCGTTAAGATTTTCCGCATTCGTAGGACGGGGAAGACGTATGAGATTTGTGCAGAGAATAATGTGACTTGGAATTGCCCGTCGCAGCACTACGAACACCTGCTCCGCATCGGCAAGGCGCCCCATGTCGGTGATAACGTGAAGCTCACCTTCTTCCACGATGGCACGGTCAAATCATTCCAAATTGTCAATTGATTTCATTTCTGCCTTTCCTTCTCCCAATCCCTCCTCCACTGCGAGTCGTTCTGGGCGGGTCCATAAGGCCCCGTGGGGTTAGGAGCAAGACCTGGGGGAGTGGACCCGTCAGGTGCTGGGATACCAGGGGGCATAAGGCCGACAGGACCAGAAGGGGACCATGTTCCTGACGGAGATGAGTTATTCTTTCTGATGAGAGAAAAGTCTGTGGCATACACCCACCACAAGACGGCAGACAACATCGCCGCCAGCACCAACAGAAACTTATTCTTCCTCACCCATGCAATGCTCATCTTACACTCCGTTCTGAGATTGGATTAGTTTTGCTTCGTACTCCTGACGTTTAGCACCTTTATGATTACTCTCAAATGCCGCTAACTGCTCAATGATCTTGGCATATTCTTCATTGTTAACAACTGGAGTTTCGACCTCCACCTTCACAATGAGACTACCCTTCTTCGATTGATAATAGGGGTCATGCAGCCCCTGCCCGGCCAACCGCAACATCGTGCCGGACTGGATGCCTGCGGGGATGTCGAGAAGGATATTCCCTTCCAAGCCGGGGATCTCCACCTTGGTCCCTAGTACCGCTTGACTGTAGCTGATAGGAAGAGCAAGAAGAAGGTCGTCGTCGTGACGGCTAAACAGGGGGTGATTGCGAACATGCAGGCCCAGATACAAATCGCCTCTAACGGCACTGTTCTGGGTTATCTCACCCTCGCCCTTGACGCAGAGCTTCATCCCATCGTAGGTTCCCGCCGGGATCTTGACTTCCAGCTTGACTCGTCCCGGCACACCGCCTCTGCCGTGACAGTAAACGCACTGTTCTTTAACCGTTTTTCCGACACCACGGCATGAGGGGCAGGTCTGCTGTATCCGCATAAACGAGTGACCCGAAATGATCCTCCCCCTGCCCTGACAAGTCACACAGGTGTCCAGGGAAGAGCCGTCCTTCGCGCCAGACCCCGAGCAGTGCGTGCAGACTTCGTTGCGGTCAAATTCTATGTTCTTTGTGCAACCGAGGGCGGCCTCCATGAAGTCCAACTCCACATCGAATTGGACGTGGCGGACGTTATCTCTCGCCTGGTGGTGGGAGTGAAAGTGTTGGCCGAAGAACTGACTGAAAATGTCTTCGAAGCCGCCCTGCTGGTGGTGGGAGTGGAATTGCTGGTGGTTGGCGTTATGACCGAAGCGATCGTAACTTGCTCTCTTGGTCTGATCCCCTACAACTTCATACGCTTCCTGAACTTCCTTGAACTTGGCCTCTGCCTCAGCGTCTCCGGGGTTGCGGTCAGGATGAGTAGCAAATGCTAATTTACGATAAGCTCGCTTTATTTCATCAGCAGATGCATCTTTCGTAACACCTAACACCTCATAGTAATCACGATTCATTTGCCCACCTAGATAGTAGCATTTCGATAAAATTCCCGATATTAATAGAACGACTCGAATTCGTCAATTGCGGAATAGATGTAGTCTTTTTTTTGCTTGGGGCGAGATCGGCGGGAACTTTCGTCAAGTGCCTCAATGAGTTCTACGTCAGAGTCCTCGTAGCTCCCTCGCTGCATGATATCAGCGACGACGCTCTCTGCCATCTCCATCGGCCCCTCGAAACCCGCTTTATAGGCGGCAAGAAGCATCTCTCGGACAGCCTCTTCCGTGTACAGAACATTATCCATTTGACGTTACTCCGACGTATACTGATTAGGAAAAGTATGTTCCTGAAAAGTCGCAGGGAGAACTCGACAGCATTCCTCGCCCATGATGCCACCCTTAACCGACAAGGTTGCTGTAACGTTTTCAGACAGGGCCTTCGTGCTATGGAAACCGTTCTTGTGATCGTATGCCCCCCAAATGATCTCCTTAACACCTCCCAAGACGGCAGCAGCGGCACACATTACGCAAGGCTCTACCGTGCAATACAGGGTCGTATCATCCAGACGGCGTCGAGAAGTTTGAAGCACCTTTCGGATAACATTCATTTCAGCATGGCTGGTGCAGTCCCTTTCGGAAAAGGTCGTGTTAAACTCAACCATGTGTCCACCGGGCCATACGAGAACCGCCCCGACAGGATGGTCGCCTTCCGACTTAGCCTTCTCGGCAGCGACCAATGCGAGTCGCATATAGTATTCATCGTCCGGTTTCTTCTTTAACTTGAAGAACTCAGAAAAATTACGTGCCATACTCTTATTGTAGTGTACAAACGTGATAAAATACCAATTCAATGCCTAAGTTCTCAATCGTCGTCCCGCACTATCAGGGCGCCGTTAACCACAAACGGTTCTGCCGTGGCATCCAATCACTGCTAGATCAAAGATACAAAAACTTCGAGATCCTGTGCTACCACGACGGCCCTTTGCTTGATAAACGCCTCCCAATGCCTGTCCCCGTCGATCCCACCCCCGTCCGATACAACGATTACGGCCACTCCCTGCGTGACCGTGGTATCCAAATGGCCGCCGGGGACTATATTATTCACTTCAACCCCGACAATATCCTCTACCCTTTCGCTTTGGAAAAAATTGCCGAGGCCACCGAGCGTGCGTCAATCGTATTTGATGAAGACGGTAAATGCTTAGACCCGGCGGACATAATCATCTACCCCGTGTTAATGCGGGGAGTGATCATCGCACCGGGTCGCATCTGTCGTTTCGACAGCAATCCTGAACTTTACACGATCTTTACTGGTGTCCCCGTGCGGAAACACAACATCGACTGTATGCAGTTTGTCATGCGTCGTTCCCTGTGGCTCAGCGAAGGGGGCTGGGCCGATAAGACCCACGACGGGGACGGGATCATGTATGAGGCGTTTGCTAAAAAGTATGGCTACCGCACCGTGTCGGAGGTGCTGGGCGAGCATTGGTAATCACACCAGCAGCCATATCCCTCCGACGATGGCCGCACCAACGATCATCCCCATGACGAAAGAGCAGCGTGAGATCGACGTGACATCACTGACCTTGTATATCCGAAATTCGTCTTCTTGCACTATCCAGTTCCTCCCACAGTTCATCCTTGTGCTGCCTCAAGAACTCATCAAAAACCTTGGAGGCAGAACAACCTCTCACCTTGGCAATCTGTATGATCAATCCCGGTATCTCCGGGTCACTGATGGAGATCGCCTTGTCCCCTGAACTGTTAAGTATTGCCAAGATCATCTCAACTCCAGTAGGTGATGAACAAGCACTTGCCGTCCTTCTCACCGAGGACAACGGGATGGATGACGCCGTCCTTGGTTAGACGCAGGTCGAGGGCCTTGGTGGCGGCCTTCTGGTCGTCGTACAGTTCACACTGTTTACCACTTCGCAGCACCCACCGGCTGTCGTAGCAGAAATATTCAGAGGTGAGTTTGATGCCAGGGACGATCACCCAGAACTGGTCGAAGACGGCCTTGCCGTTCATGTCTTGGTGCGACTCAACAGAGTTCATCACCTCCTGAATGTGGGCAGGCCAGTCAAGGGTGAACTCGTGAAGAGGGTAGGCACGAGGCTGGAAGTCGTATTGGTTCGGTGTGTCGTAGGTGCGAACGGTGACGAACCGATCGTAGTTCGGGTCGCCCGAGCCGCACTCAATCGCCGGATAACGGTTATCCGGCTCCAGCCAGAACGGCGACTTGTTGAATGACTTTCTCCCGAACCTAACGACACCGGCCTCTGTGTTGAGGATGCCGCCGGCCATCTTGGCGAGAATGACGGCGGCGTCCACCATCTTCAACTTCACGAACCCGAGGAACTTTTCTTCGAGGAACTTGGCGATGATGGTGTTTCGCTTGATGAAAGTGTCGGCCAGGCTGGTCATGCCCAGACCCAAGACCTTCTCCGCACGCTTCTTGTTTTCTTCGACCTGGGTGTTCTGAGTGTCATCCAGCCGGGCAAAGTGGACAAAGGACGTTGGGTAGTCGCTCCACCCACGGTGGTTCTTGAACCACCCGGCCATGTCCACGCCCTTAAAGGTTTTCTTGCCTCTCGCCTCGGCACGTAACTCTTTTGTGGACAGCGTACGAGTGTATGGCTTGAAAATGACGTTCCGCGCGTCCTTGAACGCCTTCTCTTTAATGAAAGACCCCTTGACCAACTCAAGCACTCGCCGCAGTTCCTTCCCTTGAGAAAGGTCAGACAGCGCGAATATTTCCTTGAGACAGGCCGCGAACTCACATCCCTCGGTGAAGTTCGCCTGAACGATCTCCCGAATTGAGGGGTGGTTGAAATCAACGGTCTTGCAGAATGCGTGAAGGCGGAAAGCCATGAACTCACCGACCGCATTCGCCAACTGCTCTTCCGGCATGGAGTTGATCTTGTCGATCAACGCCGTGTCACACTTGCCGTCGTAGTTTCGGATGGCGTCGGGAGCCTGCTTGGCGAGGCCACTCAAGACGCCCTGCTGAACACTCTGGACCTCCTTTTGGAAGTCGAACCCTGTGTCTTCCACGACTTTCTCCTGGGGAGGATTATTGAGGGTTGTTTTGTAATGGGAACCATCTTCCCCCCACAGCATCACCTCTTCGAACTCGGGCATCAATTCTGCCGGCATGATTATCGATTCCTGTGCGGGAGGAGGGGGCGGGGGAGGAGGGGGCAAAATAAACCACTCGCTAGACACTGGCGACACAGAGTCGTATGACCACTGTAGATCGTCCAGCTTGCCGCCAGACCTCGCTCTCGCTTTCGCCCTCTCCTTTTTTACCTTTGTCTGTTTGCGTTTCCTCTTTTCGAGCCATTTATGCCGCTTAGATGGCATTTAGCCCTCCCCCGTCAAGCCCCCTTCTTGGCAGGGAGCAAGCGGACACTGAGACGTTTCTCGTTGAAAGAAGGACTCCTCTCGGGAGATCCGACACTTTCCACGCCCTGAATCACCTTCTGGATGATCTGGAGGCCCTGGTCCTTGAACTGCAACTCCCTCCGGGCGAAAACAACAGTCACTTGAACCGTGCGGCCTTCTTCGAGGAATTTCTTGATGGAGTTCAGCTTGACATCCAGATCGTGCGCCCCGGTGACGGGACGGAGGCGGACCTCCTTCATCTCGATCTGCTTGTTTTTCTTCTGCTGTTCCTTCTTCGCCTTCGACTCCTCGAACTTGTGTTTCCCGTAGTCCATGATCTTGACGACGGGAGGGTTGGCGTGAGGGGCGACTTCCACCAGATCCAGCCCCATCTCGTTCGCACGGTCTTGGGCCTCTCGGATGGACATGATCCCCAATTGCTGCCCGTCTTCGGTCGTCACACGAACCCGAGGGCTGGTGATCGACCTATTGATTCTCTCACGGGCAACTTGGTGCCGAAACTTGTTAATTGGAATCCTCCTTGATTAGACAGAGTTCTACACGATCGAACAAATTGCTTCTACTGAGTTCGGAAGCAATCTGCAAGGTATATTTAGGCTCCACCACCACGTCGATCACTCCTTTGCACACCCAACCGACTTTGCCGCCCACTTTCGCTATCATCTCAAAAGCCTTGCGATTGTATCCCCGCTTCACCATCAGACGTAGTGTTCCTGGGTGGTAGTCAACAATCTTCCCAAGCCAAAGTGCAGTGCGAGTTGGTAGTGTGGTCGCGGAGTCCAACAATTCTCCCTTACAGTTGCTTCTTGAGTTTACTCGCAAAACGCATCAACGCCGTACTGTAGTCCCCTTTGGGAATGCGGACGTTGACAATCGACAATTCCTTAGAAGGCATGATTTCGGCAAGCGAAGACTCCAGTTGTTCCTCTGTTTCCACGACGTAGCCCTTACCCCCGCCGACAACTATCGGCAGGTTCTGGAACTGCCATTCCTGCACGTCATTCCACGGGCCGTCGAGCATCACACGCTCGGTGGCGTACCCCTTGTTGTTTAGAACGAAGATAATCGGATTCAACTTCCTCCTGACCAACGTGGATATCTCCATGCCGGTCATCTGGAACGCTCCGTCACCGACAAACACCAGGGGACGCACATTCGGCTTCGCCGCCATCACGCCCAGCACACCCGGCACACTGAAGCCCATCGTCGTATAGAACGCCGGGCTATAGAACATGGACTGCCCATGAACCGTCAAGTCGATAGCCCCGAACAGGCTGTCTCCAATGTCGGCAATGATAGCCGTGTTGGGGTTCAGGATCGAATCGATCTTCTCGAAGAACCGTTTAACGGTTATCGCCTTGTCTCGCTCAGCAACCCACGTCGGTGCGTCAGGCTTGGCCGACTCCGGTGCCCTCCTTGGCTCGACCTGGGAGTTGCACAGGGCGTTGACGAAGTCCACAAACAGAACGTCCTTGTAGTAGGAGTTGCGGATCTGGCAGGACTCGCTCGTTGCCAGGACGATCTTCCTCTTGCCGATCTTGAGCGGCAGGAACCCCATGTTCACGTCGGTCTGCATTACACCGAGCATGACGAGGCAGTCGGAAGCATCCACCTCTCTCGCCACCTCCTCCTTGCTCATAAGGCCGGCGTAGGTGCCAATGGCGAGTGGGTGTCTCTCGTTGATCACGCTCTTGCCGAGGAAGGTCGTGGCGACACGGATGCCGGTCTTCTCAGCGAACTTCCGCAGCTTCTCACCCAGGCCGAAGCGGGCAATCTCGACGCCCGCCAAGATGACAGGGTGCTTACTGTCGTTGATGTATTCAACAACCTCGGTCATCACCTCGCTGAGAACCTCCTCGTCGCTCACAGGCGTCGGAGGGGTGCCGGACTCGAACGAATAGTTAATCGGTTTGTCCACCACGTCCCGTGGCAGTTCGATGTAGACCGGCCGCTTGTATGTCTTGCACGCCTCCAGCACGCGGTCGATCTCGTAGGCCGCCGTTGCCGGGTCACGCAGCACGGTGTTCGCGCAGGTCACATTGCTGAAAATCTCATGCTGGCACTCGAAGCTCCTGACCATGTGGTGCAGGAGCATCTTCTCCTGCCGCTCCTTGATCCCCGGCGAACCGGAGATGATCACCACAGGGGACTTCTCAGCAAAAGACCCGCCGATCGGCCACAGCAGAGGGAAACCGCCGACGCAGTAGGTGACGCAAACGCAACCGATGCCGTTGGCGCGGGCATATGCGTCAGCAGCAAAGCCGGCGTTAAACTCGCTCGTTGTGCCGATGCCCTCGATGGGAGACTTGTAGAGCTTGCTGATGAAATTGAGAACGTAGTCTCCCGGCACACCGAAGGCATGCTTGATACCGGCACGATGAAGGCGGTCAATTAGGAACTCTCCGACGCTCGGCATTGTCTATCCCCTGTTTATTCCAAACAAGACCTCTACGGATCAGAGAAACCATACTCTGACTGACGCCGTGTTTTTTCGCTATTGCACGCTGCGTTCCGACATCGTTCCTGATACTCTCTACTCTTTCTAGTGTCAATTTCTTTCCAAATGTTTTTCGCCTGTTGTCATTCCATTTCAAACAATTCACACATCTTTCTACAGTAGACACAGAAACATTTGACAATTTCGCCAATTCCGGTATGGTATGAGTGCGTGCATTAAATTTCTTCACAATATCTTGAATTGAACCATTACTCAACTTCGCTGGAGTATAATCAGCACTATACCAAAGATGTTTTCGACTTACAAGTTTGTAATGCAAACATGGTATAAAACTGAGATGCGGTGATACTCCTTGTAAAAACTGATTGCCCAAATCTAAACATATTGTTAGGTTTGGATGTGGCTGGAATACACCCGTCTCCCAACATCCAACCTGTGATAAAATCATATTGACGTTGAGTGAAGTCGGGCAACAATGCAATTTTGCATGAAAATTCAGTAAGTCCAAAATCAAAGAGACGACGAGCAACTGTCTTTGTAGATACGCCAAAGAATTTAGCAGCCTCCCGTTTTCCAACAAGACCTACTTGCTTAATTATATCAGATCGTGAAATTGAGTTCCTCATCATATAACGTTTTCCGAGGTTGGACTATCTATTATATGTATGAGAAAACCCTCGTTTTTTATCGGAAACCGTCGCACCCAATCCACTCCGGTGCCAAGCCCACAGCCTGTTTGGTCCGGCGTGTAACTAATGAAGCTAACTGATGGAGTTGACAACCCTCCTACAAGATACATGGAACTAACCATCGACATCGACCCAAGCATCTTCAGTAACTTGAACTCAAGCCAGTAACACCCTGGGAGGCAGGTATCGTTTGCCTGCCATTCATACACCAAACTGCTTCTGGTTATTACGTCTTCCTTGGTTGTTCCATCAACTTGAAGGATGTCTTCCTTTACCATCTCAGTCGCAGCAGTTGCATTCAGAACTCTAAAGATGCGAAGCTTAGAGCCTTTTGTGAAAGAAGAGATCAGACTGCCGTTGTAGCCCCTCTGCACTTTGATGAGTTTATTGTACTCATCGAACCCCGTTACCAACATTTGCTCCGGCGCCCTGGCTCGTTCCATAACGATTATGTCGCCAACCATGCACTGCTCGAAGCCGATATTGTCAGCAAGCCCAAAGTAAGTATCGGCAGTTGTGATCGCTTTCTTTAATTTTCCTTTGGCCCACATCGACACTTCGCACACCAAGTTGGTCAAGTCAATAGGGCCGTCGCAATCTTCAACTTCGAACTTGAACTCAGGCCGGGTATCATGTCGCCGAATTGTGAAGTCCGGGCATCGTTTCGGACACCCCAGGCGGTCTGGGCAGTCGTTGTTATTTGTAATGCATCCCATACCTTATCTATTCATTTCAGACATGAAATCACAATGGCAATGGGATCTGGGGTTGGAAGACTTCGGGAGTGGAATTCTCCATCCACTCCATGCGGTCCCGGAGCCAATTCAGGTTCCCCGTGTAACGCTCCAGGGTGATCCGCGTGAGCTTGACCCACTCCTTCGTAATCAGCCAATCATCCTCGCTGACGGAGGCGAGGTTCTGCGGGCCGTAAACGATCTTCTTGATGCCACGGGAAATCAACCGCTTCACCGAGGCGGAAGCTGGCGGGCCTGTGACGTAAACCGTGGCGCCTTCCAGGGCAGCCGGGGCAGCCAGGACGTGGTCGAGGGCGTTCTCTTCCGCAGGAACGCTAATCATACCCCTGCGGGTCCAGTCGATGTCCTGATCGAGAACACCCTTCGGAGGCCCGTTCCACCCGACGCCGAGGACACAATGCGAGTGGCTCACCACAACCGCCCCGTTCTGGGCGATCGGGTCTTTCGACCGGGTGGCCACACAAAAAGCCATCGCCATGAAAAAGTCATCCCAAGGCGGTACGGCTCTGGATTTCTTCTTGCTCATTTGCCCTGTCCCTAACGGTTATTGGAGCCGCATCTTACCCCGCCACAACCCTAATGACAACCCAACATTTGAACGTAGTGGATCTCGAAGCGTGGTTTGGGATACTTCGCCTTCATGGCCTTCGCCTGCCGGCGGTGGAAAGAGGATAGCATTCTTTCCACCAGATGGTCGGGCAGTGGGGCCTCCACACTCCACGCACCCGTGTTTGGCAGTGAAATCTCACAAGAGATCGGGATTTGCCCCAGGGACAAGTACTCCACCCCGTCCATCAAGTAGGCGTCATTTGCCACGTCCTTGACCCGTGCGTAACCGCTCATGCTGTGTCCACGGCTGCACGGGATCGAGATACTGTGGTTGAGTGAGTTGTGCGTGTCGATAACGAGTAGGTGAACGAAGGTCCGCTCGGGCTTCACCCGAATTTGCAACGCGCCACGAATGCCTTCGACCGCCTCATCGCCGGTGTTCTGCTTCGGTAACGGCTCTTCAAAGTCAACCGCCGAAAGGCCCTGCTTCCTGGCCTCTCGTAAGGCATTTAACGCCTCCCAATCAACGAATATCTTCCCAGGCATGGTGTCTTTCTCAACTAAAGAGGTAAAACAGCAGGACGAATTGTGCGAGGGACCAAATCGAGATGAATCCCCACGCCAGACGAACCCTGTAGTGGTAAAGGAAAATCAAGGCGCCCAATCCAAAGATCGTGCCGGCCATCTTCGTGCCGGCCAGCGCACACATCCCGTAGGATTGTAACACACGATTGAGGATTGGGTTTTGTTCGTTGATACACTCCCCGGCCCAGACAGCTAAGCTCATGTCCAGGGAGGCGATTGTCCCGATGAACAACCAAAGGAGTCCGAAGAGGACGACCTTCAGTTCGGGCGATGTGGTTTTTTTAGATAAATCAGACTTCATCACCTTCCCCTCCCTGGGAGTTGACTACGCCAAGTTTTGCCACGTAAAATGTCGCCTATCGTCGTGACACTAACTTGAAAAATAACAGACAACTCACAGAGGTTCGAAAAGAAGAAGAATATTTCCACGATGCGTAATCTTTTTGGTCAGTTCCGTGACGCTCCCGGAAAGAACTATTGTTGTTGCCAATAACTCTCCGAAGAGATCCATCACCTAATAACGACCCTGTGATGATCTCCATTTGCTTTGCGGTCAAAATCCGCAAATTGCTACTTAGGTCTGTGTGGCTTAACGCTTTTCGGTTTTTTCCCATCCTTGTCACCACAAATAGCAGTCACATCCATGTTGAAGGTCTTGAACTGACCTATCTTTCCACAGGTTGCGTCCTTGCCATACGGCGGGCGAACGAAGAAGTCACCGGGCTGCGGGGGGTAAGCACCTGTCGCGCGCCGGGTGGATGGGGAAGACTCGTTAGCTTGTAGCCATTCCTTGAATCCCTTCATACCCCTATTTATCACTCGTGTGAACCGATCTACTTGAAAAATCGGTTTTTCTAGGGGTTTTCTTTACCCTTTTGAAGAAAAGCACGCCAGAGGACTATATTTTCACATAATACCCTCCACCAAGGACTCGAAACCCATGTTCGATGTGCTAAAAGACCTATCGCCTGGAGACGCCTTCACTATCGATGACCCGAAGGTATTTGACTTCACCCAATCCGAAGACTTCGAGGTTGTGGAAAAGAAGTTATACACCGGAGATGAAGGTGACTTGCTCATCATCGACACTGACGGCTACTACCTCGTTGCTCACACTCTGGCGGGCGACCCGAGGTACTACATTTACGAGATGAACCTCAGCGGAACCATATCCGAACTTGAAGATGACGGCGTGTCCGTCCTCAACGATGACGGGGAGTTCCGAGAGCGGTTCTCGATCAAGGGGCAAAAGCCAACCCCCCTAACGGCTGTCATTGGCCCGATTTACGGACTGAATCTTGAGGACACCGAGGTCGAGTGTACCGAGGCCGCCTGTTGCGAATACAGAGCCAAGTCAAAACACTATCCGGTGACGCTGTTCGAGAAGTGCGATACTCACTTTAATGTGTACCAGGGCTTCAGAATTAGCGAAAACTCGATAGTCATATGAAAGACTTGGAACTGCTGTCGGCACCATTCCTCGACGGGATACTGCCACACAACAAAGAATACTTATCAAAATACTTCGACAAACACCAACAACACTTGGTAGTTTACTACTTCTCGTTCCCTTACGACGGTCACTGCTCAGCCTATCGCAAAAACTTCATCGACCACTCCGGGATCTATTGCTCGGAGAGATGGGTCTACAAAATCCTCGCAAGAATAAAAAAGATCGAGGGCCGCCTGGCAGAAGCTGAAGCGGCCCTCGATTACGAAACAGTTGCAATGATCAAGTCCGGCGGGTTCAAGCCCCGCCGTGGACGACCACCAAAGAAAACCGTTACTTCCTCAGCCCCTGCCTCACACCCTGAGTGGCGCCCTGAGCGGCGTCCTTGAGGTGGTCGCCCAGAGAGTGGAAGCGAGTCCTCTTCTCCACCACGTCGTCTTTCGTGAACATGATCCCGTCCCGTCCGACCGAGCGGACGGTCAGAGTCTCCGTGTGATTGGTCTTGCGGTAGTGGATGTTGAGCTTGCTGCCCCAGGGGTCAGTTGGCAATTCCCCGGTGTAGTGCTTGTAAAGACCGTTTTCGTCCACCATCTCGTCCAGCTTCTCCACCCACTCACTGACCTGCCGCTGGTTCTCCTTCACCCTCCCGTTGTCGTTGATGATACGCGAGAAAAGGAAATAGAGGCCCACCCCCACACCAAGGACGAACAACAACAAAAACACCCATGCCGACCGATCTTCGTTCATGTTACCCTCAGAAAGTGGCGCCAGGGCGAAGCTTTGTGCGAAGCCCCAGGCCCACGACGGGCGGGGGCAGGAACATCTCCCACTCCTCGAAACCTTCCTCAAAACGGAAGGTGTGGAACTCCCAATCCGAGCGGTTCTTCAGGAGACATTTCGTGTAGTCCAGAAGGAAGTCCTCTTGGGCCTGGTAAAACCTCACGTCCATCTTTGGGGTCGTCAGTTTGAGACAGACAAGGATATAAGAAGCCTTACCTGGGATCTCAACGTTCAATTCGATGAGAAGGTTGAGGATGCGATGGGGGGAGTCCAGTAGGGTTGTGTGGACATCGTCTGGTATATCGTTGATTTGTACTCGTCTTCGCTTCATCCTGATCCTTACTTGAATTCCACGCCCTCAAAGAGCCAGTAGTATAATAGTAAGACGCCGCCGATAAACTCCTTGCCGATGTCCAGTTGGTGGCACTCACGGACCAACCGCAAGTTCAACTCGGCGTCGGAGTGACGGGCCTCCAGGGAAGCGTGCCGCAGCTTACGAGGAAGGCCCTGCTTCTTGCACGCCTTCAGGTGCTTCTCCACAGCGTTGTTGATCAACTCACCGACGAAGTTCAGATCGTAGGAGTCCACGACGATCTGAACGTTCTGACTCGTCATCACGATCCGATCGAAGGCCCGCTCTGGCGTCTCGCCTGCCTTACAGACGAGCATGTGTTTTTTGTCCCTGAAGAACGTCCGCATCGCCTCCTTGGCGTGCTGCCGCTGCTGCTCCTCGATCACGACCTTTGGTTGCTCCACTCTCACCCTTGTCATCTTCCCCTCCCTGAGAAAGATTTTTGGCCTAAAAGGGTAAATAGGGCATGCGAACCCTGAAGTTCATCCTTGGTGTCATTTTAGCATCCTTGTGCCTCATTACAACAGGATGTGCCGAAGTGTCTCCTCGCGATAATTTGTCTCCTCGGATCGAGCAGAAAATTGACAATGCCAACGGCAAGATTGACCGAATCGAGTCCAACCAAAACGCGATCAAGTTTGCCATCGAAAAGCGGACGGAGAACACTAACACGGGGGTTCAATTTTTTCAAGGCGAAGGCGGACTTATTGTTGGCTTCGGAGTCGTTGTCATCATCTGCGTCACCATCTACTTCTACCGTTCTTCCCAAAAGAACGAGCAGATCGCCAAGATGCTCACCGAACAGATCAGAGCGTTCAATGACCCGGAACTTGAAGACAGCATCCTCCGCGCCGCTCTCTATACAGACGTGGAGAAGGATGTCTACCACATGATGACTAAGAAGGAGAGGGCTTAGGCACCGCCTCGATCTTCACGTCGTTCCTGAGTCTGCTCGTCTGCTCAACGAATGTTACAAATCTCCAGTAACAACAGTCGCAGGAAACTGAAACCATGTCCTTATAAGGGTAATCAAGTTCAGTGCATGTGGTGAAGTCCCGACAGTTCGGACACCAGGCTCTCACTCTCATTGCTTTCCCTCGGGTGGACCTCAATCGTCACGTCGTTCTTGGGCCGCCTGATCTCGTCATAATACGAATTAAATCTCCAGCGACAGTCATCGCAACGCAGGCTCATTATCTCCCCTATGGGGGCAGGTATGAGTTCGGTACACGATCTATCTTTCTGACAGTTCGGACACCAGGCCCTCACACTCATTTCTCACTCCTCTGGACTATCTCAATCTTCACGTCGTTCTTGGGCTTTTCTAGCACGCCCCATGCACTAGGGTCACAACGAAAATGCCAGCCACAATCGCCACAAGAAAAAGCACCCTTGCCATTAACATACCCATAAGACTTTGCAATCCCCTTGCACTTCGGACAAACGGCTTTAACGCTCATTTCTTCCCTCTCTTCATGAGCCGCTTCATCTTCTCGGACCACTTCTTGACCGCCCGCAGTTGACGCACAATGGCCAACCAGCCGGGACTACGGAAGGGGTGGAAGAGCTTCCACTTGAGGATCTTGACGGGGTTAAGTCTTTTTAGGGCGTAATAGTCGTAGGACCGCCAGTTGACCGCACAACCCTGGCAGAGAGGGATCAGAGGCGTCATAGTGGTGGAGTAGAGCATCGACACGGGCGGTTTGGTGCAGAGTAGGCAAATGTGTCCGCCCGTAAAGTTGAATGACTCGAAGAGCGGCTCAGGCAGCATGTCCGCCATCCGCTTCTCGAAGTCGCCACGCAGTTTTCTCTCGTCGGCTTTCCAGTCGTGCATTTGTGGTTTACTCCAAAAAACAAGGGCCGCCCCAGGTGATTCCCGAGGCGGCCCCATTCCGTCCTGCCGTGGGGGGTGGCGAGGACAGGAGGTCACTCCCGAGGAGTGACTTGGACCACGAGGCGGGTGACGCCGTTGCCGCCCACTTCGACCGAGACATTGGCCGTACTGCTGGTCAGGCCGATGTGCTTGCCCATCTCCGTGAGGGCCTCGAACAAGGCCATGTGTTCGTTGCTCTCCGTGGGAGCGTAGTTCGGCTTGAAGGAGTAGTTTCGCTCGAACGACTTCCGCCAGCGGGCGATCCATGCCGCTTTCTTCTCGTCCGCCATGATACCGGGGTTTTGGTCTGCCATCTTTGTCCCTTTCCTGGGAAAACGGTTATCACGACCCCTTTACGGGGTCACGTCGTAGCCCTGCTTGGCGTTTTTCAAGGGGACATACCCCTTGCAGTTGTTGCCCAAGCCCCGATTCATCTGATAGGGGTCTTGACCGTTGGCCTTCGCCTTCTCGATGAACTTGTCTACCTGCTTGTCGATGATGTCCTTCTTGGCAGTCACCTTCTTTAAGCAGATGCAGTTCTGCGGGTTCTGGTCGTCGTGGGCAAGGTAACGGCACTCTTGGGCGCCTTGGTAGATGAGGCACACATCATTCAACTGCTTCAAGCTCAGCATTCGCAAATCTCCCTGAGTTTGTCAACACAACTGATATTCTTCGCCTGCCAGATGCGGGAGATTGCCTTCGGACATCCCTCGCAAAAACTGGAGTTGGACCAAGTTTCCCTCTTCCTCTCGGTCGAGGAGGAGGGGCTGCGTGTCCGCAACGAGTTCTTGGTATCTCGCCCGAACCAGACGGCGACACTCTACTACAAAATATCGGGATTTGTCACGCTCAACATTAACAAATCTTACCAAGACGGGAATTTTTTCTTCGGAGAGCGGTTCGAACTCGGCATTTAGACAATAACGCCAACGGTTATTCTCGAACCGAACAAACAGGTTCCAGGGAACCCCCACCTGAACGGCGGCAAGTTCCCCGATACGCTTTTTCCTACAAAAATCCTCCATCTGGAGACAGACCTTGTAGACCGCCAGCAGGTCGTCGGTGGGGATAGGTTGGGGGGCCGGAAAGCTCTCTGGTGGAACAAGGTGCATGCATCACCCGCAAAGGGCCTTGACGATAGCGGCGCTCTTCTGAGCCAGGTAACTCGACATCCCCTCACTGTCGCCTGTCAGGTTCTCTGGGATGTCGATTACAACGGGAATCACCCCATTATTGTTGAACGGGTACTGCTTGCACCACTTGCGAATAAACTCAGAGACAGACTGCCCCTTCAGTTTCGCATGGTCCTTCAACAACTCGTGAAGCTCAGGCTCCAGAGAAAGGCTCATGATCTTCAGTTTCTTTGACATTACTCGACCTCATGCATCCTGTTTTTCTTGTTTTGTAGGGCATTGCTTTTCGCAGCTTCCTCGGCATACCGCCGCTGCAATTCTGCCTGCCGACGCTTCCGATTACGCTTCTCGCACGGCTTTTCGTAAAACTCGTATTCCTTCAAAGCAGAAAGAATTCCCGCCTCATTACACGCCCTCTTGAAACGGCGAATCAAATTCATCGAATCATCACGACTAACCCGATTGCCTTGAAATGATCTCGATTCTACACGCACATTAACTGCCATGTGACTGTTCCTAATCCTGCGGCACTTTGATAAATTTTGTGCCAAGCCTTTTGGTTTTTAGTTTACGTACTTGACTGTAAGACACAGTCGAAACATATTCAGATGTCGTTGGCCATGTGTCTCGGTTAAGTCCCGGCAACATTTCATTCAGTTTAACGACGATATTGTCAATTAGAGATGACCACTTGCCAACACCCTCTAATATAGTAGGGAAGGAAAAAATATAACGATAAGACTTATTCAACACCGCCAAATCATCCAATTCATACTCCTTCAACCCTACGAATTTCGAACGATGCTCCACACCCAAAAAAGGACACCTCGCCACCGCCGCATAACGATTCAGCCCACCGCACACATCCAACACACACGAACACCCTCGCATCACTGCCAGAACGTCCAAAACATTCTGTTCTTGTACAAACACACATCTTTGCTGATTTTCGCTTAAATCATACGTTCCATAGTTCTGCCACACAACAGGTGTCATGCCAGCTTGACACAAGGCTGTGAGTAGGTCATTCCAAAATGCACGGTCCACCTTCTTCACAATGTAAGAGCCATGTTCCCACCCCCTTGCAACCCTCGACGGATGAACGAAAACTTTGTAACCCGCCCTCTGAGCCAGCAGTCTCGATAAATCCACCCGCAATGACCTTAAACCAGGCAATGCAACTGTAACCTTTCCAAATTCGTCAAAGAAAGGTTTCGTCAATCCATCGGCGTAATACTTGGACAGGTCGGGGTTGAAGGTTATGACATCATCAAACCTTTGTCTGAGGGACCGTGCGAAGGTTTCGGCGTGAGTGGACGTATTTTCGAAACCTGAAGTGTGGTCCCAGAGGTTCTCCAAAACGCCGTTGTCTTGCGGCGACCAATACTCATCCACATAAGGGAACAGGCCCGACAGTCCGGGCCAGGAACAAAGAATGAAGTAACGATGAGGGCGGGCCTCACCGAGATAGCGGTGCAGGAGAAGGGTAGAAAGAACAAATTGAGAGCGAAAATCTCCGAAAAACGGCAAAATCGTTAAACTCGAATAGCTCGTCGGCAAGTCGTCTTCGACATACGACTCTCGCATAAAACCAGTCTGTTGTGCGGCCCTCGTCATGAAAGCCGCAATTCCTTCGCTCATGCCCGCTCCAGTATCAGCAAACCATTGTGCTTAACGTGATGCTCCTTGAACCTCCACCAAGGACTGCTCTTCACAAATTCGTTAATTGCATAGAGCAAACCCGGCCTCGTCCCATCCTCTCCCGTCTTCCCATACACCACCGTGTCGTGGAAAATCAGAAACTTCCTTGCCTTGTTGCCGTGCATCCGCAACTCCTGAGAGAGTTGTAGGTAGGTGTGAATCGTGTCGATAAACAAAAGGTCCGTCTCCTCGATCTCCACCTCCAGGTCCGGCTTCGCTATGAGCGAGAACTTCGTCCCACCAGACACTTCCTCCAGTTCGTAGGCTCTCGGGAGGAACCGCACGTCGTAACAGGTTAGTATGTCCGGCTGAGCATAAAGGAACGCAGTCGCAGACAGTCCGTGGCCGGTGCCGAACTCCGTAATGTGCTTGCACTGCTTGGCGTGTTCATACAAAACGGGAATATCTAACCGGATGTCGGATGGTGTCGTGCAAACTGCGTTATAGTATTCCTCAAGTGTCATGCGTAACTCAAAGTAATGTCGAGGTGATCTAAATTAATTCTCCACACACCTTCACTCATCTTCCAACCCATTATCTTTACACAAATTGTTGGAGGGAAGGGAAAGGTCGTTTTGAAATTCTGAATGATGTTCGCAAGAATACCCTTTGCCAAATTTGTTAAATATTGTTCTAGTTGATTAGATTTCTTGGTAAAATCGTCACTATGGTGATCTATCGTTCCAAGATTAGGGTCCATCCTTAATAGCTGATTGAGACTGCTTTTTACTGACCTGACAATCGTGTCTTCTTGATCTTGTAGCTTCGTCCAAAAATTCGAACTCATGAACCTCCATTATTTTTATGTGGACAGATACCCGTAACTCTTCTGCCCCAATTACAATTTGCACACAACACTTGATATCCATCTGGATAGTTGTTCTTTTTCAACCAATAAGCGAGTAACTTTCTATGGTGTTTGTACTTTTTTTTTCAACATCACACCCTCTTTCAATTAAGTGATCTAACTCTAAAAATAAAAACTCCTTCTCTCCACAACAAACACAATGTCCCCCATAATGTTCAATTACCTGTCTTCTAACATTCTGATGATACTTACTGGATGCTGATCTTGCAATATTCATAATTTGGTGATGTGGACAAACGCCACCATTTCTCGCTTTTCCTCTATTGCAATTTGCACATAATACTTGAAAACAAGGAGGATAATCATTGTTTATTATCCATTTGAATAATTTACGTCTACCCCAACGTCTATGTTCATGCCCATTGTTGTTGATATGATCTAATTGTAAAAAATTAACAATAGTTTCACCGCAACATATGCACTCAAATCCCCCATAATGAAGAAATACATTAAATTGTAATTCTCTGTAGTGTTTGCGAGATTGCTCTTTACACTGAATGCATATACGAAAATTATCATCCACTTTGTTCTTGTGACATTGAACACAAATTCCGTTATGTTTGCATCTTTCTCTTCTTTCTTTTTGTTTCAACAAACAATCAGAACAATAAACATCGCTAACAACAGAATTACAACAATTTTTACATTTACCATTCAACTTTTTTTCTAATCTGTCAATACGTTGCTGTTGTAAGCAGCGTACACACAATGACATATTATCCAAATGTGTTTCGCCACACCGAACACACTCTTTATTTATTTTCTTACGTGATATGTAATCCTTATCGGCCTTCGCCTTTTTGTGAAAACAAATATCACACAATGAAGATGAATTAAATTTTTCTTTACCACAACTTACACACAATCCATTGTCCAATCGTTGCTTATTTCTTTTTCTCATGTACTCTGCATGTTTAGATCGACAAGCAACACACTTTTTATATTCCCCAGATTCCTCTCCACATTTAGTACACAGATGCATGACCTATCCGTTTCAAATTATCTTGTCGAATTTTCTTTACTACGTCTACATCTTCAACTAATCCAATCATGTCATTATAATCATTATTCTCCATTTCTCTAATAGCCTTTTTAACTAATTTCAATCCAAATGTTTGATTTTCTAACACACTTCGATAATGTGAAATCACAAGTTTATATAAGCTCCTACTACACAAATTCATTCGATAACCTTCCTGCCCATTGAGAAAAATTTGATCAGGGCTTTCAAACAAAATGTAAGGCACACCCATCAGCCCCGCCAGCCGCGTCGAGGCCGTCCAGAACTGCACGGTAAACTTCAATTTGGAAACCAGGGCCAGAGTCGTCTCCAAGTCCTTAGCGTCCTCACTACGACTGAAATCAGGAATGCGGTCAAACGGGCAGGGAAGCGTCGTCTCCTTCTCCCCGATCCACACCGGGTTATAGCCCATGTCCTCCAGCATGTAGATCAATCGCTCATAGAACTCGGGGGGCAGGTTGCGGCCGTAACACTTGCGGTGGCGTGCTGTGATGCCTACAGCATTCGGCTTCAGATACTTATCGACATATTCCAGCCGCTCCTCGGAGGGACGGGGAACCCACACGGCGTTCTCCTTGGCCTCTTTGACCTTGTGGTAAATGCCGACAGGGTGGTATCCCCTGGAGCAACGATTACAGATTTGGCGGTTGCCGATGTCCTCATACTGCCCGCCGCAGTCACACAGTTCAATCTTGGGCTGGAGGCACATGATGCCGTATCGGTTAAGGTCGTAAAGACGACCAACTTTTGCAGCCTCCTTTTCGAGCTTTTTGAGGTTCTTGGAGGTGTGGTGGAATGCCCGGCAGTATTCACGAAGGTGCTGGTGTTCTTCTTTCAATTCCCAGAACTCATCAACGAGGTGCCTATAAAGATACCCCCGCCCGTGCCAACCCATGACGATGCTATACTTCCCTTGGCACTCTCCGTTGAGAGCGGCTGGAAGGAGGTAAAGTACTTCTACGATCTCGGAGCCGAACTCAGAGAAGTGCGGGAAGATGATCGTGTTAGCCGGGTTCTTTGGTCTTGATCTGGGGGTGAACTTGTGAACTGTAAATTGAACTTTTTCAATGCGCTCTTCGGCATCAACAACCGTGCGGTCGCCCACGCCGAACTGTTTGCCGTCGAATAACTTCAACTTCATATAAACCTTGAGATAGATGTCCCGGCCAGCGGGACCGTTGTTAAACGATCTCTACTTTGATATCGTCAACAACGAACCCGCTCAAGTCGCTACCGAGAAAATGGATTTTGATGTCAAGAGTAATTCCGAGAGACTCTTGCTCAACCTCTTGAAAGGTTGGAGAGTGATCGGAAAGCTCGTTTAGATAATCTGATGCGTCGTCAAGAATGGTGTTGTGCATTTCGTCCACACTGTCTGTGAACTTCAACTGGTATCTTTTCATAAGATACATGCGAATCAGCCTGGCAATTGAGTCCTGGGCTGAATACAACTCATACCAGTGGTTTTTGTTAGGCTCGTCAGTGTAGCGAAATCCATTGAACATGACCCCTCACTTACCAAATTCATGTTTTTCTGGTGTGGGTGGCTCAACATATCTCTTCGCTTTAATGACGAACCCGCACTGATTACACTTGAATTTCTTCGGCCCGTGACACTTAGGACACAGTACGACTTCCTTCAAGTCCTGAATCGACTCGTAAGAGCCGTCAGACCAGCGACGGTAGTTGCAGTGATCGCACTTCAAGTAGTAGACGTTTTCGGCCATCCTAATTTAGTTATGGTCGTCGCTCTCAGGAATTTCAAAAGAACTTGCGATTTCTTTTTCCTTACCGGCCAAGGCCATCGCGGCCCTCTCTTCCTCACTGTAATTTGCCGTGAAGGAACAATCGGCGTTTGGAATCAGCATCCCTCGGTATCCGGGAGAAAACCCGCCGCCACCAGAGTTGACACTGAAACCATTCTGTGGCATGAAGTCGATTCCTTCCTTCTCCTTTGTCAAACCAAGATCAACAGCCTCCTTGAACGTCGCCAAGTCCTCGCACCAGATGCCGTAACGACGCACGTTGGCACCAAACACGGGCAGGTCCAGGGGAAGCACCTTCCAAATCGGATTGCCTTCCTCGTCCAGCTTCATGTCGCTGGAGTACTCGACCCGGCCCCACTTGTCCTTGATCGGCTTCTTCTTGCCGTTCTCCTCAATGAAGTTCGGCAGGAACTCGGCCACACACCGCGTCAAATGCAGGTCGAGCAACGCCTCTCGCTCGTCGCCAGTCAATACTTCATGCCAGGCGTCGGTCGAAAGAATAATCAAGAAGTCGTAAATCTTATTGTGCTGCTGGAAGAGCTTGTTCAGAGGGGAAAACTTTAACGTCTTCCCCCAATTGAACCGTCCCTTAACAAATGGCTTACTATCAGCGAAACAAACCGCAACTTTAGCCAGTTCCAAACGAGGTGAATGATACTTAAACTTAACCTCTTCCATGAGGTCAAATACGGCTGAATTAGCCAGCCACGGACACTTTGGCATTACAAAACTCCTTCAGTTCTATTCAATTCATTTTCAGAAAACTTGATATCCATGTGATCTAAATGACAACATTCATATTCCACTTCACCACACTTTTTACAAATATGGATGGAATTTATAACCACAACGTCATCCTTCATCCACCATCGATCATGGTCAGATAACAATTTAACGTAATCCCCAACCTTCAACGCTTAACTCCTTACGCTACATCATCAAGAGGTTCTGGGGTAAGCCGATTCGAAAGATCATCAATCTTATCACGAAGGTTCTTGAGTTGACTCATATAATCTGCCTTACCGCTCCCACTCTTTATATCGGCAGCAAGAAGAGAACTCTCTAGTTTTTCTAGCTTAACTTTCAAATCGTTAAGTTCCTGAAGTTCCTTGCCGTCCGTGAAGTTTGGGGTAACACGAACCGGCTCATACGGGCTGGAGGATTGATCGCTGCCGTGCGACGAGAAATGAATAGGGTTGTGCGTAAACTTCACGCCCGGACCAGGCCCCTTGGAAAGCTTCTTCTGGAACTCTTCCGTCAACATTTCAGGATGCTGAGAAAGCTCGTTAGCACGGTGGAAAATGTCCCGCCAGTTGTCTGCCTTCTCTTCCGCCGGAGTCTCATCCTCTGGAACAAAACTCTGCATTCCAAAATAACTATGGGTCGGCTCCTTAGCCTTGGGCTTTGGTTCCTTATCAAACTCAGCGCGGGCTTTGTCCCACATATCACACCACTGAGCAAATTGTTCTTTATCGTCCATATTCACCTTCCACACTGAGCAGTTATTATGTATTTAGCTCAGCAGGCTCGTTTTTTACCTCTTCGGAAGCCTCCTTCTTGGCTTTCACAATCCTAATCACAGACCAGTGTGGATCATTCACCGGGACGTGCATCGGATCGGCGTAGTAGAAGAACTCGCACTGATAAGTGTAAGGCTTGGCCATCACTTCCTCCTTGGACATGCCAGAGAGGAGGTCGAGGCCCATCTCCTTGAGTACACGATAAGAGTCCTTCTCCGTGGCGCCGCCGAGCTTCCGCATGACCCTTTGCGCCGACTCGCCGCCGCCTTTCACCTCCCGCAGAAGGTAGATCAAGTCACGCTTCATGTCCCCTTCCACCAGATCGGCCACTGCCGTGAACCTGGCCAAGACTTGACCGTCCTTGGGTTCGTGGCGGCGAACGTCAAAGAAGTATTGGTCAAAATTCTTCTCGTCAATGACGAGATCGTCTTCCTCTTCGTCGCCACAAGCAACAGTCATGTTGACGTGCTGAACTGGAGCAGGCTCCAAAAACTCAGGAGGCAATTCTTCAAGATTCTGGGCAAGTTGATTCAACTCGTCAGGCATATATGCACCATGTTTATATCGGAAAATATATACCTAACGTAGTAACTTTCACTTAATTTCCATCACAAACAACTGGTCCCACCCCTTGATGACCCCTTGTTGGAGTAACTCGGCCATCATAGCATTCGCCTCTTCCTCGTTGTCAAATGAAGCAAGACATTCGACGCCTTCAACATATCCGTCTCCAGCCAAAACATAAACATGAACAACTGCATATTTCATTTTCTCACCTTATCCAACCCAATTTGCACAGGATACTCACCTGTGAAACACGCCTCACAAAAGCCTTCTCCAGCATATCGAGATCCTACACCAAGTAATCCTTCTTTACTTAAATAACCAAGGCTGTCAGCGCCAATTAAATGACATATTTCATAAACACCAAGAGTTGAAGCGATTAACTCACTCTTTTGAGGAGTATCGATGCCATAAAAACACGGGTCGGTCGTCGGCGGTGCCGAGATCCTGAGATGGACCTCGACCGCACCGGCGTCACGTAGCATCTTGATAATCTTCTTGCTCGTAGTCCCACGGACCAGAGAATCGTCAATCACCACCACTCGTTTCTGTCGGACGACACTGCTAACGGCATTGAGCTTGAGCTTCACGCCGAGGTTGCGCATTGACTGCTTTGGCTCCAGAAAAGTCCTTCCTACGTAATGAGAACGAATAATCCCGATGTCAAACGGAATGCCGGACTTTTCGGCGTAGCCGATCGCTGCGGGCACACCAGAGTCCGGGACCGCAACCACCACGTCTGCGTCGGCGGGCTGCTCTTCGGCAAGGCGGCGACCGAACGCCTTGCGGACCTCGTGGACGTTGGCCCCGTAGATGTGCGAGTCCGGCTTGCCGAAGTAGACGTATTCAAAAATACAACGGCGCCGTGGGCACTGCTCCAGGGGCCGCGATGACCGCATGGTCTTGTCCTTCAGGGAGATCGTTAGCATCTCACCCGGCATGATCTCCCGGATGTATTTCGCCCCGATCAAGTCAAACGCCGTCGTCTCGCTGGAGAGGACCGGACTGCCCTGGAAGTCCCCCAGAACGAGCGGTCGGAGTCCGTGCGGGTCACGGCAAGCGATCATCACCTCCTGATTCAGCACAAGCAATGAGTAAGCCCCACGGATCTGACGTAGCGCGTAAACCAGGGCCTCGGGCAGATGCTTACCGGACTTGGCGATCAGATGAATGATCGTCTCCGTGTCGGAGGTAGACTGGAAGATAGAGCCTTCTTGCTCCAGCTTCCGAGTCAATTCCTCGGCGTTCGTAAGATTGCCGTTGTGGGCAATCGACAACCACCCGATGGCACTCTTGACGGAGAACGGTTGGAGGTTGGCAACCGTGTTCTGGCCGGTTGTGGAATAACGGTTATGACCGATGGCCGAGTGCCCCCTCAACGACGTGAGGTGTGCGGGGCTGAATGCGTCGCCAACCAGCCCCTTCCGGCGGTGGGAAAAGTGCGTGAAACCGTCAGTGGAGACGATCCCGGCCCCTTCCTGACCCCTATGTTGCAGCCCGTGGAGCATAATGTAAGCCAAATGTCCAGCGTCCTCTTGATTCACAACACCAGCAATACCACACATTAGCTGTTCCCCGCTACTTTTTTACACAGTTCAATAAAATAGGCTTCATCAAACGCTTGTTTCATAAAATTAACGTCTTTGTGAAGCCACTGCACGTTGTCGAAGACATAACCCTGCTGATTGTTAATGCGATCAAGTGATGCCGTGCTACTTCGTTGAGAAAAACCAATCTCTATGCCTGTCAATTTACATTTTCTGTTTTGGGCAAGAAACAATTCCCAGGCTTCATTTATCGTAATCTCAAAGCAATAGTGCCTCGAAGTTGCTCCGTGTTTGATTCCTGCCCAGAACTCGCCACTGATTTCTCCACATCCTTTCCACCCAGGATGAGAATCACCTATTCTTTTTTGCAAACACCCACAGCTTCTCTTACGCCCATTTAACAATCTTGATGCTTGTGCGTAACATCTTTTTCCGCAATCGCAAACACATTCCCACAACACACCATAAATTGTTTTCTTATCAGTAGAACTCAAAACCACTAATGAACCAAATCGCTTACCAAGCAAATTCTTTACATTACCTCTGAGCGGAACCTTTAACTTGGAAAGTCTGTTAGCGATCGTTTGAGGATTAACATTAAGTTGTTGAGCAATAGAAGAGAGTGTGGAGCCACACTCATACTGTTCTTTAATATAATCCACATCCAAATCTATGCGTTTCGCCAACAGACCCCCCTTACTCAGTTACTCTAAGCTATTGTCATTCTTTTTTTCCAAAGCAAGCATCTCCGGGCAGAAGACACTATGCTCAAGTTTGTGTTTTTCATCAAACCAAGAACACCCAACTTTTAGCTCCCCGAACTTCTCCCCTATCCAATTAACAGTCATGGCAGGTCCACCACTGTTCAATTTCACAACATCACCTTTCTGAAATTCCACAAAACCTCTCTGGAAAATTAACACATCGGAAAGACGATAACGTCTATGGCCGCCTTGCGTGCGAATAGCAACAAGCTTTCCGTCGCCATCAAAATTACGCACTGTCTTATCGGATAAGCCGAGCAATTCCGATACTTCCTTGACAGTCAGCAACTTGTCTATGCCATCCATGATATCCTTTCCACGTCTATCTACTCACCAAGCCGTTCATTTTTCCAACTAATTCCAATTTTTTCTAAAATTGACTATTTAGCTAACTGTATAACACGCCAGTCGTGTTCTTTAGCGACCTTCTCTACTTTCTTCCACTTCGGATAACTCTCCAAAGTGTAAGTTTTGAATCCACCGGATGGTGGGTTAAGCCGTAGGCGAACTAGTTCACCTTCCACGAGAACGTCCTTGAATCGCTCGTATTCTTCATTCCAAACATTAACCCTATTCCGTTCAAAGTGAGCATCCTCCACTTCTAATTGATGGTAGACGGTCCCTTTTTTACTCTTATTGTGGTTAACTTTGTGGATTAACACCTCCACGGGCGCACAAATAGTGCCCTTGGATTCCTCTAGTCGATGATTTTCGAACGTTGCGTCTTTCGTGTAATCGGGCGACTTGGTGACGGGATGTTCCCAAATAAAACCGTAATATGCCATTTCGCCCTGGGCCTCGTCTGACAAATTGGTCAACAAGTCCTTGCCGATCTCGTCATCCTCAATGTCGTCCAGCCCCATGTCAGCCAGGGACTCAGCTTCGTCTCCTCGAACCTTCTTCTCATAATTGGACACGCATCGCTCGTACTTCTTGCGTAGCGGTTTCAGTTCGTCAACCTTCTCCGGGCCGATGTGCCTGGCGCGGTCCTCCAAGTCATCCCACGAGAACGTGTCCGGCCCCATCCCCAAAAGTCGGATGATGTCGTCGTTCAGCTTGGCTTTGGCCTTCTCGTAACGCTTCGTTCGATCGCCGCTCTTCTTCTCCTTATCCTTGAACTTCAGGTAGAATTTGTAAAGATCGGTAGCCGCCTGGTCGTTAAAAAGACGGAGTCCCAGCACCGGCTTGAGGACTGTACCGTCCGTCCCGAACCGCTTGAGAAAATCAACAAAATCAGCGTAGGGCTGGTTGTTGACAATCTCACTCGCAACTTCATCGCCAATGCCCTTAATCTTGGAAAGACCCCAATAAATCTTCTCGTCAACGATCGCAAAGTTCTCCTTCGACTTATTGATGTCAGCCCGATGCACTCCGACGTTGTGCTTCTCTGCATCGAGTTTATATTCACGAAGACGATCGTCGCCAGTCTTTAAGCAGCAAAGCACAGCCGTAATGTATTCCAATGGGTAATGAACTTTGAGATATAGCTGCCTTGCCGTAAGAATGGAATAAGATGTCGCATGTGCCTGGTTAAAACCATACCCGGCAAACGACTCAATCTGGTCCCAAAGGTCGGCAACTTTCGGTTCCTCCCAGCCGAGCGTCTTCTGGCCGTTCTTGATGAACAACGCCTTAAACTTCTCGAACTTGTCGAGTTTCTTTTTGCTAATGGCCTTGATAATCGGTTGGCACTCCTTCATGGGAATGTCACCGACAATGTTCAAAACCTTCATTACATCCTCTTGATAAACCATGACGCCGTAGGACTTGCCAAGAATCGGCTCCAAGACCGGATGCAGTTCGTAGCTCTCCTTGCCCCTCTTGCGGGCAACATACTTCTCGTGCATGCCCACGTCCATCGGGCCTGGGCGATACAAGGCCGTGTAAGCCTGGATATCGTCAAAGGAGGTGATGCCACCCTTGCGAGCCAATTCACGGATGCCTTCCGAGTCGAACTGGAAGATCATTTTCAGGTCGCCCTCATTGGCCACTTTCAAACACTTCGGGTCATTAAGATAAGAAGTGTCGGAAAAGTTCGGGCCGCCTGGTGTAGCACAAATCTTATGAATCTCCGGGTGTCGCTCTCGGATGAACTTGATGCACAGGGCGATCTTCGTCAAAGCATCGATAACCAAGTAGTCCAACTTAACATAACCAACAAGCGAAAGCTCTTGTGAGTGAAGCCCCTCTGTCCACGCAGAAGCCCTGGCGCCGTCCTTGCCACGGACCAGGGGCACCATGTCACTGATCGGTTGGTTGGCGATAATCAAACCACCAGCGTGCATCCCGATCGAACGGATGCGGTGGGGAGGCTCACCCTTGTAGTCGTATTTCGCCCAATCGATGTCTGCCGCCAGAAGGTTCTTGGCTGCCTGGGCCGGGCCACGAATCTGCTCGCCGTTCAGATCAGCCCACCAATGCTTATCGGCCCACTGCTTCAGTTCAGGGTAAAGATCGACGGCCTTCTCCCAAGTCAAAGGGGAGCCTTCATCATCTTTCAAACCCAGGGTCGTCGTAATACGAAGAATGTCATTTCGCTCGCCGCCAAATACCCTGGTCATGTCAAGCAGGGCAGACTTTAGGCCATAAGTGTTGTAGTTGGCGATGTTACAACAAAACTCCTCACCGAAGCATTTCGGAGCAAACGTCTCTTTAAGATAACTCCTGACGGCGGGGAGGTAGTCCACATCGATGTCAAGGCCACTCCGGTATTGTGTGATCCGCCTCACGACCCATTTCAACACTTGGAGTCAAACCAAGCAAATAAGCAACCAAAAGATTATTCTCATTCTCTTTATATCGCACTTTTCTATCATAAAGATCAAGAAAATAACTTGATTCTTTTTGAATTTTAATTTCCTTTAGTTCTTGATTTAATCTTTCCTTATATTCCGACAAACCTTTTGAAATTAACGCACTATGACAAATTTCACTCAGTATTTCAAAATTATCCATACAATCTCCAATGAATATACTATGTTATAGTATGACTACTCAAATTATTGAAACAAGCATTGAACTATATTGCTCTGGAATGCCTATGTTAAAGGTGCGAGACATTACAGGCATCCCCTTTAGCACACTTCAAAGACATCTGAAAAACCGTGGACTGTCTCGTAGCAATAAAGATAACTCCAGAAGATATTGCGTCAACCACAATTTCTTCGAAGTCATAGACAATGAAGCCAAATCGTATTGGTTAGGATTCATGTATGCTGATGGATACATTAGTTGCCGTGCAAAAGGAGGACAAAAACTAATTGGAATCAGTCTCCACGAATCAGACACAGAGCATCTTGAAAAATTCAAAGAATCACTTGAAGCAACGTATCCTATTAAACATTACACAAACAAAAGTTACGGCGGCACAGTTGACTACGCTCGTCTACTTATAACATCGGATAAACTGTTCAAAGACTTGAGGGCAAAAGGGGCAATCGAACACAAATCACTCAAACTCGTATTTCCCGACGAAATCACTATTCCAAAGAATTTAACCAATCACTTCATCAGAGGTTACTTTGATGGAGATGGATCGTGGGCAAAAAACAATAATGGATACGCATTCAAAGTGTGCGGGACAAAAGAATTCTTACAAACAATGCTGATGCATATAAATTTCCCAAACAGACAACTACGGAAGCGACACAAAAACTCAAACAACAACTGGTATTGCAGCATCGGTGGTAGAAAAAAAGCATTAACTATTGGTAACTGGATGTATAAAAATGCAACAATCTATCTGCAACGAAAATACGATCGTTATCTCGAAATGAAATATTAACGCTTATCTAACACGGCAAGGAAAGCGGCACTGGCCATCGCGATAATCAGCAGGAAAAAACAAAGAAAAATCCACCTTCGAATGTTATTCCACTTGGCCTCTGCCTTGCGGTATTCAATTTGTTGCCATGCTTTTTCAAGTATTTGCTCTCTGCTGTCGGTCATTTGGCCAATCTTTCTCTTGCATGTCAAAGTTAAAAAAAGCACATTCGAAATGTGCTTTTTAAGTTTCAGATAAACCACTTCTGGTGTGGTTTTCTTATCAATGCAGCAAAGGAGAATTTCAATTGTCCGAACAATGACTTGAGAAACCCGAACAGGGAAATATTGACCTTACACCGTTTCTCTACATCCTTCAGGATGTTTTCCAGCCATATATCAGGAGGAGGCGGGGTGGTCGAACAAACCACTCTCACCTCCAACTCCTCAAGATGCCAGACTCTCATCAACAATTACCGTCTTGACAAGCCTTCATCATTTTCGCCTTCATCGGCGCAAAAGCAGCCATACTGCCGATCAAGTGGTCGTCGGCCATTGGCCTCATACCGCCACCACCCATGTTGATGCCCATGTCGCCTTGGTCCGGTGCTGGCATGTCAGGCTCTTCCTGCGATTGGTCGGCCGGGCCTGCGGGCTGCGGCATGATCTCCGCAGCCGTAGCCTCGTCAGGCCCATCGTCCACAAGCTCCGGTGCCACTCCTTCGTTAATCCCCGCTTTTTTTTTGAAATCGGCGCCGTGGTCGTGAAGTGCCCTGGCGAACTTGCCGGCACGGTTCGGGCCTTCTTCCTCATGGTCCATGCACTTGACAGCTTCGGAATAAAACTCCGGGTGGTCCATGAGTTCCTGAACCATCTCGGAAAGGCGGCCATGACGCTTCACCTCACGAATCATGCGGGACACCATCTTCGGGTTATGCATCAGGCTGGCAATGTATGTCATCGTCTCGTGAGGGTGGGGCGTGAACGGCTCGCCGTGCAGATCGTGAACAAAGGCGGTCTGCGGGCGTTCGTTACGCTGTTCGAGCAAGTAGGCCACAAATTCGTTATCGGACATACCCTTGGTCGTCTCGTAGAACTCCCGGAGCTTTTTGGGTGTCGGGACGTGCTTCACGGCCCTGGCCGGCGCTTTTCCCTTCGGCATCACCTTCTCAGGCGTCATGCCGGGGTGCGGCATGCTGCCGAATCCGGGCTTCGAGTCCGTGTCGGCCGTCTCAAGACCTGGGTCTTCACCCTTGCCCTTGTACGGCAGCTTCGTACCGGCCCCCTTGGGGGCTGCGGGATACTTGGCATTTTCCGGGGGCTTAGTGGCCAGGGGACCAGAATAATCGGCCATTTGATCTACCTTGGCCTTCTCCTTTAAGAATTCGTTAAATTTCATTGGCATAGTAACCTACCTGCTTTCTGCGACGACTTATGTGTTATTTAGCATTACAGCGTTAATTATTGCCTGCTGGCATAAGTAACCAAAGCAAAAGATAAGGAATGATCCCAAAGCCGAAAAATACAACACCAACAATAAACGCCAAACGGACAATCAGTGGATCGAGGCTAAGATAATTGCCCAGACCAGCACACACACCCGTCAAAATACCGTTCTTTTTGTCCTTAACAAGCATGTCGATCTCCTCCAAAAAGGACTCCATAGTATTTATACAGTCAATTACTTTTCCTCATCCAAAGGTTCGGGCAAAGGCACCTGAGTGAATCGGATCTTCATTGTCCGACCACCACGATTCTCATTAAGGAAACGAGAGAAAAGCAAGTCATGCCTGATCGGGTCCACGTCGGTGATCCCGAGCAAGAAGCAGGCCAAGGAGCCAGCGGCTGAGCCTCTGCCCGGCCCCACCGCCTCGTCTGAGGCGTCCCAACCCATAATCTCCGGGGCAACACGCCGGGCCTCGTCGGTCATCTGCTTCTGGATCAGGAAATAACTCGAAAAGCCCTTGCGGCAGATAAGTTGATACTCTTCCTTGAGCCGGTCCCAATACTCCCTCTTGCCGGACACGCCCCGCCATTTCATCCCACGCCGCAGGTAGTCGAGGAACATATCATCCGAATCAGGGATTTGCGGCAATTTGACGCCCCTGTCGAGTTGCACGCCCTTGCACATCTCGCACACATCGACCGTTGTCCGCTTGGCCTCTTCGTAAATCTCCAGGGGGATTACGTCGGAGTACATCTCCAGCCACTTCTCATTCATTTCGTCTTCGGACTTCATCCAGAGGTTAGCATCCTGAAGCTCGAACACGTCCTCGCCGCCCTCTGCCTTTAACAACACGTCCTTAATCGTCGTGTTGTTGCGGATCATAAGCATGTACCGTTGCTGCTGACTATCCTCTTTATTGCAATAGTGAACGTCATTAGTTACAATAATGGGTAAACCGTACTTCTCTTTCATCTTGATGATGAATGCGTCGTATGGCTTTTGTTTCACGAAGTCAAGGAGCATGATCTCCAGGCAGAACTGGCCTGGGAACATTTGCATGTAGTGCCGCAGCATCTCCTCGCCGGCCTCTTCGCCTCCACGGTCGAAGGCGCGACCAATCTCGCTGTTATAACAGCAGGAGGTGAATAGCACCCCCTCTCGGTGCTTAATCAACTGCTCATGGGTGACACGAGGTTTCTTGTAGTAACCGTTAAGCCAGGCCCAGGAGGACAACTGCACTATGTTCTTGTAGCCGATGTTGTTCTGTGCGATGGCCAGAAGGTGGTAAGAATGTTTCACCAATTCCTTCTCTTCCGGCGAAAGATCCTTTACCAACTCTCGATCAACGTGGTTGTTATTGACGTAGAGTTCAATTGCGAAAATCGGTTTTCTGCCCGCCTTCTCGCACGCCTTGATCTGTCTGGGGACAACACCCATCATGCCATGATCGCTGATGCATACAAATCGTTGATTAATCTTAATTGCTTTTTCTGCGTACTCTTCTACTTGTCCATAGCCATCGAGTTCCTTGCTTCAAAGCAAGGAGAAGTCGCTATGTTGATGCAAATGTTCATAGCCAATAATATCAAATTGGTGCTTCATCCTTGTTTGAAACCTCCTTTCTTAATCACTTTGTTATATGTTCTATATTGAATATCGACAATTGACGCCAACAACATGATGACAAAAAAGAAAGGACCAGCCAAGTGCCGGTCCTTTCCACTCCTGAAAGGAGAACGATGAATTACTTGTTGAACACGTCAAGCATGTTCTTCTTGGGTTCGAGTCTGTGGATCAGGAATGTCATATTGCCCTTGGCGGACTCGGCACGGTGGGCGCCGCCTGGCGACTCGTCCTCGACCGGGAGCCTCTTGAGTTCAAGATCACACTTCGGGCAGCCCACGGCGGGGTTCACGGCGAACTCGACGCCGACCTTCTTGGCCCACTTCACCAGCCGTCGCTGCGGCACGATGAGGTTAAACGTTTCGCCGGCCCCACGGACGATCATGCCAACGTACCGTCCGTCCTTCAGATACACGCCGCCACCGGAACTGCCTGGGAAGGCGGTGCAGGTCGTCTGGTCGTAGACCACGCCGTCACGGACCCGGCCAAGCTGCGACATTATCCCCTCGGTCATGCTGTTGCTGCCCATCTGACCACGGAGGCTTCCGCAGTGGAGCAACTTGGTGCCGACCGTTGGGATCTTGTCTTCGAGGTAGAACACGGCCGACGTGCTGACGAAGTTCTTCTTGCGGACGCGGAGCAGGGCCAGGTCTTCGCCCGTGTCGGCGTTAGAGTAGCGGACGACTTCGGCGTCCATCTCCATCTTGCCGACCGAGCGGCCATCCTCGACCAGTTCCTTGACGATCTTGGCGTCCTTGAACTCCACAACGGTCTTCTTGCTGCCGGTCCTCGGGTCGATCACCTCTCGGGTCGTACGGAGGCCCTCCAGAACGTGTGCGGCGGTCCAGACGTAGTTCACGCCGCCTCGGGTGTAGATCGTGCCGGACCCCTGGGCGTTGCCGGCGTGGATCGTCACGGAGATGTCTTGCAGGTAGGAGGGAACGTCCTTGGGAAGATCCTGCTGGACCTTGCGGTCGGGGGCGGCGGGCGGGTGCTTGGGCTTACCGGCGGCGGCCTTTTGGCCGGCGGCGAGGTCGGTGTCGGGGCGGGGGTCGCGGGCGGGCTGCGAGAACACGTTCAGGGTTACGAGGCTCACGGCGGCCACGGCGAAAAGGGACAATAGAACACGATTCATCAGATACAGACTCCTAGAAAGGATAAAGTATAATCCGGGCTTCACATACTACATCGACCGTTCGTCTTATTTTCTTCACACAAAATGTTTGAACCGTTCGATGTTCTCTCTCAAATATTTCGGGTAGGTGTCGTCTATTTCCACAGGGATGAGCGGGCAGTCCGGGCGATCCAGCAAGTCCTTGCCCTCACGGATCATCTCCTCCAGCCTCTGACGGTCCTTGTGATAAGGCGTGTTGTTCTCCTCGTGGGAGTAGGACTCCAGTTTCGTGATGATCCCGTCCACGTCGGAGAAGTAGCTGAAGTGCCAGCCGCCGTTCGGGACAAAAGTGAAGCCCGACCTCAGATTTGGGTTTTGTAGAAGGGGATTTCGGAGTTTAATGAGGTCATAAGGCTGCTTCAACTTGCTGTAGTAGCACATCCCGGTGCCGAGCCAGTCTCCCAGAGGGTGAAACCATGTGAACTTGTACTGGTAGAGCTTCTGGCAGAAGAGTTTCACTCCCGGCATGTGTTTGAACTTCGCCAATTGTTCTGCTCTCGGGATCTCGTCCAGGGCTGAGATCAGCACCACGTCGCCAGGCTTCGCACCGTCCAGACCGTTGAGGATGTAGTTGAACTGCTGCTCCTCTTGGTCCCAATTCGACTCCCGAACCGGCGGGTCAATCCACTTCAGGTGGATGATCTTGTCGGAAAAAGCGTTAAAATCGTTAATCCGCTCTTCCAAGTATAACGGTTTTGGCCGCTGCTGGTGCGTCAGATTGGCCTCGACTATGACGAACTTATCGACCACATCCTTCAGTTCGTTCAACCGCAACTCCAAAAGATCAAACTCGTTGTAGAATAGAAAACAATCGTAAATCATGATCGTGAAAAATTTATCCAGAGGGACTAACTTAACGTAGTTCCACTGCATAGATTTTTTTTCACGAAGGAGTTTTATGGACGGCCTGGAGCATCTGCTGTCGGAGAAGTTCGTTGAGTTCAGCAGTAAGATCACTGCGATCTACAAGGAGATCAAGACCGAGGACGAGCAGTTCAAGGCGACTCTTCGGCAGTATAAGCAGAAGAAGGCCGACCTTGAGCGACAAGCCCAGGAACTGATCGATCAGTGGGAGAAAGAAAAGCGAGAAGCGTCACTTAATGTAGGAGATGGTTGATGTACAATTACTGGATCAGGCAGAACGACCGGGAAACCTTGGCGGCGGACATCAGGACACACCTGATAAAGAAGCACGGCGGGCAGTTCGACCCGGCCAGGCAGCAGCAGTATGCCCAGGAGATCCGCGACTACCTGAAGGCCCAGCAGAAGACGGGGTTCAAGGTTCTCTGTGACATAGACATTCGAACAGGCAAGTTGACCGTCGAAGTAGTGTAAATTTGATCATATGACAAAGAGCGATTTTTCACCTTTTTAGTGAAAATCCCATTGACACGCTGGCGACACTAAGGCAAGATGGCGACTAGCTTCCACGCAACGGGAAGCGGTCTTCGCAGGATGCGAAGATTGGCCGAAGAAGAGAGCCGTTCACGCAGGACCGACTCCAATCTCAGACGGCGTGCCGCCGCTCCGCAACACATCAAGTCCGTGTGTCCGTGGCCCCGCTCGGCTCAACTCCTACACGGAATTAGGGGTACATCGTGCTAGTGCTTACCCGAAAGGTCGATGAGAAGATCGTCATCAACGACGAGATTGTCATCACGGTGGTGTGCATCACACCGACCAAGGTGAAGATCGGCATCACCGCGCCACGCACCTGCCAGGTGGACAGGCAAGAAGTCTACCAGCAAAAAAAGAAGATCAACAAGGCTATCGAGGACTCCGAAGCGCTGAACGGCGTCATATGATCCCGACCCCCCGGCCTGCCCGTCCAGGCCGGGGGCCACGCCCACCCCCGGCCTTTAAGTTTGCTGCATGATCGGTGCCAGACAGTTGATGAACTTGGTCACTAGCTCCTCTACGCTGTCTGCGCGAAGTCCGATCGTGTTGGGGGCACTTTGTGCGAGTTGGCCTCCGTAGTCGAAAAACGACCCGGAGTAGCTGATCTTTCCTTCTGTAGCCACCCAACCCACCCCTACCCACCCCAGCAGCGTTTGAGAGTGGTCCCGGCAACGGTAGAGGTCGATCTGGTAGGTCGAGTACCCTCGCCAAACTTTCACCGCCCAACCGTTCACAAGCGGGCGGCCTTGAAGCGGCCGAACCAACTCGTAAAGCTCACCGCTAGCCTTGAGCATCGGCTCTTTCATCGGATGACCCTCCCCCAGACCCGCACCCTGTTGCTGCTCCTCGGGTTCTTGAAGTTCATGCCGACGAGCCGCTTCCACCCCGCCTTCTCCAAGGACTCCTCTTCCTCCTTCTGATCCTCGGTCGTCGTCGCCAACATGCATCCGTAATCGGACACTTTGGCGAGCTTTCGGAACATCTCCAAAAGGAGGGTGAAGACATCCACTCGCTGTTTGCGGAAGCAGGTGAAATCGAAGTCGTGGACGAGGAGCGTTCCGCAGTTGCCGGCCAGCGTACTGAGTGTCACGCCGCCCCAAGGCCCCGCCACCTCCAAGTCGTCGCCACCAGAGATATCGATGCCCCCATCGATATTAAGGAGTTTTGAGAGCTTCTTTTCACCTTCCTTGATGATCTTCTCGCACTTATCGGACGCATGATCAATATACACGGTTAGTCCCTTTGAAAAGAAAAAGGCCACGGGCTGGCAGCGAACTACCGGACCCGTGGCCTTGCACCCATGCTTCCTCGCTGGATCAGAAGGACTTCTTTTCGAACTTGTCACGGGGCAGCACTTCCACCGCCTCGTTGACAGGCCCGGTGCAGCAGTAGACGATCGACTCCTCATCTTCGGTCTTCGTCTCGATCGCCACCGGCCTCTTCCACAGTGCATAGATGGACTTCAGGGTGTCGATCGTCTCGTTGGGGTGGAGCGTGCGACCATCCCACTGATGCTCCATCATGAAGATGCCCCTGTTGCGGTAGTTCGGGTCCGCCAGACGGATGTCGGGCAGCATGCCGTTCTGGTATCGTTGCAGCAGGTTCTTCTTGATCCGCTTGGCGTCCCGGCTGACGATCTTGTATTCGCCATTGGGGAAATGCTGCCACTCGAAGAACTCGTACTTGTCAACGAACTCCTGATCGAAGAACTCCGCGATCAGAGTGTAATCGTTATAGAGTTCCCGGACCTCGAAGACCTTCTGCTTGCCCATGCCGAGCTTCTTGTCCCACTCGGCCTTGGTCCGCATGCACTTGCAGTCTTCGTAGTCGGCGCCGAACTTGCCCTTGTCCCAGCGGTCCTCGACCTCCAGCAAGAGCTTGAAGCCCAGGGCGTAGGGGTTCATCGAATACTTGCCGCCGAGGACGCCGGCCTTGTGCATGGAGTAGTCGATGATACCGTCGTCGCCGGCCAGGCCGAGCCGGGCCATGATATTGTAATCGACGTAGCTCGCCCAGCCCTCGTTGATAGTCTTGGTGAACCTCTGCGGGCAGAAGTAGATGCTCTCCTCGTAGAGCATTGCCATGATGTCCCTCTGCCAGATGTGCATCGGGGCATGGTCCTTGAGGTAGCCGAACACGTCGCGGATCTTGCCGTCGAACATATTCAGCATCCTGCGGATCTCTTTTTGTCGGATCGCCTCCTTTTGCTTATTGATCCACTCCTTCTCGTTGATCCAGGCGTTCATGTAGTCGTGGTCCGGCTCGGTCTTGAAGCGGTGCGGGTGCTGATACTCCCGCTTGTCGGTGACGACCGGCTCGCGGTATTGCCGCTTCGCCCACGCGGAGGACGGGTCAAGCATGTCGTCCACCGACAGAACCTTGTCGATGAACTCGCCCACCTCCTGCCGGCCCCAGCGGGCCATGTACCGCTCGATGCGGGTGGCGTGGCTCGCCAGTTCGTTCATCATGTTCCCGCTCGTCGGAGCGAAGAAAATGTTCCGCTTGAAGAAGTCGCCGTGACCGAGGGCGTGGGCGATGACGGTGACGTGATCGACCTCGGGGTTGCTGTCGAGGCAGTAGATATACAGAGGGTTCGTGTTGACGACCATCTCGTAGATCCGGTGCCGGCCGTACTCGTAACCCCTGGCCAGTTCCTCATACTCCATGCCCCACCGCCAGTGCGGATACCGCACCGGGAAGCCGCCGTAGGCAGCGACCTCGCTGATCTCGTCGTAGGTAAGGAACTCCACAACAAAAGGGTGGTAGTCCAGGCCGAAGTCCCGGCAGACCTTGTCGATCTCGGGGATTCGCCTCTGGATGTTCTCCGGGATCTTGACGCCCGGAATGGTGTTGTCGCCCATCAGCAAGGGCGAACCCATGATCAACGACGCTCCAGCCATGTGATCCTCCGTGAGTTAAGCGTTAATCTGGTCCGGGTTGTTAGACCGCCAGGGCCGGCTCCTTGTGGGCGCTACCGCGACCGAGCAGCGCCTTGATCGCCTGCTTGATCTGCTCGTCCCTCTCGTCCGCCGGCATCTCGTATCCGTAGCCGAAGCCGAAGTTCTCGCTCTTCGTGCCACGGTTCCCGCCGACGTAGGCGGTGCGGAGGAAGTTGGGGTCCAGCTTCCCGTTGCGGATCGACTGCTCCAGATGGTTGTTCAGCGACCAGTCGTAGCCCCAGCACATTATCTGCGTGCTGCCGACGAAGTTGACCTTGTCCGGGCCAAGTTCGTTGTTGAGGCAGTCCACGAACACGTCGTTGTCGCTCTGCCAGTTCTCCCCGTCCGTGAAGTAGAAGACGTAGATGTTGTACTTGCTCGGCGGGTAGCGGTGTTCGAGCAGCTTGGAGATCAGCTTGATGGCCGAACTGCAAGTGGTCCCGCCGCCGTAACGATACTTGTAGAACTTGTCCTCACCGACCTCGTAAGCCTCGCTGTCGTGCCAGATGTAGACACGCTCCGTCCGCTTGTAGTGGTAGCGAATCCACAGGTCGATCCACCACGCCATGTCGCTCACCACGTCGCACTTGTACTGGTCCATCGAGCCGGACCCGTCCCGCGCGAAGAAGATGATGGCGTTGCTGGCCGGGATCTTATACTCCGTGTACTGCCGATAGCGGATGTCCTCGTTGATGGGCTTGAGGAGCGACACCGGGTCGGTGAAGCCGGGCAACTGGACTTTGCCCATCTCGCCCTGGGCCATCTGCCGCTTCAGCGTGTTGCGGAGCGTCTTCCGCTTGTGGATCAGGGCGTTCGGGCCAATGCGGCTGAGCGAGTTGTAACGCTTTTTGACCTCCTCGAACGTCTCGGAGGGCTTGGGCAGCAGGCGGGGAAGTTGAAGCTCCTCTTCGAGCATCTTGAGGACATGCTCCATGTCCACCTGAACCTCGATGCCCTCGGCGCTGCCCTGACCGGCCTTGTCGCCCTTGCCCTTGCCCTTGTCGTCCTTGCCGATCACATCCCCGATCTTGCCGTCGCCACGCCCGACGCCCTGCTTGGCCTTGCCGTAGCGGAACTGCGGCAGGTCGAGGCGGGGGATGGTGATGCTAATCTTGCCGTCGCGGCCCCGGTTTTTGAAGATCGAACCCGTCTTCAGACGGTGCTTGAGTTGCTCGCGGATCTTGCCGCTGACCACGTCCCGGAACTCGCCGTGGTCCCTACCGATACGCTTAGGCATGGGTGCCTCCAGTTGGTCGTTTAGAGAAAAGGGGCGGCGACTAAACTCAAATGAGTCATCGCCGCCCCGAAGCGTGCCATTGGGTCTTGTGGCTGGGAGTCGTGAGCCGGACACCGGCACGCTATCCCACTTGAGTTTAATTGGGCTGGGGTGGGCATAACGGTTACAGGCCCTTACAGGCCAATCCAAGATTAGCCACACCCCAGCCCTTAATCCAAGGTGTTACTCTTGGATATCGCCACGGGCGAAGATCGAGCCGACGTAGTCCAGCACGTCCTTGGCCGACTCCTCGTTGTATCCGTAGTTACGGATGAGCCGGGTCTTGATGGCGTCGATCTTCTCTTGGAGGTCCGGGTCAACCACCTGTGCGCCGAGGCCGAGCTTCGACAGCTTGATGGTGTCCTTGGTGTCCTCGAAGAGCTTCAGTTCCAGGGCACGCTTGAGACGGGGGTTGCTGTCCCACTGGAACTTCTTGGGCGGGTTCTCGTTCGCCAGCTTCCCAACGTACCCCGCGACCGAGCGACGGAAGTCGTCGGCGGCCTGCTCGTGGATGTCGATCTTCTCCTCGATCGAACGCATCAGCCGCTCGTCAGGCTCCATGTCCTGACCAGTCAGCGGATGCTTCATCTTCGTGCCGTTGATGTGCGCGAAGACGTTGTCGAGGTAGTTCGCACAGAGACGCACGATCGCGTTCTCGTCGGCCACGAGGGCACGCTGCACCTCGTTCTTGAGGATCTCGTCCAGTTCGGCCTTGGCGTAGCCGATGTCCTTGGCGAAGTCTTCGCGGTCCTGCTCGCTCGTGATGGTCGAGCAGGTCTTCAGGCTCTCGTGCAACTCGTTCAGCACCATGAAGGGGTTGATGTACTTGTCGTTCTTGACGAGGCAGTTGCTGATGGCGTTCTGGACGTAGCGGGCGCTCATACCCTTCTCCAGACCCTCCTTCGGATGGCGATCACGGATCTCCTTCACGGAGTCCTCCGTGTAGCCCGGCAGGCTGCGGCCGTCATACAGCTTCGCCTTCTCCACCTTCGTGAGCTTGTTGTCCGGGTCGGGGACCAGGCGGGTCAGGGTCGCCCACAGCGCCGCGATCTCCAGCGTGTGCGGAGCGACGTGCTGCGGAACCTTGCCGGCACCGTAGTCCCGCTCCAGAATCAACTGCTCCTTCGACCACTCCAGCAAGTAGGGCACCGGGATGACCAACGTCCGGTCACGCAGGGCCTCCATCGTGCGGTCGTTCAGCACCTTCTCGAACTCGGGCTGGTTCGTGTGGCCGATCAGCACCTCATCGATATCGACCTGGGGGAACTTCTTGGGCTTGACCTTCCGCTCCTGGGTCGCGCCGAGGATGTCGTAGAGGAACTCCTTGGCCAGCTTCAGGATCTCGATGAACTCGCAGAAGCCCCGGTGGGCCACCTCGAACTCGCCGTCGAAGCTGAAGGCGCGGGGGTCGCTGTCCACCCCGTAGTGGGCCAGGGCCATGTAGTTGGTGTCGCCCGTCAACTCCGTGGCGTCCTGATTCTTCTCGTCCTTGGGCTGGAACGTGCCGATGCCGATCCGCTTGGCCTCATCGAAGCTGAAGCGGTGAACCCGGACGTGGTTCTCCATCACCTTCAGCCAGTCGTAGTTGTAGTGGGCCATCAGGGCGTCCCAGAACTTCTGGCAGCGTGGGTTCAGGTTGCCCTTCAGTCGGACCTTGTGCGGGTGCGGGACCGAACGCACGTCCTGGCCCGTCTCCTTGGCCTTCTTCACGGCCTTCTGGTAGCGGTCGTTGAGGACCGTGTTCAGGTCGTCCTCGATCCCCTCCCGCATGTCCTCGGGCACGAGACGCAGCGGGTCGTCGTGCATCGGAGAGTCCGCCGAAGCCTGCATGTGCAGGCCCTTGACCTGATCCAGACCCACCCACTCGTAGGTGAAGATCGCCCCGCCGTCCGTGCGGGTGTACTTCTCCAGCCCCTTCTTCAGCAGGGCGCAGATCGTGGACTTGCTGCTGCCGACCGGCCCACGCAGCAGGAGCAGACGACGCTCCGTGCCGTAGCCGCCGGCCGCACCACGGAAGACCTGCACGAGTTCATACAGCGTCTCCTCCAGGCCGTAGATGGGGATCTGCGGGTCATCGAAGAACTTGTACTTGAGGAGCTTCCGCCGGTAGCGGACGAACTCCTCGGTGCCCTGCTCCACGATCATGTCGTAGAGACGCTGGTAGGCGGTGCGGACCAACCGGGGGTCCGCATACACCATGTCCAAATAGTCCTTGAAGCTGTGGGTCGAGTGCAGCTTCCTGAACCCGTCCTGATCGAACTTGCCGGCGAGGGCCTGGAGACGGGTGGCCTTGTTGCTAACCACTTGGTCCATTTTGAGACTCCCTTTCAACTGGACACTCTCTCACACACATCGGCAGGGCCACCTCCGTAGCGGCCCCGTGAATGCCGGCACTTTAAGGGTTACGCCGGCTACTCACTTCACTTCACCAAAATGCTTACCACTACTTATGTCATCGATGACCGGGTAGGGATTAGCACCTTGTTTGCTCTCTTGTTCAGCCTGACGACGCACGTCTTTGGCGTTGTCCATGTTCCACTTGGCGACGTAGTCGAAGTTGTCCTCTTTCGACGTGCCTTTGGGCTGCTTGAAGATCACAGAGCGGGGGACGGTCATTACAGGAACAATCTCACCGTCTTCTCCACACCCTTCGCATCGAATAGTAGACCGTTCTTCGAAGCGACAAAGCACGTCGAACTCTTTTTTACATTTTTTGCACAATAAGCCGTAAACAGGCATGTTTCTCCTCACTGACGGGACTGACTATCGTCTTCTTCTAACTTCACGTCAACACGGAAAAAAGAAAAAGCACTCTCTTAAAGTAGTGTTCCTAATCAGTAAACGTGCCGATATAGTCCTTGAGTCTTCGCCCAGGGAACTTTAGTCCAAAAACAAGGATGGCTGAGATGACGCAGAAGATGACCATTGCCCTGACCGGACCATCGGCTTTCACCTCGGAGTGCATCAGCATGATCGAGGACGAGAACGGGCTGAACGCCAACTTCGTCCTTTTGTACCAAAACAAGCCCGAGAACGTGGAGCAGTGGCTCAGTAAGTGTGACGGGGTGGTCCTGTCGGGCGGCATCGACGTTCACCCGACCTGCTACGGCGGGAACGTCGAGAACAACAAGGGCCTCTCCAAGTTCGACCTCGCCCGCGACATCAAGGAACTCTTCGTCATCGACTACGCCATCAAGAACCGGATGCCCCTGCTCGGCATCTGCCGGGGCCACCAACTCATGGGCGTCTACAAGGGTCTGAGGAATGACTTCGTCCAAGACCTGTCCTTCGGTGACGTGTGCCACCAGCCCCAGAGGGCCAACATAACGCTTACAAAGAACGAGCCGACGCATGGGATCTACATCCACGCCACCGATGTCCTCGGCGTGAAGGTCGCCAAGGAACGCTCCCTGCTGGCCAAATACCTTAACCAGCAGGAGCAGGAAGCACTCGGCTGGGTAAACTCGTATCACCACCAGGCCATCGAGTGCCGAAATAAGAAATACGAGTATGGGAAACTGCACAACATTCAGATACTGGCCACCGCCACGACCGGACTGAAGGATTGCCCTCACATCATCGAGGCCATGCAAGGAATTGGCGAAGAGTCAAATTGGATCACGGTTCAGTGGCACCCCGAGGCCGATTACGATGAGAACTCGTGGTCGGGCCGGGTGGTCGAGATTTTCCGCAACAAACTCAAGGAGAACCAGAAAAAGCAATAACTTTCGCTCAATCGTTGCTTTTTACTGTAATGCTACAAATTACAGGAGGCAACGATGTTAATCAGTTCGGCAGAAGGACTAACAAAAGGAGACATTGATGTACGACGTATTGAACAACATACCGGAAAAAACAATTAACTGCTTAGACAAAGGGCATGTGACAATAGTCGATGTCATGCCTCGACTAGTTCCAGAAGACCAAAAAACGGCAGATTTCGCCATCGTCCAGGCGGCCCGTGTTTCTTACGGAAACGGCACAAAAACCGTTAACGAGGACCGTGGGCTGATCCGTTATTTGATGAGACATGCCCATACAACGCCGCTAGAAATGGTGCGGTTCAAATTCAGGGTAAAATTACCCATCTTTATAGCACGTCAAATGATACGGCACAGAATGTGCAGTGTGAATGAAGTCTCGGGACGATACTCCGTCCTCAAAGACGAGTTCTACTTCCCCAAGCCCGAAGAGCTTCGCCAACAGTCCAAAATCAACAAGCAGGGCGGCGATGAGGCTCTGGAGATGGGCACCGCCGAAGATTTCGCTGACTACCTCCATGAACTGTGCGAAGGGGCCTACCAGAACTACGAAAAGTTCTTGGAGAAGGGCATTAGCCGAGAGCTTGCCCGCATGGTCCTGCCGGTCAACCTCTACACCGAATGGTACTGGTGTATTGACCTGCACAACCTACTACACTTCCTCTCCCTGCGGTGCGACTCCCACGCCCAGAAAGAGATCCGCGTCTTCGGAGAAGCCATCCTTTCGCATGTGAAGGCCATTGTCCCCCACGCCGTAGAAGCCTGGGATGATTACCACCACTACCGAGGCGCCATCCGACTGTCGCGGCTGGAGGTGGAAGCACTGCACGCAACGATTCGCGAGTTGATGGACCGAGCGGACTCCCCTGGGACCGTCCGGGCACTCAACAGTGAAAACAAGCGCGAGCAGGCTGAATGGGCCGAGAAGTGTCAGAAACTTGGCTTCGTTGGATTGGCGGCATAATGAGTAAGCTAATGGTTTTTTTCCGGGATTGCCACTCGCTGTCGGGATTTGTCTTGCCCTGCATGCGTTGAAGTGCCCAACACCAGAGTCTACCAACAGTTACCTCTACGGGGGGTTTATCACTTTCATTTCTAACCTTATTGTCTATTTCGGGGCTGTTGGATTTTTCTTTATCACCAACCCTGTCGTCGCCCTCATCGCCTTCTCTCTGTTCGCAACAAGTGGATTCCTGTTATGGTATAGAAATCGGAATAATAGTTAAATTCGTTAAAGGAGAAACGATGTTTCAGAACGACCTCATAGACATTGACGGTACGATTTGTGATGACATACCGAATGAGGAGTCACACCGCTACCCGGACGCCAAGGCGTATCCGGGTGCCGTCGAGTGGGTCAACTCGCTATACGACGCAGGGCACAAGATCACCTTCTTCACTGCCCGAGAGTCCAAGGACCGGGAGGCGACACTGAACTGGCTTCATCGGCACGGCTTCAAGTTCCACGCCCTTCTCATGGATAAGCCTCATGGCGGCAATTACGTCTGGTTCGATAACCACAAGGTCCGTGGCGTCCTCTACCAAGGCAGTTACGAAGGACTAAGGTGATGTTCACTAAAAAACAAGCCAAATGGTTTCGCGAGCAAACAGAACGGGGCAACAGGCCACGTCTTTCCGAAGACGTGGCCTGGTTACTTGGCATGAACCCCAACGAGATGCGTTACGAAATAAGCCGAGCCAAGTCTTTCGATTACGGAAACCGAATGGACACGACCGCAAAACGACTAATTCAAATGGGACTCATTGACTCTCAATACAACCTTACTACGTTAGGTGAGGAGTATCTGAAATGTCATACACAAGCCTCACCGACCTGCTAAAGAACCCCGAACTCGCCCAAGCCCTCCAGCAAGCCTGGGACGCTGCGCCTGACAAAGACAAACTGAAGGAAGAGGCACTGAAGGGGGAGACGAGGAAACTTCACGCCGCCCGTAAAGCACTCGGTTGGTATGAAAAGTTCGCCCCCGAACACCTCTCGGGAATTGACATCGGTTGTGGCTTTTGCCCACTCAACGAAACTTTCCGGCGATACGACGTTCTCTTTGGGGACGGTGATGCGACTACGATGGACGACGTTTCCTCCAATCTTTTTCACACCGTTTACGCCTGCCACATCCTCGAACACCTCTCTCAACCGGACATCGCCATTAAGAACTGGTTCCGTCTGGTCAAACCCGGCGGCCACTTGATTGTGGTCGTACCTTGCAGGGATCTATACGAGAAAAAGAAAACTCTCCCTTCTAACTACAACCCCGATCATAAGTGGTTTTGGACGACGTATGAAAACGAACCCCCACACACTCTCGGGTTAGCGAAACTAATTGAAAAAAACTTGTGGGACTTTAACATTAAACACTTGCAGGTATACGAAGATGGATATTTCGCCAACGGGGACGATCACCCAGGCGGCAATTACTCAATTGAGGCAGTAGTCGCAAAATTGAAGAGCTAATAACTGTTTTAGGTTATGAGTGCCATCACTGCTTTTCTCAGCAATCTAAAACACAAGAACATTGTCGTCATTGGAGATATCGTCATTGACGAATACTACCCGGTAAGCGTTACTCGGATATCTCCAGAATTTCCAATTCCGGTATTGAATACGCCCGACGAGCGATGCATCACTAAGCCGGGCGGGGCGGCCAACGTCGCTTACCAATTCAACCATTTTCCGGTCAAGACCTTTCTCGTCACTTTCTTGGACGAAAAAGCAATCAATGCACTCAAACAAACAAAGATTGAACTCACTTCCTCTCTCACCGAAGATGAGTGTCAGGTGCCCCTGAAAAAGCGTTACTACGACGAGAGTCACGACTTCCCACTCTGCCGTGTGGACGTGGAAAAACCAAACTACGGCCTAGAGAAAATTCAGTCGTGGCGAAAGGAATTGGTAAAACAATTCTCCAGTTTGATCAAGAACGAGAAAATCGATTTTGTCATTTGCAGTGACTACAACAAAGGTGTATTTGACCACAACACAGCCACCGAAATCATTTCGATCTGCAAGAAGAGGCATATTCCTACACTTGTGGACCCAAAAACAGATCACCTTCGATGGGTTGGCTGCACATACTTCAAGCCCAACGAAAAAGAAGCCAGGGACTTTACACAACACAGTGATCAGTGCCCCAGGTTATGGTACGACGTGGCCGACGTTCTCCAGGCAGAATTGAATTGCAAAGCGGTCATTCTAACGCATGGGGGGAAGGGAGTTTCCGGCAACGACGGAGAGAAGGGGTTCCGCTACGCTCCCGCACAACAAACCGATGCTCGCAGCGTAATCGGGGCCGGCGACTGCTTCGCGGCCACGTTCGCCCTGGCGTCGGCGCACGGGTTCCCAACCGAAGAGGCAGCAGAAATCGCCTTTGAGTCGGGAGCGGTTTACGTCCAAAAGATGCACAACGAGCCAATCACGCCCCAGGAACTGCTACACCGAGCCGACCCGATCGCCAGTAAGATTGTCACGAGAGAGCAACTCTGCTACATTCGCTCATCGGACCCTGCGAGGAAATACGTATTCACCAACGGTTGCTTTGATCTTCTGCACGAGGGTCACATTAACACACTGCGATTCGCCAAGTCCAAGGGCGACCGGCTAATCGTGGCGGTAAACACGGACGAAAGCATCCGCAAACTCAAAGGCCCAACCCGACCCATCCTCCCCCTGGACGAGAGAATGAAAGTCCTGGCGGCCCTGGAGTGTGTGGATTACGTCGTGTGCTTTGGAGAGGAAACCCCCTACCAGATCCTGAAGGATGTGGGTCCGAACGTGCTGGTCAAGGGCGGCGACTACTGCATCGAGAACGTCGTCGGGACTGAGTTGGTGGATGAGGTTTTCCTAACAAACCTCGTGGAAGGTCGTTCAACGTCCGAAATCATCAAGAAGATTTCCGGTGACAGCCATGATCATGATGCCACGACAACTTCAGGTTCGGCATAACATCCTCGTCCTGCTCCACTACCACAACAACCCCAAGTGGCTCCAAGCAAGCTATCAGAGCTTGAAGGAAGCAAACCAGCATCACGAGAACTGGCGGGTGGCTATCCTTGACACGGCTCAAACCGAGCCAGCAGAGGACGTGCTGGCGGAAGAGGTGAAAGACTTGCCCGGCAAGACGACTTTCTACACAAACAAGCTTACCGATTTTCAGTCACTCATAACCGGCGGCACGCTCGGGATGTGCCTGAACCGGATGATTGTGGACAACCACGATGCGAACATAATCACGTATTTGGAGGACGGGAACATCCTGCACCCGAAACTCCTATCCAACTTGGATTGGTATTTCAACATTCGCAACAATAAACTGACGTGCTACTTCCACGTTTGTCCATTTAACGCCGACGATGAATTTGAAATACCTGCCGTTCCGAGAAAGGACTACTACCTCAACAAGTACAAAAGCGATATTAACCCCACCGGGGTCATTGAACTCGGTCAGTTGGCATGGAAGGCCGAGGTACATTGGCAGTTCAAGACATGGTTCGCCTGGCCCACGCTGAAAGGGCCGGTCCATGACTTCATGCAGCACCTCTACTATCGCACCGGCTCGTGCCCTTACTCCGGGTTTGTGGGGTATTTTAAGACAGAAACCAAGAGAGACATCAACCCGATCGAAAGGGACGTGATCAACTGCAAGATGGCTCGTGCGAAGGGGTTCTCGAACAGGGGAGAGAACCTTCAGGCCCGACTAGAATTTGCTGACGTGCTGAAGTTAGACCCCCACAATGATGAAGCGAGGGTCTTGATGGAAGTTGCCGATCGGCAACTCGGCGTGAGGTCGATTATATCTTCCTCTGATTGTCGGGCTTAGGGATCGCCTCAATCTTCACATCGATGCGGGGAGCGATCCTGGTGAGGCTCGATGCTTCGTATCGAAACTGAAACAACTCACCTGTTGGAGAATACCCATCTACGCTCACCCAACACATCTCCACAGTGCCGCACTCACGACACATATCGTACCCGCACGCTGGCGCAAAGGCAGACGAAGTAACATTGCCGGTAAAACCGCTTCTGGTTTCAACCCGATCGCCCACATTGAACTTAAACATGGATCACCTCCAGTTCATTCTTTATGCCAAAAACAAACGAACTGGACAAGGCATGTTACTTAAACAACTTCATAAAAGCCGTATTTACACCGAAAAACCAGGCTTGCCGAGCGCATCTTTGAATTGCGTCAAATCACATATCACAACCTCACTGTTGTAGAAAATGATGCGGCAAGAAAAGCGACAGGCCGTTGACCCTAGATAGCCCGTCTACATCCGCACCAGACCAACACCCATAAATATCAAGTAGTCGGGAAGAACTCTGAGCGAGAATCAGTCCGTGTCGGCAGCCACATCACCTCATAACCGTTTTCTTTGAGGCGAATCTCTGTAGACTTGTACCGACTCTGCACCATCTTCATTAAGTCAATCGCCTTGTCAGGCGGTGCCTGGCCGACGTGGACGTGGAAGACAAACAACCCCTTCAATACCGCGCCGGCAGGTTCACAACTACCCATGTGCCAAGGGTGGGCACTAGCCGGGGCCTCTGCCTCGCAATCACCGTCGCAATCCTGCAAGACAATGGGAGGGGCCTGCGGAACTTCATTGCATGCGTTTGGAATGGGCAGTGCAAACGGTTCGTCCCCATCGATACTCAGAATAGGGTCACAATTGATATATTGACTGTTGGCAGCAGCCGCCTTCTTACTCATCTTAACGAAGTGGTTGGGAGGGGGTGACATTTTCTTCGGCAAGCCCAACTCATACGGCGGTTCATTAAACTGAATAGGCATGTCAATAGTTCCTTATGTTAAATGAAAAGTGTGACAAGAAGTTGCAAGACACTTTAGCAATGTAGTCCTGCTGTCATTCACACTGATGACACGACAAAGTGTAAGAGACATCAACGATATGTAGTCCACTTACCATTCGTGACAAGGGGCGAGGGTAGGACTCGAACCTACGACCTTCCGCTTATGCATACGGACGCTCTTCCTGACACTTTAGTGTGAGTCTGCTCTCTGAGCTACCTCGCCAATTAACTAGCCTTCGAAAAAGCAAACACTACATTGTCAGACCCACATACAAACGTCATAGTGACGTTGTTTCCATGCTCAATGATCTTGATCTCAACCTGCTCGTGATCAGCGTGGTTGTTCAAGTTGCCCAGAAATTCCCTGAGCTTCCCGAGCGTTACTTTTTGACTGGTAATCATTTCTCTCACTTACATATTAAACGATCAAGCATGGTTGTGCCTACAACGACCTCCCACTACCAAGCGATCACTCGCTACTCCCATGAGCTTCTATACTTGATCGTTAGTGGAGATGGCGGGAGTTGAACCACGCACCCTCGCTCGTTTCCGAGCAATGCTCTACCATTGAGCTACATCTCCAAGTCCAGTGGGATAGGATTGCACTATCCGTCTTCTGGTCGAAGGGACCAGATAGTTTCTCATTAACCTACACTGGAGATAAAAGCGACAAGAGTAGCAAGAGATTGGTGAATGATGCCCCTAGCCTTTCGGCCCCCTTACGGAGCGGGGCTATCGCCCTAACAATGTACTCTATGCTTGCATTCGCTTTTATTCATTACACCAATGTGATGTTGGCGTTAGGAAACCACAATACATCATTATCAACATTTAGATTGAAGTCATACAAAACTTCATTACCATCCAGAGAGCATGCAATACATTTTACACCAGAAATATCTGATGGATGCTCTTTAACTTTAAGCCACAACACATCACAACGAGTTGGAGTGATAAAAATACTTCCCCCCTCGATTTCACCAAATCGTTTCAACTCACATGGAAATTTAATAAACATAAATCATTCCTTTCTATATGCACCAATGTTGATTTGATCAGATAATAATATTTTCAATTACTCTCGTCCAGTGTCCAGAGTCCAACTCATTACGAGCAAACATTGAGACAATAGAAAATACCTGATCACTCATGCCTCCAACATTCAAAATGTCTCTGCGGTCATGAGCCTGAAGCGTCGTGTTGGGCTGGAGGTCCAGGCACACGAGCTTAGCCCTCGGGCTACGGGAGCGGAACTGGTCCCACTCCGTCATCAGTCTGGTGGGGTTCCCTCTTCCGTAACCGTAAGTGTCAACCCAGGACTGGTTGTCAGAAACGAGCAAGACGAGGTCGCCATGCTGCTTACGCTCATTCAGCATTGCCAAAGGTGCGGAGCAGTTGGTCCCGCCGCCTAAGATCCTTGTGATCGTCTGGGCGTTCGTCATGACGCTGTCTCGCGGGTTAAGCGTTAACGGCTTGACCCGGTCGGAGAACGGGATGACCTCTGCCTCGTCGTTCTTCCGCAGAACGACCGACGAGATGAGGGCCGCCACGTCCACGCAGGAGACGTTCGTCGTGCTGCCCTTGCGGTAGCCCGTCACCGGGCCGCCCATAGAGCCTGACACGTCAACCAAGACATACACCTTACCCCCGAACGTCGGCACGTTCTCCGTGGCGATCTCCAGGGCGTCCTGTAAGGCGTTCTTGATCTTCTGCGGGATCTCGCTCCCGCAGTTCTTGAAGGCGGCAAGCAACTGATACGGGAAGGCACGGGCCTTCTCGATGTCCTGGCGGCTCGTTAACCTCTCGGCCACAAGGCTCACCATCTCCTTGTTATCTAAGACGCCGTGGCGGGCCATCGTGTTGAGGTTCATCCTCGTCCACTGCCAACGGGCGTTCCTTGCGATCTCGCACCAGTTATCCGTGGTCAGTTCAAGGGCCGTCAGCATCTCAAACGGCACGGCCGGCGGCTTGCCCTCCTTGGACTGCTTGAACTCCTCGAAGCGGATCAACAGTTCGGGCAGAACGTCCCTGTTATGCTCCCGGTCGAGCATCCAACCGTACAGGGCCTCCTTGCTCTTGTTGTCCGGCTTCGGGTGGATGATCCGAAGAATGTCAGCAAACGACGGGTTGTTGCCGACCGACTGAGTGAAGATTTCCGTCGCCGTCCGACTCTCGAACCACTGGCGGACAAGCCGCTTCGGTGCAGAGCCGAGAGACTTGCGGCCAACGACCCCAGACCTCATGATCTGGATGAAATTGCGCAGCATCTTCCCGTTGTCGATCACCCGTGCGAAGACCTTCGACAATACCGGCAGGGCATCCTTCCGAGTCGTCAAAAAGGCCGTCAACAGAGCGGGCATGTCCTTCATACATGCTCTTTCACGAGCGAATATAGCCACCTTTCCAACGAACTCACTAGACAGACCCTTGCATAGATCCAAGACCTCCTGCAACTGCGTCTCGGCGTCGGCATAAAAAGTTTGATTCAGACATCCGGTCGCTGCCAATTGACTGAGTGCGGCCTGTGGTTGCATTTTGTAACTAATGCCCCCAGCTTCATTAATAGCATCAGTGTTCTTTACCAAAGTTCTTGCCTTAAACAAACTTGCGTTCGCCATTTTCTTTCTCCTCATTCCTATAATCGGACAAAATACGATATACCTTAGTGAAACTCACACCTGTTATATGACTTATTTCCGATGCTGGGACAAAACTATTATGTAACTCAATTATTTTTGAAATTGTTTCTTTCTCAATACATCGCTTAGGTCGTTTTGCGAGGACTTTATCTCTTTGTGTCAATACTCCTTGTGATTGTAAAGATAAAATCTTTCTTTTAATGACACCCGCAGTTCTGCTCATAAGTTCTGCGATGTAATTAATTGGAATTCCTTTATTGTAGTGAATTATCAACGATTCAACTTCATCCTCTCCCCATCTACGACATTTTTGCTCTTTTGTAATGGGTTTACCACAAGCATTAGATTCAATTCTGTCTTTGAACTTTTCAAATCTCTTATCATCAAAATGTGTTTTTCTATGGCAATTTGCACACAACAATACACATTTACATAATTCTGATTCAATTAAATCCCAATCCGAGAATCGAAGCAATTTGACGACCTCAGTCTCTTTTTCAGAAGGATTAACATGATGAAAATCCAGAGTAGCGATATGATCTTCACCACATTTAATGCATTTTCCTCCCAAAATGGTTACAGCACACAAATGCCTTGACCACTTCTTGACATATTTGTTGTCATAATGTATTTGTTTTCCTGCCATTATTCTACCATTCCCAACCACCTCCGTGTGGCTGACATCTCATATATCGACCAACGGAGGAGGGAACTTTAGGATTGGAAAAGAATTTTTTCAGATCAGCTTAGTAGTTAATTCAAGGCCGATGTTGTCGAGGTGCAAGTCGAGGGCCTGGATCTGTTCCAGAACCGCAGATTCCGTATTGTATTGCGGGTGGGAGGCGTAGACGCCTTCGGCAAGTCGGACCACCTTCCACCCCTTCGACTCCAACATCCCGACTGCATAAGTCAGGATCATCAGACGCTTGCGGAACTCCTTCTCCAAGACGGCAGCCCGAGCCAAGAGACGGTCGCTCTCTATGACATGGCCGTTAGGGGCCATTTTGTCCATGAAAGAGCTAAAAAGGGGTATATGCACACAAACGTTAGATTCGTCAAAATCGTTAAACGGGATGAGTTCGTCCATCAATCCTCTTAGTCAGAGTAAACTATTCTGCTGCCATTCGGCTCGAAACGGAATGAAACAGGAGTAAGCTCGGGCAGGGCCTCCTTAATCCTCGCCTGAGCATCCGGGGCGGCGTAGAAAAGCAAGAAACCGCCGCCACCAGCACCAAGCAATTTGCCGCCCTCGGCGCCGCTCTCTAGGCCCACCTTGTAACAGTGGTCAATGTAGGAGTTGGTGATGCCCTTCGTCAGCTTGCTCTTTAGCAGCCAGGACTCATGAAGCATTCTACCAAAGTCGCTGATATCGTCACGCTCCAATTTGGCACGAAGCTCCTTTGCCATCGCCACCATCTTGCGTAAGTTGCGACGTGTCGCCGTCTTCGTCTTCGTGTCCTTGGATTGGCTTTTCAAAATAGGGTCGGCCGACCTTGTAATCCCTGTATATAGCAGAATTAAATTGTTTTGTAACGATTTTATCGTTTCAGAAAAACAGTTTACATCTTCTACAATCACCTTGTTAGATTGAAATCGAATGAACCGAAACCCACCGTAGGCCGCAATATACTGGTCTTGTTTTCCGATTGGTTTCTTCAAATTTTCGATCTCTATCGTACACGCCAATTGAGCCAGATGTTCGCTGGAGAACGGATACATCCATCGGTGTTGAACCTGCAAACAATGGAGTAGCCCCACCGTGTAAGAACTGGATGACCCCATCCCCGTCCCCTTGGACGGTAGGTCGGAGATGGACGCAATCTCCAGCCCCTTCGTCAACCCGAACTGTTCCAAACTGGCCCTGACAAGCTCGTGCTTGATCTGAGAGACTTCCTCCACGATCTCGGTCTGGGAATAGCTCACCCGGATCAAGTCGTCAAACTTCTTCTTCACACAAACATAAATAAATTTATCTATTGCCGTACTTAAAACCGCACCTTCCTCCTCTTCGTAAAAAGAAGGAATATCAGAGCCTCCCCCCATGAAAGATACTCGCATTGGTGTCCTTGACATCAACATTTCAACACCTCAGCACCATATTTATTGACTAAATATTGAACAAACAATTGTTCGTAAAAAATTGAGCCTTTTTTTCAAATTCTCTAATTGAGACAAAGGCTGAAGATTATCTAACGCATTGATAATTTTCAAATCTGTAATGCCGTGCTTAACAAACGCAACAATTGGAAAAATATGATCTATTCGACATTATCACTTACGGCTCCTCTTCGCCATTTCCCGAATGTACGCATCCATGATGGCCAGGTCTTTAGCAGGCAACTTTCTCCTAAGTTCCTGCATCACCTTGGCTCGCTCCTTCTCAGGCAACTTCCCCCAATTCTGAGCGATCTCCTTGACCCGCTTCTTATCCACCTCGCCAGTGCCACTGTCCTGACCGTTATGCGTATCGTTGGCCGGACGTGCAGATTGGCCACCCTTACCGTCTTGCCCGCCCTCCTCACCTTCGCCCTTGCCGTCACCCTCCTGAGCCTTTTTTTCAGCATCCTCCCTGTCCTTAATCATTTTAGCGAGTCGCTTGAGGATGTCATCTTGCATCTTCTGCGTCTCTTTGCCCGCACGCTGGTTCTTTAGTCGGTTCTGGACGTTGTCCATTTCACGGGCAATGTCGTCCAAGTCATCAGCATCGTGCTTCCAAGTCTCCATGTCGAACTGCATGATCTTAGCCAAGTCCTTGTAACGCTGAGGGTAAGGCGTGAAGCTAAACTCAATCTGCTCTGCCCACTTTGTCGCCTCATTCTTCTTGTTCAATTTGAAGTTGTTGACAAGACGGTAAAAGACATAAGCCGGGTCGTCCGACTTAACCCTCTTCAGGATCTTCTCAGAAGCGGCGTGGTCGCCCTCCTGAGCAAGACGAATCCCCTCCTTCATATCGGGGACGGAGTCCATCGGCGGCGGACCAACAAGAACCATAGCGAGAAGCAAAGACTTGAACATAAAACCTCACTCACCGTGAATACAATAGGGATTTACATTATCTACAAAAACAGATATTTCACGCTTCAATTCATACATAATTTGATCAACCAATCTACTATTTGCATGCTTGATGATAGATTCAGACCAACTTCGTCCATCATGCTGAGCATCTGATAATACACTCAACTTGAAATGAATATTATGCTTTACTTGAAAAGTATCCGCATCAAGTAAAGGCTCATTTTCGACAATCATCTTTAACTGATAATTACTCATTCTTCCCCTTCTTTGTATATATCACACGCCCGCTCATAGTTCTTTCTCGTCCCCATATCGATCAACCACTCACCGCCCCTGAGCGGCATGTGGTAAACCGGCCACTCTTCCTTCAGCATCTTGGGGATCAAATCACGAGCAATGTCCCATTTTTCATTTTCAGGGACTAGATCGAAACAAGATTTTTTACAAACCATCACACCGGCATTCACTTCGTCTGAGATGACCTTGTTCCTGTCAGGTTTCTCCCAGATGTCTACAACCTCCCCATCCTCCCTGGCGAGAATCACCCCGCACTCCCACGGGTTGGTGACACGGTAGGACGCCATTGTTAAAGCAGCATTGCGGTTGTGATGCATGTGAAACATGCGATAAAGGTTCATGTTTGTTAGTATATCGCCGTAAACGATCAGGAACTGCCCACCCAGACGGTGAATGGCGTGACGAATCCCACCGGCCGTCCCCATGATCTCTTCTTCTTCGGAGTAGTGGATCGTCATTCCAAAATCATGATTGGACAGGTATTCCTTTATCGATTCACCCTTCCAGTAAAGGTTGATGAACACGTCCTTGATTTCATGACGTTTCAGCCACTCCAGAATGCGACCAATAACAGGCTCGCCGGCAATGTCCAGTAAACACTTGGGCTTGTCTAAGGTTAGAGGAGCAAGCCTAGTTCCTTTTCCAGCACAAAGAATAAATGCTTGTTCTGGGAATTTCATTTATGACTCAACACTAATATCTGGGAAGTATCTGACGAATGAATGTTTTACTTTTGTGTTTTGCCTAACTCTCTCATACACCTCATCGTAGAAATTCCAACATAGCATTACAATAACAACCTCTTCCTCTTCGTTATACAATTGCTGAGGCGACACAATAGGAATGTCGAAAATAGGAGTCAGATATCCATGTTTCATTGAATTGTCATCGACAATGTAATCTAATTTAATTCCACAGAACCCCAATAACGTCATGCCTTTCGCGGCGGCTCCGTAACCCACCACCTTCTTGCCTTGCTTTCTAAATTCATTAATTATATCGACAAGATCATGTTTTGTCTTCTCTGCCCTCTCCGCAAACCGCTCGTACTTCTCAACTGATTGATTTTCATCAACAACCATTCTCAACAAGTCTTCGCAATGCTCACCCGTCCGAGACAATTCGAACAGGAAACTCATCGAATGGATCGGCTCCTTCCAGGCGCCCGTCACCTTCAAGCCCAGAGAATCAGCTAAATGCTTAAACGAATGAGCGGTGAAGTAACTGTTATGTTCGTGATAGCAATTATCAAACTCTCCATTCTTAAATAAATCACATTGACTTGTTTGAACGTAAATTTTGCCGTTCTCGTTTAACACTTCTTTGCAAGCCAGAAGAAACTCTTTCGGGTCTGGGACGTGAGGCAATACATTAATTGTTAAAACGATGTCAAAAGCATGATCTTCCTTTACTTTACGAGCAAGTTCCATATTCCAATAATCTGCAATTACATTAAGCCCTCTACCCCTGGACAAAAGACAAAGATTTTTAGCAGGGTCAACACCCAAGCAAAAACAATGATGCTTGTCTTTGATTGTTTTAAGCAATAATCCAGAATTGCAAGCTATTTCCAATACTTTTGTTGATTCATTAATTTCATTCCTACTAGAAATGCGATCAATCAATGTTTCAAAATAGGCATGAAGTGCCACACTTGTATCACTAACATATAAGTAATCATCAAACATAAGAGATGGATTGACTGACACAGTTAGTTGACTATGCCAACAATTTGTACAAACTTGTAATGACAAAGGGAATCGCAGCAACGTACTATTTTTGTGATACGAGTTAGCCAATGGTTGATATCCCAAATTCAAATATGGATGAAGGCGACACGAATCACAACACAAACACCTATCAATTACTGTATAGTTTGACACTTAACACCTCGCCTTTATTTTATACTGCATACTCGTAGGTATATCAGGAATTACATCACCCACCATTTGTATGAAGTTCAAATACGATTTTGATCAATATCAAATTTGTGATAATTTTCCTTAAACTCTTCAATATTCAATTCATCAAACAAACATACTCTCTTTTTTATGCCCAATTTATTAGACCAAGAAGTAATAGTAGTCTCACTAACACCATAAATACCAGCCAATTCTTGTATTGTATGCAATTGATATTCAGTTGCAAATTTCTCTCTATCAAAACCATTCCAATACTGAGACTTCGTATGGCTCCATCGACACTTGACGGAACAATACCGTTTCTTACCAACACGACAACGAGGCACTAACAAATGCTTTCCGCAAGCCAAGCAAGTGATCGTTATTTCAGACATACTTCTTCCACACGTAATTTTCAACAAACCTAGTATTCTGAGAGTGCATGACCATACTGATCCACTTTCTTGATATTATCATATATCGACATCCACATAAGCTATCTTTAGACATACTTTCTATTCCTCACTCGCTTGTTATTCTTCAAATCAAAGATATGGGGCTTATTCTCAACAATACTGTTAACGATTGACTCCAGTGTTTCCTCGAACTTGAAATCAAACGTCTGACAGAACTTGCTGGTGTCGATCGAAAAATCGTAAGTTGGAGGTGCGTCAACGGCCGTCACCTTAGCCCCCAGGGCCTTACCTACCCCATCAGCCACGACAGAGATCGGAGCGTTGAAGCTGGAGACGTTGTAGATGCCCCGCCTGTCCTCCTTACACTCAACCACCGCCTGAACGGCTCGGCCCAAGTCCCTCATCCCCAGGATCGGACGGTGACAATGACCATTGGACACACTCAACTCACCTTTCTCCAGCGAGTTCAGCGTCATGGCGTTGATCATAAGATCGGGACGGAAGTTCGGGGACCAACCATTAACACTTCCAAACCTCAATCCGTAATACTCACAAGGATTGAATGTGGTCATGTACTGGTCAATACAGGTCTTTGTGTAAGACAGACTGTCTACCGGACGAAGTTGGTATGTTTCATTCGCCTCCCAATTGCCTGTCTCAACATAAACACAGGAACTGCCGGCGTAGATGAACTTCTGATGGGGCTTCAGTTTGTTAACGAGATCCACGAAGTTAACAACGTTATTCTGGAATGCTCCTCGTGGATCTGCATTACACATCGGCACCGAGGAGTGGGCCGCCACAAGAATAACACAATCATAGACTGAAAGGTCATCTTCTCTTAGTTTACGAAAATCGGTCTTAGTGGACTGAAAACCCATTACATTACCAAACCACTCAAGATCGACGGAACAAACTGAACGATCCCATGTGTTATACAAAACGGAATAAAGGTGGCTTCCAATGTATCCTGTTCCTCCCAAAATCAATATCTTTTTCACGGATTTTGCCCTATGAGAAAATGCTAAGTTAATATAGTAGGGACAAAAAAATACCCCTGGTAATTACCAGGGGTATCTTGACGGGAGATTATAACAATTACTTAGCGCAGCAGCAACCAGCACTGCACTTAGCGCCATCCTTGCACTTGCAACCACCCTTGCACTTGTCACACTTGCAGCAGGATGCACAACGAGTATTCAGGCCAGTTGGCTTGCACTGGCAGTTAACCAGTCCACACTTACCACAGGATGGAGCGGGGACCGGGATCGGAGCCGGGACCACCGAGCAACCACCTTTATCACAATCGCACTTGCAGCACTTGCAACAGTGGCAGCAGCACTGCTTATGGCAGCACTCCTTAACCGGGCAGTTGCAGCAAGGACAATGCATGAACGAAAGCATGGCAACAACGCCGAGAACGAAAGCGAGCAAAAACATCATACAGCACTTCATGTTGTCCTCCATAAACAGACACTTCTATATATTCAGTTACTGTTTTTTCCCAAAGATGCCTGCCAGACTTGAGATCCACGACGGCCTTGGCTGCGGTGCAGGTGTTGGTGACTGTGTGGGTGTCTTCCTCAGACGATATTGCTGAGCGGCGTCAGCGTGATGCTTATCAAATAGATACTGAACGTGCCACGCAACCGGCGACCAATTAGCCCTACTCGGGTCTTCAGTAATTTTCCGCTGTTTGTATGTCTCAAAATCATCATACGAACTAACGAAAGTGTTCGGATCAGCCTCGGCCGGAACTGTTCCGTTCCACACTCCCGTGGCATCCGGGTCACGAGGCTGATCCTGTTCCAAGAATTTCCTAAAGTTCATCATACTCTGTTATCTATGTGAGGAGATCAAGAAAACAAATAAAGAAGCTCGTTGATAAGCGATGTTACTTCTGTAAAGAAGATAACTACGCTCTTCTTGACGTTCATCGTATCGTCCCTGGGGAAGAAGGTGGTAAATACACCGATTTCAACACAATCGTTGCATGTGCTAATTGTCATAGAAGATGTCATGCTGGTGAAATTATCATAGACAGAAAATATCAAACTACATTAGGTAAGTGGATATTGCACTTCTGGGAAAATGGTGAAGAATTCTGGAAGTAACCGATAAATAACTCCATGAAAACTTTCAGAGAATGGCTGGCGAACAAAGGTGTCACACAAGAAATGGCAATGATGATGCCACAAAAATCTGGCTTAAAACTTACTCCAAAGATCAAAACGGCTGCGGATAAGACTCGTGAAATGATGGGTCCAGCACTCGTCCCGGACAAACCAACGGAGCCAATGGATAAATTCTTGACGAAAAACAAGCCAGTAATGCAGAAATTTACTGACTTACTTGCAAAGAATGCTCCTACTGGAACAGACCTTAGCCAAATTAACCAACAAACAGCAGCGGCCCTGCTGGTTCCACAGACGAAAATGTAATGGCATACATTCTTTACAATCGCAAACTCAAACGCCCACTGATGCACCCCCAAGTCGGCCTCTGGTTTACTGATAATAAACAAGAGGCCGAATCTCTTTTGGCAGACTTTCACAAGCTCTGTGAAGACCTCGGACATCCCGAAATGATTAAGGAACTGGTTGTCAGCACAATCGAGGATAAGTGAAAACATACATCACGTCGGGTCGCCAAGGTGATGCTGTATTTCAAATATCATTACTCAAACGCCCTTTTCACATCTATCTCAAACCAAATACATGGGAACATCCTTATAAATGCAATGGTCCCTGCCCTGTCATTCGAATGACATACGAACAATGTGAGTCTCTCGCAACATTGTTTAACACCCAGAAAGGGATCACGGCATCTGTGTGGAATGGTGAAAAAGGTGTTAACCTCGATAAGACACGCCAAAGACCAGTCTTCACAAACAAGAAGTGGATTGAAGTGGAGCCTTCAGACAAGTTCGCTGGAAAGTTTATTGTAAACAGGACGCCTCGCTACCGCAACGGCAACTCCAACTTCACCTCGTTAGGCAAGAGGAAGGATTGTGTGTTCGTCGGATACCCGGACGATTACGCAGCCTTCGGCATTGAAATGCCCTTCTACACCGCCAAGGACGCTTTAGAACTGGCACAATGGATTGGAGGGTGTCAAGGTGTTATTTGTGGACAAAGTTTAATTTACATTCTTTCAGAATCAATGGGAATACCTCGGATAGTGGAGGTTCACAATATTTATCCTGTAGTGCCATCTCAACCGCATGGATATATTTTACACAAAGATATTAAATTGAGTCAATTTATATCAAAATACAGCAATATCAGGTTTTCCTAGTTACTGATTTCCACGTCTTCCCTTTAATTATATTCAAATTGCTGTGGTGGATATCTTAAATTTCTTACTCAATCGATATGAACCGACACCATCATTATACAAATGAGATTAAGTCAATTCATGGACAAATATGCTAAATAACTTCATGAATGGCTTCAGAAACTACTTTGAATCGATCGCCCTCAAAGGCAACATGAAGGGCGGTATTTTCCAGCGTCTTGTAGCAGCGACATACATCATCTCACCAGCAGCAGACGCAGAGGCCGTTCAAGAGTATGCCCACGTCCTTGACGGGATGCTCGAATACGTCACCCTTAACCCCGGCAAAGGATATCAGTTCCTTGCTGAATACAAGGGCCTGATGGAGCGACTGGCGAAAGTCCCCGGCATGCCGCCAGAAGCGGCACAAGGCTTCGCTGACTTGATGCAGAAGATCAGCCGACAGAATACGTTCCTCTCCAACGCCCGCAAAGGCTTCGAGTTCGTCCCGACCCCCAACGACCCCTACAAGAGCAGTATCGAAATGCGACGGGCGATGGATGCACAGTGGGCGCAGGGCAAGAAGAAGGCGGCAATGCGGGTCTACGCCGAACCACCCGGCCCGGAAGGCACGGAAGAGAAGCGAGGCCACCCGATCGTCCCCAACGACCAAAACGTAGTCATTCGTGGAGTACACGACGCCATCGCCCACCTACCCAAAACACTACCGTTCGACGCCCGAGGCGAATACCGCGCCTACAACACACACCTCAAGACGCTCTGCAACATCGAGCAACTGAAGCGGCGTGAGTGCGATGCGGCTAAGGTTCTATTCACTGAGATCGTCGGGCAGACCAGTCACTACTACGTCTACGGAAACTACGCTGAGCAGAAGGCCGTCATTCTCCACGACTTCAACCACCACCAGATCGGCCTCCTTGCCCCGGAATCGCCACTCAATCGCTATTTCACCGTCCAAGGCAAAGAACTCGTCGCTGCACCCAATTTCAATTGGGAGGAATTCGCCGCTAATGACGGGCATGGAGGAAAACTGGCGGCTGAATTGCAGCGTCAGGAAGGCAGTGAGGCGGAAGGGATTAGACAGAACGTCTTCCAACCGGACAAGAAAAAGTATTTCCCACTCACGCCAATGAGTCACACTGGCGAGAAAATGTCTTATTCCAGTCTCCCGGCTGGGAAAGGCTTTAGTAATTACTTACAGAAGAGGGTGAAAGACCCGAGCCAATTGGCTTTTAAGCTTGGGCCACACGGTTATCCGGTGCCTTAATTACTGATTATGGCATCTCAGTTGCCCTTGTGATTTTCCTTTTCGCATTCCGATTTTCGTCTGCCCAAATGGCAATTCCAAGACGAACATATGCATTTCCATTAAAATCGTTATCATGCCATCTCGAAACAAAGTCTTTTTTCGGAAGGAAACTCACTCCAGGCGATAGCGGATCTTCAAAATAAATGTTGTTGTCTTTGTCATATCCAATGGCTACGACATAGTGACCATGATAACGTTCAGATTGATACTCGTCAGGATTGCCATATGCTTGCACAGCACAAATGATAGGAATTTGTTCGTCCAAATAAGCTTTCAAATGATCAACAGACATCTTAACATGCTGTCGAACTTGCAATCCATATTTTTTAGCCACTTCAATAATTGTCTTTGGCAAAGTTCCTTTTCTGGGGCCGCTCTTTAATTCTTCAATAAGACTCTCTTCTCTGCATTGGATGCCAAAATGCCGACAAACAGATGAAAACACAGCAGCACCGCAAGAATAACTTCTTTGTTGACGCACTTTAGGTAGATGGACCTTAATTGCACCATCTGGAATACGCCGCTTCGCACCCATACGATCCACCCCCTCATCAAGACGCTTCTTCTTGCTCCTTCTGAAGAATGGATCTTCCTCCCCCCAAGGACCAAGCCAACTCCGTCGCACCACCCCCATCACCGGACGAGAGAACCCGGCTATATCGGCAGTGCTTGTCATCTCAGTCAACCACTTGCGAAATCGAAGCTCCATTACAGTATATAGTGAATAGTACCGTTTATGGTGATGTGAATCATGAAGACCTTTCTCGCTTGGATAAAAGAAAACGAAATTCCCGTGGCTGGGGTGGGGGTAGGCACGAAAGTGAGAGTTCTAAGAAATAATCCCAATGGATCACCAACCTGGGAGAATGATTGGGTCATTACAGGACAAGAAATTCATAACAACACACCACATGCCGTTGTACAAAAAGGAGATTTCAAAAAGGTCGTGCCTTTGGATAAGTTAAATTATTGGAATGCTCAACAGCAGCAGCAGCAGCAGCCACAACGGCAAGGTCCACCACCTCTTCCGTGGCAAAGAGAAACACTAAACTATGAGGGACCAATTAGGTATGCAGGAAGAGATATCATTGTGTTATTAACCAAAGAGGGAAGACAGCCTTTTTACCGCAGCACAGGAAACAACTCTGGCAGGCCCGGAAAGTGGTTCCCATTTGATGGTCTTTGGGTAAAATCATGGTTTGACAAAACTCGATTCGTGGAGACGCCAGGATTGACTCGATTCGGAACCGATCACTTCAAAATGATTAGTGATAAACTTGCCACAATGAACATTCCTAGCCCATCTCAAGAACACACCGATCCAATCGATGTCAACAAATTCCTTAATACACCACGCGCTTTGGAAATGAATAATCATCTAATTGACAGAAGACATGATAATTCAATTGCAGACATAAAAAGCAATAATGTTTCTAAAGTAAGAAAAGGAATAAAATTGAGAGATTATGACAAAGCAGACAACCAATAATAAATATCTTTATACCGCCCGCCGAAGATTACACATTCGCCCGTGTATTCAAACGCCTTTCCGTCCCCAACAGCCTTACCCTTGACCATACCAGCGATAAAAATACAGTCAGTTGTGCCTCCACCGGCCTCCTCGCCTATGCTAAGACCATTCCCTGGAAGTGTTTGAAATATAAGTGTGTTAACAAAAAGACTAAGCAGTTGCTGGAGGAGTAGTCCCACCGGCAGGAGGCATGCCAGTCCCAGGAGCAGCAGGGGACTGACCGGGTTGTATAAGCCAATTATAAACATCCCTAGTCACCACAAACTCCTGGCCGGCTGCTTGGCTGGGTTGGCCGTGACCATGCAAAGGCATCAAGGGGTCTTTCGGGTCGGACTCGCTCTTAATGCGGATGCGGACGGATGTTTTCTTCGGGTCTACGCTGTCGTTGTCATCGGTCGTCAACTTCTCGATCGTCGTCCCCGGCAGGATCGTGAACTTCTGGTCGCCCTTGGTCAACACGATCCTGTTCAGGACGATCTGGAGTGGGTTGGTCTTGTTCTCGGCACCATACTGTCTCTTGACAGTGCGAGTCCAAGGCTCAGTGAAGGTGTCTTCCAAAAAACGCTTAAAGCCGACGAACTTGTTCATGGTATTATTTATTGTTCTTCTTCCTAAGTTCTTCTTGCCTCTTATTCATTTCTTCTTGCCTTTTTTTGGCCTCTTCTTCCTTCTTTTTAATGCCCTCAACCTCCCACTTATTCATTTTATCAAGCAGTTTCTCGACCTTATCTTTTGGCACACCCATCTCAAGAAAATCACGCACCATGAACTCTGTTCCCTTACGAACAAACAACGCCCAATCACCAGCATAATTCCGGTTCCAAGTGCCAGCCTCCGGGAAGTTATCCTGGTAATACTTTTCTGCCATCTTTATGTACCGCTCACGCAACAAACCGTTCGGAAGGTATTCAATAGACGGCATGACCTCGCCTGAAGTCTTCACCCGGTAGTACGCAGCCACAATCCGCCTGGCTCGTACCCGGATCTCTAAGTCTTCGTTCTCTACGGCGGCCTTTCTGAGTGCCGCGAAAGCGGGGCGGGTGTTGTCACGAAGCCATTGATCAGCCTTATGTCTCTTGGCGAACTTGTCATCACCCAACTGAGCAATCATATTGTTTACTTGACGAGTCTCCTTGACCTTATCAACACCAATAAGTGCTAACACCAAAGCTAAAAGCAGGTCCATAAATAAACTCCTATAGGACAGCTATATATATAGCGTAGAAAGGATGAAGAAAAATGCGTTCACCCTACGGATCTGAGTTCAGAGAGTTGATGACCCTTTGGGACAAACAACTTCTGCTTGAGAAAATCGATGAACTCAGAGGGAAAATTAAGCACCTCATCGACGGTCACAACTTTATCCTCTTCTTGCAGAAGAAAGACGACGGTGATGTGTTCGGCGCCGACGAGAACGGCCGGCTTGTTTTCGCCAAGATGAAAAGCCCCGACGAGGACATGCCCGAGGGTTGGGCCGACGAGGCAAACTTCGGCTGCACCAATCTCTCCAGGGCCGTCGCCGGCAGCCCCAGCCAGACCATCTTCGGAATGAAAGACCTCGAAAACCTTGACGTGATTGAAGACCAAGACAAGCTAATCGACATGCTCCTGGGTCATGTGGATAAGAAGAAAGAAGTTAAAGTCAAGCCAGTTAAGAATCAAAAGGACGGAGCCAAGATAATGCTTAAAGAACCAGAAGGCTCAACAGATTGATGGAATTTCCTACTGCACGTCTCCTGGGGAGGCACGGTCGATCATTGGGGATTTCCAATATTGTCTCCTTGCGATGACATAGGTCGGTCGTCAGTGATCGTAAAAATTATGTAAGGAGAAAGATGAGTTTGCCTTTTGAAAAGACCGACCCAGGAGTGAGGCAATATTGCTGTTTTGTGTGTGGTCGTAACTTCAAGCAATTTGAAGAGTTCAAAGAACACATTATCGAAAATCACGAAGAGGGTCGTGAGTTCGTCCTCTGCCCTTTGGAGCGGTGTAAGTGCCCTGTGCGAGACGTTCGCGCCCACTTCCGGGCCTGTCACAAACAAGAGAAAATTCCAACAACTGGTCAGATGCGAGTATTAGTTTGGAATGATGTGAAAGACCCGAAGTCCAAGAGGAAAAGAAAGCCGACCTTCAGAGAAGGATACTTTGTCTCTGAGAAGAACAATGGCAAGCCGATGCATTACCGAAGTGGGTATGAAGAAGAAGTTTATAAGTGTCTGGAAAACCTCAATGAAGTGGAGTCCTATGATGTTGAGCCTTTTCCAATTAACTATTGGTTTAAGGGTGAAGCAAAGTCATATTTCCCAGACCTAATTGTGCATTTCACGGATGGACACACAGAAGTATGGGAAATTAAACCTAAAAACCAAACAACACTTGAAGTAAATGATGCAAAGTGGACAGCAGCCAACAATTATTGCATGACACGAAACATGGATTTCAAGGTTTTAACTGAACGCGGAATTGAATTACTGAAAAAAGGGAAAATAGTGTAAATTATAATACTACAGGCATGATCGAAAAGAATTCATCGCATCGTTGTAAAATTAATTCATAAGAATCACAATCAATAATTTCTTCACCAATAAAAATGCAATTCATTCGAGTCACACTAGCAATTGCCGCTCGTTCCCAACACCGCAAACAAGGCCAAGTTTTTACAACCTTTAGAGTTGGAATAACAGTTTTAAATGATCCAATTCGTTGAGTTAAATTATCTGAAAATCCTAATTTAATTCTATTAGGTGTGAAATCTGGAATAACTTGAATGAAATAAAAACAGCCATGATCAACTATTTTCGTAAATTCACTATCAGCCAACTCTGAAGTTTCTGATAAACGTTGTTTCTTAAATTTCTCTGCATTATCTTTATCTACAGCATAACAAATTTGCCCACTTCCTTTTCCAGTTTTTTTTGTATTCTTAGTCTTAAACAGGCAATTATTTTGCTCACACCACCTCTTTACAGTGCCCGCATCTATTCCTAAATCTTTTGCTACTTTTCTCAAGGAAATTAAGTTATTCATATTTGCCCTCTGTTATTATTATCGACCAAATCCCAAGCAAACTTTAGTAAATACTGCATGCCGTCAAGTTTTTTAGGAAGTAGAGATGATCAGTGGGCAATCGACCATCCACCCGATGGTCGCTACTGGAAAACATGGACATGCTTTCACGGAAATGTGCAAAATGTAAGTGTCGTCATTTGGGAAGGGTGGCCTATTTGCCCAGAAGGGCTATATTTTTCAGGGCCTTTTCGTACTGAGGCAGAGGCCAACGCTTACTTTTGGGATAATACAAACCCCTGTGCGGGGGCTAACTCAGGAATGGGAGGAGGTTCAGGCGGTGCTGGGGCGTCCTCCGGTGGAGGTGCCAGGTTTTACTACCCCAGACCACCCAGCCTAAAGTTAGACTATGGAAATTACGGAATTTTCTGGGAGTCTAACCCTCCATCAACGCACTTCAGGGAAACCTGTTGTGGTCCTCACCCGATATACGTCAACGGTCAACCCAAGCCCGGAAAAATTATTTACAATCCCCAACCCTCCCCACCAACACCACCCCCAGGAGAACCAGAACCACCAGGCAATACGGTGCCAGTTCCTTGTTGTCCGGGTGGCGCTCCAACAACAATAAACATCACGTTTTCTGATGGTGTGGGCACTTGTGCCTGCTTAAATGGCAAATCCACAACAATCACCTACAACGGGGATCGTTGGTCGGGAACTCTTTCAGGCATCACTTGCCCTGGCGGGGCATCTGTTGGCATTGTAATGCGGTGTTTTGATAATGGCATATGGGGCATGATGATTGGAGGAACAGAGCAGTCAGCCTCAGTAGCCACCTGCAATCCATTCTACTTACAGTTCGCATTCGGTTTCCCGCCATTAGGGGCGATCTGCAACAGCAGTGTCATCGTGGAGGTTACGGGTGGGCCGGCGAACCCACCCATTCAAACCCTTCGTTACATCGTCTCTTCGAGCAAGACGCCCTTAATGTTGTGAATCTCAACCACGCCCTTCTTACGTCCGGCATTGTCATAGTTAGGGACCGGAATATATTGACCCTGAAGCATGACCCTATCGCCCACCTTAAATCCACACTCCTCCGGCTTGAGGCTCGGCCCCATCGCCAGGATGTAGCCCTGCTTTGCGCCGTAGTCGGAATCTTCACTGACATGGAGAAGGCTGTTTGTGGCCTCGTTCGCCGTCAGCATCTCCACGAGGATCTGGCTGAGGACTGGCTTTACTCCGATAATACTTGGTGTTGGCATAAAAACTCCTTAGTAGTAAATTACATTTTTCGACTCAATATTAGAGTCATACAACTCGATTCTCGGATGCATATACTCCATGATTTGGCTATAACTCCACGGCATGAATTTGTGAGCGTCCACACCCACGTCCAGAACAAGGTGGAACTTCCTGACCGGCTGAATCTCTCCGTGGGTGTGACCGTGAAGCATCAGCGAACCTTTGTCCCAATGGTGCCAGACCCGGATCGGGTAGTGACACATCACAATTAACCGTTTTTCCCTCTTAATCTCCAGAACGTCATGGACCTCCGTAAACATCTTACGGAACTCCTTAAATCTCCTGTTCTTCTCATCGTGGTTGCCGCAAACGAGGACGACATTCTGGCAGCGTATTCGTTCCCGGTAGTGCATGGCTCGCTCGACGTGGACCTGTGCGAAATCGCCCAGGTGATAAAGCGTATCGTCTCGCCCCACGGTGGAGTTAATGCAATGAAGAAGGTGTTCGTCCATCTCCTCCGGGGAGCCGAATGGGCGATTGCTCTTGGCTATGACCTTCTCACTGCCGAAAATGACTGTCTGAGGTAAAAAACTCCATCAGACACCTCCTTTCTTGCATATTCCATTTTTCTTCATCAAGTTAGATATACAAGAATCTCCCACTCCAAGCAAGGCCGCTATATCAGTTTGCCGTTTTCCTAACAAAAACAATTCACGTACCTGCTCAGCCCTGTGAGCGGCCACTTCATACCTGCTCAAAGAGGTATCCACTTTGTCCCACTTCCGTGAAAGAACGGGCAAATTCAAATAATCGTTAACGATTATTTCGTCTTCGTGTGGTTTCCACCGTTTTTTCATCATCACTCCTTTACATGGAGGCAACTTCAGCGTACATTTGCCCTACGTCTTCGTCCGTGACATCCGACGCTACCCTCAGCGTACTACGAAACAAAGGGCCTGCCAATAGATCATGGGCCTCGTCATGGTCCAAATTCTCTCTGACCAGTCGCCTCAACCTCCAGCGATCCAAAACACCAGGGCTTCTCATTGCCTCGGCCGTTTCCTGGGAGTTCTTCCGGCACTCCATATACAACTTTACTGCTTGAATCAGGATCTGCACGATGACCCCGATCGTGAAAGGGTCCAGGGCGACCTGGCTCACCTCCTCCTTGTCAGACGCTCCCTGCGCAATCTGCTGCGCTTTTTGCTCAAAAATAGACATTATCCCCCCAACCCAAAATGCTTCGATGCGTGTTCATACGCCAAGTCGAGTCCCTCTTCAAATATGGGATCTCCATAATCTCCATTTGGACTTCTTGAGTTCATGACCCCTTCTTCATCCAACCAAAAATGATGTTCATAACCATTCTTCATGGAAACAAACAAATATTCTGTCGCTTTTGGAGAGTCCATGAACGGTTTACTCATAGCCACACGAACAGACGAAATCTCTATCTTGGTTTTATCCAGCCAGAAATTAATATACATAAGTCTCCTTAAAACCACTCCGACGACGATTCACCATACTGCCTTGGCGGTGGGGCCTCGACCCAGATCAGGCTCTCCCTGGCCCTGGAGGCGGCGGTGTAGGCCCACCGTAAGTGTTCACCCTTCAGCCGCTCCTCGATCACCAGCACGTTGTTCCATTCATCCCCTTGAGAATTACCAAATGGAAACCCATTTTGGAGAAACCGATGGGTCTCAGGAACGGTAACACACATCGATTTGGAAAAACTGTTAGTGATTGATTTCACCAAATCATGATGGTAATTAAGTCTATCACGCAAGTGATGATCGCAAGGAACGTATTGTGCATATTTCCCTCTATTGAGAAACCCCCTATTCCTGGCGTTACACAAATCACTTTTTGAAAACCTAACTCCTACACTTCGTAGTTCATTCAATTCCGATTTAGTAATCGGAATTCTGCTATATCTGTTATCGCAATTAATTTTATTCAATCTATCGTTCTTGAATTGCGAAACAAAACCGATATGGTTACGAAATATCTGGCATGATTGCCCGTAAATATAAATAGCATCTTTGACGTTTTTGGTAACACCACAAACTATCCCGAAACGCAACAACATAGTTCTTATTTTTGTAATTAACAGCGGTTGACACGAATAAAAACCTATGTGGTCTACGACACCATCTTCCTTGACATTCACAAACCCATCTTCAAACAATCCCTTCAAAAATTTGGACTGAACGTTATTTCCCGACATCAACACACACAAAGGGACATCTTTATTATTTGGCAACAATCCATCAATGTTCTGCAACCATCTGGACAGATATGTCGAACTTACTTCACATCCATCTGTGCCCAAAATGTTAATTCTCCGTGGATTGCAATCAAAAAGTTGCACACAAAGATCGCTAAAGCGTGATATAACGTCTGCATGTCTTTTAACGAGACGAAAACCTGTATCAAACAAAGTACCGTCCGCCACAAACAATCCCAAAAATTCTGCCAGTTCTGGGGTGAGGAATTCAGGAGTTTTGTATATTTTTTCTCTAACATCTCCGGCTGTGGGTGTGTGCATTTGCACTTGTCGTGTGGGATTAAATTGAAAACCTGTCTTTAATCTTACGTATTCATTAAACTTAACTTCACGAGCCTCTTTCATTACATACCCCAACTCACCATCCCAAACTTCTACCTTGTGATCAGGAGTAACAGTTATGTTGTATCCATTTTTCGTGACGATGGTCATAACCGGAGATATACCATTCATTACTTTCCCATAATACGGTCTGGCGCCGCAATGGGTGGCAATTATCCCCTCATCTGGGATGTGTTTAATTGGCATCAAACCTTCAGAAGTTTCCACCAACGTTTCGGGATGAACACACTTATGGCAAGTTATACAGTAAGCATATTCAAACGGCTCGGGACCGTCCTTAATATACTCAAACTTGAGGTCTTTCTTGCCGAACAACTGCGGCAAGTAGTTCAGATGGTAAAACCGAAAGCCGTTGGCGTCCAGATCGAAGTGAGGAGTGTCATAGACCCTGGTGACAACACCCTGCATGCCGTTGAAAAGGCCCTTCAATCGATTATTCTTGAGACACATGACCTTCTCACCCACCTCCACAACGGCCTTGCGACCCAGAGCGCGGCGGATCATGTTGTTCTCGACCACCCTGGTGTTATTGTAGCCGCAGATGATCTGATCAACCGCCATCCGCTTGTTAGGCGTCAAGTGGAACTTCTTGATCACCTTGACAGCGTCCTTGCTGGGGAAGTCGGCGGGACGTTTGCCGAGACGAATCCACTCAGCGAAGTGAGCAAGTTCGCCAGCAGAGCGGTGGATCTTCTCCAGTCTGTACTCTGGGTTAGCCATCAAGTTCGCCTTCGACCCACCTACCGGCTCAAGCTGCCCGTGGTCGCCCACGAGGATGATCGGGTATCCGAACGAACACAAATCGTCAAAAAGCTCCTGACTGACCATGCTGGCTTCATCAATTATGAAACCATCGCACTCTTCAAGTTCATGGTGTTTTTTGAGCCGGAAAGCAACCTCATCATTGCCTATGTCTTCGGGAATGTAAATGAGGCTGTGGATGGTTGATGCATTGAGTCCTTTCTTTCTTAGGACGTTAGATGCTTTTCCTGTAAATGCTGCAACCTTGTAGTTCTTGAGTTGGTCACTTAAAAATTTAACAACAACCGACTTGCCAACCCCTGCGTAACCCCCAAGTGTTACAAGCTGTTTCTTAGCAATATCTTTCAATATAGCATTAGCAATCTTCTTTTGTTCTTTGTCAAGTATCATGAGTTAATCTTTATATTTTTCAAGGTATGGTAAAAATTTACCCCACTTCCGCTCCAAACCAATTCCTCTATATATTTTCCGATAAACAGCAACAGCATTCTTTCCCACGAATTTCAGATTGAATAAGTTGTCAATACCTTTTTCAGAACTTACACAACCACCATTTAGATTTAACCATTTTTTCACAAATTCTATGATTTGTTTAGATGCCAAAATAGTCAATCCTATATTATTGGTTTGTTTTATATTAAAGATACTTCCATCTCCATCAATTAAACCAACCAACCATTGTGACATCAATTCATCGTTATTTCGAATACAATCCGGGATTTTATTATACTTAGATTTCAGAGGTTCCACATTCCATAATTTTAGATCCTCAATTAAATATGGAGAAGATACTGTCAAGCTGTATCTTGTTTTCCCATTTGGACGCACCAATGAGTAATGTGGCTTATCAGTTTTCAAAAACCGTTGAAACCCTTCAATTAATTCAAAATCATCGCTTGTTAATTCTAATAAAAAGTCATGTTTCAAATGCCTTTTAATAGAACCATCCGCAGAAAGCAATCCTGCCCAATACGCATTTTCGAAAGTAGGAATTGAGAAAGCATCATGATCTAGTGGGTAGGTATTTTGTGATATAGGAATCATATAAGATGAAGCCCACCAAACAATTAAATCACGAGAACATCCAAATACATTCGCACATTTAGTTGTGTCATCACCACATTCCTTTAACAAGTGAATTAACTCTTTTCTATCACAAAGTCGCTTTTTCGATCTACCAGTAGATTCAACTAGCATATTATCAAAAAACATCGACAATTGACGTTCAAGTTTGTGTGGCCCACGATCATTTAAGTAAACATAATCAAAATGGTTACGACGCAATGAAACTTCACTATCGTGATTTGAATAATTCCAAAAATACGGACGCATGATATAACAACAAATTGCTCCCATATTTTTCAGCATATCCAATTCATTCGGAAATCTCAAATCATCACAAACAAAATCTCCATTTGAAAATCTGCGGTTAAATTCTTTGAGATGAAATTGTTCATCGTGTTTTCTCAAAACATCTGTGCCTACGTATTGTAACGCCTCTCTGCGTGTATGGAAAACTCGTTCCTCTTCAAAAAACAAATCAACAGATGCAATTTTAGACAAATGTAAGCATGCATTCTTATCCCATATAACAGGATTAGGAAGCAATCCCATCTTACCTTCCTGTGAATTCAAATCCTCTAACGACCAATTATAAAGTTTCCCCACATAATCTTTCAAGGCAGCAGCGAAACTTGCTTTTTGAAATCCACGATTTAACAATAAACCAGCAGCGGTAGATTTACCGCTAAATTGTCTTCCCGCCAATCCTACAAGCATGTGTGTTCTCCACTATCATCTAACTATATCATCGACCTAAATGACGTGAAACTTTAACTATATTACCGCATGGCAAAAAAGATCGAACAAATCTGCAAGAATTGCAAACTCTACAACCCAGAAGAAGGAATATGTAGAGTTAATGTCATCATGGAAGGTGAATACTACGAACTCCCCGTTAAACCTAATGACAAATGTCATTGGCAAGGATTGGAAAAAGAATTATCCGAAAAGTTTGGAGAAAGGTTCGAGTTGCCGATCCAGCAGGTAAGGATTTGGAGTGACGGACAAAAGGGCTATGTGGAAGAAACGATCAATTGACGTGATTGCAACCAAGATTCAAATGCGTCTTTATCGTACTTGAATCCCTTAGATAAATTACAAAATTCCGCAAGGGGTTGTAGGTTATCCAAACAATTAATCACCGATATCTCATCAATGCCATAGTCCAAAAAGGCTTTAATAGGAAAAACATGGTCAAGATGCCATTTGCCGTTCTTTACGGTCGGCCAATTTGGATGTTTTTCCAAATGTGATTTCAATTCAGTAGGACCATATCCAAGCAAAACATATGTTTTTGCCGTTTTTCTTCTTCCTAAATGATGTAATACAGTGCGAAGCGCACGATAGCACTTTTTCGCAATCTTAGCATACAACAACACCTGTTTTTTATCTTTTCGTTGCTTCATTGCTCTACGAGCAATTGCAATACTTGCAACCTCTTTGTCTCTGAAAATGGTTATAATTCACTTCAGCCGTTCTTTTGCAAATATTACATTGATACGGCATCTTTATAATAACATTTTCATACTCGTCAGACAATAAAGTGCAATCGTACTGACTTTTTCCGACCACACTTACCACAATAATGTCCTCTCTTAAAACACTTAAACGAACTCGTATTCACATTACCACAAACACACCTGTATGTTAAAGGTAAATGATTATTCACATACTCAGAAGACAACAGTAAGCAATCACGATCTTCGAAACATTGCTTTACGTATTCATAAGAAAAACAGTTTTTCCTCATAATAGGTATATCGTCAGAACAAGGATAAAACTTTATGCCGAAAGTCAAAATCACTGTCACCCGGAAGCCGAAACGACTCAACAACGGACCTCCCCTTCCGAGGCCCGTTACCATCATCGTTCTAACGTGGAACGCCGTGGCCGAGACGATGACCCTCATTGACTCCATCAGAGAGCAACCCCTCCCGGAGAACGTAGACCTCCTTTTCGTTGACAACGGCAGCAGAGACTACACGGTGGACCTGCTGATGAAATTGGGACTGCGTGTGGTCATTAACCCAACAAACCTGGGATATACCAGGGGCGTCAACCGTGGGATCAGCGAGACGACAAACGACGTGGTCCTGCTCAACAACGACGCCGCATTGGTGCATAAGGATTGGCTGGAATTAATGCAGCAGACGGCGTACATCGAAGGGGTTGGCGTCGTCGGGTGCCGATTGATCGGCCACAACGGCGAGGTGCTACACGCAGGGGGTCAAATCGACCACGAGACGTGGGAGGGCACGAACATCCACTGTAAACTGGATGAGAGGCGGGAGGTGCTGGACGTAGAGTTCGTCACCTTCGGGTGTGTTTACATCAAACGAGAAACGATAGCGAAGGTCGGAGTCCTCGATGAAGGGTATTTCGCCTACTACGAGGACTCCGACTACTGCTACCGGGTCAGGGAGGCGGGCATGAGAGTGGTCATGGACGGTCGAGTAAACCTGATGCACAGAGAGAGCGCCAGCAGCCGACACAACGGCATGGACCTCAAGCCGATCATCGACGCCTCACGACAACATTTCATCTCGAAATGGGTCAAACGGACCCAGGCTCAAGATCGCTCAAGGCAATGTGATGACCACTGCTCGTCATCATATTGATACCAGCAGATCCAGAGGCATATTGTTGTATCGAAAAGGCGTCGTCAACCGGGAAGCCGTTGTTATGCTTCTTGTGCTTAAACACCCTCATCTTGGGGTCGTCTGATTGCGCAACCATTATCCCACCCGGCATCTGATCGTTGCCTTCGTAGACCAAGGCAGTATACCCCAGGTTCTTTACCTTTTTCGCAATTGCCAATGCACTCAGGTGGTATCCCGCAGAGTTCGACATCTTGCCATTGATGTTTTCTTGAATAGGAAATGGGATAAAGACGTAGTACCCCATTGCCTGATGCATGGCTCCTTCTATAGACGTTATGAAAGATTCTACTTGTAATTTGGTCATTTCATTCTCCTTTGTCCGCTAGCTCCTTGGCTTCGACCACTATTTTCTCTGCCACTTTGGGGGAGCAACCCAAAGCTAACATCACCTTATTGGGGCTGGCGGCGATCTTGCCGTAGCTCGTCAAGCCCACGTCATACAACTTCTGAGCCTTTACTGCGCCGATCCCCTTGAGCTTGATAATACCGAGTAAGTCACGGCCCACACCATAAACGATTCGGAGATGAAGCTCACGGAAGAATTCCTTCTTCCCCCACTTGCCCACCATCGAGTCGATGGCGTTAAGCACTTGGATTGTCCGGCCAGAGTCGAACCTCAAGGTATTTTGCAGCCCCGAGAAGGTCGGATTGTTCTGGCCCTTGAGGAGCATGTGGTAGCAGTAGGCGGCCTTGACCGCGCCCACCATCACGCTGCCCTGAATGACATTGACGGCGTCGGTGTGGTGCAACTTCGCCAAAAAGGCGTCCACCTCCTCCTTCTCGGCGTTGCTGACGAAGTTAGGTCGGTGCGAGTCGGTGTTCCCCAGGGCTAAAGACACCCAAGCGTCGTCATTCTCTTTGCCGGCCTTGAACAGCCGCCCGAAATTGCGGGCCAGGTCGGAAACGTCCCACGGGGAAAAGTAAAACATGCTGGCGACACGGCCGAGCGACGTAGTGCTGTATTCCTCATCCTCCTTGCGGATCGCACCACACTTCTCCAGTCCGGTCATGACGCCCTCCACAACCTCCTGCTTTAACTGTTTTGCCTGGAACGCCGCCAGGGTATTCCCATACCACTCGTGAACGTCATTGTGCGTGGTAACTTCACCTTTGTGAATCTCGCTGACGAGGTGGAAGCCGAGAGTTTTGTAATTCGGGTTCTTCTCGTCAAACATCTGCGATTGGATGCGTTGGGGTTGCTGAAGTCGATACATCTCCTCCTTGAACCTTGTCCGAGGCAAGAGGACGTAAACGTCGCCGCAGGGGTCGAATTGCGGCCTGCCTGCCCGGCCACAGTTGTGTGTTATAATATCTTCTACAACGAAAGTGTTCACATTAGATACTTGAAAGTTAACCATATCCGTCTCTTTAACTCTTTCAATTCTCTCAACAATTGTGTAAAAAGTATCTCCCTTGAGTGGACGTGTGTTTTTCTTGAATGTCATTTTACACGATTTTGACTTAATACCTCCATGTTTTGACAAAAGTGTTAATTTTGCACAGGCTAGCATTCCAGAACGAACAATATTATGTGAGGTGTCACACAAATACCCAAGCACACTTCCGCTTCCCGTATAATGTCTGGATGTGGATCTGATTCCACACCGTAACAACATTTTCCGTAGTTGTTGTGCAAATATCTTACTTACTGTGCAGATACGGACGGATGATTTGGTCACATGCCCATCTCCATCTATGACACCCAACAAAAATCCAGCCAAACTTTCCCGATCGCATCTCAACAACGGAGACACATCAAGAGTTCTTGTTTTTCTAGGCCCTATTCCCAACTTGGAAACAATAAAAACCAAAGGAAGAGACGAACTACTCACCAAATAGTAGCCACGACGGTCACGATCACACACAACATGTAACCCAGCAGATTGCAATACATTCGCAAATTTTTGCGAGATTAATTCATTCTTGCTAATGAGTCGAATTACTGATTGTGATTTGGTCCATTTAACATTGCCATCGGTAGCCAACACACCCAAGAACCAAGAAAAAATATCGTAATTGATATTTTCTAAATCCAATTCACTTCCATTTTTCGACCGCACAAACCGTATTGTCAAACCCAATTTGTTCGCCAAAGCAATAGTAATTACACCTGTGCGGCGAGCCTTGGTAACTCCTTTCAGACTGAGAGAACCCAGCGAAGAAACTTCATTTCGAGACATAACACGAAACTTCTCTAAATCATCTCCATCTAATCGGGTGTATAACGGACAAGATTTCGCTGCTTCCAACACGAGTTCTTTCAACGATACACTACTCTCCCAATTATGGCAGGAGGCAACTCTAATCTTATCACCAACTTTTATTTCATCAGAATTTATCCAAGTTCCATCCCAGGATAACAAAGGATGAGAAGAACAAACAATTTCGGTTCCATTTGAAAACACAATTCTTTTTCCTAGTTTTCTACTAACAAATTTACCTACAACCTGGGCTGGCACTAACTTATCGTTGTGTACACCTACCACAAAGTCACCCACAGCAACTTCATGGGCCGGCTTATGCGGCCGATCACCAGTTGCCATCATTATTTTTGAGTCAAATGAAACACACATCTGATCAATGTCGTACTTAGGAACTTGGGACATGCCACGGTCTGTTCCAAGAACAATTACACGACGAGCAGGGACATTTACACCCCATGCAAGTGTACTCGTGGCAACCAAAACCTTAAAATCACTATCTTCCTTAAACCGTTTTTCGACTTCCTTGCGTTTCTTCTTTTCTAGGTCAGCATTATGATATTCGCTATTGAAACCAGCCTTCTTTAGCAACTTCTGCATCATGTCGCCGGTTTTCTTCGTGTGAACGAAGACAAGGAATTTGTCATCAGGATGTTCCTCTAAGATATTCATGGCCGCCCAGACCTTTTGCATCTCCCGGTCTTCGTAAGAACGAACCTTGTCTTCGAACTGTTCGTAATGCAAATACAGTGGGCAAGGACGATAAGTAGATGTTAAAAGATAAGTAGGAAGACCATTGAGGTGAGATACCCACTCTGCAATTTCATCCACATTAGGCATAGTGGCAGAAAGTCCGATAATTCTCCCTTTTGGATTCATCTTAGTGTATTTGATGAGGCCAGATTCAAGATGATCTCCTCTGCCGGGGACTGCGAGTAAATGAAATTCATCGATTGCTAAAGTTCCGACATCCATCATCCAGTTGTTGTTTTCAGAGGTGTGGTTGCGGCCTCGGCTGTTGAGCATTTCCGAACTCATCACAATAAGATTTGACCGCTCCAGTTCCTTCTTGCGGTCGGGCGTCAGCATGTAGTCTCCGGTGCAAATCGAGACATTCAGATCACCGAAATGATGGTCCTTGTCTGTCCAGTCGTCCATTTTCTCACTGGCGAGAGCCTTGAGTGGGGCGAGGTACATGCCCTTACCACCACGCTTGCGGACCTCATGAGCGAGCAGCATCTCAGCGCAAATAGTCTTCCCAACAGATGTGGGGGCGGCAATAATAATATTTGCTTCTTGATCAAAGAACTCAAAAAGACGACTTTGAACGCAATTAAGGTTCTGAAACGGAAACTTGGCGTATTCGTACTTAGAGGTGGCAATGAGTTCGGGCCGATCAGTTACTTTAACGATGTTTGGCATTTTACCTCTGCGGTTCGATATTCTGTTAATCCCACAGATGTATATCGACCGCAGAGGTCTATTTCTCTAGTGGCATGCCCAGACCGAGCAATGCCATCCCCGCCAAAAAGGCGGGGATGGGAGGGCCGACGTGTCACAAGTCACCGACGTAATCCTGCTTCTGGAAGGACTTGCACTTCCCGGCAACGAACAAGTCCTTGGAAGGGATCTCTTTGAACGTCACCTTCGTGTATTCGGGAGGAGATTTGTAGGGGACGATGGCCGTGCAGGGTGGGCCGTGAGGGATGTAATCATCGTCCATGAAGTCGATGTCATCGGGGTTTTCATCCCCGCCTTCCAGCGTGAGGGTGACACTGCCCAAGTCCTTCATCGATTGCTCGAACGACATGAACAAGGAGATCAGCTTGTTGCTCCCTTTCATGTTGGGCACCTCTTCGAACAATGCCCGCACCAGTTCCGGCCAGGTTTCCCCAATGTCCGCGAGATAGCGGATCAAGGTGGGCCTCTCCTGAAGCCAAATCTGGAAACGCTCCATGTCCTCGGCGTCGGGAAGGGTGGCCGCCTCCTTAACGTTTTTTGCCCACCGCTCGATGACGCTGCAAGTGAGGCCGCACTCCGACAGCATGTCGCAGGCCGGACAGAGAAGGTGCTTGTGGATCGCGCAATACACCAGCATGTTGCCGCACTGGTGCTTGTAGACGTTGGACTTTGTCTCCTCGCTTTTACACGAAAGGCACCCTCCGTCACACCTGTGGCAGTTGTTGTGGTCTTGGTGGTATTTGCACGACTTTTTCTGTTGGTCGCAGTTGTTGCATCGGTTTTTGATCAACTTCATGCAAATCTCACACCCCTTGTCGCAAAACTTGCAGAAATCGCCGTGCTTCTCACAGGTGGAGAGATAGCCGTTGGGGCAGGACGGGCACTTCCTCTGAAACTGGCAGAAAGAACACATGGGGCCTTCGCATGTTTTACACCAGTGGTGGTTGTGCTTCTTGCACCAGGCCATGTCTTCGCAAGTCCCCTTGCATTTGCCAGGCTTCTTGGCACAGTGAATGCAGTAAGGACCGTTGCACTTCAGACACCAATAGTGGTTTTCCGTCGCACACTTGGCTAGACCGGAATTGCACTTGCTGCACCTGAAGACGCTGTTGGCGTCACACTCAATACAACTTGAGCATTTCGGGCAGAACGATTTCTTGTGCTTTGAACACACCGACATTTTCTCGCCGCAAGAATGGCGGTGGACCCCGATGTGATCGAGGCTCTTCTTCACCTCCCTGGCGGTCGTGATAATGACCACTGGCCTCTTCTCACACTTCTTGCAGGTGCGGTCGCAGAAGATACAATAACGGTGCTTCCTGCTGCACCGCCTCATCCCATTCTGGCTGCAAACTTTGCACTTGAGCTTCTTGCGGGGTCGGTCGCACTCCTCACAGCCACAGTCAGAGCAGAACCGGTCATGAAGGCCACAATAGCCGTACTCGTCACAAACGTGCTGATCTTCATCCAGGCACAGCGCACAACCGAGGGCGGGCGGGTAGGAGAGTTTGTGCTTTTCGCACCACTTGTCCCCATCCTTGAGTTTCGGGGCCTTGTAGCCCTTTCCCTTCTTGGGTTTCACTTCCTCGCACTCAGGACACTCCTCGCTCTTGCAAAAGACGCAAATGAAAGTGTCATGCACCGTGCAAATGTGCGAAAGAACATCTCCCTGCTTGATCTCGTTGTCGCAAATGGTGCAGCGAAGCACTGTGGGTTTAGACTTGCATTTCGGGCACGATCCGACACACGAACTGCAAATGTAAGTGTTATGCAGTTCGCAAATGCACCGAACCAACTCCCCAGGAATGAACCGGCCCTTACAGAGAGTGCAGTGCGTGACCTTTTTTTTGGGGGAACAGAGCGAGCAGCACACATCACAATTCGAGCAGTAGTAGATGCTGTGGACGGGGCAGATGTCCAATTCCTGGCCGCAGGAATATCCCTTGTAGGTAACGGGGCAGAGGGGGTTTCTGTTCATGGCTGCTCCGACCCTGGTAACACACGATGGGCAGTATTGCTCACAGGCAGTGCAAAAAGAGTGTTCGTGAAACTCACAGAACCCCAATGTGTTGCATGCATGCATTTCACAACCTAAAAAAAGAAGGCCGCCAAGAGTGCGGCCCTTCGAATCACTTCGTCATACGACGCTTGTGTTCGTATTCGAGTTGCTGACCGAGGAGGTCGAGCATGGCCCAGAACTCACTGTGATTATTGGCAGATTTCAACCACGAGTCCATACCATCATGGCGGCTAATCAGGAGCAAGGCTTCCGCCTCGTCCCCCGCAAACCGCTGCTCCAACCTCATGTGAAGAGCCTTCAGTTCCTCATCATTTAGGTTGCCTACATACTCTCTTACGATACCGGGAAGCTCTTGCATCCGGGAATTCATAACACTCACCTATAAAACCATGTTGAACAAAACGAAAGTCGAAGAGGTTTTGGTGCAAAATTGGACCAAATTCATCGACACCAATAGATTGCTGGCGACTACCTTGCGCGACGTGCGTGACCATGATTTACCAGTCAAAGTCGGGAAGCCGCCAACAAAACACTCCGTCCAGATCAGCGTGTCCAGGCTTCAACCTGGGCCTCACGGGTTCCTGCTCTGGGTGGAGTTCTCCATCCCTCGAAACGAAGAACTTGCTTTAGGAACTTGCGAATACGCTCTCTCGTGGGATGGGGACTTGGCACTGAGGACCGTCCTCGGCACCAGAATCATACCGCCTACAGATCAGGCAGAGGCGGTGGAAACATCACAATCTGCTGTGTAGGCGTATGAATGTATTCGACACCCTCGTAACTACACCTTTCGACATGCGGATGGAGCGGGACCGGGATGGCTTTGCCATACGGGTCGATCGCCACACTCCAGATGTAGACCTTCCTTCCCATAATCACAAACTCGGAAAGAGCGAGTTCCTTCTTGCCAAGGAACTTGGTTGCCAGCATGAAAAGGAGATGGAACGGCAAAAATGGCACATACTTCGAATAGATTTGAAGACTCAGCAGATCAAATTCCGTCTGCTCACCACCGTCATCGTCGGCTATGAAGTGAGCTTGATGCTCCTTGTTGAAGTACACGTTCACTTCGTAGCCATCGATTTTGACAAGGCATTGTTTCAAAATGGCAAGGTCTGCCTCGTCTTCCTTGGTCTTACTATACCGCATCAAATAGTTCGCTCTATCTTTCATCGACTGAACGGTGCGGTCTAATTCACTCATTTTTTCTTCTTTGCTTTAACATTAAAAATGATGGCACTGCCAGACCAATGCTCATCGAACCACTTTCGTGAAACTTTCTTCACTTTATCAACCTTATTAGAGTCAACAAACTCCACAAATTCGTCGTTGTAAGTCACCAACACAACGGCATGGCCGATATTCGTGTTCTTCCACTCGAAGGCCACCCAGACCGCCCGTCCAGCCTCGCAAGCTTCCTTCAGGGCCTTTGTGTTATACGTCTTCCTGGGGTATAGCCAAAAGCCGATCTTGTGGTTGTTCTTCAGTTCGTCATAAGCCCCATCCTCGGTGCTACCGCCAAACGGAACCCACTGCTTGTGCCATTGAGTGCCGTCGTAGTGGTACTCGTAATGCCCCATGACGGCGTATTTTCGCTCTACCAGCCCCTCCAAGCTCTTGATCTTGTGGTGCCGACCCATCGTTTCCAGTGCGGCCCACACGCAGAAACCGCCCGGCTTGTTGGCGATACGGTTCTTCTTTGCGATTTCAACATCTGCCGCACTGGAAAAAGAGAACGCCAGAAGCAGAACGAGTAGTGATCCAACGTATCGTAGCATTGTAACCCCAAAATAACGGTTTTGTGTTATTTGTGGTGGGGCTTGCGAAGTGGCATATGTCCCTTCGCTACAGGCTACTCGGCCGGTGTGCAACAAGCCAAAGGGGAACTCTTAGATCGCTTATCCTCACTGTATCGGGCTACCGGATCTTCACAGCCACGTTAACGGACAACAAGGGGCGATCACGACCCCACTCTTTAACCGTCTGGTTATTCACCTACGGCCCGGCTGTTTGGGCAGCCAGCCTCCACCATAGGTTATTTAGTGGGTTGGAAGAAAAATTGCCGGCGGGCCGTTTGCGTTCCACCTTAGCCCAGATCCTGGGACCGGCATCTCTTAGTATTTGAAGGTTTCGCTGTAGAGAGCCTCCCCCAAGTCGGCCGGCGACAGGTGATCCTCCAGGCGGATCGTGACGCCCTCGGCCTCGAAACGGGCGAGGATGTCCTGTAGCTGCTTGTAGGCAACGTAACGGGGCATACCAGGCTCCGTGTGGGGCGTAAGATGCTTCTTCATCCGGGCCAGCATCCAGTTCCGGGTCTGCTGGAGGCCGTTTGACAGTTCGTACTTCGCCGGATTGTTGTTGAAGCCCAGCAAGGTCAGAACGTCCTCGGGGTCCAGCCAGGTCAGGCCGTTGACCAGCGGCGGCTTGCCCACCTCGTAGGGCTGCGGCATCGGCAGCCTACTGGTCGTCTCAACGAAGTGGATCAAGAGGCGAATCCAGTTCTTGATCAGGTAGGCGTCCTTGCAGCCCTGGGCCTCAGCGATGCGGACCTCGATCGTCGGACGTTTGCCGCCGTTCTTCTGGGCCTTCATCATCTGGTTGGAGTTTAGGGAGTAATACTTCACGTCCCCCAACTCCTCGATGATAGTCTTGGCGCTGGGCACAGTGTCGTGCTGGAACTTGGTAGAGAGGCCGATGAACTGGCAATAACGGTTACGCTTCCGCTCGGGCGGGACCATGTCCATGAACACCGGCTCGCACTTGATCCAGTGGGCCATGACGCTGCCCAACTGTTCGTCGCTCAGGTCAACGACCTCCAAGTGAACGTGGACCGAGCATCGGTGATCCGCCTCGATGTCGGGGTTTCTGGCCAGGCCGTCCACCACGCGGCAGACCTGCAACAGCCCCTTCCACCCCTTCATCGGGGGCGTCACCACCTCCATCCCGCACGACGAGTCAGGCTTTACGACCCACTTGTCGTTGCCGGCGGTGTGTTCCCAACCACGAACCTCCACGCCCTGCTCGCAGAACTTGCCCACCTCCTTCGCCACCGTCTCGATGCCGGCAACACGTTTGTCGCCCTCGGGACGGTTTCGCTTGTCGAAGGCATTCAGTTCGATCTCGACGCCAAAGCGGCGGGTCGAACTGAAGCTCAGGGTGGGCAGTTTCTGCTTTTTCTTGATTGGGGAACCCATTGGTGTACCCTCATCCTTGATTTGGGACTCTGGCTCAGCCATCGTAAT